>Ga0123329_1000689_pt1 | contig 33769 bp, 23 predicted proteins | sample BioC12SIPDNA_FD_89703 | JGI IMG/M metagenome (GOLD analysis project Ga0123329, IMG submission 89703) | Anaerobic biogas reactor microbial communites from Washington, USA - Biogas_R1_B C12 SIP DNA | ecosystem: Engineered > Bioreactor > Anaerobic > Unclassified | place: Washington, USA | collected...
CGGTCCGAGACGTGGGGCGCATATGCAGATTGGTGGCGGGTGTCACGGGGGGTTGTGACGCGCATCATCTAGCCGTGCGGGGGGCGCGGCGGTATCTTGAGGGTGATATTGCGCGATGGGAGGGCAAGGTATGGCAGTAGCAATCGAGGCGCGTGGGCTTACGCAGTGGTACGGACGGGGGCACGACCATCCAGCGATCGACGCAATCGATCTGGTGGTGCAGCCCGGGCAGCTCTACGGGCTGGTGGGGCCCGATGGGGCCGGCAAGACGACAACGCTGCGCATCCTGTCGAGCGTGATGGTGCCGCGGGGCGGCAGCGCCTCCGTGGCAGGCTTCGATGTGCGGCGCGAGGCCGAGAAGGTCCGCCGCCGCATCGGCTACATGCCCCAGGCATTCAGCCTCTATCCTGATCTGACGGTGCGCGAGAACCTTGACTTCTTCGCCGACGTCAACGGCGTGACCGGTCCGATGCGCGCCACGCGCATCGCCGAGATGCTCGCCTTCAGCCGGTTGGAGGCGTTCCAGAGCCGGCGTGCGGGGCAGCTCTCGGGTGGGATGAAGAAGAAGTTGGCGCTGGCGTGTGCGCTGGTCCACGATCCCCAGGTCCTGATCCTCGACGAACCCTCGACGGGGGTGGATCCCGTCTCGCGGCGTGAGCTCTGGCAGATCCTCGCCGAGGTTGTGGCGCAGGGCGTCGCCGTGCTGGTGAGCACGCCCTACATGGACGAGGCCGAGCGCTGCCATGCTGTGAGCATGCTCTACGAGGGCCGCATGATGGCCACGGGGTCGCCCGCCGAGCTGACTGCGGCGCTACCGTTCGACATCATCGAGGTGAAGGCACGCCCCCGCAAGCGCATGCGCGAGGTCGTCGCGGCGCTCGACGGCATCGGCGCCTGGCGTCCCGTCGGCGACCGGTTGCGCCTCTCCGTGGCGCGTGCCAACGGCCAGGTCCGCGCCGTGCTCCACGAGCTCGAGTCGCGGCTCACGGCGGAGCAACTCGACCTGCGCCTTCTGCGGACGGCCAAGCCTGACATGGAGGACGTTTTCGTCCACCGGGTGCAGCAGGCGCGCGGCCTCGCCGGGAGCCTTGCGTGAGTGACGCGGTCCGCTTGCCCGAAGGGCGCGGCGCCGGTGGCACGCCTCGAGGCCGCGACTCCGCGAACGCGGTCGAGACCGCCGGCCTGACCAAGCAGTTCGGGCACTTCACCGCGGTCAACGACGTCGATTTCTACATTCCCCGCGGCGAGATCTTCGGGCTCCTCGGGCCCAACGGCGCGGGCAAGACGACGACGATCCGCATGCTCTGTGGCCTGCTCAAGCCGACCAGCGGGCGCGCCAGTGTCCTGGGCTACGACGTGGCCCGTGACCCCGAGGAGATCAAGCGGCGGATCGGCTATATGTCGCAGAAGTTTGCGCTCTACAACGACCTCACGGCGGTCGAGAACATCCGCTTCTATGCCGAGGTCTACGGCGTCCCGCGGGCGCAGCGTGCCCGGCGCGTGGGCGAGCTCCTGGCGATGGCCGGGCTCGAGGGCCACGCCACCACACTGACGCGCAGCCTTTCGGGCGCGTGGAGGCAGCGGCTCGCATTGGCCTGTGCCATCGTGCACGAGCCGCCGATGCTCTTCCTCGACGAGGCCACCGCGGGCGTCGATCCCGTGGCGCGCCGTGAGTTCTGGGACCTGATCTACAGCATGGCTGCCGGCGGCACGAGCGTGCTGGCGACGACGCACTATATGGACGAGGCCGAGTACTGCAACACGATCGGCATGATGTACGACGGTGAGCTGATCGCCGTGGCAAGCCCCGACACGCTCAAGGAGAAGCTCCCGGGCATGCTCCTGCTGATCACGTGTCCGGAGCCCGCCGTAGTGGAGCACCTGCTCGACGGGCATCCCGACGTGATCGATGCGGCGGTACACGGCGTGCAGGTCCACGTGACCGTGCGCCGCGACGCCGACCCTGGTGCAATCGAGCGCGCGATCCTCGACGCCGGCACCGCGGTGGACGCGATCGAGGAGACGTTGCCCTCGCTCGAGGACGTCTTTATCACGATGGTGGCGCAGAGACGCAGGGCGTCGTCGTCGGAGGCTGGCGGACCGGATCTGACGCGCGCCGCCACGGGAGACTGATCAATGGAACGACTCTGGACTGTGATGAAGAAGGAGCTGCTGCACATCTGGCGCGATCCACGCACGCTCGCCCTGATCGTGGCGCTGCCGGTGATGTTGCTGGCGCTCCTGGGCTATGGCATCGCCGGCGAGAGCCGCAACACGCCGATGGCGGTGGCGGACTTCTCGAAGTCCGACGCCAGTCGCCGCTACATCGAGGCCTACACGGCGAGCGCTGATTTCGCCGTGGTCTACGACGTGCTCAGCGAGGCCGAGATCCTCGACCTGATCGACCAGGACCTGGTCGACGTGGGCCTGTTGATCCCCGACGACTTCGGGCGCAAGGTCGACACGGGCGAGCCGACGACGGTGCAGCTCTTCGTCAACGGCTCGATCGACCCGACCGACGCGCAGACCGTGCAGCTCAAGCTCAACTCGATCGCCCAGGGGGCGACCCAGACGATCCTCGTGGAGCGGCTCCAGCGCTCGCCGGTCACGCAGTCGCTCGATTGGCCGATCGATGCGCTCGTCAAGACGCTCTACAACCCCGATGGCAACGCCAAGCTCTACATGATCCCGGGCCTGATTCCGATCCTGCTGCAGATCCAGTTGTTGCTGCTCTCGGCGCTGTCGGTCGTGCGCGAGCGCGAGCAGGGGACGATGGAGCAGCTCATCGTGACCCCGATCAAGACCTGGGAGCTGACGCTCGGGAAGATGATCCCCTACCTGTTCGTGGGCATCGTCAACCTCTTCGCGCTGCTGTGGCTCTCGGACCTGCTCTTCGACGTGCAGGTGGCGGGCAGCTACTGGGAGCTCGTGGGCCTGAGCATCGTGTTCATCATCGGCGCCCTGGGGATGGGGATGCTGATCTCGAACCTGGCCCAGTCGCAGATGCAGGCGATCTATCTGGCCGTGTTCGTGATCCTGGTGCCGGCGATCATCCTCTCGGGACTGATGCTCCCGCGGGACAACATGCCCGCGGTGACGTATTGGTACAGCGAGCTGCTCCCGGTGACACAGTATCTGGAGATCTGCCGCGGGCTCATCGTGCGCGGCGTGAGCGCGACGACGCTCTGGTACAGCTCGACGCTGCCGCTGATCATCCAGAGCGTGATCTACTTCGTGGGCAGCATCTTGGTTTTCCGGAAGCGGGTGTAGGCGATGGGCGAATCTCACGTACCAGCACGGGGCGTTGGAACGCGCGGCGTCGGAACGCCGGGGCGCGCCAGGGTGGCGTATACAGGAGGAAGCATGCGACGATGGATTCTGATTCTGCTGGGCATAGGCCTGGTGGTGAGTGGGTGTGGGACAGACGCGGATACGAATGGGGCGCTGACCGCCTCGGGCACGATCCGCGCCGATACGGTGGCGATCTCGCCGGAAAACAACGCCAAGGTCCTCTCGGTCTCGGTCGATGAGGGCCAGACTGTGACCGCGGGTGAGGTGCTATTCACGCAGGACGATGCGCTGCTGCAGGCGCAGTCCGAGCAGGCCCGTGCGGCGGTGACCGCGGCGGAGGCGGCGGTGGCAGCGGCTGAGGCGCAGCTCGCAGGGGCCCGCGTGCAGCTTGAGCTGGCGTTGCAAGGCGCGCGCCTGCAGGAGACCCAGGCCCGTGCGGCGGCCTGGTCGGCAGACGTGCTGGCCGACATTGACCTGCCGCCCTGGTACTTCCAGAAGGCAGAGGACGTCGCGTCGGCGCTTGCCGAGGTCGAGGCAGCCCAGGCCGCGCTCGTCAAGGAGCAAGCAGCGCTCGATCGCGTGCTGCAGAGCGCCAGCAGTGAGGACTTCGTCGCAGCGGAGAAGCGCCTGATCGGGGCGAACGCCGCGTTCCAGGCGTCGCAGGCCGTCCTCGAGCGCGCCGAGCGTGCGGAGGGCAACGCAGACCTCGAGGAGGCGGCGCGCGATAACCTCGATGCCGCGCGCACCGAGCTCGACGCGGCGAAGTTGGAGTACAACCGGCAGCTGACTGCAACGGCCTCGCGCGACGTGTTGGAGACGCGGGCCCGGGTTGCCGTGGCCCAGGCCCGGCTCGACCAGGCCTATGTGTCGGCAGCGCAGGTGCAGACGGGCGAGGACTCGCTGCAGGTGGAGGCGGCGCGCGCAGGCGTGGCGCAGGCTGAGACTGCGGTGACGCAGGCCCAGGCCGGTTTTGCCCAGGCACAGGCTGCCGTGGCCGTGGTGGAGCTGCAGTTGGGCCGGTCCGTGGTGGCTGCGCCCATCGACGGCACGGTGCTCTCGCGTGCGATCGAGGCCGGCGAGTTCGCGGCTGCGGGCAGCATCGCGATGACGATTGCGGATCTGGAGCAGGTGCGGCTGACCGTCTACGTGCCCGAGGACGAGTATGGGCTCATCGCGCTGGGGCAGGCGGTCGAGGTGAGCGTGGACACCTTCCCGGGGCGCGCGTTCAAGGGCGAGGTGGTCGCGATCGCGGAGCAGGCGGAGTTCACGCCGCGCAACGTCTCGACGCAGGAGGGACGCAAGTCCACGGTCTTCGCGGTCGAGATCCTGCTCGACAACCCCGATGGGGCGCTCAAGCCTGGGATGCCCGCCGACGTCGCGTTCTAGTCTGATGTAGGGCGGCTCTCGCGCTCAGAAGCGTTGACCCGCCAGGGCGGCTCTGGAGAGCCGCCCTACATCGGAGCGCGGGCGTCAGCCCAGACCCCCCTCTTGTGTTCTCCCCCCGCCCGCGGACGGTCGGAGGGAGAAGCAGAGATGTGGAGTCTGCTGTAGCGTATGCCCGTTGGAACGGGGCTTCGGCTTGCGCTCTGGCTGCGCTGTAGGCACCGGACGCGATCGGGACGATCGCGGTACACCGGAGCGTGGTTGATAGGCCGGACCCCCCTCTTGCGTTCTCCCCCCGCCCGCGGACGGTCGGAGGGAGACTCAGAGGGCGTAGATCTCCAGGCCGGCGGCGGCCAGGACTTCGGGGATGGCGCGGACAGCCTGACGGTCCAGCTCTTTGACGTCGTCGGGCAGCTCGGCGTAGGGCACAAGGTAGGGCGTCGTGCGGTGCGCGACGTTGCGCTCGGGCGCCTGCACCCAGCCGGCCTGGCGCCGCTCTTCCATCCAGTGTTCGTGGGTCACCTCCGCCATCGCTTCGACCTCGGCCTCGGTGAAGGACGGCGCCGCGCTCTCTCCCGTAGCGGGGCGCACGCCATATCCGAAGCGGGCCAACGTCTGGGCGATGTCATCCGCCTGTTGGCGGCTGGACTCGCGCAGGGCCTCGGACAGCGTCTCCCACGGCTGCAGGGCCGGGTCGTGGGGCGGGCGGACGCCGCGTTGGTTCTGGCGGTAGCGCTCGTGGATGGTGCGCGCCATCACCTCGCGGGCGTCACAGGGCGATGCTGGCGGCCATGGCGCCGCGCCGTCGGGCGGCGTGACGGGCACAGCGGGCGCGGCGCGGATGATCTGGAAGCCGGTGAGCGCCAGCGTCGCCGGTAGTCTGCGCACCGTGTCACAGGTCTTGGCGCGCTCCGCCTCGGGCAGCTCGGCCCAGGGGACCAGGGCCGGGTTGCGGCGGGCCACCGTGTTCTTCTCGCCGCTCGTGGGGCGCCAGCCCTGCGCGCTGCGCTCGGCGACGAAGCGTTCGTGCTCCCGCTCCGCCAGGTAGAGCACCTCCGGCTCAGTCAGCCGGAAGAGCGCCCCGTCCCAGTCGGTGAGCGGCGCGACGGCGTAACCCAGGTCGGTCAGATGGCGGAGGATGCCACCGGCGCGACCGCGGTTGGACTCGCGGAGCACTTCGGGCAGCTCGGCCCACGGGCGAATCGAGGGATTGTCGGTCTCGGTTGCGCCCGCAGCGCGCTGTTGCGCGACGTAGGCCTCGTGCATCCCGCGGGCCAGGGCCTCGTGCGTGCCGCCGAGGACGGCCTCCGGCGTGCAGGTCGCGTCGACCAGGCCAAAGGCATGCAGGTTGGCGAAGGGACCGGCGCCGTTGCCATCGGGGTCGACAAGGCGCGCCAGCCCGCTCGACTCGGTCATCCGCACAACGACGGGTACGCAGCCATTCGATGAGCGCAGGAGCAGTTGGTGCAGCGCGAGCCCCGTGCGCAGCCCGAGCGAATCGTCGTCGAAGCAGACGAAGGCCGCGCTCACCGGCGGCACGGTGCCTCCGCAGGTGTCGAGGAAGCCGGCCTGGTAGAACTGCGGGCCGTAGACGTTCAACGTCAGCGGGATCAGGTCAGCGACGGCGGCCAACTGGGGATAACGCAGGCTCAGCGACTGGCATTTCCAGTCCGCGTGCAGGTCGATGACGGTGATGCGCAGCCGACCGGTTGCACTCGGCGGCGTCGTGTGCAGCCGCGCGTGCCAGTCGCGCCCTGCCCAGACGACGAGGCTCTCGCCAAGCCGGCCAAGGCCGACCACGAGCAGGTGCGTGCCGGCGACCGGCGCCGAGGGCGCTTCCGTCGGGGCTGCGGGCGGCCCGAAGCGACTCCAGAGCATCCGAGCGCCCTGGTGGAAGATGTTGAACAGCTCCAGTCGCAGGGCCACACCCTCTTCGAGCGAGAGCTCGCGCGTGCGTGCCAGCTCGTGCAGACGGGGGTCGACCAGGTGCACCGTGCACGTCAGCGCCGTGGGGCGCTTGGCCGACTGCAGCAGCGCCTGCGCGCGGACCGCGATCTCGACGTTGACGCCGTCATCGTCGGTGAGGGCGAGGAGGTGGCGCGCACGTTGCACGCCCGCCTGCTGCAATACATCGCTTTCAGAGGCATCCCCCGTGATCCAGGGGATGCCCAGCTCACGGCAAGGGCCGCGCATCGCGTGGGCCTCGTCGCGCTCGATCACGACGACCCGGTCTCCACGGGCGGCGAAGCCCTGCGCGAGCAACCACCCCTTGCGGCTCAGCCCGCAGATGATGGCGTGATCACGCCAACGCCGCACGAGGAAGAGTTGCCACCGGTCGTGGAACACGGAGAGCAGCGCGCGGATCGCGGTCCAGGCTGTGAGCGCAGGGAGCGCAAAGCGGGCAGCCTCGAGCTGCCACGGCACGCCACCCTCTGGCAGCCCCGCATACTCCAGCACCGTGAGCTGCAGGGTGCGGTAGACGAGGTCCAGGGGCGTAGCAGGCCCGCCGGCGGTGCCTGCCGCGGTCGCCGCCTCAGCATTCCGTGCCAGGCCGATGTAGCCCAGCGCCAGCCCGCCGGCCCAGAGCAGGCCGAGAATCAGCCAGAAGGTGCGCCGGTTGCCGCGGCGCGGGGACTCTGCGCGGGGGGTCACGGCTGCGCCCGCCACAGCCTCAGAGAGTCATACGCGCCGGAGGCGAGCAGCGCGCCGTCGGGTGAGAATGCGAGGCGCTCCACGTCGTCGCTGTGCCCGGTCAGCGTCGCCAGCGCCTCGCCGCTCGCGACGTCCCACAGGCGCACCGTGGCATCCTCGCCGCCGGTCGCCAGCACCAGGCTGTCTGGCGCGAACGCGACGGCACTGACGGTTCCGGCGTGGCCTGCCAACAGGTGCAGGGGCCGGTCGGTGGCCAGGTCCCAGACGCGGGTCCCGTCGCGACCCGCCACGGCAAGCAGCGTACCATCGGGCGAGGCCGCCAGGTCGTGGCAGTCGGGTTGGCCCTCTTCGGTCCGTATAAGTGCGAGTGTGGCCACGTCCCAGAATCGCAGCGCACCGCCACACCCGGCGATCGTCTTCCCGTCCGCCAGGAAGGTCAGGCCTTCGAGATAGCCCTCCGCAGGAACCGTGCCGTAGACGGTGCGGCTCGCCAGGTCCCAGGCTTTGAGCGCTTCGCCGGCTGAGGCGACGAGCGTCCCCCCATCGGGTGAGAGTGCGACGACGCGCACGTTCTTGCTGTCGGGCAGGGTGTCGAGTCGGGTGGTCGTCGCCATGTTCCACACAAGGATGCCCTCATAGGCAGCCGAGAAGAGCGTGGCACCGTCGGGCGTGATGCGCACGATCCCCATCGTCTCGGTACTGGCGCGGCGAGTGGTGCCACTCGCCACGTCGAAGAGGTCGAAGTAGGGGCCGCCGATCACCACCGTGGCCCCGTCCGGCAACCAGGCGAAGTCCTGGACGTAGCCCTCGAATAGCCCCGATTGCGCCAGCGTGGCTGCGTTCGCTGGCGAAATGGCGTCAGCCGCGAGCGGCACGCGCGTGGGAAGGGGGCCGGGCGTCGTGCGTTCCGTGGGTCGGGCCGCGCTTGCCGCGTCTGAGATCGTCCACAGGCGCAGATCATTGCCGGCCCCGGACGCCAGCATGGCCCCGTCGGGCGAGAAGGCGACCCGCGCCACCGCGGTCGTGTGACCCATCGCGCTGGCCAGGAGCTCACCGCTGGCGGCATCCCAGAGCCGCACCGACAGGTCGCGGCTGCCCGTGGCGATCAGGCTGCCATCGGGGGCATAGGCGACGGCGGTCACTCCGTCCGCGTGCCCGCTCAGAACCCGCACTGCCGTACCCGTGGCCACGTCCCAGAGCTTCACGCTGCCATCGTCCCCGGCTGCGACGATCTGCCGGCTATCGGGAGAAAAGGTCATCGCCGCCACATAGCCCCGCTCCTCCAGCGTCTTGAGGAGCGTTCCTTCGGCGACGTCCCACAGCCTCAGCCCCGATCCGCCGGTGGCGAACGTGGTTCCATCGGGCGACAGGGCCAGCTCCATGACAGCGTTGCCGACAGGGATCACGTCTGGGGCCGCGTCGCCTGCGAGGTCGGCGACGATCACGGCCTCGTTGACGGCAGCCAGGAGGGCGTTTCCATCGGAGCGGAGCGCGATCGCCCTGGCGCCCTCGGTGCCGGGAAGCGTGCGTAGCCGGGTCCACGAGGCCACGTCCCAGATGGCCACGCCGGCGTGCGGTGCGCCCACGAGCGTCAGGCCGTCGGAGGAGATCGCGACGTCACCCATCGTCTCGGTGCTGGCGCGGCGGACGGTGCCGGCGGCGACATCGACGACGTCGAGGTACGAGCCCCCGATGACCACATGGGCGCCGTCGGGCATCCAGACGAACTGCTCGGACCAGGAATCCGCGAAGAGCCCGGCGGGGCTCAGGGCCAGGCGGTCGGGAGCGGGCGCAGCGGTGGCGTCGCTTTGTGGCGCTGCTGGCGTGGTTGGCTCCGTGGTCGCGACCGCTGCGGGCTCGCCGGCGGGGGCCAGCGTTGCGGTGGGCAGCTTTGCCGAGACCGCGGTCGGGGGTGGGGCGGTCTGCGTAGCTTCCGGCTTTCCCTGCGCCTTGTCCTGGGCGCGGCTCGCGATCCAGGCGATGCCGCCAACGATGGCGAGGAGGGCGAGCCCGATCCCTGCGTAGGCCCACCAGCGTGGCGCGCCGCCGTAGGCCGGGCCAGCGGGGCTGACCTTTCGCGTGGCGGGCGCCGCCGGGCTGGAGGGGCGTGCGCCGTGCTCGGGCGACTGCTGGTGCAGTCGCCGGCGGATGCCCGAGAGGACCTGATCGCGTGCGTGGGCCCAACGGCGGTCGCTGTCGGTGAAATCGATCAGCGGTGTGGGCTCTCCGGGCAACATCTGCCGGGTGGCGACGTAATCGAAGCTATGCCAGTCGCAGGGCTCGAGCAGGATCGGGATGACCACCAGGGCGCCACGGGCGGCACGCTCCAGAATGCGTGGTAGCTCGACGGTGCGGATGAAGTCCGACGCGAAGAAGGCTTCGCTGATGAGCAGGAGCGCCACCTCCGCAGCATCGATCGCGTCGAGGATCTCGCGCTCGAACTCAGCGCCGGGCTGGATGCCGGTGGTGTCGCTGCGGTCGTACCAGAGCAGCACGCCATCGCGGCGCAGCGCCGTGGCGAGCCAGGGGATCAGGGCATAGGGATACCCGGGGTCACACCACTTGCGATCGATGTGGCTGTAGCTGACGAATACACTGGGCATCGACAGCACCTCCGCTCCGACGATAGCAACGCCTGTGAGCACGTCTCGAGACTGTTAGCCAGCGATTATACGGGGCCGGTGCCGGGCCGCAAGGGGCGTGGGGCGCCGGGGAGCGATCGGGAGCAGGATGGGGCGGTGTGGGGTGGGAGAAGCGGATGGGGGTGGGTTTTTGGCCCGGCGTGGGCCGGGGTGGCAGTGGATGGCGTGCGGTGGGGTGTTGGGGTGGTGAGGTGGGGAAGGGAGCCGCGGGGCATGCTGTTATGTATGTCGCTGATGGGAGGGACGCTCTCTGATGTAGGGCAGGTCTCGCGCTCAGAAGCGTTGACCCGCCCGGGCGGCTCTGGAGAGCCGCCCTACATCGGAGTGCTGGCGTCTCGCCCGCTCTGGTGTAGCGTATGCCCGTTGGAACGGGGCTCCGGCTTGCGCTCTGGCTGTGCTGTAGGCCGGACGCGATCGGGACGATAGCGTTACGGCGTCGCTTCGAGCACCCGGATGATGCGCAGGACGGTCTGGTTCACGGGGGTGGGGATGCCGTGGGCAGCGCCGAGGGCGACGGCTTTGCCGGCGAAGATCTCGACCTCGGTCGGGCGCCCGGCTTCGAGGTCCTGGAGCATCGAGGTCTTGCCCTGCGGCGACAGGGTGTTGAGGAAGGTGTACCAGGCGGCGATGTCATCCTCGCGCAGGTCGACGCCCTCCGCCTGGCCCAGCGCGATGGCCTCGCGCATGAGCGCCTCCATCAGCGCCTGCGCCTCCGGGTTCGCGTGGAAGATGCCATAGGGCGCACGCATGACCGCCGAGGCCTGGTTGACCCCCACATTGACCATGAACTTCCACCAGAGCATGCGGATCATGTCGGGAGGGGTCTCGAAGGCGAGCCCGGCGCGGTCTAGCGCCGCCTGCACGCGCTGGACCCGCGGCGTGGGCGCCTCGTTGTGGGCCTCACCAAAGATGATCTTGCCCGAGGTGGTGAAGGTGACGGCGCCACCTTCGCGCAGCGCGTCAATGCCCACGGCGATGGCGTAGAGCACCTTGTCGGGGCCATACGCTGCGGCGAGCGTTGCTTCGCTATCGAGCCCGTTCATCACGGAGAGGATCGTGGTCTGCGGGCCAACGACGGCTTGCAGGTCAGGGAGCGCACCGGAGAGGGCGCGGTCCTTGAGCGCGACGATGACCAGGTCCGCTGCGCGGATCGCCGGGTGGATCGAGGGGCACCCGGGTGGGGCTGCGGCGTCGATGACGGGCACATCGAGGCGGGTGCGATTGACGGTGACGCCTTCGGCGCGCAGCCGTGCGGCGCGCTCGCCGCGGGCCAGGAAGGCCACGCGGGTTCCCTCTGCCTGCAAGAAGCGAGAGGCGTAGACGGCGCCCATCGCGCCCGCGCCCTGAATGACCACCGATTCGATCGCGTCCATGGGTGTCTCCTGGGTGAGGAGTATAGGGGACGGGGTGAGCGCGGTCAAGCGCGTCTGCCCTTGCGAGGGTTTCCGTACCCTCGCAAGGGTTCCGGTGAGCGTGGTGCATGACGGAGGCAGAACCCCTCGCAGGGTGCGGAAACCCTGCAAGGGGGGGAGAAAGGGTGTTGACACAATAATAAATGCTATTATAATGATCAATATCGTATCTGCGCCGAGAAGCGGCGGTAACTCGGACCTCTGTGGTCCTCGACACGCCCCAGAGGTCTTCGTGTTTCTACAGGGTTTTCCAGGAGGACCAATGGGTACTCTACGTGAGCTCGAGATGACGGTGCAGGAAGCCTGTCCGGAGCCACTGGACGGGAAGGTGCAGGGCCGGGTGGTGGCACCCGGCGACCCAGGCTATGACGAGGCGCGCCGGGCGTGGAACCTGACGATCGATCAGTATCCGGCGCTGATCGTGATGGCCGAGAATGCTGATGATGTGGCTTTTGCCGTACTCTGGGCCGCTGACGCTGGGCTGAAGGTGGCCGTCCAGGCGACGGGCCACGGTGTGGTGACGCCGGCGGACGATGCGGTGCTGATCGTGACGTCGGCGATGCAGGGTGTGTGCGTGGACCCCGGGGCGCACACGGCCTGGGTCGAGGCGGGCGTGAAGTGGGCCGAGGTGCTCGCTGCTGCCCAGGAGCATGGACTGGCGCCGTTGCTGGGCTCTTCGCCCGACGTCGGCGCTGTCGGCTACACGCTGGGCGGCGGTCTTGGGTGGCTCGCGCGCAAGTATGGTCTCTCGGCTGACAGCGTGCGCACCTATGAGCTCGTGACTGCTGACGGACGCCAGATCCGGGCCAGCGCCGATGAGCACCCCGACCTCTTCTGGGGACTCCGCGGCGGTGGCGGCAGCCTGGGCGTCATCACCCGGATGGAGATCGCGCTCCATCCGGTGACCATGGTCTATGCGGGCAATCTGTTCTATCCCGCTGCGATGGCGCACGAGGTATTCGCGCGCTACCGCGACTGGGTGCCCACGCTGCCCGATGAGATGACGACGTCGGTGGTGCTGATGAACTTCCCACCGCTTCCGATGGTTCCCGAACCGCTCCGTGGGCAGAGCTTCACAATGGTCCGCGGCTGTTATGCGGGGCCACTGGAGGAGGGCGCCGCCCTGATCGACGGGTGGCGCGCCTGGCGTGCGCCCGCGATGGACATGTTCGGGCCGATTCCGTTCACTGCCGCCGCGACGATCAGCAATGACCCGCTCGATCCAACGGCGGGGGTGACACGCGGGCTCTGGCTAGCCGACCTGGAGGGCGACGCGATCGACACCCTGGTCGGACACACGCTGCCCCACGGAGGCCCGCCAGCGCTCACGATCACCGAGGTGCGCCATATCGGCGGCGCGGTCTCGCGTGCTGACGCGTCGCGCTCGGCCTACGGCAACCGCGACGCGGAGTTGCTGCTCGAGATGATCGCAATGGTCCCGACGCCCGAGGCTGCCGAGGCGGCTCACGCGGCGATGGCGGGTATGGAGGCTGCGTTGCGTCCCCATCTGACCGGGGGTGTCTACATGAACTTCCTCGAGGGCAAGGATTCGCGATCGCGGATCGCCCAGGGCTTCACGGCGGAGTCCTTCCGCTGGTTGCGGGCGCTCAAGAGGGAGTGGGATCCCCGGAACCTGTTCAGCCACGCCTTTGCGGTGGAGCCAGAGGAGTAGGCCGCCGTCATGCAGCGTGCGCTGGTCCCGAGCGAATCGAGAGCATCTTTCCCGACTCTCGCAGTGCGCCGAATCGATAGATACCATGGCCGTTCGCAGTCCGGTGATGAAGCGCCGGACTGCGAATGGCAGGCAGAGTCCGCGCTCTATGGCGACTCGGCCTCAACAGATACGTGGGATGAGCAGGCGTTGGTGGCCTGTGCGCAGCGCGGCAGCACCGACGCCTTCAACGCGCTCACCCTGCGCTATCAGAGTCAGGTCTACAATCTTGCGCTTCACATCCTGCGCGATCCTGCTGGTGCTGATGATGCCACCCAGGAGACCTTCATCTCCGCCTACGGTGCGCTCAGCCGGTTCCACGGCGGCTCTTTCCGTGCCTGGTTGCTGCGCATCGTGGCGAACGCATGCTACGACGAGCTCCGCTGGGGCCGACGCAGGCCTCAGGCCTCCTGGGAAGCCTTCGGGGACCTGGATGAGGACGCCAACCCCTACCTCGCCGATCCTCGCCTTGGGCCCGAGGCGTGGGTGCAGCAGCAGGAGCTCGGGCGCGACCTTGCCGGCGTCCTCGCCGGACTCCCTGAGCGTCAGCGGACCACCCTGGTGTTGGTCGATTACCTCGGGCTGACCTACGAAGAGGCGGCACAGGTCACGGGCGTCCCGATGGGGACGGTCAAGTCCCGGCTAGCGCGGGCCCGCGATGATCTGCGAACCCGGCTGCGCCTGGCTCCCGATCTGCTCATAGGAAGGAACGTCGGCTCGTAACGAGCGTCGGTTCGTAGGTGCCGCTTCAGCGGTTCCGGCGGTTGGCTTGCTGATGGGTCAGACGGCTAAAGCCGTCACTACGAACGTTGCCTTGTGACGACCAGCAGGTCGCACATGAGGGAACTTCCCGGAGCCGATGTGCGTCTAGAGCCTGTGAACGCAAGGGCGCGATCAGTGGACCTGCGTAGCGAAACAATGCGCCGCAATGGGTGGCGTGGATAAGAGAGGAGCTTCGAGGTAGCGATGAGGAAGATAACGTGGTGGATGGTGTTGGGATTGGTGCTGGCTGTCGCGCTGAGCGGGTGCAACCGCTTCATCGTGGGTTCGGAGGGCGAGGTGCCCACTCCGAGCGTCACATTGGAGGGGTTGGCCGCCGTCGACACCGTGGATGTGCTCATCATGGAGTCGTTCCCGGTACAGGTGAGTCTTGTTGTGAAGGGTGACCTACCCGACGGGTGCACGGAGTTCGGTGAGATGGACGTGACCCGCGATGGAACGACGTTCCGGGTCCGTATACCGACCGAGCGGCCTGAAGACGCGATGTGCACGCAGGCGCTCGTGCCGTACGAGCTCACGATCCCGCTTGATGTGCTGGGTCTGGCTGCGGGGACCTACAGTGTCGACGTAAACGGTGCCGCGGCGAGTTTCATCCTGAGCATGGACAACGTCCCGGTCGAGGATCCCGTGAACGAGCCCGTGGTCGACTTGGGCCCGTGCGAGGCGTTGGCGGCGGACGGCGAGGCCGTGTTCGTGAACCCCGAGGCGCGTTACTGCCTGCGTTATCCGGCGGAGTTCGCCGTGACCGAGCCCGAAGAGGGTGTGGTCGTGATCAGTGGGCCGAACTACGCCGAGGGTCCGGAGCCCCTCTCGGGCTTCGTGAACATCCAGGCGTGGCCGCCGGCGGAGGGACGGACGCTCGAGGAGGCCATCGAGGCGCTCTTCCCGCCCGAGGACCTGCCGGTGGATGCCGTGATCGACAAGGCGGAGGCGCTCCTGGGCGGCGTGCGCGCGATCGAGATCACGGGACTGCCCGGGCAGCGGGCCGACCGGCACGTGGTCGCCGTGCAGAACGACCGCATCGTGCACCTGGTCTTCTCGCCCATCGGCGAGGAGTACGGGGATGCCGCTGCCGATATGAACCGGCTCTACGAGCACGTGATGGGCTCCTTCACCTTCGTGAAGGCCGATGGGACGGCGGATATGCCTTCGGCGGCAGAGGGCGCGCGCTTCGTGCTGGCGCAGGCGCTTGGCACGCAGGACATCGAGATCGTGAGCAGCGAGCCCACCGAGTTCACCGATGGGTGTCTGGGCCTGGGCGGTCCTGCTGAGAGCTGCCTCCAGGCGCTGACGCCGGGCTACATCGTGACGCTGGCCGTGGGCGAGGACACCTACGTCTACCATACGGATGAGACGGGTGGCAACGTACGCCTGGCGCAGGGGCCGGACGTGGCCCTGGAGTCGCCGGTGCTCTCGTGGCGGAACGAGTTCCGCGGCGAGTGCCGCCAGGGCGTCTACACGCTGGACCTCGCTGCCGCGGGGCTCTGTGACGCACCGATGGTGACCACCCCGCTGCAAGGCGATTGGGTGGGGCGGAACCTGCCCTACTTCCTGGAGACCTACGCGCCGTTCGAGGCCGAGACGATGGCCGGGACCGTGGTCTTCACGGGGACCGGGTTCCTGGGCGCGATGCCCGCCGAGCAGCAGATGATCGCGGAGTTCGCGCGCATCGGCTCGGGCATCGTCGAGTCGGGGCACGAGGGCGCCAGCTATGGGCTCGCGTTTGCCCTGCATCGTGAAGGCGGGCTGGCCGGCGTGTGTGAGGACTTCGAGGTCTACGTGAGCGGCGAGGTGTTCATCACCTCGTGCAAGGGCGAGACGCCCGAGCGGCTGGCCTATGGCCGGCTTACCGCGCTCGAGCTTGAGACGCTCTATAGCCTGCTCGACACCTATACCTTCACCGAGTGGGCCGACGCCACCGCGATCGCCTACGACGGGCTGGCGCAGGAGCTCGTCTTCAACGGACGGGGCGACGTCTCGGCGAGCGACGTCGAGGTGCAGACGCTGATCGATATGGCGGGTTCGCTCTACGCACGGTTGGTCTTTGGCGAGGTCAACCCGGGCAACGGCCCGATGTGGGTATCGCTGCCCGAGACCTGGTCCGTGGGCCAAACCCGCGAGACCGTGATGGGCACGCTCACCGTGGTGGGCGAGGCGCCGATGGATCCGCGTGCCGAGAACAGCGCCATCTACGTGGCGGATGCCGGACAGGTGACGCTCGAGCACGCTGTTAAGCGTATCTTCTGTGGGCCGTCAGACTGTACGCCCGACGTGGTTCTCGAGGATGTGACGGTCGCGGGCCAGCCCGCCAAGCGTTCGGTGCCTGCGGGACAGGTGGAGATCGCGTGGTACTTCCTGAGCTACGGCGGCAAGACCATCACGTTCACGCTCTACGACCCGGCCACGCACGAGACGCTGGACTGGGTGGTCGACGCCATCCGGCTGGACGCGATGGAGTAGGCGGATTCTCCCCCTCGCAGAGTTTCCGCACTCTGCGAGGGGTTCTGCATCTGTGGAGCGCAACGGCAGAACCCTTGCGAGGGGGTTCTGCATCCTGGTGTGGGCAGATAAGGAGCGCGACAATGACAACGCGACTGCAGTTCTTCTCCGATCTGCTGGACGGCGCGACCGCCCAGCTCTGGACGACGCAATCCTCACTGGGGGGTGGCTTTCCCATCGGGTCGATCGGTGGCATTCCGATGGTGGCAGACTCTGATACGGTGACCGGCGGGCTGGCCACCTTCGCGCCTCCCCCGGTGTCCCCCTTCGCCTTCCGCGTGGTGGACGGCGATACACTCTTGATGCGCAGTGGGCCGCTGGACCTGACCGCTGGGACGGTCGACGAGGAGACGGGCGACTTCTCCATCGCCTACTTCATCATCCAGCCGACCCAGCCGACGGTCATTGCTCCGACCGCGCTGGCAGGGCTCCTGCCGGCCGTCCCGATGACGACCAACGACGATAACGGCGACCCGGAGTTCACGATGAACAGCATCGGCCTGAGCATCACGGGCAACACGCTGACCGCGACCGGGACCGGCGTCTATCTGCAGACCGCCATCGGCGGGCCCGTGGCGTTCACCTATGAGTTCCGGCTCAAGCCGGTTCGCAGTCCCTTTGGCACCGATCGCCTGCTCAAGGTGGAGACGGTGCGGTCCACCGTTGTGAGTACGAGCGGCGGCTGGCTGGGATTCCTGGTCGACACGATCACAAACATCGTGTTGTGGATCATGGAAGAGGACATCGCGCGACGGATCGAGAAGACCGTGCAGACCGCGATCGATGCGGCCATCGCAGACAGTCTCGCGAGCGCCGGAGCAGGGGAGGGCGTGACGGTCTCGGTGATGTCGGTCGCGATGGACTCAGTCACGGGGATCACGATCGACGCGCTTGCAGCGCTCAACACGCAGGGGCTCTGCCCCACCGAAGTGAGCGCTGGCTCAGTGCGCCTGCGCCCGGCGGCACAGGTGCGGGCGCTCGCGGCGATGCGCGACCGGGTGTTGCGCGGCACCCCTCAGGGGGAGGGCTATCTGGCGCTGTTCCGCGAGTACCGCAGGGAACTGCTGTGGCTGCTGCTGCGGAACCCGGAGCTGCTCAAGCAAGCGGACGCTGTCGTGGCCACGGGGCTGAAGGACTTCGCGGCCGACGACCCGGGAAATGGCGTGATGTCCAAGGCGACGGCGGACGCGGCGGCCCGGTTGCTCGAGATGGTGGGGAAGCTGGGCTCCCCGGAGCTTGCTGCGCTCTCTCGTGGGCTCGTGGCGGATGTCCGGCGCTTCGTGGGACGGCCCGTTGCCCAGGTGCTGGGCTGCAAGGCTGGTGAACGGTAACGTGGTGGCTCGCTGCTGGTGCCGGGGACCGCGGACCGCCTTCCGGGCGCCCTCGCGTTCCGCTCAGGCTGCTCCGCAGGTCCCCGGCACAGAAGATCGTCACGACACCGTCTGGCGTTGCGTTGAGTAGACCAGACGTGCGGGGGTGGTGCGCGAGCAGCCAGCCTAGCCCAGCGAGTCCACGAACGCCGTCACTGCCGCCGCGAACTGGGCAAAGTCGTCGAGGTGGTCCTGCAGGACGGCATAGACCAGGGCATCGTCGATCCTGGCGTAGTCGTGGACGATGAGGTTACGAAAGCCGACCATCCGCGCTAGATCTGTCCGGAGAGCGTCGCGCACGATCCCTTCCTCGTTCAGGACGGAGAACACGTCGTGGCTATCGGCTGGGGGGCGGAACCCCATCTCGGCGATCAGGTGTCCCCCGACGTCGAGGCAGATCTGGGCGCAGACCTGAAGCGTCCGCTCGACATAGCCGCGGAGGATGCGGTTCTCCAAGTACTCCTCATACGTCGTACTCTATAGAGCCCTCAAGTCGTTCACGTGCTCTGAGAGCATCGCCAAGCGGATCCCTATGACGGGCCGCAGACGGCCTTGACCAAAGGTGCCCTCCCGGATGTGTCTGCGCGTGGCCTCCGCGATCGTGTCGAGGATAGGCCGGAAATCGAAGTAGAGCTGGAAGCTGCGCACCTCGTAGGCGACGCGCTGCGCGCGGTCGGTCTCGAGGATGCGCTCGCCGTAGGTCAGCACCTGGTGGCGCAGCACCAGGGGCGCGTCGTTCAAGATCACGACATCGACGGAGCAGTGCAGGCGCCCGGCCAGGCTTGCCATCAGGTCGAGGCGGTAGAGGGGGTCGTCGCAGTGGGGGTTTCAGTGTCCAGCAGGACCGCGACGTCGACATCGCTGTCGGGTCGCTCGCGACCCGTGGCGTAGGAGCCGAAGAGGTAGGCAGCGACCACTTCCTGCCGCTGTGACAGGGCCTCCCGCAGCGCAGACGTGATCGTACCGCGGCTGAGGCATCCGCCAGTCCGCGCGTGAGACGCCACGGGCTGCACCATGTTGGGTTCCATGGCTTCAGTATAGGGACGCGCTGGTCGTAGTCAACCGGAGCGCGCACCCGGGGCCCGACGGGTGCGCCCTATGGGGTTGCCAGGGCGAGCGCGCCAAACCCGCCATAGACGTCTGCCATCTGATCGTAGACAGGTCTGCCTACCAGGGCCTGATAGATCTCATCGGCTTTCTCTTCGGCTTCGATGTCGGCGAACGCGTCTGGATTGAGGACCTTTGCCAGGTAATAGGCGTCGGCAATGGCGGTGTCGATGTTGGTGTTGTAGTTGTTGTAGGGCAACTGACCGTACACCCTGCCATCCCGGAAGGCCGAAAGCGACGCATAGAAGGTGGGGTTCTTCGCGAAATCGTCGGCGACGGCAGTCAGGCCCATCCGATCGATGAAGATGACGTCGGGATCCCACGCCAGCAGCACTTCCCTGTCGATCATCACCGAGCCGCTTGCGTCGGTCTCGTCTACGACGTTCCTCGCGTGGATGGCATCCAGCAGCGCGTACCTGGCCTGCGTGCTCTCGATCCCGTGCGTCCCACGGGCGCCCAGGCCGCCCACATATACCGAGGGCTTGTCGGCCTCCGGGATCCCTGCTGTTCTGGCTTCCAGGTCCTCGCGCGCGCGCTGGATGACCTTAATCGCCGCCTGCGCCTTTTCGGCCTGTCCGGTGATATCACCGACGAGGCGCAGCGAATCGTACACCACCTCGTCGAAGATCGGCGTCACGCCGTACCCCTGAGGGCCATAGCTGACCACCACCACCGGGATGCCCGTCTTGGCCTGCAGCTCGTCAGCGACGGAAGCCTCCGTGGCATAGGTGCTGAAGATCACGTCCGGTGCGACCGTCAGGATGCGCTCGGGGTCGGGGGCGTTGTTGGGGCCGCCCTGCCCGATGATGGGTAGCTCCGCCAACGCCGGGTTGGCAAGCATGTAGGGCCGGCCGGTGGGGTCGTTGGCATCGAACTGCTCTATGCCGACGACCTGCGATACGTCGCTGGCATAGACGACCAACCGCAACGCGCCGGGACCAATGGCGACGACGCGACGCACAGCGGTGGGAACATCGACGTCTCGGCCCAGCAGATCCGTGACGGATACGGTTGCGATCCTCCCCGGGCCGGCGCCGCACGAAGTCGCCAGCATCACGGACAGCGCAGTGACCAGTATGAGAAGAACGGTTGGGACTCGTGATGCCATGGGACTCCTTCTGTCGTGACTCAAGGGTGCGTGACGCATCTCCACGCGTGATAGGCGTCTGTCGGGCACCTAGAGAGGGATGACAACCCGGCTGCCGTCGAGCGTGGCAACTCTCACGGGGACCGCATAGACGCTCTCGATGGTCTCCGGGGTGATCACCTCTGGCCCGCCCGCGGCGTGGATGGTTCTGTCTTTGAGCAGGATGAAGTGATCTGCGAAGCGCAGGGCCAGGTTCAGGTCGTGCATCGCCACCACCACAGCAATGCCCCGCTCTCTGCTGATGTGCCGGATCACGGCGACCACCTCCAGTTGGTTCCTAAGATCGAGGCTGCTCGTGGGCTCGTCCATCAACAGAATCTGGGGCTCCTGGGCCAGGGCGCGTGCGATGATGACCTTCTGAAGCTCACCGCCGCTCAACTCGTCCAGGTAACGCGGGCCGTACCCTGCCAGGCCGAGCGTCTCCAGCGCTTGTGCGGCAATCTTCACGTCGTTCTGGGTGATGCCCCAACGGATGTAGGGCTTGCGGCCCAGAAGCACGGTGTTGAAGACGGTGGCCCGCGAGCCATTGCGCTGTTGCTCCACGTACCCCATTCTGCGGGCCAGGGCATTGCGGCTGAAGGCCGCGGTGGGCTCGTCGTTGATCAACACGGTGCCTGCTGCCGGCTTGAGGATGCGGTCGATGCACTTGAGCAGCGTGGTCTTGCCCGCCCCGTTCGTGCCCAGCACCGCCACCACCTCGCCCCTTTCCACGGCAAAGCTCACCCCGTCCAGTACCGGGCGGCCCATGTAGTGGAATTCGATGCCTTGTACGCGCAGGATCATCGCCGCGAATAGCCTTTCGCCAGGATGAACAGGAAGAGCGGCGCACCGAAGAAGGACGTGATCGCGCCCACCGGCAAGACGACGGGCGACAACAGCGTGCGTGCGAGGGTGTCTGCGAACAACAGCAGCGCTGCGCCGGTCACCGCCGAGGCCGGGATCAGGAAGCGGTGGTCGATACCCAGCACCCGGCGCATCATCTGGGGCGCGATGAGCCCGATGAAGCCAATGATGCCCATAAAGGCGACCGCGACGGCAGTGATAAGCGACGCCGCCAGCATGCTGCAGAAGCGGATCTGCTCCACGTTGACGCCGAGGCCTTTGGCTGCGTCTTCGCCGTTGTCGAGGGCGTTGTAGTTCCAGCGGTGCAGCAGGAAGTAGATCAGGGCAGCCGCCGTAAGGACTGCGAGGATGCCCACTTCCCGCCAGGAGACGCGGCCCAGATCGCCGAACGTCCAGAAGACCATGGCGGCAACCTGCACGTCCTCGGCAAAGTACTGCACAAGGGTGGTGCCGGCTGCGAAGAGCGAGCTAAACGCTACCCCGGCGAGCACGACCGATTCGGGCGAGAAGCCGCGTAGCCGGGCCAGGAGCAAGATCAGGCCCGTGGCGACCATCGAAAACACAAAGGCGCTGGTCGTGACAGCGTAGGGGTTGGCGATGAACACCGCGTCGCGGGTACTGCTGTGCAGCGTGCCGGCCCCCAACAGCACGATCGCCAGATTGGCGCCAAAAGCCGCGGCGTTGGAGATGCCCAGGGTGAATGGCGATGCCAGCGGATTGCGGAGGCAGGTCTGCATCACGCAGCCGGCCACGGCGAGGCCAGCCCCGGCGACCAGCCCGGTCAGAACCCGCGGCAGGCGAATGTTCCAGATCACCCGGCTCGGCGTGCCACTCTCCAGCCCCAGCAGCACCCGCACGACTTGCAGCGGATCGGTGTCTGCGGCGCCGGCGTTGATAGCGACGACCGTCAGAAACACCGTCAGCGCTGTCAGGCCCAGGATCAGGCGTGTCTTGCGCGCCGACTGGTGCATAAAGGCAGCCGTGGTTCGGTTGAGGTCAGACTCCGCGACAGATGGCCCGTTCATTCTCTCAGATGGTCTCCGGGGACGCCGCAGCCGTGGCATCGATGCCGTGCAGGACGCGCTCGCTCTCTCATAGTTTGCACCGGTGCCATCGGCTTCTCCCCATCGCGCCCGGGTCTACCGCTGCCCGGCGAGCGCCTCGAAACAGGGGATGCAGTACGGCTGCCCGTCAACGGTCCGCACCCGCGAGGCCATGGTCGGCTCGCCACATCTGGCACAGATGGCCGATGCCAGGATGACGGCCTTTTCGGGCATGGCGATCTCCACCTCGCGGACGTCGAATAGCGCCTCCAGTGGCGCGTTCAGGAGGGTCTGGATGCGCCGCTCTCTGCTCTCTTCGTAGTATCGCCGGTCCTCGTTACTGACGGGCTGATCGGCACGCATGCGGTCGAAGATCTCCCGTTCCCTGGGGTCGGACTTACCTCCAAAATCGGGGCGCGCGCTGATCCGGATGGCCTTGCCATCGGAGCGACGGACAAACGTGAAGACGTTCTTGCCATAGTCGCGGTGAATCAGGTTGCCCTTGCCGAAGGTACAGCCCGTCAGATACTGGATGGCGTCCACAGCACAGTTGTCCGTCTCGACGATGGCGACGACTTCCTCATCGGTGGAGTGCGGGCCAATCTCCCGCAGTGCGACCTCCGCCACGCGGATGCCGGTTGCCAGCCCGGGGCATCGATGCCCGTGAAATCGTTGTGTTCCCTGGATGTCGATCATGCGTGCGCTCCTTACGTGGGGTTACGAAATGGGGCCACGAAGGTCCTGGCTTCACGCCAGAGTTGGCCTTCATGGCCCCCCAGTCTCCTGTCCTGATCACTGCCACTGCGCAGGCCCAGATCTTGCCTACGGCTCACTGGCAGCCTGTCATAGAAAGACGCCACAAGCGGCCTTCAGGCCCATCGTGGCGTCTTCATAGCACCCTCACGTCGGCTTCATGCCGACGGTGCCACTATACCATAGGGGCTTCGCGCGTCAACTCCCAGGCCTGGATCAGCGACCTGGCGATTGCGGCGCGGCGCATTGTGCGGCCGGACGTTGCCGGGATGCCACCCCCGCGTATACTCCGCAGGTACCTCAACGAGATAGGACACCACCTCATGCGCGATATCCTCATCGTTACCGGTACGTGCGGCGTCGGAAAGTCGACGATCTCCCGGCGCTGGGCCGGGCGCCGGCTGGGCGCCATCGTCGACTGCGACGTCTTCCGCTCCTGGATCCGCAACCCGGCGCTGATCCGCGCCGAGGGCTTCCAGGAGATGCTCCTCGCGCGCCACGCCGCGCTCCTCGCCGAGAGCTACATGGCGATGGGCCTGGATGTGGCGATCGACAACGTGTGGACGCCTGCCGGCCTGGCCTACCTCCGGGAGCAGTTGCAGGACAAAGCACGCATTCGCGTCGTTTGGCTGCGGGCTGCGTCGGCCGAGAACCACCGGCGCGACGAGGAGCGCCCGCCCTCCGATGTGCAGGGGGCGCGCGTCGATGAGCTGCAGGGCGAGTTGGACGCCCTCGACTGGCCCGACAGCGTGATCCGCCTCGACACGACGGGGCAGAGCGTCGAGGAGACGCTGGACGCGATCGAGGCCCTCTTCGGGCGAAGTCCCGCCGCGTTGCAGAACGGGGTGTCGCTGCGGCTCGCGACAGAGGCAGAAGCCGGGATCGTGGCCGCCATCGAGTGGGCGGCGATGTCGGCGTACCGGAATCATTTCCGGGAGGCCCTGGGACTGGATGATGAAGCGCTGGAGGCCGCCTTCCGCGGGAACTTCCGCAACGGCCAGGACCAGATCGTGGCGATTCACGGGCACGATATCGGGGTCCTGTCGGTGAGGCGGCGTGAGGCTGACCTGTTCATCGACAAGCTCACGATCCTCCCCGACTATCAGGGTTGGGGGATTGGGTCCAACCTGATGGGCGGCCTGCTCGCGGGGGCCTCCGCACAGGGACTGCCGGTCAGGCTGCACGTGCTCAAGCTCAACCCCGCGCGCCGCCTCTACGAGCGGCTGGGGTTCGTGGTCGAGGGCGAGGCAGGCGACGACTCTATGATGGTGGCGGTGCCTCCTGAGGATTGAGGGCGCGACTCAGAAGTCGCCGACTTCTGAGCTGCCGGCTTCCGAGCCGCCTCTGCTTTCCCCCCGGGGCGTTCCGACGGCCCGGGGGGAAACACAAAGGGGGGCTCCGCTGCGCGTGGTCGCACGCAGGATTGCTGGCGCGGACCCCCCTCCCGGCCACCCCCCCGCCATCGGAATGGCGAGGGGTGGAGACAGATCACGCTTTGACTTGCGTGCGCCGGGGCGTATGATCGGCTGGAGACGGTTGGGCACTCAGCCTCGCGACGACGCCCGGCGGGGCGAGCGGCCCGGCGTTCTTTCCCACACCACACAGGAGGTCACCCCCGATGGCCAGAGACAAGCTTCTGCTCGATCCCTTCGGCCGCCATATGGCAAACATCTTCACCGCCGCTGACCTGGCACGCGTGCACAAGGTCGCCGACGTCTACTGGGGCCTGGACGCCCAGATGCCCCCGGCAGAGGTGGATCGCTTCCGCGAACAGATGGACTTCGTCGTCACCGGCTACTGGCGCTATGGCGACGTGCGCCGCTTTCCGCGGCTGCGCGCGATCCTCGAGGTGAGCGGGGGCTTCTTCTCTCCCAATGACCTGGACTACGACTATTGCTTCACGCACGGCATCCGCGTGTTGAGCTGTGCGCCGGCCTTCGCGCCGGTCGTCGCCGAGATGGGGCTGGGGCTTGCGCTCGCGTCGATCCGCCAGATCGCGTGGACGGACAGGGCCTTCCGTGGCCCCGAGCCCAACTGGAGCCATACGTCGTTCGGCACCCCGATTGGCGAGCCCTTCACGCTCTATGACAAGCCGGTGGGGTTCATCGGCTTTGGAGGGCTGGCGCGATCGCTCAAGCTGCTGCTGGCACCCTTCCGTTGCCCGATCCAGGCCTATGACCCCTGGCTGACCGACGCCTATCTGCGCAGCCAGGGCGTCACGCCGGTCGACCTCGAGACGCTGATGGCCACGTCGCGGGTGATCTTCGTCCTCGCGGTGCCCTCGGCCTCGAACAAGGGGCTCGTGACCGGGGAGCTTCTGTCGCTCGTCAAGCGCGACGCGGTGTTCGTCCTGCTCAGTCGGGCGCATTTGGTGGATTTCGACGCGCTCACGGAGGCGGCGCTCGCCGGGCGGTTCCGCGCGGCCATCGATGTCTACCCTGAGGAGCCGCTGGCGCAGGATCACCCGATCCGCGGGGCGGAGCACGCGGTGCTCTCGTCGCACCGGGCCGGGGCTCATGGCGAGGCGTTGCCCGAGATCGGGCGGCTGGTGGCGGACGACCTGGAGGCGCTTACAAGTGGCAAGGCGCCCTGGTCGATGCAGCTCGCGACGCCCGAGTACATCCGCCTGCGGGGGTAGGGTGGCAGCGGGCCAGGGCCATCGGAGTGACGTGGCCCGCCTCCGCTCGGCGTAGGGCAATCGTCTCGATTGCCTCTGGCCTCGGCGGCAGGGGCGGCTCTGGAGAGCCGCCCTACATCGGAGCAGAGCGCAAGCCGGAGCCCCGTTCGGGCGGGCCTACGCACCAGGAGAACGGCGCGGGCGAGGGCCGCCGGAACGGTGTGGCCCGCCTCCGCTCAGCGTAGGGCAATCGTCTCGATTGCCTCCGGGCTCTGCGGCAGGGGCGGCTCTCCAGAGCCGCCCTACATGGGAGATGAGCGTAGGCCCGTTCGGGCGGGCCTACGCACCAGGAGAACGGCGCGGGCGAGGGCCGTCGGAACGGTGTGGCCTGCTTCCGCTCGGCGTAGGGCAATCGTCTCGATTGCCTCTGGCCTCTGCGGCAGGGGGCGGCTCTGGAGAGCCGCCCTACATCGGAGCGGAGAATTGGCCACGGTAGAGGTCGGCGTAGAAGGGGCAGGTGGCGAGCAGGTCGCGGTGGGTGCCGGTGGCCAGGACGGCCCCGTCTTTGAGGACGACGATGAGATCGGCGGCCTCGATCGTGGAGAGCCGGTGGGCGATGATGAGCGTCGTGCGGTTGCGCATGAGCGTACTCAGCGCGTGCTGGATCTGGCGCTCGGCGTGGGTGTCGAGCGCTGAGGTGGCCTCGTCGAGGATCAGGATGCGGGGATCCTTGAGGAACGCCCGCGCGATGGCGATCCGCTGGCGCTGACCGCCCGAGAGCCGCGCGCCGCCCTCGCCGACCTCGGTGTCGTAGCCGTGCTCCTGCTCGCGGATGAAGCCGTCGGCGTTGGCCAGCAGTGCCGCCCCGACGATGCCCCCCTCGGAAGCGTCGGGCTGCCCGCAGGCGATGTTGTCCCGGATGCTCATCCCGAAGAGCGTGGTCTCCTGGGGCACGATGGCGATCTGGCTGCGCAGCGCCTCCAGGTCCAGGTCGCGCAGGTCGACGCCGTCGAGGAGGATGGCGCCCGCGTCGGGATCGTAGAAGCGCGGTAGCAGCTTGGCGATGGTCGACTTGCCGGCCCCGCTCGGTCCCACCAGGGCCACGGTCTGCCCCGGCGCCACCGAGAAGCTCACGTCGCGCAGGACCGGAGCCGCGTCGCCGTAGGCAAAGCTCACGCCGCGGAACTCGATCGCGCCCGCGACGGTCTCCAGTGTCGCCGTGGGCCGGCTGACCACACCAGCTGGCGCTTCCAGAATGGCCTCCAGGCGCCCATAGGCGGCGACTGCGCGGTTGGCCTCGATCACGATCCCCGAAAGCGCCGCCACCGGCCCCGCCACCATCTCCGCGTAGAGGATGAAGGCGATCAGGTCGGCGGCACTGAGCGCGCCACCCGCGACGCGCAGGGCCCCCAGCCCGATGACGACCAGCAGAAAGAGGGCGTTGACCAGGCCGATGACGAAGCCGGCGGCGGTAGTGACCCGCAGCGTCTCGATCGACCGGTCCATGATGCGGTCGTTCTCGTCGCGGAACAGGCCGCGCGCGTGGCGCTCCAGCACGAAGGCCTGGATAACGGCGATGCCCGAGACGCTCTGGCTGACCATGCTCATCAGGAACCCCAGCCGTTCCTGGGTGCTCCGCGTGATCGCACGGACGCGCTCGCCCATCCGTTGTGAGACCAGCAGGACGACCGGCATGGTCAGGAAGATGGTGAGCGTCAGGAGCGGGTCGATGGTCAGCAGGAGCACGACGACGGCCACGAGCGTCAGGGCCTGCTGCAGGACGTAGCTCAGGCCGGCCGAGAGCCCCTGCTGCACGAGCGCGACGTCGTTGCTCATCGTGGACGTGATGTCGCCGCTGTCGCGCTGGTCGTAGTAGCCCAGCGAGAGCACGAGCAGCCGCTCGTAGATGCGGGCGCGCAGGTCGCGGACGATGGCCTGGCCGATGTGGCCCAGCGCGCGGCTGCTGGCGAAGGCCGCCAGCTCGCGCACGATCGAGACCGCCGCCAGCCCACCGATCGCGCCCAGGAGCACGCGCGTCGAGGGCGTGCCCGCGAGCCCGGCAAAGACGTTGCGCACGGTCCAGGGGAAGGCCAGTCCCGACGCCGTGGCCAGCAGCATCGCGACCTGGCCCACGGCGAAGAGCCCGCGGTAGGGCGCCAGGTACCCCAGCATCCCCGCCAGCGCGCGTCTCATTGGGCGCGCTCCGCAGGGCCGGCGATGCCCTCGAAGAGGAGCACGGCATAGGCGTCGACCAGCGCCTGAGCGCTCGCCGCGGGATCTGCGGACGCGCCGGCCCCTGCCGGCGCAGGCAGGCGTGCGAACGCGCCCAGGTAGACGCCGATCAAGGCTACGGCGATGGTCGCCGGGTCGACGTCGGCGCGCAACGAACCCTCGTCCTGGGCCTGCGCCACGAGCTCGCGCAGCATCCCCTCCAGGGCCGCGCCCGGCGAGCCGGCCTCCTCGGTGTGGCTTAGCGCGTCCAGCAGGACGTGACGCGTGACCTGCCGGTAGGCCAGGCTGTCAGCCATCAGCCCGCGCATCAGGCCGTAGATGCGGTCGAGGGCGCTGGTCGAGGCCGCCGGCTTCTGCGCAGCCGGCTTCTGAGCCGCCGGCTTCTGAGCCGCAAGGCCTTCAAGCTCATCCAGGGCGATCGCGCTGAGCAGACTCTCCTTGGTGGGGAAGTGGTTGAAGAACGTGCCCCGCGAGATGTCCGCCGCCTCCGCGATCTGGTCGACGGTGGTCGCCTCCAGGCCCTGCTGCTCGAGGAGCTGCAGGGCCGCCTCCATGATGCGCGACCGGACCTCGTGCTTGCGCCGCTCGCGACGTGTGGTCGGGTGATCGTCCACGGGAATCCTCCAATTAGTAAACTGTAGTATAAGTTTATACTTGAGTATAGGAATGTCAAGGACGCGTCTCCCCCTCGCAGGGTTTCCGGACCCTGCGAGGGGTTCCGCGCCGCGGGTTCTGCAAGCGAGCGCTGGTCTTGGCGCCGTCCCCCAGAACCCTTGCGAGGGTGCGGAAACCCTCGCAAGGGGCCGTCTCCCCCTCGCAGGGTTTCCGCACCCTGCGAGGGGTTCGGCGCCGCGGGTTCTGCAAGTGAGCGCTGGTCTTGCCGCTGCCCCCCAGAACCCTTGCGAGGGTGCCGAGCCCTCGCAAGGGCAGAAAAGCGCCGTCCATAAAGCTGGCACAGTTTGATCACGAAACCCACACAGAGCGGCGGGCCCTTTGCCCTAGACTGGTAGTGGTGCAGTCGTGCTGCCGTCAGTGTGCCGTGTGGGTGCTCCGGCCACTCATGACCCAGGGTAGGGCGCGGGAGGAAGAAGCGAATGCCTAAGTTGACACAGCATATGCTGCAGGTGCTCAAGCAGCAGCCAGTCGTCCTGGTGGCGACGAGCAACGGTGAGGGTCGGCCCAACGTCTCGCCCAAAGGGGTCCTCAAGATCCTGGACGATGATGGATTGGTGTTTGCCGATGTGAGCTCAACCAAGACCCGGAGCAATCTGCAGGCTACCCCCAGGATGGCAGTGGCTGTCGTGGATCGCCGAACCTACGAGGGCTATCAGTTCAAGGGCCACGCAGAGGTGGTGGATGAAGGACCTCTGTTCGAGGAGATTAGCAACCTGTTGGTCCACGGGAAGGACGGGCCGCAGCCGATGGAACTGTGGTTCGAGAGAGCCGCACGAGAGTTGATGACTGCGCAGGGCCGGGCCGGTCGGAATGCAGCGCTGCCTACCCACGTTATCGTGCTGCACATCGACGAGATCTGGAACCTGACGCCAGGGCACGAAGAGGAAGTCTGGAGTTAGTGAGCCTAGAGAGGAGTGGCTTATGCAGATAGAGACACTTTGCACACACCTGAGACAGGGCCTGGGTGCGCACCGATTTTACGAGGAGGAGTGCAAATGATACCACGTACACAAACAACCATAGGTGGGGGTCGCCTACAGAGGCCAAGACCCGTGACCATCCTCATCACCATACTTCTGGTGGTGGCTGTGCTATCACCTCCGGTGGCGGCTGCCCCGCAGGAGACCGGTCAGACTCTGAGCATAACCAACGACCTCCTCTCGCCCGCTACACAAGCCCAAATCGCCCAAACCGAAACCGTTACCCTGCGGGTGGTGAGCGCGCGCACAGAGCCGCGGGCCGGCGTGGCGGAGGGAGATCCGGTTACGGACTATCTCTTCCAGATCGTGGAGGACAACACCGGCGACCCCTTCGATGACACCGATTGCTGGGCCTACCTCGATCCCCCGGCGAACACAATCCGCAACCCGAACTATCCTGACGGCTGCGATTGGCCCGGCGTCCACACTACGCCAGGCTGGGCCCCCATCGTCACGCAGGGCAACCAAACACACCTGAACGAGACGACGGGCATCACGCTGCCGCCCGGGAAGTACCTGATCTCGGTCCTGGCGGACGGTTACAAGGTCGATGGCGAGCACTTCACCGTGCCGCTGCCAGACCCTGGCCTTATTGAGGTTGGCGTACATCCCCTGCCCCTACCGCCGTCCTCGATGATCATCCAGGTCTTCAACGACAATGCGATGACCAACAGCCAGTTCGACGCTCCCGTAGAGCAGCCGGCGCCCGGCCCGACGAGTATGGCGGGCTTCCGGGTGAGCCTCAACGACATCGCCGGCGAGATCACGACGGACCTGTTCGGCAACCCATTGTGCACCGAGTATGAGACGGATCCAATCACCGGCGAAGTCCTGGTCGACGGCGATGGCATGCCCCTGGCGATCACCAAGATCGGGGGCGAGTGCCTGAGCGACGACTATGGCATCATCAATATCCCCAACATCGGCCCCATCCGCTACGACGTGCTGGTCACCCCGCCCGACGGGACGGATTGGGTTCAGACGACGACACTGGAAGGTTCGCACGGCTGGGACACCTGGCTGCAAGAGGGTGGCACCGGGCTCGATAACGAGTTCATCGTCGCCGGTGAACCCTTCCCCTGGACCATTTTCGGCTTTGTGCAGCCCACGAACACGCTGACGATCTCCGACCCCGGCTATGGCAGCGTCAAGGGCGTGATCATGGGCATCACGACCTACAGTCCCTCCCAGGGTGGGTTGCCCCACCAGGGCGACATCTGGGGCGGGCTGATGGGCGCCAAGCTGGACGAAGCCATCGCCTACCCCTGGCTGTCGTTGAACAGCCTGCAAGGCGGCGACACTGCCGTGTGGGTCGGGATGGGGGAGGCCGACGGCAGCTACCAGATCGACAACGTGCCGCCTGGCGACTACTTCCTGGCCTACTGGGACCTCAACCAGCACTACATCCTGGACTTCGTGCAGATCACGGTGCAGCCTGGTCAGGTCACCGACGTCGGCGTGCGGACGATGACCAACTGGTTCACCAAGTGGTACGGCACGGTCTTCCTGGACTACAACGAGAATGGCCGGCGGGACCCCGGCGAGCCGGGTGTCCCCGACTACGTCATTGTCCTGCGCGACCGTGACAACACTGAGATCGACCGCATGTCGATCGCGGCGGTGAGCGATGCGAATGGCGACTATGCCCTGGAGAAGGGCTACCCGATGAGCTCCTGGATGGTGCTCGAAGCCTATAGCGATGTCTATCGCACCACAGGCGTCACACACCAGGCCAGCAATGCCACAGAGGAGACGACCATTCTGGGACCTATCGTCGACATAGGCGTGCTGCCGATCTTCAGCCAGTGGGGTCGCCTGGACTGGGGCGTCAAGTTCTACGACCCGGGCACCAACGGCGGCATCGCCGGCTCGGTGTTCTATGACACCGTTCGAGCCGAGGATGACGCCCGCTATGCCGGAGCCGAGCCGTGGCAGCCGGGCATCCCCAACCTGGAGATGCGGCTCTACGCCACGGTGAAAGACGTCAATGGTACGGTCCTGACCGATACCACGGAAGGTCCGAACTTTGGCGCTGCGCTCAAGGGCGCGCTCCTGAATGTGACGACAACCGAGGATTACGTCCGACCCAAGAACTGCCAGCCGCTGGACGTCTACGGCGATCCCGTGGACTTCCCCTCCTTCCCACCCGCGACCGGCGACTACGACTGCCTGGAAGGGCCGCCCATGGGAGTGCAGTTCAGCCAGGGACAGCAGGAACTCCCCGGCAACTGGGGCTTTGGCGATATCCTGACCGGTACGCAGGGCAACCCACTGCCCGAACCGCTGCCCATTCCCCCCGGCGACTACCTGGTGGAGGTGATCATCCCGGAAGACCCGTATACCGGCCTGCCGCTGTACGAGGTCACCAAAGAGGAGGATGTCAACATCTATGACGGTGACGTCTTCTTCCCCGAGATCCCGCCGCCCGCTTGTGCAGGACCGCTGCACACCGTCGATGTGGCCGGGATCGGGCTCGATGGTGACAACGCTGTCGAGAACCCGGGTTACGCCGACGCAGGGGGCAGCCGCTTCGAGGGCGAGGCTATGCCGTTGTGCAACGTCAAGCTGGTCACGGTCGCCGACCAGAAGGGTGTGGCCCCCATCTTCACGCTATGGACCAAGGTACCGATTCCGGGTCGCTGGCGGGGTTACATCATCGACGACCTGAACGTGTCCACCAACCCCCTGGAGCTGTTCTTTGGCGAGAAGGCGGGCATGCCCTATATGCCGATGGGCATCTATGACTTCACCGGACGGCTGGTACATACAGTGCACTCGGACTTCCACGGGGTGTACGAGGTGCTGCTGCCTTCAGCCGCGACCTACAACACGCCGACACCCAGCGGGATGGCTGCCGGGATGTACTACATCTACGGTAACGATCCCGGCCAGCCGGGTGCCTTCAACTCCCGCTACCATCCGGGCTACCGCTCCATCGGAACCAGCTTTGAGGTGTATCCAGGCGTTATCGTGCCGTCAGACCTGGCGCCAACGCAGAACGGGGCCCTCATCTGGAACCCAACCTCTAACCTGAGCCAACTGGCGGCCTGCAAGCTGGAAGACACCTCACCCCAGCTCTTTGCCGTGTCGCAACCCTACTCAGGGATCGGTGGCGGAGACACCTTCACCATCTACGGCCTGGGCTTCGGCGCGAGCAAGGGGCGCGGTTACGTAGCGCTGGGCAACACCCGCCTGGCCACCACCAGCTGGAGCGACCGCGAGATCGTCGCCCGGGTACGCAACGTCAACAACGCTTTCCCCGCCGGCCCCTATCAGTTGACGGTCGTGGCTGACAACGGTCAGCAGACGGTCAACGGCCTGACCTTCCACGTTCGAGGCGCCGGCTACAACCCTGCGATCTACGAAGTCGGTCCAGGCAAACCCTACGATCCGGCGGATCATCCCGCCGACGGACGCGGCGCGATCCAGCACGCTCTCGACGATGCTGCGCTGTCGTCGGCCCAGGACCTGGTGGTCGTCTACCCCGGCGCCCCGGTACCCTTTACCAATCCACTGGGCTTCCACCTGGAGAACCCGGTCATCTACGAGCCGGTCAAGCTGCAGGGCATCGGGCCGGGCGGCGTCTACACGGACGGCACGGGGATCCTGGGCAGTCTGATCGATGGCCGCGGTATGGGCGGCACCGAAGCCTATGCCGGGTGGTGGCGCACACAGGTGGGCGACATCTGGCAGAACCGCGGCGGTTGGGACGGAAGTCCGGTGGATGGCGACGGCAACCCGCGCCTCTACGAAGGCGCCGTCGTGACCGTCTATGCCGAGGATGGTGAGTTCACCGGCGGTTTCTTCACCGCGATCGATGGGTTCAAGATCCAGGGCGGCGACCAACAGGGCTTCCCCAACAACCTCAACCAGGTCGGAGGGGGCAGGATTCCAGGCGTACCCGCCGAAGTCGTGATCCAGGGGGGTGGCATCTTCGTCAACGGCTATGCCCGCTACCTGCGCATCACCAACAACCAGATCGAGAACAACGGCGGGGCCTACGCTGGTGGCATCCGACTCGGAACGCCGGACATGGCCGAACCCTTCAAGGACAACCAGAACGATGATGTCGTCATCGCTCACAACCGCATCGTGGGCAATGGCGGCACCAACCTGGCCGGCGCCATCGGCGTCTTTGCCGGCGCCGAGGATTACCAGATCGTGCACAACGACATCTGCGGCAACTTCTCGGCCGAATACGGCGGTGGCATCAGCCACTACGGCGAAAGCGCGGGCGGCATGATCCACCACAACCGCATCTACTTCAACCGCTCCTACGATGAAGGCGGCGGGATCATGATTGCCGGCGAGCTGCCCGTCGATCCGGCGCTGCTCTCGCCAGGCGCGGGGCCTGTGGATGTCTATGCAAACCTGATTCAGGGCAACCTGGCCAACGACGACGGTGGCGGCCTGCGCTTCCTGATGGCCGGCAACTTCGCCTTCAACGTCTACAACAACTTCATCGTCAACAACGTGTCGACCCACGAAGGCGGCGGTGTCTCCCTGAACGACGCACCCGACGGGCGGTTCTACAACACGGTGATGAAGAACATCACCTCGGCCACGGCCATGACCAGCAACGGGCTGGCTGCACCGGCAGGGTTCAGCAGCAGCAGGAACAGCAATCTGCTC
>Ga0123329_1000709_pt1 | contig 33376 bp, 25 predicted proteins | sample BioC12SIPDNA_FD_89703 | JGI IMG/M metagenome (GOLD analysis project Ga0123329, IMG submission 89703) | Anaerobic biogas reactor microbial communites from Washington, USA - Biogas_R1_B C12 SIP DNA | ecosystem: Engineered > Bioreactor > Anaerobic > Unclassified | place: Washington, USA | collected...
GATTTAGTGGGAGGACGTGAAGATGAAGAAGGCCTTTACTCTGATCGAACTGTTGGTGGTCATAGCCATCATAGCTATCTTGGCCGCTATGCTGATGCCCGCCCTGGCACAGGCACGCAGGGAAGCCCACAAGTCGAACTGCAGGGCGAACCTGCACAATATCGGTCTGGGCATGTACATGTGGACCGGCGCGAACAAGGACGAGTATCCGTATGCGTACAATCCGGACCTGCCGGTCAATGCGTACTGCAATGCCTACGGCCGGCTGGTGGGTGCGGGCTACGTCGACGATACGGCGATCTTCTCGTGCCCTGCCACCCCGGACAGACTGCGGGTCGAGAAGCAGGGCTGGGCGGGGGCGACTCAGCCGGGCACGTGGAAGCACGTGCTCAACTCGGACTACGGTTACGACAACGGGCGCGTCGATAAGAACTCGCTGCCGGGCCGTGGCGTGATGGCGGACCTGCCGCGGCACTTGCTCAGCAACGGCTCTGGGTCCTACGTGGTCGACAACTCGCATCCGTTGGTCGACTTCAACCACAAGCTCGGCGTGAACCTTCTCTACTTCGACAACTCGCTGGAGTGGGTGCAGGTCTCCGAGTGGGCGCCGACGAATCCCTGGGCGAGCGACCCGGACGCCGTGCAGTGGGTGATCAGCCATCCCGACGCCGGCAACCTGGTGCGGTATGGCTTCGTGGACAACCCGAAGACCGACACGCATTCCAACCCGGCCGATCCCGACGATCCGATGTCGGACGGGGAAGACGACGTCGACGACATCTATCTGCTGGAGGATTCGCTCACGCCGAACGTGTTCGTGATGGAGACGGACTCGAACATCGAGCGTGCCGGCTACCGCGGGCAGGACGGGTCGACGATCCCCGCGAGCAGCGACGACGAGGCGATCACGCCCGAGCGTACCTTCCTGCGTGCGACCGGTTGGGCGGAAAGCGAACTCTGATCGCTGGAGTGTGATGGGGCGGCCTGCGGTCGCTCCGGTCGGGGGCAGGCACCAGAGGCCTGCCCCCGGTCGTTTGTACGGATGCGGGGCCTTCGACGGGGTGCACGGCGGGCCAGGGGAGGCGTGGAACGCCGTCGGCTGGAGCCGCCCGCTGCGCTTGCCGAGGCGCGTTTCGGCAGGGATGGGGCGGCGTTTTTTGCTTGACAACTTGCGGGGGCGGTGGTAACATGTGGCCACTCGAAAGAACGAGGTGCGTATGTCTCTATGGGTCTGCAAGCCTGGAAAGGAGGTGAGGGGCGGGTCCGAGAAGGGGAATGAACGCGCAGGACAGAAGGGTCGAAGCGAACGGATTTAGTGGGAGGACGTGAAGATGAAGAAGGCCTTTACTCTGATCGAACTGTTGGTGGTCATAGCCATCATAGCTATCTTGGCCGCTATGCTGATGCCCGCCCTGGCCGCCGCCCGGAAAGAGGCGCGCAAGGCAGCGTGTCTGTCGAATGTGCACAACATCGGGCTCGGCTGGAACATGCTCCGCAACGATCTGGATGGTGAGTGGACCGTCGAGTCGCAGGGCCCCTGGGTGATGGGGCCGGACTCGTTGGCCCTGATCGTCAACGAGGGGTATGTGAAGGATCTTGCCACCTACAAGTGCCCCGCCTATGGATCGTCGCAGTTCCCGAGGGAACCGTCCGAGGCGCGGTGGCATGATGGGGTCAACACGGACGTGCATCTGGCAATCGGGAACATCGACCAGACGTGCTACTTCGGGGATGAAGGACGGATTCCCAAGGAGCCGAATGAGGCTCGCGTTGTGGCCGCCGACGGGATCGAGATGGTCACGATGTATGGCCTGGAGCCTGCGAACCACGCCGACAAGAACGGTCGGGGCGAAGGAGCGAACGCTCTGTTCGCCGACATGGCCGGGGCGTGGCAGCCGGTGTTCTACGAGCACTGGGACTGGACCATGGAGGGCGGTGGCCCGACGGGCACCACCCCGGAGCTGGGATACATCGGGTGGCCCGGTGGGCAGGTCAACAGCTACTTCACTCCGAGGACGGTGCGTACCGGCACCTGGCGCCGGTACGGCTACATCCAGAACAACCGGTTGCTCTACAAGCAGCCCAATGCGAGCAACCCGAACGCCATGGCGGGCACGGGCGAGGACGACTGGATGAACGACATGGCGAACATCGGCGGCGCGTACAAGCCGACCGACGTCGACGACATCTACTATTTCGACGCCTTCGAGGAGGATTGGGGCGAGGATGTCGGCGCGTGGGAGTTCTGGCAGCCGAACCGCGGCGCGCGGTTCTGCATGCTCCACCGTCGGTGTGGCAAGGAGCCCACGGACGCGTCGCTGGTCGGCGGCGACCCCGCCTGGTGGCGGTGCACGGATCCGGCACTGAACCCGGACAGCTTCACGGGCGAGTCCGGTTACGGCGGTCCGGAAGCCTGGGGTTGGCCCGACGAGCTTCTGAATACTGGCCAGTGATCTCTGCGTTCGGGAGGTCTGCGTGATCTCCTGACAGGGCGGTCGTGCGGGGCGATGCATCGCATCGCCCCGTTTCTTTTTCGCGGGCCGGGGGGACGGTTGACGGGGGGCGGACAGGGGGGTAGCATGGTGTCCTGTGGAGGTGCAGCGAGCCGGTTCTCACGCCAGAGGAGGAACGAGGAGTGAATAAGGCGGTTGTGTGGGCGGTGATCGGAATCGTGCTGATCGTTGTTGTGGTTTTCGTGGCTAAGAAGGGGGGGGATGGCGACGCCGGCGAGAGGTCGGGGGCGGCGGGTGCAGGGGCGGCTTCGTTGGAGCGGCCCAACCTGCGCGGGCACAGGGACTACGAGCGGGTTCTCAAGGTGCTGACGGAAGCCGCTGCCGACGCCTGGGACAGGACCTGGGCGAGTTACCGGAACAGCTACGTGTACGGCAAGGGGCGCGTTGTGAGCGCCGAGGCAGAGGCGGACGGCTGGTACGTGGAGCTCGACGTGGAGGGTGGGGGCCTTGCCGGGGCGGATGTCGGCATCGAGGTGCCTGCGGCGGACGTGGGCGGCGCGTCCCTGCCGGTCGTGGGGGAGGAGTACCGCTTCATGGGATGCGTCGATGCGGTAACGCGCGAGGGCGGTGGTTTCTTTATGGAGCTTCAGAAGGGTCTCGTGGGGAAGTAGCGGCAGGCGTGTGTGGGCGACGAGCACCGGCGGGGGCGCGCGCGGCCACCCGGACGGGGCGGCTGCGTGTGGGTGGGTAGTATGGGCGTCTGAAGCGCAACGGCGCGCGCGGCCGTCTTGGGCCGCGCGCGCCGTCTTGGGCCGCGCGCCCCGTTTTCGGTCGGGCGGGTGGCGCCGCGCAGGCCGGCTGGAGCGCGCGGCGGGACGTACGGCGGTCTCAGAGAGGCAGGGCGGTGGCGACGGACGCCTCGGCCACCTCGGACGCGGTGACGCTGCGGCCCATCTGCTGGGACCGGTAGATGCCCTCACTGATCAGCATGGTGTTGAGGCCGATCTCGGCGGTGGGCAGGAGAGGCACGCGGCCCTGGAGGGCCGCCACCCAGTGGTGCTGGGGGCTCGCGAAGGCGGCGGCCTCGGGCAGGCAGCTCAGGCGCCGCTTCTCGGCGGCAGCCAGTTCGAACGCGCCGTCCATCTCCATGTCCGCCATCGTCGTGTGGTAGGCGAAGGGGGCCAGGCTGACGCCCCCGCGCGTGCCGACCAGCTTGCTGCCGTCGGTACCCGCCAGGTGGATGGCCCATGCCTCCTCGATGAAGAAGGTGATGCCGCCGGCCAGGCGCACCAGGGCGACGGCGAGTTCCTCGACATCGAACCCCGAGGCGCGACGGCGGTCCTCATACATGTCGATCTCCTGGTGGGTGGCCCCGTCGATGGTGAGCACGTCCGGGTTGTCCAGCAGGTAGAGGATCTGGCCGATGTGGTAGACGCCCATGTCGAAGAGAGCGCCGCCGGCGGCCACCCGGCGGCTGACGAACGAGGCCGAGCCGTAGCCGTCGACGAAGGGGCGGCCGCGCCGACGGTAGAAGCTGCTCTTGGCGTAGTAGGGCCGGCCGAGGCGGCCCTCCTCGATCAGCAGGCGCGCGGCGGTCGTCGCGCTGCTGAAGACGCTGCCGAGCTGCATGGACAGCATGCGGCCGAGCCGGCGCGAGCAGTCCACCATCGCCCGGGCGTCGGCATAGGAGCCGGCCAGCGGCTTCTCGCAGTAGACGTGCTTGCCCGCTTCCATGGCCGCGATGCTGACGGGGGCGTGCAGGTTGTTGTGCAGGCAGACGTCCACGGCCGCGATCTCGTCGATGGCCAGCAGGTCCGCCGGGTTCGTCGTGGCGTGCGGGATGGCGTTCTGTTCGGCCACACGCCGGAGTTCCGTCTCGTTGACGTCGCAGATGGCCACGACGCGTGCGCCGGGGACCTCCTGGTACCTGGCCAGGTGGCGTTTGCCGATCTGTCCGACTCCGATGATGGCGAGCTTCACTTCGGCGTCCACGGTCGTTCTCCGGTGGCGGAGGTGGGGTGCGTCGTGCGGCCACTGGGCGGCATTATAGGGGCGCGGCCGGGGGGCCGTCAAAGCGGCGCCGTGTCCGCCGGTGTCGTGCGCGCCCCGACGGGCAGCCCCGCGTGCCCTTCGAGCGGCGTGCGGGGGCGCTTGTGGGGCGCGGGGTGACGGGTTAGGATGGGGTCTTCCATCGGCAGGGGAGCGATGTGCGCGCATGAGGATACTTGTGGACGAGAACATACCGCTGGCCCGGGAGTTGTTCGGCTCCCTGGGCGAGGTGACGATGGTGGCCGGCCGGGACGTGGACGAGCGGCTTCCCGGGTTGGACGGGTTCGACGTGCTGGCGATTCGGAGCGTGACGGGGGTCACGCCGGCGGTGGTGGACCGTGCGGCGTCGGCGCGCGTCATCGCGACGGCGACGATCGGCACTGACCACGTGGACATGGCCTACATCGAGCGGGCGAACGCGACGCGGCGGACGCCGATCACGGTGTTGTCGGCGCCGGGCTCAAATGCCGAGTCGGTGGCGGACCACGTCTTCATGGTGCTCGGGCGGCTGACGGCGGGGGCCGACCGGCCCCTGTCGGAGATGACGCTGGGCATCGTGGGGCACGGCAACTGCGGCCGCCGGGTGGCGCGCAGGGCGGGGGCGTTCGGGATGCGGCTGCTCTGCTGCGATCCGCCGCTGGCGGAGCGCGACGCGCAGTTCGCGTCACACCCTCTGGAGGACGTTCTGGCCGGGTCGGACTTTGTGACCTTCCACGTGCCGCTGACGCGGGCCGGGGAGAGCGCCTGCCCGACGTTCCACATGGTGGGCGCCCGCGAGTTGGCGAGGATGCCGGCGGGGGCCTGGCTGGTCAACTGTTCGCGCGGGGCGGTGGTGGACTCGGCGGCGCTGATCGAGGCGTTGAGGGCGCGGCGGCCGGCGGGTGCCGCGCTGGACGTGTTCGAGGGCGAGCCCGAGCCGGCGGCGGAGCTGCTGGAGCGGGCGCGGATCGTGACGCCGCACGTGGCCGGGTACGCCGTGGAGGCCAAGCGCCGGGGGGCGGTGGCCATCTACGAGCAGATGTGCCGCCTGTTCGGGCGGGAGCCGATCGCGACCGAGCCGCTGCTGATGCGGGGATTCGACCCGCCGCGCGGGGAGCGCGTGGAGTTCGCGTGCACGGGCCGGACGGCGCTGGATGCCGATGCGGCGGTGCGGGCGGTGCTGGCCCGCGTGCACGACGTTGAGGCCGTCAGCAGCGACCTGAAGGCCACCGTGGGCGCCGAGCGGAGGGGCGAGTTGTTCGACCGGATGCGCAAGGAGTATTCGCACCGGTATGGGCGCCACGAGGTGGCGTCGTACCGGGTGGAGACGGACGCGGCGATGCCCGCGCCGCTGCGCGAGGCGATTGGGCAGCGGCTGGCGGCGTTCGGCGCTGCCGTGGGCGGCGGCGGGGCGCACTTCCTCCTGGCGGCCGGCTGAGGGGTCGGCCGCCCGTTGAAGGCGTCTCCCTGTGCCACACTCCTTCAGCGGGTTCTCAGCCGTTCATGCGCTCGCGCGTGGCCCAGAGGCCGAGGGCGGGGCAACTGACGTAGTAGACGCCGTGGTTGCGGCCCTCGCGGAGCCGGTCGGGCGGGAACTCGGCCAGCGCCTCGCCCAGGTTGCGCCATTCGAACCCGACGCCCTCGACCTCCCTGCGGCTCAACAGGGACGGATCGGTGGCGTAGACGACCCGGAAGCGGCCTTCGGAGGAGCCGTGGATCAGGTGGGCGGCCGCCGAGAGGTTCTGCTGCAGCTCCTGGTTCTCCCGGACGGCGTCGAGCGTGGCCGGGGTGCCGCGGTAGCCGTAGCGGCGGATCAGGCGGTCGATCTCGGCGTCTTCGCCGAAGCCGTGCATGCCCGGGGCCAGGATGGTGAGTTCGCCGCCGTCGGCGATGGCCATGCGCGTGCGGTAGACGGCCTTGTTGCCCAGCCAGGTGGTCTTGAACTCGCGCGGGTCCAGGAAGGCGGCGACCCGCTCCTGGGGCTCGTCCAGGACGGTGACGTTCACCTGGCGGCTCAGGGCGGCGGCGGCCTCGAACGCCTCGTCGTCGTCGCCGGCGTAGAGGCCGCGCATCGTCACGCCCCCGGCGCCGTCGGGCTCCATGACGGTCATGACGTAGATGATGCGCAGGGGCGCCAGGTAGTGCTTGTGGGCGTAGGAGAGCACCTTGCGCACGGGGTTGTCGGTGCCGCCCATCATGCGCTCCATGCCGTAGACGGCGCCCAGGAAGTGGCTGCGGTTGATCGTGTCGCGGCCGCCGGTGCCCACCAGGACGTTCTTGAACCCGTTGGCCATACCGGCCACCTCGTGGGGGACCACCTGGCCGATGGAGACGATGGCCGAGTAGCCGCCTTCGACGATGCGGCGGTTGATCTCGACCGGGACGGCGTAGTCCGGCATCAGGTCCGTGAGGCATCCGCCGGAGACCTCGTGGACGTAGTCGGAGGGGATGACGCCGAGCCGGGTGAGGTCGTCGCGCCAGCGGTGCTCCAGGAACGCGGCGAGGGGCAGGTCGGTGCCGAAGCTGTGCTGGATCTGCTCACGCGACATGGGCACGTGCGTGCCGAGCGCGGGCATGACGTCGAAGCGAGAGGCGTGCGCCTCCTCCCACAGCATCTGCGTGAGCAGGCCGGCGCCGGCATGCGGGCGTGTGCCGTCGGGCGGCAGCACGAGCATGCTGTGTGTGTCGCCGGCGAACTCGATGACGCAGCGCAGTGCCCGCCGCATCGACTCCGGCCCGACCATGCGGTCGGGCGCACCGTCAGCGAATATGATCGACATGTACGGCCTCCTGTGTTGTGGTGCGTCGTGCGGGGGTCTCAGAAGGGATCGGTCTGCGTCCCTGTGCGCACGGGGCTGGTCCGCAGCCGGCCGGTGTTCTTGTCGAACTCCATCCGCGCGCTGGCGGTGTCGGCTCCCGCATAGCGGCCGCGGGCGACCGGTTCGCCGGTGAGGACGAAGAGGTTGGTCCGGCGTTCCCACTCCAGGCGGTCTCCCTGGGCCTGCAGGTCGCCCTCGGTCAGGTAGCGCACGAGGATGTTGCGTTCGGCCACGGCGCGCACGACGTCGGTGGCGGCCTCCCCTTCGGGCGAGGCCTCCCCTTCGGGGGAGGCTGCCCCTTCGGCGGAGGCGTCCGCTTTGGCGGAGGCGTCCGCTTTGGCGGACGGCGCAGTGTGCAGCGTGAGCACGTCGGCGACGAGACTGTACTGGGTGGCCTGCACGTTGACCTGTCCCTGCGTGATGATCTGGCGCAGAACGCCTTCGGCGTCGAAGACGGCGCGGGCCGCCTCCGAGTGCACGTTCCACTGGTCGGCCCCGTCGCCGTTGAGGACCGAGACGCCTCCTTCGGCCCATATGTGGCGCATTGTGCCTTCGGGGCCGAACTCCAGCCGGAGGCTCCTGCTCTCGAGCCGGGATCCGGAGACCTGGGCCACGATTCCGCCCTGGAACTGGGCCACTCCGTCCCGCCGGCTCACACGCATGGAGTCCTGCCAGCGGATCCGGCCCGTGGCCGCCTGGCCGCTGGCAACCGTCAGCGTTCCCGGCGTGCCGACGATCACGGTGTCCTCGGCCGGGAAGAACGTCACCTCCTCGGCCTCCAGGAGCCAGTCGTCTTCGGCCGGGTCGGCGGGGTTCGCCGGGTCGGGGTCCGGAGCCTCGCCGGCGGGGGGCAGGAGGGCCTGCGGCCCGGCGGCCGGGATGTGGATGGCGGCGCCTCCGCCGGCGACCACGGTCAGGGGGTTTCGGTCGGCGTCGAACTCGACTCGGAGGGACTCCCCGCGTATCTGCTGCGCGCCGCGCACGGCCACCACCTTGCCGCGGAACGAGGCCTCCGTCGCGGGCTGCTGGCGGAAGCGCATCTCCTCCTGCCACTGCACGGTCAGGGGCGGCGGGGGAGTGTCGTCATCGTTCGGCGGCGGGGGAACGGTCTTCAGTTCGCCGGGCGCGGGGCAGGCGAGCAGGCCCGTTCGGTTGTTGAGTATGACGTGAGCGGACGTGATGACGCCCTCCGCCGTGTTGACGTGTACGCGGCCGTCGGGCGCGGCCGTCAGTTCCACCGTGTCGCCTGCGGCCTCCCAGACCATCCGCTCGCACAGCACGTCGGCGCCTGCGGCGTCGGCCGAGTCGTGCAGGCGCACGGAGCCGTCCGCCTGCACCTTGCGGATGCCGGAGTCGTCGGCGGCGAACGTGAGCACGAGCTGGCGGCAGGTCAGCGCGAGGCCGTTCTGGTTGGCCGCGACCGAGCCCTGGAAGACGGCCAGGTGCTCGGCGTTGTCATACCGCATGCTTTCGTTCCACCGGACGGTGACGGGGGCGTCGGCGGACAGCCCGAAGGTGCCGGTCTGCGGGCCGGCCGGGGCCTCGGCGGGTGCCTCGGCGGGCGCGTCCGCCGGCGGTTCGGCCGGGGTCTCGGCTGCGGGCGGCCCGGTCCAGTGGAGCCGGCCGGGTCCCTCGGCCGTGACGCGTTCGTTGATGCGGAAGAGCGTCAGGCTCTTGCCGCTGAGTTCGAAGTCGGCCGTGGAGATGACGGCGCTCTGCTGGCCGGAGACGACTCCGGTCTGCGTCACCTCGCTCCAGACGAGCGTATCCCCGCGGGCGGTCAGGTCGTTGTGCACGAGCCGGACGTTGCCTTGGGCGACGAGCTGCTCGACCTGCACGGACTCCTCCTGCTCGGTGCGCCGCATCTGCAGGGCCAGCCTGTCGCAGGTGAGCGTGGTCTCTCCCGCCACGACGCGCACGGAGTCGTGGAAGACGGCGCTCTGGGCCAGGTGCTCGTAGTCCATGGGGCCGGCGCTGGTGATCAGCACGTCGTTGCCCCGCGCCGTGGAGTCGTCTTCGCCGGTGCGGGAGGCCAGGAAGTCCGTCGAAACGCCGAAGAACCGGGCCTTCACATCGCGCAGGACGCTCATGTTCCGGATGGCCATGTTGGCGTTCAGGCCCTCGCCGGTCAGAAGCATGCTGGTGGTGGCGTCCTGGCCGTCCTCGAGCATTCGGGCTTCCATGCGGACGGCGTCGCCCGAGGTCAGGGTGCGTTCGCGGGCGCTGTAGCGGACGCTCTGGGTGGTGATCGTGAAGTCTTCGCCCTTGGCAATCACGTCGTCCGAGAGTTGGAACCCGCTGTCGTCGTTCAACCACTGGCAGCGCCGGGCGGTGATGCGCACGTCGCCGAGGCGTGCGTCCACGGCGTTGCCGCTGCCGGCGGCGGCCGGCAGGTTCACGATCGGGGCGAAGACCTCTATGAAGCCGGCCCGCGGCAGTCCCCGCTCGCCCTCGATCATAGCCTCCTCGCGGCCGTCCTCGCCGGTGATGACCATGCGGAACTGGTGGACCTCGACTTCCAGGTCGCCGCCGGCGGCGGGTTCCGCGCCGGCCGCGTCCCGGACGGGCGGGTCCTCCACGGGCGGAGGCTCGGGGCGGGCCGGGGGCGGCTCGTCGACGTGCGGCCGGGCCGCGGGCAGTCCCGGGCGGCCGACGATGATCGCGTAGACGATCAGCGCCGCGCCGGCCAGCAGCACGAGCACCAGGGCCGTTCTGAGTACAAGGCGGAATCCTCTGTCCATTGCGTCTCTCCGCTCAACGGAGTCGTCTGTTTCCGGTTAGAGGTTCGGATGGGCGCTTCGGTTCATTCGCCGCTCTGGAACGGACTCAGCAGTGCGCCCGGCAGCCCCAGGACGCCCGACTTGATGGTCGTCAGGACCGTGGGCTCGAACCGCGGCTGCTGGATCGTGCCCGTCACGTGCAACTGCACCAGTTCCCGCTCGACAAACTGCAGGAGCCAGCCCACCAGGGGGCTCACGATGGGGATGCCGCCCTTCACGGGCGCCCCGACCGCGACCATCTTCAGGTTCAGGCGGCCGTCGAGCATGACTTCGCCGTAGCCCGTCAGGCTCAGCCCGCCGCCCGTCAGTTCGAGGGAATGCACGTGGACCGTGTCGCCGCTGAGCACGAAGCGGGCCTCGCCGCGCGTCGTGCCCTGTTCGGCCCCCCCCACGGACAAGCGGAGGACGCCGAGCAACTGGCCGAAGAACGGCGTTTCGAACAGGCGGCCCTGCGAGAGCCTCACGACCCCGCGGCCGACGGTGCTCAGGGAGTCGCCCGCCAGTCCGCCGATGGCCAGTGCTCCGCTGAGCCGGCCGGTCAGGTCGGCCGGCCCGTCGGTGATTGCGCCGAGCAGCTCGCCGAGTTCGATCTGGGAGAACTGGAGCTGCGCGCCGTAGCCGGGCAGTTCGACCCCCTGGCCGTAGTAGACGACGGCCGCGCCGTCGAACTGCCCGCTGCAGGTGACGCCGCTGAAGTCGTTGCTGATCGCCTGGTCCTCCGTCAGGAGCAGGTGTCCCGCAAGGGCGTCGATCGGGACCGGCAGGAAGCGAGGCAGGGCCGTGATGTCCTGCAGGTCCACGGTGAGCAGGAAGCGCAGTGGCGCCTTCTGCTCCGGGTCGTGCCGCACGCGGCCGCTCACCGATATCGTGCCCTGCGGTTGGGCCTCCTCCCAGAGCCGCCGTCCGACCTCCGGCACGGTGGCCAGGATCGTCTCGTTCAGCCTCAGGTTCGCGGCCTCCACGTAGAGGTCGCCTGCCGTCGATTCCGGCCGCACCCGGCCGCAGAGCCGGACCATGCTCCGCCCGGCGATCCCGTTGTCCTGCCGCTCGGCGGTGTCCAGGACGGCCGTGAGGCCCTCGACGAGGACGGCGCCGTCCTCCACGCGCAGCAGCCCGCAGACGTCGTGGACGGGCATGGGCAGGAAGTCGGCATGGACCGTGCCGCCGTGCAGCGCCAGCAACACGGTGGCGGCGACGTCCTGGCGGGCCACGTTGCCCCTCAGCAGCAGGTCGGCGTCCAGGACCACCTCGGGCCGGAACGTCGTCCACAGGTCGGCGCCCACGCGGGGGACGGCCTGGACGAGGGCCTGGTCGGAGTCCAGGTTGCGCACGGTCACCCGCAGGGCCGTGTCGTCCCCCCGCAGGTCCAGCACGCCGTCCAGCCCGACGGCGGCGAACGACGACGGCGAGTCGGGGCCGGCGTCCTGCATGATCTGGCCGGTCACGCCCGCCAGGCGGGCCGTCCGTCCGTCCACGACGAGGCTCCCGCCGACGCGCCGCACCGGCACGGGCAGCTCGGGCGGGCGGACGGTGGCGTCGTCCAGATGGACGACGGCCCGGAACGTGTCGGGCGCCGGCGCGGGGCGGTCCTCGATGGTGAGCTGCACGCGGCATCGCCCCTCCGGCGCCAGGCGCCGCCAAATCTCCGGGCCGGCCTCCGGGATGGCGGTGACCGTCTCCCGGCCGAAGGGCATGTCCATCACCTCCGCATAGATCCTGCCCGTGCCGCCGGCCAGGGGCAGCGCGCCGTTCACCCGCACCTGAGGCGGCGGGGAATCGGACTCCGAGACGTCCAGTTGCCCGGCCGGGATCACGCCCACGCAGTCCTGGAGCTGTACCTTCTTCTGGGTGACGTGGACGCGTCCGTGGAGTTCGGCGAGTTCCACGGGGTAGTACGGCACGCGTACGGCGGCATGGGCGAGTTCCGCCTGGATGCTGAAGCGCGCCTCCTCTCCCACCCGCTGCCGGATCGTGCCCTGGCAGTCCACGAGTCCCCGCACGGCGAACTGCCGCCAGATGCCGCTTCCGAACGGGACCTGGTGCCAGAAGGCCTCGTCGGCTCGCAGGCCGGCGGCGGCGATCTGCAGGCTCAACTCCGGCACGTCGGCCACCCGGGCCCAGCCCTGCAGCCGCATCCCGCCGAAACACCCCGCCCGGAGGTCCCCGTCGGCCGTCCAGGACCGGAGGCCGCGCGCGGGGCGCAGTTGCAGGTAGATGCCGGGGTATGCCCGGGGGGCCGGGTCGCCGAACAACTGCTCGTGGCGCACCACGATCGTTGCGTTGTCGAGCACGATGCCCCCGCGCAGGAGCCCGGGCGGCAGGGGCACGTCGCGCGGGGCGTCCGGCTCCCGTCCCGCCGGCGCAAGGAGGTCCTGGACGTTCCATCGTCCCCCGGCCGGGGAGTAGGCCAGGCGCAGCGTCGGGTCCACGAGCGTCGCCCGCACCACCACGGGCCGCCTGCGCAGCATCTGCAACGGGTCCAGCTCCACCAGGATCTCGGGGCAGGCGAGCACCGGCTCGGGTTCGTCCGGCAGGCGCAGCGCGAGGTCCCGAACGGACAGCAGGCCCTCTTCGTTCAGCCGCACCGGCCCCAGTTCCAGCTCCGCCTGCAGCATCCGCGAGAGCTCGGTGCGGAGCGTCGCCTCGAGATACTCGGGGGACGTATAGTGTTGCCAGAGGTTCCGCGCCGTGCGGACGCCGACCCCCAGGGCGATCAGGAAGGCTCCCAGAACGATCAGTTTCAGGCAGGTGGCGACTCTCATCCCGTGTGCGCAAGCCCTTTCAGGGAAGCAGCATGGTACCGCACGGGGGCCTCGAAAAGCAAACGGGCGTGTGCTCTCAGACGGGGGGCCGATCCGTGCGTTCGGCCTGCAGGCACAGCACCGGTGCGTCGTCGCCGCGCAGCCGGAACGGCTCGCCGATCCGGTGCCCCACCACCCAGACGACGGCCCCGTCGTCCGTGGCGACCAGCGGGATGCGATCGCGGTCCCCGCGCGGCACTCTGGCGTTGATGAAGAAGCCCTTCAGGCGGCCTTCGCCCGGCGCCCCCAGGGGGTGGAAGCGGTCACCGGGCGTGCGCGTGCGGACGACCAGGCGGCGGCCGGTCGTGCGCACGTCCAGGAACACCCGGCCCTCGGTCGCGCGGGCGGCGGCCTCGGAGGCCGCCAGGCTGCCGGCCGGCAGGACGGTCGCCTCCAGGCGCAGCCCGGCCTCGGGCAGCTCGACGGCTCCGGGCACCGGGAGCGTGCGGGGCGGCCAGCCTTCGGCGGGGCCGACGAGGAACCGCACCACGCCGTGCTCGCGGCGGGCGCGGACGCCCCGCGGCAGGGCCAGACACGTTCCGACCGGCCGCCCCGGCAGCCGGGCCAGCTCCTCCATGTGGCCGAATCGGAGCGCGGGCGCCGGGGGCGTGCAGAGGCGTCCGAACGCGCGCCGGCCGGCCGCCTTGCGCAACGGGGCGGCGGCGTCGGCCAGCGGCGCCGCCGCCAGCACGACCTCCCGCGGCCCGGCCCGAAGGCAGAGGCGGGGCCAGAGGTCGTCCAGCAGGGAATCGAGCAGCGCGGCGGACTCGAGTGCGGAGGCGTTGAGGCCCGCCAGGGCGGCGGTGCTGAACGTGGGGAACTCGCGTGCGAGCAGCGGCATGAGCAGGTGGCGCACGCGGTTGCGCGCGTGGCGGGTGTCGCGGTTGGTGCTGTCGGTGCAGAATGCCTGCCCGCGCCGCTGCACGTAGGCCAGCAGGTCCGCCCGGGGCACCTCGAGCAGGAGGCGGACGAGCCGCAGGTGCGGCCGTCCGGCGTCGTCCAGCGGCCGGGTGGGTGCCATGGCCCCGAGCCCGTGCAGCCCGGCGCCCCGCACCAGGCGCAGGAGCACTGTTTCTGCGACGTCGTCGGCGTGATGGGCCGTCAGCACGGCGCCGGCGCCGGCGCGGTCGGCCGCGCGGGCCAGGAACTCGTAGCGCAGCCGGCGGGCAGCCGCCTCCAGCGAGCCGCCGTGCGTGCGCACGTGCGCGCGCACGTCCGCCCGTTCGATCGCGATCGGCAGGGAGTGTGCGTCGGCGAAGTCGCGGCAGAACGCCTCATCCCGGTCCGCCTCGGCCCCGCGGAGCATGTGGTTGAGGTGGGCCAGGGAGAGCGCCAGGGGCAGGCGGCCGTCGTCGCGGAGGGCTTCCAGGGCCAGGGCCAGGGCCACCGAGTCCGCCCCGCCGCTGAACGCGATGACGGCGCGCTCTCCGGGATTCAGGAGCCCGTGCCTGCGGGCGAAGCGGAGGGCCCTGTCCGGGAGATCGTCCATGGGGCGCCTCAGGGGTCCTCGGCCGGGGCGTCCTGGTCCGTCTCGGCAGCGGGCGGCGGCGGCAGGGGGCGTGCGGGCGGCCCGGCCAGCAGCCCGCGGGACCGCAGGGCGGCGAAGAGCCGGCGGGAGGCGGGCGCGTCGTCCCAGATCGCCCGGGCCTCGTCGGTGCGGTCCAGGGCGGCCAGGGCCTCGGCCCGCACCAGCAGGGCGGGCGTCCGCCAGACGCCGTCGCCGTACTGCTCCAGGTACTCGCAGGCCAGCCGTTCGGCCGGCACGACCTCGCCGCCGTCGAGGGCATTGGAGGCGGCGCAGAAGCGCGCATACTCCAGCGCCTCGCGCAGGGTTGCGGCGCTCTCCTCGGTCTCGGCGGCCTCGATCGCGGCGGTCAGGTCGGCGACGTGCCCCACGTAGGCGGCGTGCGCCGCCTGGTGGAGTCCGCGCAACTGCAGCCGGCGACCCTCGTGGATCGGGTTGACGTATCGGAAGTCCAGGGACGCCGTATCGGCCGATCCTTCGGCGGTCATCCGGTCCCGGATGGTGACGACGGGTTCCCACAGCGGGACCTCGGCGTTGCCCAGGCGGTCGGGGTCGAAGCCGATCCGGGGCGGCAGGGGCAGGGGGGCCAGCAGGAAGTCGAACACCAGCATCCGGCGCAGGCAGGCCTCGACGGCCACCGCGATTCGCCGCTCCGCGTTTCGGAGTCGGTCGGGTTCGGACAGGTACGCGCCGCCGGGCAGAGCGTGCAGGGAGGGCAGTCCGTCGGCGAGCTGCTCGGGTGTCAGAGGTGTGCCGGAATCGAGGTCCATCAGGCACACACCGGCGTGGGGATCGACCAGCAGGGGCGCGGCGTCCTCGGGGAGTATCTCCACGAGGACGCGCCCAGCCGTGTCATCGTCGCCCGGCGCGGCCGGCACGAGGATCCGGGCGGCCAGCCCCGCCTGGCGGGCCAGTTCGGCGTAGAGCCAGGCCGCCTGATCGGCGTCCGCGTATCCGCGCCAGATCACGATGTAGGGGTCGGCCGGTACGGGACTGGAGGGAACGGGCAGCACGTGCAGGGCCACCCAGCGGGCGAGGCGCAGTGCCCTTTCGGTGTCGTTCTCGGCGCCGGCCACGATGTCCCGCGCCAGCCCCCAGAGGTAGCCGCAGGCCCGGATGTAGTGTCGGTCGCGTCGCGTCAGGAGCGGCGAGGCGGTCTCGACCTTCAGCGCCTCGAAGGGGGCCAGCACGCGGTCGGCCCGGCTGAACAGCCCCGGGCGGAGCGCCGCCAGCTCCTGGGACAGGGCGTAGACGTCCAGTTCGTTGAAGAAGCCCAGCGCCGTGTCCAGCTCCCCGCAGGCATAGCAGAGCGGCACGGCCAACCGGGCGGGCCCCTCGTTGTCGGGGTCCAGTTCGCTGACGGTGGCCAGGAGTTCGTCGGCACTTGCGAACAGGTCTGTGAGCGCCTGGGCGGGCATCTCCGGGCGGATCATCCCCAGGATGGCGTGCGTCCGCTGCAGGGCGGCGGCCACCTGTTCCTGGCGCTCCTTGCGCGTGGTGTCCGCCCGCCTGTTGAAGTGCAGGGTGGCGAACAGCAGGCCGAGGACGACGAGGACCAGGACGCCGAGCCGGATCAGATGGCCCATGCCGATCTCGCGGAGCGTCTCGAACCGCCAGAAGGGCTTGCGCGCCTCGCCGTCATGCTCCTGCTGCGGGACCGTCGGGTCATTCATGGACGTGCTCCTGTCTGGCCGGTCATGGGTCTTCGGGCGGTTCGGGGGCGTCGCCGGCCGGGGGCTGTGCGTCGGGTTCGGCCGTTGGACCGGGTTGCGGCGCCGGTTCCTCTGGGGCGCCCGGCCCGGAGCCGCGCAACCGGATTCCGTGCTCGGCCAGGATCGCCTGCAGCTCCTCCTCGCCGACGACCTCCCGTTCGCGGAGCGCGGCGGCGATGGCGTCCAGCGCCGGCCGATGCGCGCTCAGCAGCTCTACGGCGCGCCCGTGGGCGTCCTCCACCAGGGTGCGTACGGCGGCGTCGACCTCGCGCGCGGTCTGTTCGCTCCACGGGCCGCGCCCGATGAGTTCCGGCCCCCAGGGCGACGGCTCGGGGCTGCTGCCGTAGGCCAGGGGGCCCAGTTCGCTGCTCATGCCGAACTCGGTGGCCATCCGGCGGGCCAGCTCGGAGGCCTTCTGCAGGTCGTTCTGAGCGCCGGTCGATATCTCGCCGAACACCACCTCCTCGGCCGAGCGTCCGCCCAGCATCACCGTCAGGCGGTCGGTCAGCTCGTTCTTCTTCAGCAGGTAGCGGTCCTCGCTGGGCATCTGCATTGTGTAGCCCAGGGCGGCGATCCCGCGGGGGATCATCGATATCTTGCGCACGCGGTCCGCCGCCGGCAGCAGGCAGGCGACCAGCGCGTGGCCGGCCTCATGGTGCGCGACGATCTTCTTCTCCTCCTCGTTCATCAGGCGGTTGCGCTTGGCCAGGCCGGCGACCACCCGCTCGATGGAGTCCTCGAAGTCGGCCATCTCCACCTGGTTCTTCCCCTGCCGGGCGGCCAGGAGGGTTGCCTCGTTGACGAGATTGGCCAGGTCGGCGCCGACGAAGCCGGGCGTCATTGCCGCCAGCTTCTGCAGGTCCACGTCCGGGCCGAGCTTGACGTCCCTGGCATGGACCTGCAGGATCTCGTGCCGGTCGCGCAGGTCCGGCGGGGGCACGACGACCTGCCGGTCGAACCGCCCGGGGCGCAGCAGGGCGGGGTCCAGCATCTCGGGGCGGTTGGTGGCCGCCAGCAGGATGACGCCCTTCTGGGCCGTGAACCCGTCCATCTGCACCAGCAGGGCGTTGAGCGTCTGCTCGCGCTCGTCATGGCCGCCCAGGATGCCTCCGCCGCGCTTCTTGCCCAGCGCGTCGAGTTCGTCGATGAAGATGATGGCCGGGGCGGCCTTGGTGGCCTGCTCGAACAGGTCGCGCACGCGCGCGGCGCCCACACCCACGAACATCTCCACGAAGTCCGACCCGCTGAGGCTGAAGAACGTCACCCCGGCTTCGCCGGCCACGGCCCGGGCCAGCAGCGTCTTGCCCGTGCCGGGCGGTCCGATCAGCAGCACGCCCTTGGGGATGCGGCCGCCCAGGCGCGTGAACTTCGAGGGGTTCCGGAGGAACTCGACGACCTCCTCCAGCTCCTGCTTGCACTCGTCGATCCCCGCCACGTCCCGGAAGGTCACCTCCACGTCCTTCTGGGCGATGACGTTGGCCCGGCTCTGGCTGAAGTCCATGACGCTGCGCATCGGGCCGGCGCGGCCCATCAGGAAGCGCCACAACACGAAGAGCAGCAGCAGGGGCAGCAGCCAGTAGAACACCGGGCTCTCCAGCCACGACGTCTTGACGTCCCAGTCCTCTCCCAGATGCTCCTGGAGCAGGGCCGGCAACTCGTCGTCGCTGACCGGCCGGTTCGCCACGAAGCCCCGCGCGCCGGACCGGCCCTCGGCCGGGGCGTATTCCCCGCGCACCCGGGAACCCGTCAGCTCGACCGTCCGAATCCCGCCCGTGGTCAGCAGCGCACGGAACCGGCCGTACGCGATCTGCTCGTAGCGGAGGTCCGAGCCGACGTGCTGAATGAGGAGCACCAGAAGGAATCCGCCCACGATGTACCAGAGGGGGATGCGGAAGATGCGCGGGGGGGGCTCCTTGGGGGGAGGGCCCTCCGGCGGTCGCCCGTCGGCGTCGTTGCGCGGGGGTGGGGACGCAGGCATTGGTTCCGTATCTCCGAAGGCCCCCGGAGGAGGGGCTTGCCGCCATTATAGCAGCCGGCGCCGGGCTTGCCAAACGCGACGTGGGCCGCCGGCGCGAGAGCTTCCCAACTTCTTACACCCCAGGTGTCCGCCGGTGCGCCGGGTGTGTGGGGGCGATGGGGCGGTGCCGGCCGCGCAAGGCCCCCGCAGGGCGACGGAGGGCCTCCCCAGGGCTCTGACGGCCCCCGAAGGGGCTTTTGCCCTTGACACGGCGCGCCCATGCTATATAGTGAGAGCGTAGGCGAGGACGAGATGATGACCATAATCCTATCAGGTCGGGAGGGTGCCATGCGTAAGGCGTTTACATTGATCGAGATGCTGGTGGTGATAGCGATCATCGCTATCCTGGCCGGCCTTCTCATGCCCGCGCTCGCCAAGGCGCGCAAGGAGGCCCGGAAGACCCATTGCATAAACAACCAGCGCAATGTGGGGACGTTCCTGGTCATGTATGGGACCGACAACCGGGGCGCCTACCCGAGCTTCTCGTGGCTGGACGGGGATGACCGCGTCTACGATTCCTCGCTCTCGGTCGCCAAGCTCTATGGTGGGGCGTACGCCGACCAGGTGGAGTTGTTCCACTGCGCGATGACCAACAACGAGATCGAGATCAGCACGGAGGACGAAGACGGCAATCTGTTCGATCCGGACAATGACACCGAAACGACTGAGTACCGCTTCCGAAGCACCGCCAAGGAATCGAACGATCCGGACTACCTGATCGACTGCGCGGTGCCGCGGAACGCGAACGGCGGACGGGCCGTCTACGCCGACGCTCCGGACATGGAGCGCGAGCGCATGAAGTGGTATGCGACAACCACCGATCCGTTCCCGGCCAGCAACTACGCCAGCCACGAGACCGGTTCCGTCGTGCTGTTCTTCGACAGCCACGTGGCGTTCGTGCGCATGAACAACGTCGGCGGCACGCCGAATCCGGACCTCTTCGGCGAACGGGAGATCAGCGGCGAGATGGTTCAGATTCAGCAGGACACGGACGTCTACACCGACAACGCCTGGACCGGATACTACCGGGGCGATGAGGCCGTCGACTGCAAGCTGGGCAACATGCGGCGCCAGCCTGGCCAGCGTGACCAATGGGACGTTGGCTGGGATCTGGACTGGACTAACTGAGCGCTGGGTCCGAACGCCCTTGAGCCGGCGAAGGGGAGCCCGGTCTGTTATGGCCGGGTTCCCCTTTTTCTTTATGCCTTTGCGTGCGCGGGGGGCGTGTCCGCGCCCCCGACCCCGCTGGAGGACGGGCCGACCGGCCCGGCACCGACCATGGACCTTCGCGTGCCGCTGGGTTTCAAGCTCCCGCTGGACTGGCGCACCTACGTGGAGGACGGCCGCCTGCCGGCCCCTCCCGACGACCTCTATGCGTTCCTGTGCCGGGCGGGGTTCGCCTATGTCGAGTTCAGCACACGGACCCTTCAGGACGAGCCGGAACGCGCCCTGCTGACCCGCGAGGCGGCCGCGTGCGCCGGCGCGTGCCTGCGCACGTACCTGCACCCGTACACCAGGGGGGAGACGAACCCGGCGGCCTTCGGCCCGGGCGAGGAAGTGCGGCCCGCCCTGACGGCCATCCTGCGCGGGGCCGCCGATGTGGCGAAGGGCACGGGGGCGCCGGTGCGGCTCGTCATCCATCCCGCCGAGGCGCGGCACGACCCCTCGCTGGGGGCGCCGGACGACTACCGCCGGACGCTGCTGGACCGTTCCCGCGCCTACTTCGCCGTGATGGCCGGTCTCTGTGCGGAGGAGTACCCGCAGGTGCGGCCGGCCGTCGAGTTCCAGATGCCCGCGCCGCACGACTCGACGATCATCCGAATCGGCGACGTCTCCGACGAACTCCTGGAAGCCTCCGCCGGCCTGCCGCTCTGCCTGGACGTCGGGCACTACCTGCTGGCCGTCGACTGCCACGCCCAGGCGCCTGTGCCGCCCGAGGCCCTCCTGCGCCGCGTCGCGGCCGTGCACCTGCATGACGTGGTGGACGGGCGCGATCACCAGATCATCTCGGAGCGTTCGGGCCGCGCACGTGCCTGCCTGCGGGCGCTGTTGGACACGGGGTACGCGGGCGGCGTCACGCTCGAGTACGGCCTGGCCGCCATCGGCGACGCGGGCGGCATCGCGCCCATCGTCGAGCGGTCGCTGGCCGTGTTGGGGGCCTGGCCGGCGTGACGCCGTCAGGCGCCCCGGATCCACTCCGACACGATGTCCATGCCGATGCCCACCTCGCGCGCCATGGCCTCGCGGGTGATCCAGCGCATGTCGTCGATCGGGCTGTGGAACGGCGCGGCGAGCCCGCCGGCCACGACGCGTTGCCCGTCGGGGGCGGCAGGGCGCCGCTTCGTCGCGTGCACCCACACTGTCTCCACGCCGGCGCGGACGAAGTAGAGCCCGTCGCCGCCGCCGCCCGCCTGTTCGCGCACCACCAGGTCGTCGCGTCCCTCGGCGTATGTCCGCAGTTGCGTCACGAGCCGCTCGCCTCCGTTGACGGCGATGCGCGGGTCGGAGTCCTTTGCGCCGACCCCGTCGAAGACGAGCAGATGCCTGACCGCCTTTGCCTCGTCCGGGCAGTTCTCCACGTACCACTTCGAGCCGAACACGCCGAACTCGTGCCCGCCCCAGGCCACGAACCGGAGCCGCGCGCCGGATGCGACGTCGGCCAGCCGTTCGGCCATCTCCAGGAAGACGCCGACGCCGGCGGCGTTGTCGTAGGCGCCGGGCGAGGCGGGGGCCGCCTCGTGGTGGGCGCAGATGAGGAACACGGGCCCGTCGGCCGGGCCCTGCTCGCCGATGACGTTCGAGGTGGTGCTCTGCGTCTGCCGGGCGCGGATGACCAGGTGCGCCTCCTTGCCCAGCGACGCGAAGAGCATCCGGCCCACCTCGCCGCTCACGCCGGCGGCCGGCAGGGTCGACTCCGGTGTGCGGAACATCTTCGTGGAGTAGGTGTCGGGGTACTCGGACTCCATGATCGCGGCGAGGGCGCCGGCCTTCTGGAGGTTCATCAGGATCGAGTTGCGGTCGTCGACCTCGCCCGTGTCGGTCTCCTTGAGGATGGCGATCCGACCCTGCACCTCGCCGGTGAAGCCGCCTTTGCGGTCGGGCGTGATGGCCGCCAGCGGGCCGGTTACGTCGCAGCCGACGCTGAAGAACTGCGCGCCGGCGTCCAGGCGGCGGCCTTCCAGGTAGAGTTCTTCGCCCTCGTATTCCCAGCCGGGGCAGGGGAAGCGGGGCTGGCGCGTCTCGTAGCCCATGTGGGCCAGTTGCCGCTCGATCCAGTCGCCGGATGCCTTCTCGCCGGGCGAGCCGGTCCAGCGGTTCGGCCAGGTCTCGACGATGTGCTTGCAGTAGTCATATGCGTTCACGGCAGGCTCCTTCGGCAGGAAAACGGACACGGACGGACACGGACTGACACGGACGGACACGGACGTACACGGACGTACACGGACGGAGGCCGGCCGTCGGCTTGGCGTCGGGCTGGTGTCGCAAGGGGCCACGGACGTACACGGACGGAGGCCGCCCGTCGGCTTGGCGTCGGACTGGTGTCGCAAAGGGCCATCGGGCCTGATGCTAACTGCGGGTGGCCGGGGGCGCAAGGCGCGCACCCGGGTCGCGCCCGCAAATCGCTTGAAGATGCCGGCGCGATTGGGCAGGATATGGGCGCGTGGTGCGCGCGGAGGGCCCGATCATCGGGTACCCTCTGCAGGGGGGGGGCAGCGGCCGGGCCGTTTTGCACGCGAAGGGAGCTGATCATGACGCGCATCCGGAGGGTTGTCCTGTGGTTTCTGGCGGTGGGGTTGTTGGCCGGCGCGTCCGTCCGGGCGGCCGCGCCCGGGGGCGGGCCGGAGTACAGGTTTCCGCGGATCGGGCTGGCCAACGGCGTGATTCTGCACCCCGGGGAGGGCAAGGACACCTACCGGACGGGCAAGGCGGTGACGCTCCAGGAGCTGGCGCGCTACGACCTGATCCTCACCGTGCGCGGCCCCTGGTCCGCCGAGGCGTCGTGGCCCGTTCTGCGCGAGAAGCTGGACAGGATCCGGCAGGCCAACCCGCGCATCGTCATCATCGGCCCGTCGGTGCAGGCCGAGGTCGCGCACGCCGAGGCGTCGACGGTGCCGGAGGGCGTCCGATGGCACAAGCCCCCGGACGACGCCTGGCTGCCGGACGTGGCCGGCCGCCGGCTGCCGGGCACGGCCCCCGGCACGTTTCAGCTCAACCTTCGGGAGCAGGGGGTGCTGGAGTGGCTGGCCGGGCAGTGCGTCGAGGGCGTGCAGGGCCAGGGGTATGACGGCGTGCTGCTGGGCGGCATGGGGCCGGCGTTTCCCGACTGGACGCTGAGCCGGATCGCGCCCGGCTACACCGCCGACGCCGACGGCGACGGGATCGCGGACGATCCGGCGGACCTGCGCTTCCTCTGGCAGGATGCGAAGCGGCAGCTCTGCGCCGATGTCCGCGAGCGTCTGGGCCATGACGCCGTCATCGTGGCCGGCGGCACGCCGCAGACGGACTTCATCTACGAGGACTTCAACGGCTGGACCACGGGGACCCCGCTGCTGGAGCTGCGGCGGGGGAACGCGCGCTGGGAGTACGAGCTGCAGCGGTACCTCCTCTGGACCGAGGCGCCGCACCGGCCGAACACGACCATGTGGATCTCGGTGCCCGACTCGGCGGCCCCGCCGGAGACCGAGGAGCGGGCCCTGGAGCGGATGCGGTTCGGCCTGGCGGCCACGCTGATGGGCGATGGCTGCTTCGCCTTCGTGCGCAAGGGGCGGGAGGAACCCTGGTTCCCGGAGTTCGACGTCCCCCTGGGCCGGGCGCTGGGGCCGGCGCTGGCCTGCGACAGCGGCGCCTGGAAGCGGGCGTTCGAGGGTGGCGTGGCGGTCGTCAACCCCACCGCCGAGGCGGCGACGTTCGCACTGGAGACGGACCACCGGGACGTCAGCACAGGCACGGTCGGCAGGGAGTTCACGATCCCCGCGCGCGACGGGCGCCTGCTGGTGCCGGCGGGGTAGCCGGGCGATGGGGTGGCGGAGAGGGGGGGATTCGAACCCCCGGTCCGGACTTGTATCCGAACACGCGGTTTCCAACCGCGCTCCATCGGCCTCTCGGACACCTCTCCGTGCACTATCGTAACGGGCCCTCCGGGCGGCGTCAACGCGCCGGTGCGCGGTCGTTGAAACGCCGTTCGCCATGCGGTAACGTGGGGTTTTCGCCCCTCGATCGGAGGTGTTCTGCGTGGCGGGCGACGTGCCACCATACCGCGTTGTGGCTCTGGACATCGACGGCACGATCCTGGACAGCCGCCAGCGTGTGACCGACGAGTTGAAGGCCGTGCTGGCGCGCCTGTCGGCGCGGTCCGTGCGGGCCGTGCTGTGCACGGGCCGCCGCTGGAGCGGGGCTCTGCCGGTGCTCCGGACGCTCGAGCACGGGCACCCGATCGTCGTCTGCAGCGGCGGGGCGCTGATCAAGGACGCCGACACGGGCCGCACGCTCCGCGCGGTGCCGATGCCGCGCCGGACGGCGCAGGAGGCGGTGCGCGTGATGCGCCGGAACGGCCTGCTCCCCATGGTGCTGTACGACCGCCCGGCGGAGAAGCCGGACCTGCTGGTGGCGGAGCGCGATCGGCCCCTGGTGGGGAGGCTTCCCTACGCCGCCGCGCACGCGCCGGGCTGGGAGTGGTACGCGGGCGAGTTCCCGGACGGAGATGAGCCGCCGCTCGTGTGCTATGCGGTCGACGAGCGCGGGCCCATCGAGCAGGGGCTGGCCGCCCTGCGCGAGGCCCTGGGCGAGGCGGCCATTGCCAACGCGCTGGGACTACCGCGCTACGGCCCGACGCAGACGGCCCTGGAGGTGCACGACCCGGGCGCCACCAAGTGGCTGAGCCTGGCCTGGCTCCTGGAGCGCTGGGGCATGGGGCCGGCCGATGTGGTCGCCATCGGCGACGACGTCAACGACGTGCCCATGCTGCGGGCGGCCGGGCTGTCGTTCGCCATGGGCAACGCGCCGCCGTCCGTGAAGGCCGAAGCGGACGCCGTCACGGGCAGCAACGACGAACACGGCGTGGTCGAGGCGCTGACGGGCGTGTTTGGACTCTGAAGGGAGAGCCGACATGGCGGACGCCGACGCGAGGAAAGGCCGGGAGCTGGACGAGCAGTTGGCGCAGGCGGCGGCGCGCATCGATCCCGTTCTGGAGCAGCTGTTTCCCCGGCAGGGCGGCGACGTGCTGTCAGAAGCCGTGTGGTACCACATGGAGGGCGGCGGGAAGCGGATCCGCCCGGCCATCTGCCTGCTGGCGTGCGAGCAGCTCGGCGGCCGGCCCGACGACGCGCTGCCGTTCGCGGCGGCCGTCGAGATACTGCACAACATGCTGCTCGTGCACGACGACCTGGAGGACGGCGACACGGTGCGGCGCAACCGCCAGGCCCTGTGGGTGCGCTACGGAGTCGGCCATGCCGTCAACGTGGGCGACTACATGCTGGCCGTGGCGTGCCGGGCCGTGCTGAGCAGCCCCGTGCCGGACGCGACGCGCGTGCGGCTGGCGGACGCCTTCGCGGACGCCTACGCGTCCACGTGCCGCGGTCAGGCGCTGGACATGAGCGACCGCGGGCGCGAGGACCTGACCGTGGACGACTACCTGCGCATGGTGACGCTGAAGACGGGGCGCTACCTGGCGCTCGGGATGGTCGGCGGCGCCATCGTGGCCGGCCTGGAGCCCGAGGCCGTGCGGCCCATCGAGGAGCTGGGCGAGAGCATGGGGCCGGCCTTCCAGATCCGCGACGACGCCATCGACCTGACGGCCGGCAAGGGGCGCGGCGGCGTCGTGGGCAACGACGTGCGCGAGGGCAAGCCGAGCATCCTCTACGCGCACGCGCTCGGGGCCGCCTCGGCGCCGGACCGCCGGCGCCTGGTGGAGATCATGCGTCGCGACCGTGCCGAGACGACCGACGACGACGTGGCCTGGGTGCGGGACCTGTATGAGCGGTGCGGATCGCTGGAGTTCGCCGCGCGCACCGCCGACGAACTCGTGCAGCGCGCGTATGCGAGCATCGAGCGCATCCCGGTCGCGGACCGCGAGTTCTTCGGGCAACTGGCCCGCTACATGGCGGACCGGGCGACTTAGCAGTCCGTTCAAGGGGGGTGGCACAGCCACCCGCGGCGGCGGGCGCCTGTGCCGCACAGGAAGACCTCTTCAGGGGAGGCGGCCATCAGCGAGCGGGGCGCCTACGTGAGCCGGGGCGGCGCGAAGCTCAAGTTCGCCCTCGATCGGCTCGGCCTGGACCTGGCCGGGCGGGTGTGTGCCGACTTCGGGTGCAGCACGGGCGGCTTCACCGACTGCATGCTGCAGGAGGGCGCCGCGCGCGTCTACGCGGTCGACACCGGCTACGGGATGCTGGCATGGACGCTGCGGCAGGACGGGCGCGTGGTCGTCATGGAGCGGACGAACGCCATGCATGTCGAGCTGCCCGAGCCGGTCGACGTCGTGACGGCGGACGTGGCCTGGACGCGCCAGCGGCACATCGTGCCGAGCGCGCTGCGCCGGGTGCGTCCCGGGGGGCTGATCCTGTCGCTGTTCAAGCCGCAGTACGAGTCCGGGCGGGAGCATGTACGAAGGGGCCGGCTGGACCCGGCGCGCTTCGAGGAGGTTCTGGAGGCGACGCTGGCCGGCCTGGCCGCCGAAGGGCTGCCGGTGGCCGAGGTCGTGCGCCTTCCCCACGAGCGCAAGAGCAAGAACCCCGAGGCGTTCCTGCTCGTGCGCCCCGCCGATTGTGCGCCGCCGGCTACTCCCGGTTCAGAAGCTCCGCCGCGTACTCGAAGCTGATGCGCGCGCTGGCAAAGGAATCGCCGGCGCACCGGTCCTGCTCCACGACGCAGCACTCCACGCCCGACTCCAGCGCCGCCCGGCGGATGGCCGGCCAGTCCAGGATGCCGCGGCCGACCTCGGCGAACGAGCGGCCCTCATCGGCCGCCATGTCCTTGATGTGGAGCAGCGGCCCGCGGCCGGCGTACCGCCGGATGTAGTCGGCCGGGTCCTCGCCGCCGTGCTTGACCCAGTAGGTGTCCAGCTCGCAGCGGACGTTCTGCGGGGTCGTCTCCTCGTAGAGCAGGTCCAGGGCGTATCGGTCGCCGAACCGGACGAACTCGAAGCTGTGGTTGTGGTAGGCCAGGCGCAGGCCGGCCTGCGTGCAGCGCGCGCCCAGGCGCTCGAGCAGCGCGGCCAGGGCCAGCCAGTCCTGCTCGCCGCCGCGGCGGTCGGCCGGCAGCCACGGGCAGACGAGGTCGGCGTTGCCGACGGCCTGCGCGTAGTCGATCCAGCGGTCGATGTCGCCCTCCAGCAGGTCCAGGCCGACGTGCAGCCCGACGATCGTCAGGCCGGCGTCGTCGTGGAGCCGCTTCATCTCGGCGGCGTCTCCGGGGCCCGGCGAGGTCTCGACGCGGTCGTAGCCGATCTCCCTGACCGTGTGGAGCGTCCCCGCGTAGTCATCCTTCAGGTGGTCGCGGACGGTGTACATCTGCAGTGCGAGTTGAATGCCGGCCATCTCAATCCCTCCAATGGGCACAACAGGCTGTGAGAGTTCGTCCGGCCCGGGCCGGACCCGTGTTCCACCGGGCAGCCCCGGGCGTCCCGCCCGGGGCCGACGGGCGGCGCGTCCTGTGGCGTCAGCGCGCGCAGCGCTTCCGGCGTCAGGTCTTCGCGCCGCAGCGTCAGCCCGAAGGGGGTGCCCTGTATGAGCACCTGCCCGCTCTCGGTCACCCAGGACGTCCACCGGCCGGCCGGGCCGGTGAACGCCAGCTCGTAGGCGAGGGCCGTCTGCTCGCCGAAGGGCACGCGGCGGACGGCGGCGATGCGCAGGGTCACGTCCTGGAGGGTGCCCGTCAGGGGGTTCACCATCGCCGCCGACCAGCTCTGTCCGACCTTCTGTCCGGACAGGGAGGCGGGCACGGCGGTCAGCGGCGAGAACGCCTCCGAGAGCAGGCCGTGCGGGTCGAAGGGAATCTCGCTGCGGACGGGCACGCCCTGCAGGTTGCCGCGGATCATCATGCGTCCGTCGCGCACGGCGCCGAGCAGCGACGTGGACAGCGCCTCCGATTCGATCTGCCAGGACAGGAGTCCGCGCAGGGGCGAGATGATGGAGCGGAACTCGACCTGGAGGGTCCCCGTCAGGCCGGCGGCAAGGCGTCCGGCGGCCCCGGGGTCCACGCGAACGACCGTCCGGAGGGCCAGCGTGCCGTCGCTGTTGCGCTGCACGCGCATCGTCGAGCCGCCGACGCGCTGCGGTCCCAGGAAGAGGCCCCATTCGGCCGTGCGCTCGTCCTGGCCGGGCGCCAGCAGGTTGGCGTAGGCCGCCCCGGGGTCCGCGGGGGACGGCCGGCGGAGGTTCACGCGGATGAGGAGCCCCCACATGACCGCACAGAACGCGGTGACGGCCAGCGCCGGGATCAGCCGGGCCCGGCGCACGCGTGCGCGTGCGGGCGCGGGTGCGGGCGGCTGTGTCGCCGGTGCGCTCACCGTTCGTTCTCGAAGTAGCGGAGCCAGAACTGAACCTCCTCGTCCGTCAGGCCGGCGAACTTCTCGTCCGGCTCGTCCGGCTTCATCTCGTCCTCGGGGCGCATGGACTGGCGGGCCCGCGTCACGAACTGGCCCGGCGAGAGCACCGTGGCGGCGCCGCGCTCCAGCGCGGAGCGCAACCGGTGGTCGTCGGTGACCACCAGGGTGCGTTCCTCGGCCGACGAGCGGTTGGCCGGTCCGCCGATCTCCCGCATCGCGTCGCCGCCGTGGGGCAGGTTCAGCACGCGCACGCGGCCGCGGCGCTCGACGGGCGTGCGCACGTCGTCCGGCGGCAGGTCATCGAAGACGACGACGGCCCGGCAGTCGCTCACCTCGCAGTAGCGGCCCAGCCAGAGGATCACGTTGTCGTGCGTGCGGTCGCGGTCGCCCTCGCTCACCAGGGGGTCTTCCTTCTGCGCCAGGTACTGCACCAGGCTGGGGCCGTGCACGTAGACGATCACGGGCGGTCCTCCGCCATGCGCTCCCCGAAGGAGGGGTCGGCCCAGGCCGGTCGGCCGCCGACGTAGGTGGCGACGGCCCGCCCCTTCATCTGCCGGCCGGCGAAGGGGGTATTACGGGATTTCGAGCGGAAGTCCTCAGGCCGCACGGTCCACCGGCGTGCGGGATCGATCAGCACCATGTCTGCCGGGCTTCCGGGGGCCAGTGTGCCGGCCGGCAGGCGGAAGATGCGGGCCGGCTCCAGGCTCATCCGGCGCACCGCATCGGCCGGCGTAAGCCCTTGTGGGCCGATCAGATGGGTCAGAACCAGGCCCAGCGCGGTCTCCAGCCCGACCAGCCCGCTCGCCCCGGCGGCCTTGTCCTGGGCCGTGTGGGGCGCGTGGTCGGTGGCGATGCAGTCCACCGAGCCGTCCAGAAGCGCCCGGCGCAGGGCGTCGCGGTCCTCGGCCGTCCGGATGGGCGGGTTGACGCCCGGGGCCTGCCCCGGCGCGTAGTCCTGGCGGCAGAGGAGCAGGTGGTGGGGTGTCGCCTCGCAGGTTACCGTGCGGCCCGGGGCCGAGGGCCTTGCGGCGGCGACGGCCCGGACCGTCTCGGCCAGACTGACGTGCGAGAAGTGGATCCGGCAGCCGGCCCGGACGGCCAGCGCCAGGTCGCGTCCGACGTAGAGCGCCTCGTTCGCATAGGGTTCCCGGGGGGCGAAGCCCGGCTCGGCGCCGTCGCCGAAGGCCTGCAGGGCGCGCGGCGAGTCCTCGCAGTGGGGCGAGAGCAGGGCGCCGCATGCGGCGGCCCGGCGGCAGAGTTCGGCCATCAGAGCGGCCGGCACGATCGGGTCGCCGTCGTCGCTGAACGCCACGACGTCCGGCTCGGCGGCCAGCGCGGCGATGTCCACCGGCTCCCGGCCGAGCCGGTCGCGCGTCATCGCGGCCTTGACCCGCACGCGGACGGCGGCGTCGCGGGCGATGCGGGCGCGCAGCGCCCGGACGCGCTCCGCCGTGTCGGGCGGGGGGTCGGTGTTCGGCTCGCAGACCACGGTTGTGAAGCCGCCGGCGGCGGCCGCCGCCGTGCCGGTGCGGATGGTCTCCTTGGGTGTGAAGCCCGGCTCGCGGAGGTGCACGTGCGCGTCCACGAGGCCGGGCCAGAGCCAGAGGCCTGCGCCGTGCACCGTGGTGCACTGCGCGACGGCGGCCTCGGCCAGGGCGCGCCGCACCTGGGCGGCGTCTCCGACGCAACGGACGCGGTCGCCGACGACGAGCACGTCGCGCGTGCCGTCGACGCCGGCGGCCGGATCGGTCAGGTGCACGTTCTGGAACAGGACGGCCATCATGCCGTCTGCGGCCTCTCTGGCGTGGGTGGGCGCGGCTCGGACGGGCCTCACAGGTTCCATTCAGGTTACCCGGGCCCGCGTACCGATGCAAGCTCGCCGGCGGGGGGGTGGCATCGAGGGGCGATGACGTAAGCGGTTCAGGATTAACAAGTAGCGACGCGCGTCGCCGCCGCCGGGGCGGGGGATTCTCCTTGACAAGGCAGAGCGGTTCGCATAGAATTCGACTCCGATTGCTTCAAACCCAGCCTGCACACAGGTTTCCAGCAGCCGTGACGGCGGCGTGTCGAAAGGGGCATCAGCGGTGACCAATCGAACCGTGACGAAGCGGGAACTCTGCGAGCGAATCGCCAAATGCACGGGGTATCCCCAAGTCATGACGAAAGAGATCATCCAGATGTTCCTGGACGAGGTGATCGCCGAGCTTGCCAAGGGGAACCGCATGGAGTTCCGGAACTTCGGCGTCCTGGACACGCGGCTCCAGCCGGCCCGCAAGGCGAGGAACCCGCGCACCGACGAGGTCGTGCACGTTCCCGCCAAGGCCGTCGTCTGCTTCAAGGTCGGCAAGAGCATGCAGAACCAGGCCCAGGCCGCCCTGCCCACGCTGCTGGAGAACCACCAGGACGGCGAGTAGCCGCACCCTCTCCTCGACGGCCGCCGTGCCGGACGCCCTCGGGCCCGTTCCCCTCGTCACCGCTCCACAGGCTCTGCCCTCCGGGCGGTTCCATCGCCGGCGCCGGCTTGCACCGTCTAAGGCATCCTCCGGAGATTCCCTGCCGACCGGGTGGGGAGGTCCGGATCGTCTCGCGGATTCCACGATCCCTTCCTGACTGTACTATGACGTGCTTCAGGCCGGGATCAAGCAGTGTGCGTTCACGTGCCCGAAAGATGCCGAAAAGGGGGATTGACACGGGGCCTGAGGCGGGCATAATGGCGGCGAAGCTCAGGAGACCGTCTCCGAACCGGAACATACCGACGACGAAACCGTGGCGACGCGGGTCGATCGGCGCGGCTGGACGACTTCAGTGCGGCGAGGTTGGACACGGATCACGGCGGATGGGCACGGATACCGCCGCCCATGAGCCGGTTGGAGAAGTGTGGAACAGCCGCCGTCGGCTGTTGGTCCAGATCTGGAACGGCCTGCTTGCAGGCAAGAGCGCACAGGAGAGGGCGTCTGTGCCACACACGAGGACTCCTTCAACGGGCTGCTATGGGCTGGACGGAACCCGGACGCACGACAGCGGCAACGGCCAACGAGCCACAGATCGACACTGATGGGCACTGATTGCGCCCACAGCGAACTGACCGAGAGCATCACTGACCCTACGAGGTGCACGAAACGCCCGGGCCGGGGCGCGTGGAGAAGGACTGCCGGTCGGCTTCGGCAGAAGGGTCGAGGTGAAGCGCTGTGTGTTCTGAACTGGGGTCAAGGTGTTCGCGCCGCTATCGGCGCCACGCAGGCAGTGCCGGCTGCGCAGGGCCAGCGAGGCAGTGAGCACGGCAGACGACGATGCAGTGATGAATCGCGAGACGTCGTAGCAGCGGAGGTGTTGCCATAGAGGTGTACTCTGCCCCCTTGGCTGAGCCTGGCTCTGGCGGGGGGACGGTGGTGTTGCGCGAGTTCGAGGCGTCTACTTGTCATCCTCAGGAGACACAGATGCGTCAGGTCCGAGCATTCGCCCTCAGTGTCGTGGTTGCGCTCACGGCCGTTCAGGGAGTCGCGCACGCGGTCCCGGACGTTCGCATCGATGGCTTGACCGCCAGTCACGCCGGTGACAGGGTCGTGTTCCGCCAACGGCGTTCTGCAGGCGAGACGGCCGCGGAATCCCAGCTCCACCAGTTGTGTGTGCTCTCCCTGCAGAGCAAGGAGGTGACCACGTACGATCTTCCGAACGGGGCAGTGATGATCGACCTGGGTCTGGGGTTCAGTTGGTGCCCCGATGACACCGGTGTGGTCTTCGCTGCCGTGACGCGATCCATCACGGGGGGCCTCCATTGGGCAGTGTGGAGGCTGAATCCCGACGATGGGCGGCTCACGCGTTTGGCGAGCCTCCGGGGATCCCCTATCCTTCAGTATCCTCTGTTCTCGCCTGACGGGAGGTTCATCGCCCACTACACCGAGAGGCGTGATCTCGCAGTCATCGACGTGACGGCAAGTGCGTTCAGATACGTGACCGACACAGCGGACGTCTTCCGGTGTGCATACGCATGGGGTCAGGCGGGGAGCGAGTTGCTCTATGCCAGGGGATACATGGCAGACTCTGACGGCATCTGGAGACTGGATGTCGAGACGGCGGCTACCACACCCGTGGTTGGCGGCGTGAAAGCGACGGCGCTGGCAGTGAGCAGCAGTGGCGATCTCGCCTTTCTCACAGGCGGCCGGTCGGGGTTCGTCTACCTCCTGCCTGCAGGCGCGACGACGCCAACGAAGCTGGCTTCTTTCGGCATCCCGCCGCTCAGGTGGTCCCCAACCGGTGATCTGTTGGCCTTCGGGACGTTCGGAAGAACGACTGTCTGGGATGCAGCAGCAGGTTCCCTGGTGCTGGAGTTTCCCGAGGCCACGTGGCTGGATTGGGTCGGAACTGACGGAGAAATCGTCTACGTGCGTGGCGAGAAGGAGGTCTGCATGTTCGAACCGAAGACCGGCCGGTCTGAGGTGCTCTATGCTGCCGAAGCCAGGTGACGGACCGAACACTGGCCCGGCATCCGTGGCGACGATGTGGCTGCCGCCTGCCCGACGTCGGCGTGTCTTGGGCAGCAGTGGGACTGACTGGAAGAGACCGGGCAACGATGTCTGGGAGGCAGTCCCAGAGGCGCGGGGCCGATGGAAGTGTTTGTGGCTGGGGTTGGAGCGAGTGGGCGGTGTCACGAAACGGCGCCCGGAGCGGAGCCATTCGCCTGAGGGCGCGTGGGTGGGGAACAACGTGCACCGTGGCTTCATGCGCCTGGTCAAGAGGGCCGGGGTGAAGCGCTGCACGATCCACGGCCTGCGGCGTACGTTCGTCGGTCAGCTTGCGATGGCCGGCGTGAGTGCGGCAGTGACGCAGAAGCTCGCCGGGCGCACCGCGATCGGCACAACGGTCAAACACTACACGGGCCTCATGCCGGAAGCGTTACGCGATGCACAGAGCCGGCTGCCGTTCGGCGCGGTCCTGGCGGAGGTATCAGAATCGGATCGCGGGACAGTTGCGGCAGGGGGAGAGAAAACGGCGCAGATCCTAAACTCGGCCTGCGCCGGGAGTTAGCTGGTACCCCCTCGGGGGCTCGAACCCCGGACTCGCGGATTAAGAATCCGCTGCTCTGCCGACTGAGCTAAGGGGGTACCGCGATGGGCTGCGAGCCTGCGTGCCCGCATGTCTCCTATATAGCCCAAACCGGGCGCGATGTCAAACACAGCCGCCGGCGGGGCGCGCGTCTTGAAGCCCGCGGGCACATTTGATATGCTGCATCTACACGCGGACGCCCCCCTCTGGCTGCCGGCCGGCGCCGGCTGATGGTCCCTTTTGTGGTTCTCCCGTTCATGCCCGAGTGCATTCGCAACTTCTGCATCGTCGCCCACATCGACCACGGGAAGTCCACGCTGGCCGACCGCTTCCTGCAGTTGACGCACGCGGTGGCCGACCGCGAGTTCCATGAGCTGATGCTGGACGACATGGACCTGGAACGCGAGCGCGGCATCACGATCAAGGCGAGCTGCGTGACGATGTTCCACCCGTCCGGCTCGGCGCAGCGGCGACTGAACCTGATCGACACGCCCGGGCACGTGGACTTCAGCTACGAGGTGTCCCGCAGCCTGCGGGCCTGCGAGGGGGCCGTGGTGCTGGTGGACGCCAACCAGGGGATCCAGGCGCAGACGGTGGCGAACCTGGACCTGGCGCTCAGCCACGGGCTGACGATCATCCCGGCCGTGACCAAGA
>Ga0123329_1000713_pt1 | contig 33295 bp, 30 predicted proteins | sample BioC12SIPDNA_FD_89703 | JGI IMG/M metagenome (GOLD analysis project Ga0123329, IMG submission 89703) | Anaerobic biogas reactor microbial communites from Washington, USA - Biogas_R1_B C12 SIP DNA | ecosystem: Engineered > Bioreactor > Anaerobic > Unclassified | place: Washington, USA | collected...
TGGTGCTCGTCAATCTCCTCACGGGATCGCGCCTGGCCCTCGCAGTGCCGGTGGCCGTGCTGACGTTGTGGTCACGGGACCGGAGCTGGGCGATCGTGGCGTCCACGATCCTGATCATCGCCATCGAGGTGTCCGATCTGGCGGACGGCTACGCCGCCCGTCGCAGCCGGACGGTGAGCAAATTCGGGAAGCTGTTCGACCCCTATGCGGACAGCGTGTCGCGGCTGGTCGTGTACTGGTCGCTGGCGATGATCGGCCGGTGCCTGGCGTTCGTGCCGCTCGTCATGGCCGTGCGGGACGTCACGGTCTCCTACTCGCGCATCGTCATGACGGAACGCGGAGGCGACGTGAGCGCCCGGCGCACCGGCAAGCTGAAGGCGCTGGTGCAGGGGACGTGCGGTGCGGTGCTGATGGCGGGGCCGCTGTATTGGGGCCGCTGGGAGCAGACGTTCGTGATCGGGCTGAGCTCGGCCGTCGTGGCCATCACCGTCCTGAGCATGCTGGACTACGGCCGCGCGGCGTTGCGCGCGCTGTAGTCACAGCTCGACGGGCCGTCCCTGGCGGGCCGACTGCTCCATGGCCGGCACCGTGCGGGTGACGCGCAGGCCGTGCATCGCAGGCATCTCACGGTAGTCGGAGGACCGGGCTGGCCGGCGTAGGCATTCAGGTGCACCTCGCCGAACGTGCCCAGACCCACCACCCCCACGCGCGACGCGTCCATGGGCAGTCTCCCTCCGGACCGGTCACCGGGAGTCTGCCGCGGACGGACAGGCAGGGACAGCGGGGAACACGACGGACCGGTGTGCGACGGGCGCGGCGCAGGGCGGACCGGCGTCAGTAGGCCGCCCAGGCGGCGACCTGGACACGGACGCCGGCGGCGGACAGCTTTCTGACGCAGCGACGTTCCAGGATGCCCGAGCCGATCACGTCGGTGACCAACAGCGCGCCGGCGCCCCTGTCAACGAAGGCGCCGACGGCGGGCTCGACGCTGCGCGTCTCGGGGCCGCTCGTGTCGGCCCGCATCACGTCGCGATAGGGAACGCCCAACTGCTTCGCGACGGCCTCGGCCAGACGCCGTCCGGGCGTCACGCGCGTTCCGGCGGCCGGGGGGGTGGTCACAAAGTCCACCCACTGCACCTCCGCCTTCCCGTCGAGCATCCGCACGATGTCGCTGACCATCGCTTCGAGGAACTCGCCGTCGGCGGGCGACCGCTGCCAGAGCGTGAACCCGCCCCGCGCCTTCTCGCTCAGGTTCTGCCATCGGTGCACGGCAAAGGCCCCGAGGGTGACACGCGGCACGTGGTAGGCCGTCTCGTCGGCCTGCCCTGCCCCGTCGGGCAGGCGCCCGTGAACACTGGCCTCTTTGGCACACCTGACCGTCTCGTGCAGGGACGAGTGGTCGGGCAGATAGGCCGCGACGCTGACGTGTGCCTTCAGCCCGCCGACCTCGCCGCGGTCCCCGAGGTTCAGCGAGTAATCGGCCACGGCGACCCGCAGGGCCGCGGCCAGCCGATCGGTCTCGGCGTCCGTCGCGCCCGGAAGAGCCAGCAGGAACTCGTCGCCCCCGAGCCGACCGACCAGCGCACTGCCCGGCGCCGTGCGGCGCAGCAGGTCCGCGATGTCCTGCAGGACGACGTCGCCCATCGACTGCCCGAACTCGTGGTTGACCCTGTCCAGGTTGGCCAGGTCCACGTCGATGAGACGCACGCGCCGGCCGAATTGCTCGACGTCCAGATCGTATTCCTCCAGGGCCGTGATGAGGCCCTTGCGGTTCAGCAGGCCGGTCAGCGGATCGGTCATGCCGTTGCCCACCGTGTGAGCGGACCGGCGCACGGCCACGTACGTGAAGACCGCGTAGGCAGTCACCACGAGCGACCAGGCGAACAGCCCCCACGTGAAGATCTTGACTCCCACGGGGAGGTTGCGCACGAACAGCATGCTGGTCAGCAGCAGAAGCCCGCTCAGGCCAAGACTGCTCAGCAGGGTCCTGCGGGACCCGAAGACCGCCGGCACGCCCCCAGCACCGGCCCCAATCCCGTCCGCAACTGCAAGCTGGAACGGAACGCTCATCGTAGGCCCTCCCTCCACCGCCCCCGGGCGCACGCGCCCCGTCCGGGATCGCGCGCAACGGCCTCAGGCATAAGAACAACGGACCCATCCGGGGCGGCGCACCACACGTACACCTCTCCCCCATATTTGCATGGTACCACAGACCGTGCGTCAATGCAAGGAAATTATGTGGCATCCGGGGGCCATGGGGGGCAGACGGGGGTGCGTGCCGAATCCGGCGGTCGCGGGGTTCCTGCGGGCATGCACAGGGACAGCCGGCGCCCCGGCGGCCCTCAGCAGCCCGTGGAAGGAGTCTTCTTGTGTGGCACAGGCGCCCTGCCCGCCGGGGCGGGCGGGCCTCCTGCGGGCCCTCAGGGGATCGGGAAGCGCTCGCAGAGGTCCAGCACCTGGGGCTTGAGCGCGTCGGCCGCCTTCGCGGGGTCGGGGGCGAGCAGTATCTCGGCGATCCAGCGGGCCACCTGCCGCACGTCCGGTTCGGTCAGCCCCCGGGTGGTCACGGCGGGGGTGCCGATACGGATGCCGCTGCCCTCGGACGGCTTGCGCCGGTCGTACGGGATCGCGTTCTTGTTGAGCGTGATGTGGGCGCGTGCGAGCACGTTCTGGGCTTCGATTCCGCTCAGGCCGTTCTCGGTCAAGTCCACCATGAGCATGTGGTTGTCCGTGCCGCCGCTGACGAGGGAGAACCCCGCCCCGGCCAGTTCGTCGGCCATCGCGCGGGCGTTGGCCAGGACCTGCGTCTGGTATTGGCGGAACTCCGGCGTCGCGGCCAGCTTGAAGCAGACGGCCTTGCCGGCGATCACGTGCATCATGGGCCCGCCCTGGATGCCGGGCATGACGGCGCTGTCGATGCTGTGCGCGTGCTTCTGGCGGGACAGGATGAAGCCTCCGCGGGGGCCGCGCAGCGTCTTGTGGGTGGTGCCGGTGATGAGGTCGGCGTGCGGGATGGGGCTCGGGTGCAGTCCGGCGGCGACCAGGCCGGCGATGTGCGCGATGTCGGCCAGGAGGTAGGCGCCGACCTCCTCGGCAATGGCTCCGAACTGCCCGAAGTCGATGGTGCGGCTGTATGCGCTGGACCCGGCGATGATCAGGGCGGGGTTGTGCTGCTGGGCCAGGCGGCGCACCTGGTCGTAGTCGATGAGGCCGGTCTCGCGGTCCACCCCGTAGCTGGCGGCCTCGTAGAGCTGCCCGCTGAAGCTGCGGGGATGCCCGTGGGTGAGGTGGCCTCCGTGGGCGAGCGACATGCCCAGCACCTGCGCGCCGGGGCCGAGCATGGCCATGTAGACGGCCATGTTGGCCTGCGATCCGGAGTGGGGCTGCACGTTGCCGTGTTCCGCGCCGAACAGATGGGTGATCCTCTCGACGGCCAGTCCCTCGGCGTCGTCCACGCGCTCGCAACCGCCGTAGTAGCGCGCACCGGGGTAGCCCTCGGCGTATTTGTCGGTCATCACCGAACCGACGGCCTCCCTGACGGCCGGGGGGCAGTGATTCTCCGAGGCGACGAGCGTCAGGTGCTCACGCTGGCGTTGCATCTCGCCGTCGATGGCGCGTGCGATGTCGGGATCGATCGCGTGCAGGCTCACACGGCACTCCTTCTGCTTGATGGCTGCGGCGGGGCATGGAAGGGGCCCCGGCGCCTTGCGGGGGCGCGGGCATGTTAGCGCATCGGCGGGGGCGGGGCAACCTTCCGATGCTCCTCCAATGAAAAGCCCCGGCAGGCACGTGCTCCCCACCGGGGCTGTGGAATGCAGCACACGAGAGGCGCTCAGTCCGCCTTTCCCGCATCGAACGACTCCATGGCCAGCAGGCGCTCCCATCTGCGGTCCACGTCCTGCTGGATCTCCTCGATCATGTGCTCGTTCTGCGGCGCGAACAGGTGGCGGAACCGGCCCTGGCTCTTGAGCCAGTCGGTGACGGGCTTCTTCTCACGGGGCTTGTAGCTGACCTTCGTGCGGCCGTCTTCGATCTCGAACAGCGGCCAGACACAGGTCTCGGCGGCCAGCTTGCAGATCTCGATCGTCTGCCCCGGCTCGTAGCGCCAGCCGCGCGGGCAGGGGCTCAGCACGTTGATGAACGTCGGGCCCTCGACGGCGACGGCCTTCTGCACCTTCTGCATCAGGTCGCGCCAGCGATGCGGCGAGGCCTGCGCCACGTAGGGCACGCCGTGGGCGGCCACGATGGCGGTCAGGTCCTTCTTCTGCTGCCCCTTGCCGGGCGACTGCTTGCCGGCCGGCACGGTGGTGGTGAAGGCGCCCTTGGGCGTCGCGCCGGAGCGCTGGATGCCCGTGTTCATGTACGCTTCGTTGTCGTAGCAGATGTAGGTGAAATCGTGGCCCCGTTCCAGGGCGCCGGAGAGCGACTGCAGGCCGATGTCGTAGGTGCCGCCGTCGCCGCCGAAGGCCAGGAAGACGATCTCCTTGTCCAGCTTGCCCTGCCGCTTCAGAGACCGGTAGGCGGCCTCGGCGCCACTGACGGTGGCGGCGGCGTTCTCGAAGGCGTTGTGGATGAGGGGCACACGCCAGGCGGAGTTCGGATAGACGGTCGTGCTGACCTCCATGCAGCCGGTCGCGATGCCGACGGCCACGCGGGCGCCGTCCTGCTGGGCGGCGAGCAGCACCTGCCGCAGGGCAACCGGGCCGGCACATCCGGGGCAGGCGGCATGGCCGCCGCTCAGGAGGTCGGGCATGTTGCAGAGTTCTTTCAGGTTCGTCGTGGGCATTTATCGCCTCGCTTCTTCTGTATGCCGCGAGTTGCGGACCTAATCGCGCAGCCCGATGTAACGGACGACCGGCTCGGCCGGCGCCAGATCGCCCGCCTCGGTCAGGGAGCGCAGCACGCCCCGGGCGTCGTCCAGGCTCAGGTCGCGTCCGCCGAGGCCGTAGATGAAGTTCATGGTCGGCGTCCGGCCGCCGTAGAGGGCCGAGCGCACCTCGTGATAGAGCGGCCCGCCGAGACCGAACGAGACGGCCCGGTCGACCACGCCGACGACGGCGGCGCCGGCCAGCGCCTCGCGGACCTTCGCGAACGGGAACGGCCGGAAGCTGCGGACCTTCAGAACGCCGCAGCGGATGCCCTCGGCCCGCAGGTCGTCGACCGCCTGCTTGGCCGTGCCCATCGTGGAACCGAGCCCGACCAGGACCACCTCGGCGTCGTCGCAGCGATAGGCGTCCAGCAGCCCGTAGGAACGGCCGGTCAGCTTGCCGTATTCGCGCCCGACCTCCTCGATGACGGTCAGGGCGTTGGCCATGGCGTCGATCTGCTGCTTCTTGAACTCGAAGTAGTAGTTCTGGAGCGCGAAGGCGCCGAACGTCTGCGGATTGTCCACGTTCAGCAGGGCGTCGGCGGGCCGGTAGGTGCCCAGGAAGCCCCGCACGGTCTCGTCGTTGGAGACCTCCAGGGACTCCAGCGTGTGGCTCAGGATGAAGCCGTCCAGACAGGACATCACGGGCAGGCGCACGTCGGGGTGCTCGGCGATGCGGACGGCCTGGATGGTGTTGTCGTAGGCTTCCTGGCAGTTTTCGCTGTAGATCTGAATCCACCCGCTGTCGCGGGCGCCCATCGTGTCGCTGTGGTCGCAGTGGATGTTGATGGGGCCGCTGAGGGCGCGGTTGACGACGGGCATGGCGATCGGGCAGCGGCAACTGGCGGCGATGTAGAGGATCTCCCACATCAGGGCCAGGCCGTTGGCGCTGGTCGCCGTGCACGCGCGGGCGCCGGCGAGCGAGGCGCCGACCGCCGCGCTCATGGCGCTGTGCTCGCTCTCGACGGGCACGAATTCGGTGACGACTTCGCCGTCGGCGACGTAGGCGGCGAATTTGTGCATCATCTCTGTCTGGGGAGTGATCGGGTAGGCCGCCACGACGTCCGGGTTGATCTGCTTGAGGGCGTAGGCCGCCGAATCATTCCCCGTCAGTGCCACTCGTTCAGCCATGGTGGCTCATCCTTTCCTCTCGTCCGGGGACATGTCGCTTTCGAGCTTCATCTCGATCGCTTTCACGGGACAGACGGCGGCGCAGATGCCGCAGCCCTTGCAGTGGTCCAGATCGGTGCCCACCTTCCGGCTGTCCTCCACCAGGATGGAGCTGTCAGGGCACATGACCCAGCACATCATGCAATGGGTGCACTTGTCCAGGTCCGTCACGGGCACATAGGTGCGCCAGGAACCCGTGAAGAGGTCGTGCATGCTGCCGGCGGGGGCGATGGCGCCGGGCTTCATCTCGCCCTTGTTCATGAGTCTAGCCATTCTCGCCTCTCACCTCCTCGGCGGCGCGCCGTACGGCGCGGAAGTTGCCCTCGAGCATCCCCTCGCTCAGCTTGCCGCCGAGCTTCTTGCGGATGTCCTTCTCGATGTGCGCGACGTCCGTCACGCCCGTGACGGCCACGAGGGCCCCGATCATCACCGTGTTCGGAATCGGCCGCTTGATCTCCTCGATGGCGATGGTCGTCGCATCGATCGTGAAGACCTTGCCGCCTTCAAGCTTCAGCAGGCTGCGGACCTGCTCGGGCGACTTGCGGGTGTTGACCAGCAGAACGCCGTCCTCGCTGAGCCCCTCGGAGACGCCCTGCGTTTCCAGCAGCGTGTCGTCCAGGACCACCACGATGTCCGGGTAGTAGATCGCGTCGTGCATGCGGATGACAACGTCGTCGATCCGCGTGTACGCCTTGATCGGGGCGCCTTCGCGCTCCGCACCATACTCGGGCGCAGCCTGGGCGTACTTGCCGGCCTCGACGGCCACTTCCGCCACCATGGCGGCCGCCGTCTTGGCACCCTGGCCGCCCCGGCCGTGCCAACGAATTTCAAGGAGCTTGTCGCTCATGGACACATCCTCGCAAGGGCTATGGAACAGCCTGCCTGCTCCCGGCCTTTCGGCGGGCACAAACGGGGAGCACTGCATTGTTTCACAACCGCCCTGCCCTGTCAAGGGCCGCAGGGCGCCGATGACTCTCCTTCTGTATAGATGTTCGGCCTCAACGCCTCCGACCAAAGCCTCCGGAGCCGTCAGGTGACCGCGTCGTTGTGTCGTCCTATAATAGTCTACGAGGTCGGACGGCGCGAACGCCGTCCCAGCCACAGGCGGGGGAACACATGGGCGAGCCGAGAAGGACGGACCTGGAGCTGCGCGCCGAGCGTGCCGTACTCGTGCAGGTGGCCGATTCGCGCAACAGGTCGGAGGCCGACGTGACGTTCGCCGAACTGGAGAACCTGACGCAGACGGCCGGGGCAACCGTCGTCGGCCGTGTCCGGCAGTTCCGGAACCTGCCCGACCGCCGCTACTACGTCGGCAGGGGCAAGCTCGAGCAGCTCCAGGAGCTCTGCCGAGACGCCGAGGCCGAGGTGGTCGTCTGCGACGACGATCTCTCGCCGTCGCAGGTCCGAACCCTGGAGGAGACTCTGGCCGTCAAGGTGGTGGACCGCAGCGAGGTGATCCTGGACATATTCGCGGCGCACGCGCGCACGAAACAGGCGCAGCTCCAGGTGGAGCTGGCGCAATTGGAATACGAGTTCCCGCGCCTCAAGCGCATGTGGACGCACCTGGACCGCACGGCCGGCGGCACCCTGGGCGGCCCGGCCGGAGGCGGCATCGGCGTGCGCGGACCGGGCGAGAAGCAGCTCGAAGTCGACCGCCGCATGGTCCAGCAGCGCATCCACGACCTGCGGCAGGAGCTGGAGGGCGTGCGCCGAAGCCATCACGTGGAGGCGCAGGCCCGGAACGAACGCTTCCCCTCGGTCGCCCTGGTCGGCTACACCAACGCGGGCAAGTCCAGCCTGATGAACGCCCTGACCGGCGCCGGCGTGCGCGTGCGCGACCGCCTCTTCGAGACCCTGGACACCCGCACGCGCCTCTGGCGGCTGCCGCAGGGCCGGGAGGTCCTTCTGAGCGACACCGTCGGGTTCATCCGGAAGTTCCCTCACCACCTTGCCGAGTCCTTCCACGCCACGCTCGAGGAGACCCGGGAAGCCGACCTGCTGCTGCACGTCGTCGATGCGTCGGAGCCCGACTGCGAGCGGGAGATGGACGCCGTCAACAAGGTGCTGGCACAGCTCGGGAGCCTGGACAGGCCGACCATCTGCGTCCTGAACAAGATGGACGCCGTACGCGATCCCTCCGTGGTGGCTTTGCTGAGGAGGCAGGTCGGCGCGGTCGTCGCCACGAGCGCGCAGACCGGCGAGGGGCTCGACGAGCTGGCCCTCCGGGTGGACGGGCACGTCGGCACCGCCGAGACCGTGCTGCAGGTGGACGCCGCGGCCGGCAACGGCCGGCTGTTCGCGTTCCTGCACGAGAAGGGCCAGGTGCTGGAGCAACGTTCCGACGGTGACCGCCTGCGGCTGACCGTCCGGATACACCCCCGGCACGTGGACGCGATTCGGCGGCTGGGCGGCGTGCTCGCCGGGGAGCCGGCGGTGGAGCACGCGGAGTAGCCGTCACCTCGGGCACGGCGGGCACGGCAGCGGGACACCTCGGAGATGGAGAAAGCGGGTCACAGGCGGGCGGTGGTCCTGGCAGCCCTGGCCGGCGTTGCGGCCCTGGCCGGCATCCTTGCGCTCGCAGCCGGATGGACCGGCCCGAGGCCGGCCGCCGGCTCGAACGAGCGAATGCACGTGCGCACGCGTGCCGGCCGCCCGGGGCGGTTCGAGACGTCGTTCCAGGTCATGGGCACCGACGCGCGCTTCGAGGTCGCGGCCCCGGACGCCCGGGCCGCCGAACGCCTGCTGGCCCCCGCCGTGGCGCACACGCGGCAGGTCGAGGCCCGGATGAGCACCTACCGCCCCGACAGCGAGGTGAGCCGCCTGAACCGCCACGGCCACCCCGGCCCGGTGCCCGTCTCTGAGGAGACCGAGGCGGTGCTGCTCCGGGCCGCGGACGTGTCCCGCAGGGCCGGCGGCGCCTTCGACGTGACCTACGCGCCCTTGCGCACCCTCTGGCGCACGGCGGCGGCCCGCGGCGTGCCGCCCACACCCGACCAGATCGAGCGGGTGCGTGCTCTCGTCGGCTGGGAGAAGCTCCGCGTCGAGCCGGGCGGCGCACGGTTCGCGGTGCCGGGCATGGAGATCGACCTGGGCGGCATCGCCAAGGGATACGCCATCGACCGGGCGGTGGAGGCGCTCCAGGCGGCCGGCGCGGCAAGCGGCCTGGTGGACATCGGCGGCGACCTGCGCACGTTCGGCACCCCACCCGCGTCGGGACACTGGGCCATCCGGGTGCGGCGCGCGCCGGACGTCGCCGAGGAATGGGTGCTGAGGGTGGGCGCCTGCGCCGTGACGACCAGCGGCGACTACGCACGCTGGTTCCGCGTCGGCGACCGGCACTACTCGCACATCATCGATCCCCGCAACGGCCGCCCGGTGGGCAACGTGCCGAGCGCCACGGTCGTGGCGCCGGACGCGACCCTGGCCGACGGCCTGGCCACGGCCATCAGCGTGCTGGGGCCTGCGGAGGGCGTGCGCCTGGTTGACGCGCTGCCCGGGGCGGAGTGTATGATACTGGAACGTCGGCCGGACGGCGGCGTGGAGGTGCACATGTCGACCGGCTTCGCCCTGCTGCTGGAGGGCTCGTGATGGCCTCGATCGCCGAGTGGCACGTACGACCGGAGGAGTTGAACTACCGCGTCCTGCAGGCCGATCCGCTTCGTGTCGGGGTCGACCAGGCGGCGACGGCCGTGCGGCGCTTCCTCCTCCATCGACGGCCGGGTCTGGGGCAGGCGATCCGCGTCTCCGCCGGCGGCCGGGACGTCGTCCTGCGGGCCGAAGGCGAGGCGCCGGAGCAGTTGATCGAGGAGGCACGCGAACTCCTGGGCCTCGACCGCGCGCCGGCGGCCGAGGAGGAGATCGAGGTCGACCCGGCGGAGTTCGCGGTCGAAGTCGTCCCCGAGGCCCTGACCGCACCGCACTTCGAGCGCGAGGTCCTGCGCAGCCGCGTGCGCTGCTTCCCCTATCCGGAATGCGAGTGGTTCTCCATCAGCACCGGCCTGCTGACCCTGACCGACCGGCACGCGCTCTACGAGCCCGAATGGCTCATCATGGGCGACCAGGGGGCGGAGCGGGGCGAGACGACCTTCATACCGCTCTCGGAGGTGCGGGAGTGCTACCGCGGGGAGTGGTGGGACGTCCCGTGCCTGATGATCCGCACCGACCGCGCCGTGCACCGGTACGGCTGGCCCGCCGAACGGGGCGAGCTGGAGCTGATCTTCGACGTCGACGAGTGGCTGGGGGCGCTCCGGACGCTCCTTGGAGGGCCCTGATGCCGGAGTTCGGCTTCCCAAGGCAGGCGCGCCTTCTGACCGAGGGCGACTTCCGGCGCGTCTACACCGGGCGCGCACGGCGTCTGCAGGAACCGCCCCTGCGCGTCTGCGCGCTGCGCCGGGACGAAGGCGGCAGCCGCCTGGGGCTGTCCATCGGGCGCAAGGTCGGCAACTCCGTCGTGCGCAACCGCTGGAAGCGCGCCGTCCGCCAGGCCTTCCGGCTGAACCGCCACCGTCTGCACGCGCCGCACGATCTGGTCGTCTCGGTCGACTGGGCGGCCGGGCCGGAGCGGGTCGGCGAGGTCGAACCGGCGCTCCTGCGGATCATCGAGCGGCTCAACGGAGGGCGGGAGGCCGACGATGACCGTCCTTAGGCTGATCGCCGCCGCGCCCACGCGCCTGACCCTGCTGGCCCTGCGGGGCTACCAGCGCCTTGTGTCCCCCCTGCTGCCGTCCGTCTGCCGCTTCACGCCCACCTGCAGCCAGTACATGATCGACGCCATCCGCAAGAAGGGCCTGGTCGTGGGGCTGTTGAAGGGCACGCTCCGCCTGCTGCGCTGCAACCCGCTGTTCCCGGGCGGCCACGACCCCGTGCGGTGAACGGCGCGCTCAGAGGCCGCCGAGCGCACGGCGGATGTAGAACAGGACGTTCTCGTGGCCGCGCGCGAACTCATCCAGGACGGGCGCCCGCTTGAAGTAGCCGCTCCGCTGACGGTTGGCCGCCAGACGTTCGACCAGGCTGCGCTCGGCCTCCTGCGCCTGCCGCAGGAAGGCGGCGGCCTCGCGGCCGCCGAGGCGCCCCAGGGCCAGGGCCGCTGTCCACCGAACGTAATCCGGGTATTCGAACACCTCGAGTCGGGCGTGCGTCTCGGCGATCTCGGCGGCGCTCAGGGCGGTCCAGTCGGGGTCGGCCCCCTGGCCGCCCAGCCGGCCGTCCTCCTCGATGGTGATGTCGGGCATCGGACGGCCGTCCGCGTCCTTCCTGGGCCGTTTCGGCTCGATGAGGTACTTGCCCAGGCGCGGGATGGCGTCCGCATGGCCGATCTCCCCGAACGTCTTGGCCGCCGCCCAGATGATCGTGGGGCTCGGGCTGCCCTCCAGGCGGGCCGTCAGGGCGGGCGCGACGAACTCGCCGGACTCCGCCAGGGCCTCCTGCGCTCCGATGCGGAGCGCCGTCAGGTCGGCCACCGCCTCGTCGCTCTTGGCCTTGCCGATGTCCTCCTCGAACTTGTCCAGCATGTCCAGCAGGAGCTTCACGCCGCTCTGCTGCTTCAGCTCGCACAGGGCGATGGCGGCACCGATCCGGATCCGGTTGTCCTGCTCGCCGTCCACAACCTGCATCAGTTCGCGGATGATCGCCGTGGCCTGGCTCGGATTGCCGCGTGCGGCCAGCGCCATGGCGCGCGCGGCGGCCACCCGCCAGGTACTCTCCAGACGCGAGTCGCACAGGTCGGCCGTCAGGCGCGCAACGCTCGGCTCGTCGCCGATCGCGCCGAGGGCCATCAGCACGTCCCGGGCCGTCGTGCTGTCCAGTATGACGTCCAGTTCGGCCCGCAGGCTCTCGCCGATCTTCTCGAGCGTCGTGCGGGCCGGCCCCCCGGCCGGGTCGGTGCGCACGAACTGCACCAGCGGCACGACGATCCGATCGGCCAGCGCCTCGGCGTTGGCCTGAGCGGCATCGCGCAGGTCGGGGCGGCTCGAGACCAGTCCGTCCAGGATGGGGCGGACGTACTTCGTGTCGCCCTCGGTCTCATAGAGCAGTCGCCCGGCGTAGACGGCCTGGACGCCCTCGCCGGCCTCGAACCTTGCCAGGAGGTACTCGGTCGCCTCCTCGAACTCCATGTCGCGCAACCCGGCGCCGGCCTCGTTGACCACCGGCAGATCGCTGCCCTCAAAGGCGCGCGCGAGCAGTTCCACCGCCTTGCTCTTCCAGACCTGGGAGAGCTTGCCCACCGCCTCGGTCGCCCGGAGCCGCACGGCCGAGTCCGGGTCGTCGATCAGCTCGCCGACCATCGTCAGGCTGTCCATCCGGCGGATGCGCGCGAGCAGGTCGGCACAGCCCATGCGCAGGTTCGGGTTCTCGCTCCGGATGGCCTTCTCGATCTTCGGCATGGCCTGCTTCTGCATGAGCAGCAGGTCCTCGACCGCCCGGCGCTGCACCTCCTTGTTGTCGCTCCCCAGCCGTTCGATGTAGTAGGCGGGGTCGTCGCTCTTCGGGCAACCGAGGAGGGCCGGCAGGAAGGCAGCCAGCGCTGCCAGCAGGCCGAATCTCAGGTGGGCGGAACGGCTGCGTGCGGTCGCGGTTCCCATGGCTCCCGGCCCTTCTTTCAGAATGCATTGGCAGACGGTGATTACATTAATGAGCCCGGAGTGCCCCGTCAAGTGTCGGAACGGCCGCGTGCCGGGTTGCACACGTGGGCGGCGCGGGGCCTCTTTCGGCCCGCCCGCCTTGATTGCGGGCCGGGGGACGGGTACCATCGGCGGTGTCCCGAGCGGTCCGCGCGGGCGGGAGCACGCGCACGCACCGGCGTCGCGCGCGCACGGACCGGCGTCGATGGATGAGGAGAGGCGCCATGAGCCGCTTCCGGATCGGCTGCGTTCCGATCACGTGGAAGAACGTCCCGCAGGACCAGGTCCTTCGGGAAATCGTCGAGTCGGGGTACGAGGGGGTGCCGGCCGGTCCGCGAGGCGGCATGACCGCCCGGGGGGTGCTCGACGAACTGTACGGCTACGGGCTGGACCCGGCGCCCACCTACATGGGCGGCGACCTGTGGACGCCAGAGGCGCAGGAACCGGCCCTGGAGCAGGCCGCGCGCCTGGCGGCGTTCGCCCGCGAGGCGGACGTCACCGAGCTGTTCATCAGCGCCGGCGGATCGCGCACGTTCGTCGGCCCCCGCGGCCTCAACCGCATGCGGGTGGCCGGCCGCGTGGAGCCGAGCGACGCCATGTCGGACGCGGAGTATCGGCAACTGGCCGACACCCTCAACCGCATCGGCGAGATCACGCGGGCCGAAGACGTGCGCCTCTGCTACCACAACCACTGCGCGTCCGTCATCGAGACGCGCGAGGAGATCGAGCGGCTCCTCTCGCTGGTCGACCCCGACCTGGTCTTCCTGGGGCCCGACACGGGCCACCTGGCCTGGGGTGGGACGGACGTCGTCGAGTTCTTCCGCGAGCATGCGGACCGCATCCTGGCCGTGCACCTGAAGGACATCGATCCGCGCGTCATGATGGAGGGACGGTCGCGGCAGTGGGACTACGCGGTCTGCCGCGAGCAGGGGATCTACACCGAACTGGGGGAAGGCTTCGTGGACTTCCCCGGCGTGCTCGAGGCGCTGCGCGCCGCCGACTACCGGGGCTGGCTGCTGGCCGAGACGGACGTGACGCAACTGCCGACGGCCTACGAGAGCGCCGTCGTGAGCCGCGACTACCTGGAGAGCCTGGGTTTGTGAACGCCGCCGCTCAGGCGGCATCAAGGAGACGGAACGTGAAGATCTTCATGCATTGGGACATGGAAGGCGCCAGCGGGATCTACTCCCGCGAGCAGGTGTGGTACTGGGAGAACATGGTGCGGCCGCAGGTCGCCGCCGAGGGGATCGACCTGATCATCGCCGATGCGAACAACGCCGCACAGGCCGCGCTCGAGGCGGGGGTGGACGAGTTGATCGTCTGCGACACGCACCACGGCGGCGGGAACTTCATCCCCGAGCGCATGCTGGCGGACCCGCGCATCACGTGGCTGTTCCGGTCGCGCGGCGAGGACAACGGCCGGATGCGCTGGATGCCCGGTCTGAACGAGACGGTCGACGGCTTCATGCTGCCCGGCCATCACGCGAAGGCGGGCACGCCGTTCGCCTTCCTGCCCCACACGCAGACGAGCAAGTGGCGCGACTTCCGGATCAACGGGATGAGCGTCGGCGAGATGGGCAGTGAGGCCTGCTTCGCCGGGCACTGGAACGTGCCCGTCTGCTTCGCCCAGGGCGACGAAGCGGCCTGCGCCGAGGCCCAGGCGACGTTCCCCGGCATCGTCACCGCGTGCGTCAAGCGCCACGTCTCCCGCGACACCTGCACCGGCCCGACGCCGGGCGAGGCCCGCGCGCTGACGGCGCACAAGGTCAAGGAGGCCGTCGAGGCACTGCGCCAGGGCCTGTGCAGGCCGTTCAAGGTCGACCTGCCGATGACGGTGGCCATCGACTTCGTGGACGTCGAGGACGCCGACAAGGCGGCCGCCCGCCCGAACGCGGAGCGGGTGGCCGAACGCACGGTGCAGTGCACGGTCGAACGCCAGGCCGATGTCCTGAAGTGGCTCTCGGACACCGGGGATTGACCCCCGGCGGCGCGGCGTCCGCTGCCGCACTTTCCGGCGGATAATAGTGCTTGCACGTCGGACGCCGGTGCAGTATAATCCGCGCTGAAAGATGCGCTCCCGATGCGTCCCGTGGACGGCACGGCGCGTAGCTGCGTGAATGGTTCGGGAGTCGGTTCGTGACTATGTCTGCCGCCTTGGAGACCTCTTGAAGTGGCAGTTCCTTGTGCGGTGAAGCGCCTGTGGGCTTTGTTCCGTCCCGTGGGTTCCCTCCCCCCGGCACCGGATGCGTGCCTTGCAGTGCTCTCCCTTAGTTCCGAACGACGCTACGGCCTGCTCACTGATCGGCAAGCGTCAATGGCAGCGCGGCTTTCACAAGGTCGAGCGCAAGACGTGCAATGGTACGTCAGCTCACAGTAAGCCCGTTTTTGCGAGGTCCGTACAATGGCTCAAGGCAAGGTGAAGTGGTTCAGCGATCAGAAGGGCTTCGGCTTCATCACCCCGGATGACGGCAGCAAGGACGTATTCGTCCATCACAGCGCCATCCAGGGCGGTGGCTTCAGGACGCTGGCCGAGAACGACGCCGTCGAGTACGACGTCGAGCAGGGGCCCAAGGGCCCGCGCGCCGTCAACGTCGTCAAGCTCTGACGGCACGCTGACGCCTGACGCAGCACACGAGCGCCGTCGCGGGGAGGGACGCGACGGCGCTCTTCTTTCTGCCTGTCCGCATTGACAACACGCCCGTTCCGGCATACATTCGGTCTCCGGGGGGGGGGGACACGGTCCCCGAACCCATCCGCCCGTTCTCCGGGAGAAGACCGTCATGACGTCATCGCTCGTGCTGACGCCCGTCCTCCTGGCCTGCCTGCTGCTGGCGGCGGGCTGCTCCGCAACCACCGGCGGGCCGGCGGCCCGAGGCGCCGTCCTGCGCGTCAACTGCGGCGCGACCCAACCCTACACCGACGAGCGCGGCGTCGCCTGGCTGCCCGACCAGGAATGGGCGCCCGAGCGCGGATGGGGTGTCCAGGGCGGGGGCAACGCCCCCCGCTGCCCGGACCTGCCCGTGCCGGACGTGCCCGCGCGCGGCCTCTACTTCTCCGAGCGCTACGGCGCCCGGCACTACCGCTTCGGCCTCCCGAACGGCGACTACGCGGTGCGCCTGCACTTCGCCGAGACCCACGCGCCGGTCTGGCAGCCCGGCATGCGCCGCTTCCACGTCGACGTGCAGGGGCGGCGCACGCTGACCGCGTTCGATCCGTTCGCAGAAGGCAACGGCTTCGCCCGACCGACCGTCGTCGAGGTGCGGGGCGTCTCGGTGACCGACGGCGAACTCGTCGTCGGCTTCGAGGCCGATCGGGAGAGCGCCGCCGTCAACGGCATCGAGATACTCCGCACGCCGCCGACGGAGTTCGGCGTCCGGAGGCTGACGGACCCGGCCGCCTACGGGCCGCGCGCCGTGCCCTCGTGCCGCGACCTCGCCGCCGCCGGCCGGCCGGTCAAGGTCCTGTTCATCGGCCACAGCTACACGGGCTGGTGGGCGCTGCCCCAGACGATCGCCTCGCTGGTCAACAGCGGCCAGTCGGACATCCACCTCATCGTGGAGGATGCCCTGCGCGGCGGGGCGCGCATGGACTACTTCGTCGGGCAGACCGACACGCTGGAACGCATCCGTTCGGGCGGCTTCGACTACGTCGTGCAGGGAAGCCCCGGCAGCCCCGAGGCCGTCGAGACGCTGCACGCCGCGGTGCGCGAGTCGGGGGCCAGGAGCATGCTCTACTGCCTCTGGGTCGGCCAGGAGACGCCGCCCGCCGAACAGGAGCCGTCCACGCGGGAGCAACTGGAGGTGGCCCGCAAGGTGGGCGCCGTCTTCGTGCCGGTCGGGCCCGCCTGGCAGGCCGTCCGTGAGCGCAGGCCGGACCTGCAGCTCCACAACATCCACGACAAGCACCACCCCGAACTCGCCGGCAGCTACCTGAGCGCCTGCGTCTTCTACGCCGTCCTGACCGGCCGCTCGCCCGTCGGCATCCCCTGCACGGCCACCCAGGCCGGCCAGGCCCCCGTGGACCCCGAGACGGCGCGGTTCCTGCAGGAGGTCGCATGGGAGACGGTCCGGGGCTTCGCGCCGGCCGAGTAGCCGCCGCAGGACGGCGCCCGCGTGCCCGCGTGCACGCGGGCTTGCGGCCCGTCCGCCGGGCGTGCTACACTGCCGGCGTCACGTCTACGGGAGAGGAGAACATGAAGATGCCGCTCGCTACCGCCGGTCTGCTGCCGCTCGTGGTACTCTGCCTCGCGATGGCGGGAGGGTGCGCGTCCGGCAGCGGGGGCACCCACGCACCCGGAGCCGTCCGCGTCAACCGCGTCCCATACCGCGGCTGGGAGGATGCGCTGCTGATGACAAACGGCGACGCCGTCGTGGTCATCGTGCCGCAGGTCGCGCGCATCATGGAGTACTCCACCGCGGGGGGCGAGAACCTGCTCTGGATCAAGGACGAACTCGCCCCGGAGGTGAGCGGCAGTCCGGGCACGCAGGGGCACACCCGCCAGTGGGAGAACTTCGGCGGCTACAAGCTCTGGCCCGCCCCGGAGAAGGTCTGGCGCAACCCGCCGCCCTGGGAGCTGGACCGGGGCGCCTGCCGGGTCGAGGTATCTCGGGACGGAGTCGTGACGATGATCGGGCTCCCCTGCCCCGATTTCGGCCTGCGCTTCGACCGCCAGTTCACCCTGGCGCCCGCCGGCTCCCGGCTCGAGGTCAAGCAGACGGCCGTCAACATCTCCGACAAGCCCATCACCGCATCCATCTGGGACGTCACGCAGGTCCGGCACGACGTCGACGCGTTCGTCCCGATGGGGCCCGGCGCCCGCTACCGCATGGTCGACCGGGAGCCGTTCCGTCAGCAGTGGACGTTCGTGGACGGCATGATGGTCCTGAACACGTCCGGTGCGGACGGCAAGGCGTTCTTCTCCGGCCCCCCCGGCTGGCTCGGCTGCCGGCGCGGGGAGGAGGTCTACCTGAAGGTCTTCGAGATCGACCCGACGCTCCCGCCCGATCCCGAGACGCCGCGCGAGGTCTACACCTGCAAGGACTACGTGGAGTTGGAGGTCGTCGGCCCGGCCGTGGAACTCCAGCCCGGCGAATCCACCACGCTGACGGAGTACTGGTACCTGCTGCCCGTACCCGAACCCGTGAACACGAACGAGGACCTGGTCCGGGTCGCTCGGGAGCTGGCAGAGGCCGTGAGCGACCGCAGGGGCTCGCCCCGGTAGGCGCGCGCCGGTCGGCGCGCGCCGGTCGGCGCGCGGCCGGTCGGCGCGCGGCCGGTCGGATGCGTCAGTAGGCGCGGGCGAAGATGGCCACCTCGGACGCCGGCTCTCCGCACACGGCGCAGCGCCCCGTGCCGCCCGGCTGCTCGAAGGGGATGCAGCGGGTCGTCGCGCGCGTGTCGTCCTTCACCTTCTGTTCGCATTCTCCGGAGCCGCACCACCACGCCCGCGCGAACCCCTTCGCCACCGCGCTGCGCAGCCCCTCGTAGTCCGACACGTCGGCCGTGTTGGCCTCAAGGAAGGCCCGCGCGCGCTGCAGCATCGAGGCCTGGATCTCGTCCAGCATCCTCCCGGCGGCCTCGGCCAGGCCGCTCATCGGCGCCGGCTGCTTGCCCTCCCGTCCGGGCACGTCGCGCCGCGCGAACACGACCTTGTCGTCGCGCACGTCGCGCGGGCCGATCTCGACGCGCAGCGGCACGCCACGCAGCTCCCAGTCATTGAACTTGAACCCCGGGGTCAGCTGGTCGCGATCGTCCAGCTTCACGCGGTAGGCGCTGAGGGCAGCGCGCGCCCGGTCGGCCGCGGCCAGCACCTGCGCCCGCTCCTCGTCCGTCTTCCAGATCGGCACGATGACGATCTGCCACGGGGCGAGCCGGGGCGGCAGGACCAGGCCGCTGTCGTCGCCGTGCACCATGACGATCGCGCCGATGATGCGCGTGCTGATGCCCCAGCTTGTCGTCCAGCAGTGCTCCAGCCGGCCGTCGGGGTCCTGGTAGGTGATGTTGAAGGCGCGGGCGAAGTTCTGTCCCAGGTCGTGCGAGGTGCCGCTCTGCAGGGCGCGGCCGTCGCCCATCATCGCCTCGATCGAGTAGCTGGCGACGGCGCCGGCGAATTTCTCGCTCCGGCTCTTGCGCCCTCTGACGACGGGCACGGCGCCATCGGTCTCGGCAAAGTCGGCATACACGTCCAGCATGCGGCGCGTCTCGGCATCGGCCTCTTCCTGCGTGGCATGGGCCGTGTGCCCCTCCTGCCAGAGGAACTCCGTCGTGCGGAGGAACAGCCGGGGCCGCATCTCCCAGCGCACCACGTTCGCCCACTGGTTGATCAGCACGGGCAGGTCGCGGTAGCTCTGGATCCACTTGGCGTACATGTGCCCGATCACCGTTTCCGACGTCGGGCGCACGATCAGCGGCTCCTCGAGTTCCTTGCCGCCGCCCTGCGTGACGACCGCCAGCTCCGGTGAAAACCCCTCGACGTGCTCCGCCTCCTTTGCCAGGAAGCTCGCGGGGATGAAGAGCGGGAAGTAGGCGTTGACGTGCCCCGTTTCCTTGAAACGCCGGTCGAGCGCCGCCTGGATGTTCTCCCACAGGGCGTAGCCATAGGGACGGATGATCATGCAGCCGCGCACGGGGGCGTAGTCTGCAAGCTCCGCCTGCTGAACTACCTCGTTGTACCAGGCGGAGTAGTCTTCGCTCTGCGATGTCAGGCCTTTGGCCATGGTGAAGTCGTTCCTCGATGGTCGCGTGCATCCGGCCGGCGCACGTCCGGCCGGCGCACGTCAGGCGATGCCCAGGCGGGCCTTGACCTGCGCAAGGTACTCGATCCCGACGCGGATGTCCTCGATCTGCTTCTCGCCGCTGATCTCGCGCTCGATGGTGAGCGGGCCGTCGTAGCCGATCTCATTCAGTGTGGCCACGAACTGCTCGATGTTCACGTCGCCCTGCCCGAGCGGCACCTCCCTGCCCCACTCGACGCCGGGCTGGTCGCTCCACGTGCCGTCCTTGGCGTGGCAGCTTCGCACGAAGGCACCCACCTTGCGAAGCGCCTCCAGCGGCTCGCCGCTCCCGTACAGGATCATGTTCGCCGGGTCGAAGTTCACGGCCAGGTTCTCGCGGTCGACCGTCTCCAGCAACTGCAGCAGCGTGTCCGCCGTCTCCTGCCCCGTCTCCAGATGCACCCGCAGCCCGAGGTCCGCGCAGTGGCCGCAGACCGTGCGCAGGACGTCCACCACGTCGGCGAACTCGTCCGACCGCCAGTCCTCGCTGACGAACCCCACGTGGATGCCGATGGCCGGCACGCCCATCCAGGACGTGAAGTCGGCGATGCGCAGCGTCTCGGCCAGCCGTGCCTGGCGCGTGGCCGGCGGCACCAGGCCCACCGTCTCGCGCACAACCGGGATGCTCGCGTAGCTCTCGCCGGCGAATCCGCAGTAGACGACCGTCACGTCCACCCCGGACTCGGCGAACCGCCCGGCGATCTGCTCCGCCCGCTCGGGCGTGCATCCGTCCGGGCCCGGCGCATGGATCTGCACGGTCCGTATGCCCAGCCCGACCACCTTCTCGATCCCGGCGCCCAGCCCGGCGCCGATGGAGGTGAACACACCCAGAGGCATTCGCTCTTCGGCCATTGGACTGCCCTCGCTCACGGATGGAAAGCGGACGCGTAATCTACGCCCCCCCGCCGCCCCTGTCAAGCTACGCAGGGCGCCCGGACGGAAACGTGCCGGCGCCGGACCGAGCAGTGTGCGGGCCGTCGCGGTAGAATGGACCGACTTCACCTGTCCACTCGTGACGGCGCACCCCCCGAACGCACGCAGGGAGCCGCAGCAGTCATGCCTGTCGATGGTTCAGAGACCTCGGCCGCCTGCAGGGCCGGGCGGCCGGCGGAGGAACACCAGGCCCCGGCCCCGCCTGTTGCCCGGCCGATGCTCCGGCCGGACGGTCCGTCCCTGACGGAGGGCAGCATCCCCAGGGAGATCGTCCGCATCGCGATGCCGACCTGGGGCGCGTTCGTCAGCCACGACCTCCTCGGCATCGTCGACATGTTCTTTGTCGGCAAGCTCGGAGCCCCGGCAGTCGCCGCCGTCTCCATGAGCGGACTGATGTTCGGGATCATCATGATGCTCACACAGGGCGTGGCGGGCGGCACGATGGCCCTGGTGGCCAACGCCATGGGCACGGGCGACCGCGACCACGCCACGGCCGTCGTCGCCCAGAGCCTGTCCATGGTCGCCGTCCTGTCGGTCATCGTGGCGGCCCTGGGCATCCCCCTGGCGGACAGCATGCTGCGTCTGCTCGGAGCCAGCGAGACGGTTGTGGAGCTGGGCGCCGGCTACCTGCGCATCGTCGCCGGCGGCAGCGCCACCATGATGCTGATGATCGTCTTCGGCGCCTCTCTGCGCGCGGCGGGCGATGCGCGCACTCCGTTTCTGGCGATGGTGCTGGGGAATGTGGTGAACATCGTGCTCGATCCGATACTCATCTTCGGGTGGCTGGGCGTGCCTGAGCTGGGCGTGCCGGGTTCGGCCTGGGCCACGCTCGTGGGCCGGACGGTCGCGCTGGCCGTCATGATCCGCGTGTTCTTCGGCGGCGAGCACGAGCACTTCCGCCTCCGCGTGCAGGACCTGCGGCCGCACCCGCGCCAGATGGCACCCATCGCGAGCATCGGCCTGTTCGCTTCGGGGCGCATGCTTATGCAGAACTTCGGCAGCCTGCTGCTCATGCGGCTGGTGGCCGGGTACGGCACGTTGGCAGTGGCCGCCTTCGGAATCTGCATGCGCCTGCAAATGGTGGTCTTCGGGCCGTCGATGGGCTTCGGGACGGCGGCTGCGGCGCTGGTCGGGCAGAACGTCGGGGCGCAGCGGCCGCAACGCGCCGCCCGGTCGGCCTGGATCGCCGTCGGCCTGGCGGCCGCCGTCGTCCTCTGCTTCAGCCTGGCGTTCTGCTTCGGCGGACGCGTTCTGGTCGGGCTGTTCAACGACGATCCCGCCGTGCGCGATCTCGGCGCAGGCCTTCTGCGCTGGCTCAGCTTCTCCTTCGTGCTGCTCAGCGTCTCGTTCGTGCTGGGCAATGCCATGACGGGCGGCGGCGACACGGTCCTCCCGATGGTGATCGTGGGCGTCGCGGTCATCCTGTTCACCGTGCCGACGGCCTACTGGCTTTCGGCGAAGTGGGACAGCGTCCACGGCGTCTGGGCGGCGTTGGCCGGCGGCAACGTGCTCTCGGGGCTGCTGGCCGTCGTCGCCTTCCGCCTGGGACGCTGGCAGCGGATCGGCGAGCGCATCCGCCGCCGGCGCCTGGCCTGAGCCCGCAGGCGGCCGGTCAGTGCTCGAAGAGGCCGATGTCGGGGCCGAGGCCGCCGAAGGGCTGGCTGACGCCCTGGCCGGCCTGCCAGGCCGTCGGCGCGTCCACGTGCAGCACGTTGGCCTCGTAGTCGACCTGGCGGATTCGCAGCTCCTGCGCCTGCCCCTCCAGTTGAACCCGGTCGCCTTCGACGGCGCCGTAGCCGTCGATGAAGAAGCCGGCATCCTCCACGGGGATGGCGGTTCCGCTGCCGGGGGCGGCCGTGCGGGTCAGGAACTCGCCGGCGTCGATGCAGGGGCTCTGCGGATGCAGGCGGAAGTCCAGCACGCCGGGCTGCAGCGGATGGGCGGGCACGCCGACGTTGAGGAACAGAGGATCGCCCTCCTCCTCCCAGTTGCCGCGCACCGCCTGATCGGCCCGACTGCAGCGGTAGAACGACAGTGCCACGCCGTTGCGGTTCCGCCAGAATAGGTTATTGACGACCGAGACCCCCGCGATGGCTCCCTGTCCATGCTGCGAGAGGGAGAGGCCGCTGAGGAACGGCTCGAAGGTCACCATGGCGGCATGGCCGTTGCGGAAGAAGACGTTGTGGTAGATGCGGTTGGAGCGCACCTCGGCCCTGCGCGAGGACGAGTAGACGTTCAGGCCCGCCATGTCGTTGTCGTGGAAGATGTTGCGGCGGATGATGTTGTGGGGCGTGCGCACGGACATGCCGGAGGAGCCGTCCTGGTCCGGCGGCACCCCGCTGAAGGCGATCACGTTGCCCTCCACGACGTTCCAGCCGCCTCGGCCCTCGATGATCACGTTCCGGTTGCCCGCCATGCCGCCGGTCGCCGCGCGGTGCGGGGCCTCCATCCAGTTCTCGTTGTGGAAGTAGTTGTTGCGTATGATGTTATGATCGGAGACGATCTGCAGCACGTGATGTCCGCCGCAGGCCAGGGTGCAGTGTTCCACCACGTTCCGATGGCTGTCGTCGCCGATGTACATCGTGCCGCCGATGTCGTCATTGCGCGTCGAGTAGCCCACGCGCCCGATCCAGCACCGGCTGATCCGGTTATGGTGCGAACCGTTGCGCAGCACCACGCCGTTGACCCAGCCCCCGCGCTCGGTGGAGCCCTCGAACCGGCAGTTGGCAATCTCGATGTGGTGGCTGTTGTCGAGAATGACGAACTGACGCACCGCGCGGCAGTGGATGCCGTCGATCACGACGTGCGCCCGATCCTGCATCGAGACCGCCAGTCGCACACCGGTCAGCACAACCGGTTCCCCGTCGTAGGCACGGTAGACGATCGGGCGGCCCTCGGTGCCGTCGGCCTGCGGGGCGATGGCGTCCTCGTAGACGCCGCCGCGGATGTGCACCGTGTCGCCGGCCTTCAGGGCCGCGTTCGCCCGGCCGATCGTCCTCCAGGCGGCCGCGGTGGGCGTGCCGGCCGCCGCATCGTCTCCCTGGATGGACACGTAGTAGTCGGCGCCGCAGGCGCCGTACGCCAGCAGACCCAGAACGACCGTCGCGATGATCGGTCTCATGGCCGATCTCCTCCAGGGCTGCGACACCCGCTGCGGAGCGGCGCGCCGGCGGTGCCGGTTCTGTACACGGAACCGTCCCGATGCCGGCCGATGCTACCGGCGGGCGGCGCGCTCTGCAAGAGCGTGGCGGGGGCGCCGATGCGCAACCGTGAGCGCGGCCCATGCACTCGACGGCCGCAACCGACAGAGCCATGGCTTGACTTTGCCCCCTTTCGGGCACTACGATTGCTTCCCTTTGCCACGTCGTCCGCGTGGCCGGGCGCTCGATGCCCGGACGCGGAACGAGGATCCTGCGGGAGGACCTGAAGCATGCGGCCATGGTTTGGAGTCGCCCCGGCGTGCCTGCTGGCGTTGGGTGTCCTGACGGCGCCGGCGGTGCGGGCCGACGACATGCTGGCGCCGGGCTGCCGCTCGGCGTCGTCGGCCATACTGGGTGCGGAGGGCTGGTATGCGGGCGCCTTGCCCCCGCCCGGCCTGCACCTGGTCGACTACAACTTCCTCTACCATGCACACGAGATGAAGGGTCGGCGCGGCGGGCATGTTTCCGACCCGCCGTTCACGGACTTCACGGCCACCGTCTACGCACAGGTGATCCGCCCCGTGTACGTGAGCAAGCACACGATCCTGGGCGCGAACCCCGCCTGGCACGCCGTCATCCCGTTCATCTACAAAGAGATGGAGTCCGACTTCTTCGGCGAGAGCAAGTTCGGCCTGGGGGACGTCTACGTGAGCCCCCTCCTGCTGGGCTGGCACCGGCCGCCGTGGCACTGGGTGGCGGGGCTGGACGTCATCTGTCCGACCGGCCGCTACGACAGCCGGGACGTGGTGACGATCGGCAACAACCACTGGACGTTCGAGCCGGCCGTGGCCGTCAGCTACATCGGCACCGGCGGCTTCTCGGCCTCGACGAAGCTGATGTACGACATCCACACGGAGGACCGCAGGCTCGACTACAAGGAGGGGGACCAGTTCCACCTGGACTACAACCTCGGCTACTCGTGGGGCGGGCAGCGGCAGTGGCGGGCGGGCCTGTGCGGGTACTACCTGACGTCGATGGCGGAGGACAAGCAGGACGGTCGGCGCCTGCCGGGGTCCGAGGAGAAGGTGTTCGCCATCGGCCCCACGGTTTCGTACCAGTGGGGACGGCTGAACATCGAGGCGAAGTTGCAGCACGAGATGCACGCGAAGAACCGGCCGGAGGGCACCGCCGGCTGGCTGAAGCTCATCTACTCGTTCTGAGCGGGCGGACTACCAGTAGACGTACGCCGTAAGCTGGCGCCGTTCGGCGGTGGTCAGCGCGGCGAGGTCGGGGATGACGTAGCGGTTGTCGTAGGCGTCCAGGAGCAGCTTGCCGCCCTCGCTGTAGTCCTCGGCCCGATCGCCGCGCCAGGGCATGACGAACCTCTCCCAGCCGTCCTGCGTCTTGACGTGGAAGAAGAGCATGCCCTTCTCCTCGCGCACCTCGTGGATGCGTTCGATCACCTTCTCATGGGTCTGCCTCTGCAGGCTCTCGTGCAGAAGCGCCTGGGCCTCGGCGGGGAAGTCGCGCAGGCGATCGATCACGCCGATCTCCCGCACCTTGTCCTCGCTGTCGGTATACCGGAGCGAGATGAAGCGGTCCGGGTAGCTGATCGGGAAGAGCATGACGGCGAAGACGGCGCGGTAGATGCCTTCGCTCTCGACGGTGCAGTGGAGCAGGGAGAAGGTGCCGGAGAAGACGTGGGTCGTCTCCGGTTGGAGCCAGCGCACGCCGAGTCCGGGGCGATCGGGCACTTCGGGCTGTGGGGCATTCGGCTCGGCCATCGCCTCAGAGCTCCAGTCGCGTCAGCTCGGTCTGGATCCGCACGAGCTTGGAGTAGATGCCCGCCATGTCCATCAGCTCCTCGTGGCTGCCGGATTCGGCGATCTGGCCCTCGTCCATGACGAAGATGCGGTCGGCGCTCTTGAGCGTGGACAGCCGGTGGGCGATGACAATCGTCGTCCGCTCTCGGCCCAGGGTGGCCAACGCCCTCTGGATCTCCTGCTCCGACTCCGTGTCGACCGATGAGGTCGCCTCGTCGAGGATCAGCACGCGGGGGTCGCGCACAAGCGCGCGCGCGATGGTGATGCGCTGGCGTTCGCCGCCGGACAGGCCGGCGCCGCGCTCGCCGACCTGACGGTCGTAGGCGGCGGGCATGCGGGCGATGAACTCGTGGGCGTTGGCCGCCCGTGCGGCGTCCATCACCTGCTGCGGACCGGCGTCCGGATTCCCGTAGGCCACGTTGTCGCGGATGCTGGAGCGGAACAGGAACGGCTCCTGCAGCACCAGGGCGACGTGCTGGTGCAGGTCGGCCTGGGACATCTCCCGCACGTCGACGCCGTCGATCAGCACGTGGCCTTGCTGGACGTCGTAGAAGCGGCAGATCAGGTTCACGAGCGTTGTCTTGCCGGATCCGCTCTTTCCCACGATACCGATGAACTGCCCGGGCTCGATCTTCAGGCTGACGTTCTTGATGATGGGGTTGTGCGGATCGTAGCCGAACGAGACGCCCTTCAGTTCGATTTCTCCACGCAGCGTCGGCATACGCACGGCGGAGGGGCTCTCCTTCAGCACCACGTCGGCGTCCATGACCTCGAAGATACGCTGGGCGGCCGACACGAAGCCGGTCATCCAGTTGGAGAACTGGCTGAGCATCTGGATCGGGCCGTAGAACATGCCGACGTAGTTGAAGAACGCCATCAGCACGCCGAGCGAGATCCCGGCGCCGTAGAGCCGGTTGGAGATGACGAGCTTGCCGCCGGCGTACCAGATGATCATGCTGCCCAGCAGCGCGGCGAACTGGATCAGCGGGTGGAAGGTGGCCACGCTGTAGCTCAGACGGCGGCGCGCCTTCAGGAGGTAGTAGGCCGATTCGCTGAACCGCTCCTCCTCCCGATGTTCCTGCCCGAACGCCTTGACCAGGCGCACGCCGGACAGGACGCCGGACAGGAGCTGGCTCATCTTCGACTGGCTCTCCCACACGGGCCAGTAGCGGGGCTTCACGTGCCGGAGGAACACCAGTGTGCCGATGACCACCAGGGGCACCGGCAGCAGCACCAGGAGGGCCAGGTAGGGGTTGAGCACGAACAGCATGATGCAGATGCCGAACACCTGGAGCAGGTTCAGCAGGAAGCCGCCCGCCACCTGGTCCACGAAGCCTTGGAAGTAGTCCGTGTCGTAGAGCACGCGGCTCATCAGGCTGCCGACGGAGTGGCGGTCGTAGTAGGACACGTCGAGCTGCAGGAGCTTGGCCTGCAGCATCTCGCGCATCTCGCGGGTGATGCGCGTGCCCACGGCGGCGCTCGCACGCCCGATGCCGATGTTGAGCCCGCTCTGAAGGGCGTGGATGCCCAGGAGCACGAGCACGAAGATCAGCAGCAGGGCGCTCGGATGGCCCGGGATGCCCTGGCCGGGGGGCGGCTGCAGCACGCCGTCGACCAGGAGCCGCACCAGGTACGGAGGCACCAGGCTCACGCCGACGCGCAGGATCATCAGCCCCATCAGGAGGGCGATGAACCCGCGGTAGGGCGTCATCAGATCCAGGGATCGCAGTACGATGCCGTGGCCGCCCGTGCAGATGCGGCACTGGCCGCCGCGGTTCGGCAGGGGCACGCCGCACTTCGGGCAGGTGGTCTCGCTCGGCCGGGTCAGGTGCTCCGGCTGGAACGCCTGGCCGTTCAGTATCCGCTCCAACTGCACGCGTGCCCGGTGGAAGAACTCCCGCCGGGAGTTGCTGAAGCGCAGCACGTCGACGTAGAGCCCGCCGAGCATGACCTGCAGGAAGGCGCTGCCCACGGTCTGGAGCACCCGCACCTTCTGCACCTGGTCGACGGCGAACGGCCCGGCCGCGACCCGGCCGCCGGCGGGGCTGTCGGCCACGGCCAGAAGCGCCGAACCCGTGACGATCAGCCACACGTCTTCCCGCCGGCCGTCCAGGTCGATGTCCGAACAGAGGCAGAACAGGCAGTCGGCGTCCCGCACGCCCTGAGCCTCGGCCCCGACGCGCACCTCCTCCGGAAGCGTGCCCAGCAGCACGCCGCTCTGCGCCCCCGATATCGTCCCTTCGGAGCCGGCCACAACGACCCTCGGATGAGCGAATGCGACCGTCCGCCGATTATCGGCCGCCCCCGCGCCGAATGCAATCAACCGCCCCGGGAAGGCCCTCCGGGCCGCCGAAAACCGCACTTTCGGCCCGCCGGTCCCGCTGCTATAATGCTGCCGTCAGGGATCCCGCCGCCGGCCCCGGCGGCCCCCGGAGACCGAAAGGCTGGGACGATGGCGCGGTTCTCCATTCGGCGCTCGCGCAAGGCGGGCCTGCCCCCGGGCACGCCCGTCCACACCGGCGAGAAGAAGGTCGAGAAGGTCCGCCTCTCCGTCATCGACTACGACGAAGGCCACTTCGAGGAGAGGGCGATCGAGTCCCCCGAGGAGTGCTTCGGCCTCCGCGACAGCAAGACGGTGAGCTGGATCAACCTGGACGGACTGCACGACGTGGCGCTCATCCAGCAACTGGGAACGCACTTCGGGCTCCACCCCCTGGTCATCGAGGACATCGTCAGCACGGGGCAGCGCCCCAAGCAGCAGGACTATGAGGACTACCTCTACGTCGTGCTCAGCATGCTCTCGTACAACCGCGAGACACGCCAGGTCGATGCCGAACAGGTGAGCCTGATCCTCGGCGAGCGGTTCGTGCTCTCCTTCCAGGAGCGCGAGGGCGACGTGTTCGGCATCGTCCGCGAGCGCATCCGCTCCGCAAAGGGCCGCCTGCGCAAGGCGGGCGCCGACTACCTGCTCTACTCGCTCATGGACGCGATCGTGGACAACTACTTCGTCGTCTGCGAGGAGCTCGGCGAGTCCGTCGAACCCCTTCGCGACAGCATGATCGAGGACCCTCGCCCCACGGCGCTGCAGGACGTGCACAGCCTCAAGTCCGAGGTGCTGTTCCTGCGCAAGGTCGTCTGGCCCCTGCGCGAGGTGGTCAGCGGGCTCGAGCGGACGGACTCGCCCCTGCTGACCCGGCCGACCCGCGTCTACCTGCGCGACGTCTACGACCACACCATCCAGGTCATCGACACGGTGGAGACGTTCCGCGACACGATCGGGGGCATGGTGGAGCTGTACCTGTCCAGCGTCAGCAACCACATGAATGAGGTCATGAAGGTCCTGACGATCATCGCGACCATCTTCATCCCGCTCAGCTTCATCGCGGGCGTCTACGGGATGAACTTCGACCACATGCCCGAGCTCCACTGGACGTGGGGCTACTTCGGCGCACTCGGCATCATGGCCGCCGTGGCCGGGGGCATGCTGCTCTACTTCCGGAAGCGGGGCTGGATCTGAACGCGGCGGGGCGCCGGCGCCGCATACCGGGCTGAAAGGCGAAGCCGAATGGCCGACAGCCGAACGATGCACGACCGCTACGTGATCCGCCGCAAGCTGTTCAAGGTCTTCGGACAAGCCTTCCACATCTACCACCCGAACGGCGACCTGGCCTTCTACGCCGACATGAAGGCCTTCCGCCTGAAAGAGGACATCCGCCTCTACACCGACGAAAGCAAACAGCAGGAAGTGCTGATGATGAAGGCCCGGCAGGTGCTCGATATCTCGGCGACTTACGACGTCGTCGACTCCACGACGGACAGCAAGGTGGGCGCCCTGCAGCGGCGCGGCCTCCGCTCGATGGTCCGGGACGACTGGCGGATCCTGGACGCCGACGACAACGAGATCGGCGTGATCCGCGAGGACAGCACCTTCCTCGCACTCGTGCGCCGCCTGCTGATCAAGATCATCCCGCAGACGTTCTACGCGGAGATCGAGGGCCGGCGCGTGCTCGAGTTACGGCAGCCTTTCAGCCTTTTCGTGTTGAAGACGGACCTGGACTTCTCGGCGGAGACTGAGCGGCGGCTGGACCGGCGGCTGGGCATCGCGGCCGGCGTGCTGCTGTCGGCCATCGAAGGCCGCCAGAACTGACGCCGCCATATCTGAATGAACCTGCCGCCGAGTGCGTAGTATGCATGGCGGAGGCGGCGCGCCGATTCCTTCCGCCGATGCGTTTGGCGAAGTGATCGAGAAGGCCCTGGCCGACGGAAAGCCCAACGTGCGCCTGACGGTGGAGTACCTCGGCAAGTCCCGCTTCGCTGATCTGGACCTGTCGCTCGTCCCGGAGGAGGACTGAGGCCGCCCGCGTCGTCGCGCAGACCGGCGGGCGGGTGAACGTGCGGAACGTGCCGCGTCCGTTCCCTCGAGCCGTGGCCGCGGCGCGGCTCAGGTCTTCGGGATCAGGCAGAGGAAGACTGCCGGCCGGCCCCGGTCCGCCGCGAAGTGGTGCTCTTCCTCGGGCGGCACGTAGACGACGTCGCCCGCGCCGAACGGCTCGCCACCCTTGGGGCCGAACACGGTGCCCTCCCCCTCCAGGATGTAGACCTCGTGCTCCCACGGGTGGAGGTGGTGCGGCGTCTGGCCGCCCGGCTCGACCTCGAACCGGCGCATGTAGAAGTGCGGCGCCGCGTCGTCCTGGGCGATCAGCCAGCGGACCTTCACGCGTTCGGCGCCCGTCTCGGTCACGTCGACGGCCTTGACCTCGCTGTAATGCACGTGCTTCACGGTGTTCTCCCTTGTCCTGCCCGTCCGACTCGCCGCGTACCGCGGTTCAATCGTAGTCCGGCAGGCGGCGGCGCAGGTAGTCGGTGCTCTCGGCCAGGCCGCCCGGTCGGTTCCGAGCCAGCCACAGTTCCTGATGCTGCCCGATGATGTGCTGAAGCTTGGGGCGCATGGCGGCACGGTCCCACCTCTCGGGCTCCATGGCGGCCAGGCCGCGCTCGGCGCCGTGGCGGGCCATCTCGATCGCGCCCCGCAACTCGGCCTTGACCAGCTCGCCGTCCGGCGCTTCCGGGCGCGCGTCGGCCAGTTGTGCTTCCAGCTTGTCGAAGCGCGCAATGCTCTTGCGCAGGCTGCCGGCGGTGATGCCCTTCAGGGTCTCCTCGTCGCCGATCGGGCGGAAGAGAAGCTGCTGATAGGGCGTCTTGTTGCCGAAGTCCCGCGGCACCACCTCCAGCACGCGGCCCAGGTCGCAGACGAGCCTGCCCGTGCACCCGGTGCGGTCATGGAAGACCAGGCGGTTGAGGGCCGCCGGCAGGTCGGCGTCGCGGTTCGCCTTCAGACACCACGACAGCGCGGCGCCGGTCAGGAAGCCGGGGTAGCTGATGGGCAGGTACTGATGATGGCCGAGGTCGCCCCAGTCGGTGTTCAGGTAGCCGATGGCGCCGTGCTCCTGCCCGTAGCGGGCGGCGTTGCGTAGGTTGGTCACGGCGTTGGTGAGGCGGCCGGTCAGGGACTGCCAGGTGGACGTGCCGGGGCAGACGAAAAACGGGACGCCGGCTTCGCGGAAGTGACGGCAGCGCCCGTTGAAGTCGTGCTGCGCCCCGTAGCCCCATTCCAGCGCGATGATGTCCTTCGGCAGCTCGGCGATCAGCTCCGGCTGCCTCAGGATGATGTCGCCCCAGAACATCATGGTGCGGCCGTGCTTCTGCACCAGCTTGTGGATCCCGAGCAGGAAGTCGAGGTAGACGCGCGTCGAGCTGCCGAGTTCCTCGGCGCGCTTCCTGCTCCAGCCCTGTCCGAGTTCCCAGGTCTCGTCACAGCCCACGTTGAAGCAGCGGCTGCTGAAATTGGGCAGGAACTCCCGGTAGAGCGAGTCGAGGAAGCGCAGGCTGTTGCGGTTCGGCCGCAGCGTGGTGCCGTACGGCGAGTGCATGCGCCCGCGCGTGAAGCCGTCGGGGCACTCGGCCAGGTTCCTGTACTCCGGATGCCGCAGGTAACGCTCGACGTGCCCGAACGAGTTCAGGTTGGGCACCAGCTCGATGTAGCGATCGGCGCAGTAGGCTTCCAGCGCCTGCACCTCCTGGGGCGTCATCGGCGAGGCGTCGTGCCAGACGATCTCGTGCTCGCTGAAGGCGAAGGTGTGCTCGACGTAGAGCTGGAAGTGGTTGAGCTTCAGTTCAGCCATCAGGTCCACCAGGGCATAGAGCGTCTCCATGGTGGGCACCTTGCAGCGGCTGATGTCGAGCATGATGCCGCGGGCGGGGAAGTCCGGCGAGTCCTCGATGGTCAGGGCGGGCACGCGTCCGCCCGTCTGGGCGAGGAGCCGGCGCAGCGTCCGGAGGCCGTAGAACAGGCCGGCCTCGTCGCCGGCCGTCAGCTCGATGCCGTCGGCAGTGGCCTTTGCCCTGTACGCCTGCGGGTCGAGGCCGCGCTTCGCCAGGTCGATTGACAACAGCACGGCGCCTGCGGCCGGATCGCCGGCCGTCACCTGCAGCGGCCTGGGGAACAGGGCGGAGACGTGGCGGGCCAGCGCATGCACATGCCCTTTGAGGCGTGCCGACAGGCCGGGCGCGACCTTGATCCACCGCGCGTTCGTCAGATCGAGGACGTCCTTGCCGACCTTCATCTTCCGCGGCATCGGGAACAGCTCGAGACTCATGCTGTTGCTCCCTGCAATTGCACGTCGGGATTGCCGAAACGGCGCCATCATACCACCGGCCCGGCAGACGGGCAAGACGGACCGTGGCAGTCCGTGCCGGTCTGTCGGCCGGACGCCGTCACCTGGCCTCGAACGTTCCCTGCTGGTCCCAGAGCCAGGTCTCGCTGGCGAAGCCCTCCCTGCGGAACTGCTCCAGCCGGTCACGGTCGATCTCGATGCCCAGGCCGGGCCCGGCGGGCACCGGCAGGCAGCCGTCGGCGTCCAGCCGGAACCCCGGGGCGACCAGGTCCTCGACCAGCGGGTTGCCCACGTTGAACTCGACGAACGAGCGCGTGTGGAGCGACGAGACGAAGTGCGCGTCCGCCGCCACGCCGACCGCCGTGTTCCAGCCGTGCGGCACCACCTCGATGCCGTGCGGCTCGGCGAGCCAGGCGATGCGCCGCATCTCCGAGAGGCCGCCGACCTTCGTCGCATCGGGCTGGGCGATGTCCATGGCGCGACGCTTGAAAAAGGGGTCGAAGGACTGCCGGCGCGTGAGCACCTCGCCGTGGGCGATCTTGACGGGCGAGGCGTCCGTGAGCCGCACGTAGCCCTCGATGTCGTCGGGCTCCAGGGGCTCTTCGTACCAGTAGACGGCGTAGTCGGCCAGCATGCGGGCGCGCTCAAGGGCGTCTTTGAGCCGGGGCCGCCAGAAGGGGTAGCTGCCCCCGGCGTCGACGAGCAGCGTCACGTCCTCGCCGGCTGCCTCACGCGCGATGCGGATGAGCGCCTCGTCCCTGGCCAGGCTCTGCTGGCCGAACGGTTCCCAGCCCAGCTTCAGGGCGCGGAAGCCACGCCCGAGTATCCGGCCGATGCGCTCGGTCAGCGTCTCCACCGGATCGAACAGGACGGAGGCGTACACGGGCACGGCGTCGTGGTAGCGGCCGCCCAGGAGCACCGAGACCGGCTGGCCGAGCGCGCGGCCGACCAGATCCCACAGGGCGATGTTGATCCCGCTGATGGCATGCGTCATCGCCCCGCCGCGGCCGAACCAGTAGGTGATCTGGTGGAGCTTCTCCGTGACACGCTCAACCTCCAGCGGGTTCTCCCCGACGACGAACTTCTTCAGCCATTCGAGCGCGCCCAGACACTGCGGGCGGCTGGAGAAGGCGGCGCCCCAGCCGCTGATACCCGCGTCGGTATGCAGCTCGATGAACACGTGGCGCAGCACGTCCGGCTCGTAGACCGTCCAGTCCGTGACCTTCATGCTTCCCGCTCCGGGCCTGAGGGAACGCCGTGCCGGCATCTTACGGACCCGGGGCCGACGCACGCAA
>Ga0123329_1000714_pt1 | contig 33285 bp, 24 predicted proteins | sample BioC12SIPDNA_FD_89703 | JGI IMG/M metagenome (GOLD analysis project Ga0123329, IMG submission 89703) | Anaerobic biogas reactor microbial communites from Washington, USA - Biogas_R1_B C12 SIP DNA | ecosystem: Engineered > Bioreactor > Anaerobic > Unclassified | place: Washington, USA | collected...
CCTGGTAGCACTCCTCGGCCGGATTGATGTGGCCTGATTCCGTGGACACGAAACTCACGCCGGCGTTCAGCACATCGTCGGCGAAAGCTTCCGTGAGGTACGGCGCGCCCAGGGCGGCTTCCCACGCCGCCTTGTCGGTGTACACCGAGACCGTCGCTGCTCCAACCACGGTCGCCCATGACGCCACTGCTGCCATCGCCATCGCCAATGTGACATGCCGTCGCATCGCAGACCCTCCAATAGGCTTGGTCCAGCGCGTGACCAAGAACAGAGGATGGTTGCCGCAGCGCTGCCCAACGCCGCCCTGTGGCAACCATCCCCGGGTGCTCTCGTCCACTACATACCCTACTGGAGACTAACACAGAACCCGTTTCCAAACAAGCTGGCAGGCCGGGGCAACAAAGGTTGTGCAGAAATCGAACAGGAGCCGCTCTGGGCCACATTATCAGTTTTGGCAATGGTGGCTCTTGGCTGCTCTGGGGGATTTCCTCACAACCTCTGTTGACCCAACCGACAGACTGGCACGCCTCGTTCCGCGTGGGTCCGGGGGACCCACCCTATTACGGACTAAGATCCCTTCAGAGCAGGCGCCATCAGCTTGAAGAAGCCCTCGCACCTTTCCCGAATAGAGACAATCGAATCGCTTCGGAAGACCTCCGTGTGCAACTGTTCGCAGCCTGCGGTTACACAGTCAATCGCAGTCTTCTCCCACAACCGCCGGCAACACCACTTATGCACAAGCTGAGCAAGCGGCGCCGAACATCGGAGATGGCGCATTCGCTCGCCAAAGTTGTTAGCGAAACCGACTTTGAAGCGTCCCGGATCATGGTCTGGCTCCAACTGAATCAAGTAGAACCAGCCCTGTTCAGTTGGATTCTCCTCATTGGCTCGATGTCCCTCGTCTGCTGGGTGGTCTTGTCCATCGAAATGCTCGCGAAGCCTATTGAAATCCCGTTTCGTAATAAACGCGATGGCTTGGCCATTGTGGACTGAGCTGCGTTCCTTGGTCGTCTCGATCCTGAGTCGTTTCAGGACCTTGAATACATGCTGCTTCCGCTTCCCTAACTCCGCCGCCGCAGTGATGACCGCCATCAGATCATCGCTGCTGTTGTTGCGGACATTCGATGATGTGCCTTCTGATTTAGAACGCATCACAATCTTCTCGTATCGCCATTCATAAAGATCACCTGTTCACACTCACACTGCGTCGGGTCTGTTGACCCGACCTACGGACTCAGAGTCATACCACCCCCGCCCGGTCATCGGTCCACAAGTGAACGTCGTTCCGCGTGGGTCCGGGGGACCCACCCTACGCGGGGCGACCGGAGACGGGGGTCAGCGGTCGGACGAGTCGGGGCCGGGGGAGTCGGCGGGACCCTGGTCGGCGGGAGGCCGGCTCGCGGCTTTCAGTCGCTCGGATTCTTTGCGGTATTCCTTGAAGCCCAGCCAGAGCACATAGGCGACGCCGACGAAGGAGCCGACAGCCATGAGTTTGTTGGCATCGGCATGTTCGTAGCCTTCGTGAAACCATCCGTCCAGGACGCACCAGACTCCAAAGGCCATGATCGCCACGGCGAAGCCGCCCCAGTAGATGATCGTCATCGTCGGTTTGGGTGTCTTCTCGGCCATGGGTTTCTCCCGCAGGTCGGCGTGTCAGTGGTTTCCGTGTTCGTCTTCCAGTCCGCCGCTGTCGATCACTTCGAGCAGTCCCTCGCGATCGGCCAGGGTCAGGATGCGGCGGCGCGTGTCGATGAGGCCCATGTCGCGGAACCGCTTGAGCATGCGCGTGACGGTCTCGCGCGAGGTGCCGAGGCGGCGACCGATTTCCTGGTGGCTGTACCGGTGCCGGATGACCAGGCGTCCGTCGATCCAGGTGCCTTCGCGGTCGCCCAGGAGCACCAGGAGCCGCGCGAGGCGGACGCTCACGGACTCGAAGCTGACTTCCTGGATCTGGTTGGACAGGTCCATGATGGTGCCGGCCATGGTCTGCATGAGCTGAAAGCACATGCGCGGGTTGTCGAGGAGGACTCGGATGAAGTCGTCCTTGGACAAGGTGAGGACGACGCCGGGCTCGGTGGCCTCGACGGTGGCGTTGGAGCGGCGGCCGGTGATGATCTCGGCCAAGCCGAAATGCTGGTGCGGTCGGATTTCGGCGACGGCTTTCTCGCGGCCTTCGGTGCTGACTTTAATGACGTTGCAGCGGCCTTCGAGGACGATGATGAAGCGGTCGCAGGGCTGGCCTTCGCGGTAGAGGACGTCGCCTTTGTCCACGTCCAGGCGGTTCAGCAGCCCCGACAGGAGGCGCAGGTGCCCAGCACTCAGGGACCGGAAAATGGGAATCTGTCGGATTCCCTCAGCGTGACTGACAGGTTTCGGGCTCTTCATGCCTCGTTCGTACCATAAGGGAGCGCCTGTCGCGGTGACGAAGGTCACTCCCGCCTCCATGATAGCCGCCGACGGCCCCCTGACAAGGTGGTTTTGGAGAATATCGGCCGGAGGCGACTGGTCGGATGAGCCGCCATCCCGTACAATGGTTTTCGACGCGCCCAGCAGAAAGGACTCACCCGGTGGTGATGCCGTCGTTGAGCTTCGAGGACTCACGCCGCCGGATGGCCGCCGAAACCAGTGCGTTCATCGCCTGGGGCCTGGCCCATCCGGACCAGGTCCAGTGGATTCCGAAACGCCCGATAGATACCGGCGGCTTCTCGCGACAGGCCACGTTCGTGTTCTGGACGCCCGTCCTGGGCCTCTCGATGCAGCGGCCGCTGACGTGGCTCCGGCGGCTGCTGAGGCGCTGAGTGGCCTCAGACGAGCTTCTTCAGATGGGCCAGACTCTCCCTCGCCGTAGCGTCGAGGTTCTCCATCGAGCCACCGCCACGCAGAGGCGAGCACATCTCGTAGCAGACGTAGCCGCTGAAGCCGCCGTCCTTGAGCCCGCGGAAGAACGCATCGTAGTCCAGACAGCCGCGGCCCATGGCCACGGCCCGGTAGGCGTCCATCGTGCGCTTGTAGTGGATCAGCCCTTCCTCGTAACGATACTGCGGAAACCGCTCGTAGTCGGCCGTGGTGGTCTGGACCATGAGCGGCGCCATGCGTCGGGCGGCTGCGCGAACGTCCACGTCGTCCTGCTTGGTGATGCTCCAGGCGTCGAACATGGCCCGGACGCTGGGGTGCCCGATCTCGTCCATCAGGGCGGCATAGTCGTCGACGCCGACGCCGTAGTCGTGATGGTTCTGGACGCCGACGGTCACGCCGCACGCGGCAGCCCGCTGGCCGCACTCGCGCAGCGCGTCGATGCAGGTGCGCCGCTCCAGGTGCCACTTGGCCGGATCGACTTCGTAACCCGTGAAGACGCGGACCACCGAAGCCCCCAGTTCCCCCGCCATGCGGCAGAGTTGCTCGACGTGGGCAATCTGGATCTCGGCCTGCGGCACCTCGGCGTGGCGGAACCCGGCGGTGAAGTCGGTGTAGGCGGCCAGGGTGCCGATCTCGACGCCGGCGGCCTCGGCCCGGCGGGCCAGCCGTCGAAGGCCCCGGGTGTCCCAGTCCAGCGGCGACAGGTGGGGGCGTTTGCACATCAGCTCGACGGCGTCGTAGCCCAGTTCGGCGGCCTTGTCGATGAACGCATCGAGCGGGAGCCGCACCTGGCCCCAGAGGCCGGCGTAGCTGACGCTGAAGAGCATCGTCCTGATGGACCGCTTTCCCGATTTCGGTTGTCCTGCCATCGCGAACCTCCTCACCCCCCCGCGTGGCTGCTCCTCGACAAGCTCGGAACCTGACGGCCCCTCGACCGTGCTCGGGAACTGCGTCAAGCAGCCACCCTGCGCTGGGCCTACTCGTTCTTTGCGGCCCTCGTGAAGCGGCCGAAGAACTTCAGCGTCAGCGGCAGGTACTGGTCGGTGTAGTACGCGTGGCCGTGCGTGTCGAACACGTGCAGTTCCACGGTCATGCCGAGCGTTTTCATGGCGGCCTCGAGCTTGCGTGCGCCCTCGACGGGCACGACGCCGTCGGCGCCGCCGTGAATGATCATCGTCGGCACGTTCTTCAGCCGCTCGACGCCCGCCGGGCGGCCGTCCTCGCCCTCGCGTGCGCTGCCGGACACGCAGCAGATGGCGGCGAAGTACTCCGGATGGGCCGTGGCCAGAGCGTATGTGCCGAAGCCGCCCATCGAGATGCCGGTCAGGTAGACGCGGTCGCGGTCGACCCGGGCGTAGTCGGCCAAGGCCAGATCGAGCAGTTGCCTGACGTCGCCCGCGGGGCGGTTGCGGGAATGCCACTTGGGCATCACCGCCACGTAGCCGGCTTCGTTGAGCATCGCGAGGAGCTTGCCGCCGTCCATCTCGGGCCAGTAGTTCTCGTTGCCGCCGCCGCCGTGGAGCATGTAGACCATCGGCGATTTCTCGCGCGTCCAGTAGCCCTCGGGCAGGAAGACGCGGTATGGCACCAGGGCATTGTCGGCGGCCGACCGGTAGGCCCGTCGCAGGTCACCGGTGCGGCCCTGGTACGGGTCCTCGCCGGCCTTGAGGCGGCGCACGGTCTCGCGGGCCTGCGCCAGGGCCTGTCGCAGCGCGGCGACGGGCTCGGCTTCCGTGAGGCCTTCGTGCTCGGCCAGCCCGGCCTTCCACGCCTCGGCCGTCGAAGCGGCGCTCTCGGTGAGTCGCTTGTGCCCCTCCTTCAGGTACTCGACCATGTGCTGCATGTCGGGCAGGTACCCCAACGACAGCCCGCCCCTGGATTCAGCCATTTCCTGCGTGAAGGCCTCGATGCCGGCGATTTCGCTGTCGAGGGTGGCCAGCAACTGGCCGGCCAGGATCACCTCGCAGGCGACGGAGCATGCCGGAGATTCGGCGGTGATCGTCATCGGATACGTGCCGTCGTCCATCTGGGGCAGGGAAAACAGGCGCACGGCCAACATGGGATCCTCGGACACAGGCTGATCGTCCGCGGGTTTCAGTTCGAAGGTTTTGTCGCCGGCCTTGAGCGTCACGCCCACGTCGCCCAGGGGCCGGGCGAAACTCCGGACGGCGACGGCCACGCGACCGCCCTCGCCCTGTCGCATGAGGGTTGAGCGGCTCAGGAGGCCGCAGTAGCCCTGGGGTGTCACCTGCAACCGGACGAGCCGCGACAGTTCCTCGGCGCTGATGTGGACGTCGCTTTCGGTCAGGAAGAAGCCGTCCATGTTCAGGTCGCCGTCTTTGATGTACGACAGGGTAATCGTCAGGGGGCCCTTCTTCAGGGCGCCGAGCTCAACCGTGGCCAGACCGTAGTCGGTGGCCTTGCGTCCCCATCCTCCGGTGTTGTCGAAGGCGACTTCTCGCTTGATCGACTGGCCGCCGCCGGTGGCATCCACTTCGAGGACGGCCGGGACCATGCCCTCGCGCCAGTGAAGCCTCGCGTAGCGGAACGCGATTCGGGCGTTGGCGAAGTCCTGCGGCAGATTCAGGGAGTAGGTGACCTGGCTGCCGGGCTGGTTGAGTGTGGCGCTGTAGAGGAGCTTGCCGCCGGAAGCCGGCGGGCGCAGGTCGATCTGCTTCTCGACATCCTTGCGAGCCGAAGCGAAGTCCTCGGCTTCCTGCCACATGGCAAACAGTGGACCCGCGGCCATACAACACGAGGCCGCCGCGGCAAACGCTGCGATCGCCATCGCAGACGGAGCCAGCGTCCTGAGCGCGTTTGAGAACATGGTTTCCTCCTTCGAGAACACGTGGGCGAGTGGAATGGATTCCGGACCAGTATACTGTCGACCGCCTTCCACGTGCAATATGGAGAATACGGGGGGACAGTTCGGTTGCCGGGCTTTTGCCGCCGAGACGGGGACTGTGCGACATTGCTTTCGGCATTGGCGCATGATACTCTGTTGGCGGAACAGCGGCACGCGATCGCCGCACGTTGCGGTGGCAATGATCACACGACAGCCTGATCCGGGACAGCCATGAGCAAAGACGACAAGGCGACCTTCTCTGTAGGGGTGGATTACGGAACCAACAGCGTCCGTGCCCTGGTGGTGGACGTCTCCAACGGCCGCGAATTGGCCGCCGAGGTGTTTCCCTACCCGAGCGGACGCAACGGCATTCTGCTGGATGCGAAAGCCCCCAACCAGGCACGCCAGAACCCGGCCGACTATGTCCATGGGTTTCTGACGGCCGTTTCCGGAGCGGTCCGGCGGGCCCGCAGAGCGCGAGGTTTCGACGCGTCGCGGGTGGTCGGCATCGGCATCGACACCACGGGCTCAACGCCGCTGCCGGTGGATCGCCTGGGCCGTCCGCTGGCATTCGACAAACGCTTTCGCCGCCACCCGGCGGCACAGGCCTGGTTGTGGAAGGACCATACCAGCCACGCCGAAGCAGAGGAGATCACCGATCTGGCTCGGCGGCGCGGCGAACCGTACCTGGCCAAGTGCGGCGGCACCTACTCCTCGGAATGGTTCTGGTCGAAGCTACTGCACTGCCGGCGGACCTCGCCGGACGTGTTCCGCGCGGCGCACTCGTGGGTGGAGTGTTGCGACTTTGTGCCGGCGTATGTCACGGATCGCCTGGCCCCGGCCACGATGTCGCGAAGCGTGTGCGCCGCCGGGCACAAGGCGATGTACCATGAGTCCTGGGGAGGGCTTCCGAGCAAGGCGTTTCTGGGGCGGCTTTCGCCGGACCTGGCTTCGCTGCGTGACCGGCTGTACGACCAGGCGGTGCCATCGGACCGCATCGCCGGGCGCCTCGCTGTGGCCGTGGCGGCCAAGGTCGGCCTGCCTGCGGGCATCCCTGTGGCGGTGGGCGGCTTCGATGCCCATTTCGGGGCCGTCGGCAGCGGCATCCGCCCCGGCACCCTCGTCAAGATTCTCGGCACGTCGTCCTGCGACATGATGGTTCATGCCGGGGAGAGTGCCTTGGCCGACATTCCCGGGATATGCGGCATTGTGCCGGACTCGATCCTGCCCGGCATGACGGGGCTGGAGGCAGGCCAGTCGGCCGTCGGCGACATCTTCCACTGGTTCGTCACGCAGTTCGTCGCCGCCTCGACGGCCAAGGGCGACCCGCACAAGAACCTGTCTCGCGAGGCAGCCAAGCTCATGCCCGGCGAGAGCGGGTTGATGGCTCTCGATTGGAACAACGGCAACCGCACGATCCTGGTCGATTCACAGCTGACGGGGTTGCTGCTCGGCCAGACACTGCACACCACGGCCGCGGAGGTGTACCGGGCGTTGATCGAGGCCACGGCGTTCGGGGCCCTGACGATCATCGACCGTTTCGAGGAGTATGGCGTGCATGTCCGCGAGGTGGTGACCTGCGGCGGCATCGCCGAGAAGAATCCGCTGCTGATGCAGCTGTACGCCGACGTGCTGAACCGGCCGATCAAGAGCAGCCGCTCGGGTCAGACCTGCGCGCTTGGGGCGGCGATGTTCGGCGCCGTGGTCGGTGGCGCGCATAAGACCATGGCGGCGGCACAGCGACGCATGACCGGCGTCAAGCCGACCGTGTATCGGCCGCGTGCGGCGGCGGTACGCGTGTACGCCGACTTGTATCGCATCTACCGTCGCCTCCACGACTCGTTCGGAACCGCCGGGGCTCCGGTCCGGCTCGATCGGGTGATGAAGGAACTGATCGCGATTCGCGATAGCCGGAGACAAGGACGATGATACTCAACGAACTTCGGCAACAGGTCTGCCGGGCCAACATCGATCTGTCGAGGGCCGGTCTGGCGCCGCTGACCTGGGGCAATGCCAGCGGCAGGGACCGCGCGCAGGAACTCGTGGCCATCAAGCCGAGCGGGGTGCCGTACGACGCCCTGACGCCTGAGACGATTGTTGTCGTCGACCTGGCCGGCCGCATCGTCGAAGGGCAGTTGAAACCGTCGTCGGATCTGCCGGCGCATCTGGAGTTGTACCGTTCGTGGCCGGACGTCGGAGGCGTGGTGCACACGCACTCGGCGCACGCGACGATGTTCGCCCAGGCGTGCCGGCCGATCCCCTGCTTCGGCACGACGCATGCCGACCACTTCTGCGGCGAGGTGCCGGTGACGCGTCTGTTGACAGAGGACGAAGTCAGGAACGACTACGAGGCGGCAACAGGGCGGATCATCGCCGAGCGCCTCGCGGGACTGGATGCAGGAGCCATGCCTGCGGCCCTGGCGGCCTGCCACGGCCCGTTCGCCTGGGGCCGCACGGTCAGCGAGGCTGTACACAATGCGATAGCCCTGGAACAGGTGGCGATGATGGCGCTGGGCACACTGAGACTGAACAGCGACACTCCGCCCCTGCCGCAGTACCTGCTGGACAAACACTATCAACGGAAGCACGGCAGCGGCGCGTATTATGGACAGGATACCCCCCGACGCGCGTAGCACGGTTCGGGAGGGGAACACACAACGGATGCACGTTGATTCACAAGGGAGCGAGTGATGGCGAAACTGGTGAATACTCCACAGGTGAAGCTGGGCTTAGTGGGCGTATCGCGAGACTGTTTTCCGATTGAGCTGACGCGGCGGCGGACGTCGGCGCTGGCGGCGGCGATGAAGAAGGCGGGGCTTCGCGGCGCGCACACGTGCTCGGTCATCATCGAGTCGGAGGCCGGCGCCCTGGCGGCGCTTGACGAACTGGCCGAAAGGGGCTGCAATGCCGCCGTGATCTACCTGGGCAACTTCGGCCCCGAGGGGCCGACGGCCATGTTTGCCCAGCGGTTTGCGGGCCCGGTGATGGTCTGCGCCGCAGCCGAGGAGAATAAAGCGGTCCTGGCCTCTGAGCGAGGCGACGCCCTGTGCGGCATGCTCAATTGCTCGTACAGCCTCGGCCTGCGGAACGTGCCGGCCTACATTCCCCAGATGCCGGTCGGCCTGCCGGACGAGTTGGCGGCACAGATCGCCGGCTTCGAGGCCATCGCGCGAGTGGTCATCGGCGTGCAGAACCTGAAGATTCTGTCGTTCGGTCCGCGGCCGCAGGACTTCCTGGCCTGCAACGCGCCGATTCAGCCGCTGGCGGACCTGGGCGTCGAGGTGATGGAGAACAGCGAACTGGACCTGTACCAGCTCTACCAGAAGGCTGGCCAGCACAAGCAGCGCATCGCCCGGGTGGCGGGCGACATGAAAAAGGAACTCGGCAGCGGCTGCGCGTACCCGGACCTGTTGCCGAAGATGGCACAACTGGAAGTCGCCTTGTTGGACTTCATGGAGGCGAACCTCGGGGCGAGCCGTTTCGCGGTGTTCGCCGACAAGTGCTGGCCGGCGTTCGAGTCGGCATTCGGGTTCGTGCCGTGCTACGTCAACAGCCGCCTGGCCGGGCGCGGGATTCCGGTGGCGTGCGAGGTGGACCTGTACGGGGCGCTGAGCGAGTACATGGCGCAACTGGCGACGCTGCTCCCGGCGACGCTGCTGGACATCAACAACAGCGTGCCGGCCGATGTGCTGCCGAAGCGGGCGGATCTGAAGGGCGCCGCGGCGGCAGACCTGTTCATGGGCTTCCATTGCGGCAACACGTGCAGCGAGTGCATGAAGACGTGCGAGCTGAAGTACCAGCTCATCATGAACCGCCTGATGGAGGATGGCCGCGAGGCGGACATCACGCGCGGCACGCTGGAAGGGCAACTGCGACCGGGCCCGATGACGCTGTTCCGCCTGCAATCGACCGCGGACTGCTGGCTCCGCAGCTACGTGGCGGAGGGCGAGATGCTGGACATCGACCCCTGCTCGTTCGGCGGCATCGGCATCATCGCGGTCCCGCATTTCGCGCGGTTCTACCGCCACGTGCTGATCGGGCAACGGTTCCCGCACCATGCGGCCGTGGGCTTCGCCCGGGCCGGCCGCGTGCTGTTCGAGGCGGTGCGGCTGCTGGGCGTGACCGACGTTGCCGCGCCCCTGCCGGCGGGCACCCTCTACGAGGGCGAGAATCCATTCGAGGCGTAGCGGCCGGTTGACGATGTGAGAGCCTTCGTCAGCGGACGGGTGGCGGCGGCACAGCCCGGCTTGTCGCCGGCCTGCTGCCCCTGACAGCGGAAGGATCCTTCATGGTGCGACAACGGGCGTGTCTGCGACTGTGGGCAGCGGTGGGGCTTCTGGCAGCCGTGACGGCGGGCTGCGCGGTGTGTCACCCGTCGATCACAATGCCCGCGGAACGCGACGAGGTCGTCGTGCCGCTGCATCGCGCCGGCGGCATGTACCTGGTCGAAACGACCATTAACGGGCGTCCGGCAGGGCATTTCCTGCTGGACACCGGCGGCCAGTGCACGGGCGTCCGTCCGAAGACGGCGTCAGAGCTCGGCCTGCTCTGGTTCTGGCGCTGGACGTTCAGCGGCGTCGGCGGAAAGTCCAGCGAGAACGTTCGCCACGTGGGGTCGCTGGGTGTCGGCGACGTGACGGTCGGTCCGCATCTGGTTGGCGAAATCAGTTTCGGCGATGTCCTTGGTGGCATCGACGGCGGCATCCTCGGCCAGCCGTTGCTGTGGGATCTTCCGTTCACGATCGATTTTCGCCGGGAAACTCTCACGTTTCATCGTCGGGAGGGCTTCCGTCCGCCCGATGGGGTCGCAGCCGCCGAACTGATCTTCGAGAGCGGCCGGCCGCATGTGCGTGCCACGATCAATGGGCGTCACACGGGCTGGTTCCTGATGGACACGGGGGCCAGCGTCCACGGGGACTTGGAGCCGCAGTTTGTTGCCCGGTTTCCCGAGTATCGTCCGGGCCCCGAGGCCCAGCGCGGTCAGGCGGCAGGCATTGCCGGCAGGGCGTGGTTCCGCCGTGGACGATGGTCGCGGCTGGACCTGCTGGACCATCGGTTCGAGGGTGTGCCGTTTGATGTCGCTGAGCCCGAGGGCGCCGAGAGGGCCGCACCCGGCGACCCCAAGGAACGGATCGGACCGAACGAGATCATCGGCATGGTGGGACTCGGCCTGCTGGATGAGTTCCGCCTGACGTTCGACTATCGCGGGAGGCGACTCTGGGCGGAGTACCAGGGCCCGGAGTCGGTGGCCGAGCGGCGAGCCCGCGGCGCGGACCTGAACGCCGCCGACCTTCATGGAAAGACGCTGCTCCACCGAGCCATCGACGGCGGCGACTGGACCACGGCGACAGACCTGATTGCCGCGGGCGTGGACGTCAGCACCGCAACACGGGAAGGCATGACACCTCTCATGGCGGCGGCACATTCCGGATCGCCCGACCTGGTGGGCAAGCTGCTTGCCGCCGGCGCGGCGGCGAACGTGGTGAACAAGGATGAGGCAACGGCCCTGATGTTCTCCGCGCAGGCGGGCGACGCAAGGTCCGTGACGGCCTTGCTCCTGCACGGTGCCGACGCCAGGGCCGCAACGAAAACCGGCATCACGGCGCTGATGGCCGCCGCTGTGGGCGGCAACGTTCGGGCGATCAAGGCCGTGGCCGAGTTCGGGGCCGACGTTCGGGCTGCGACGAACGAGGGATGGACGGCTCTGACAGCGGCCGCCGGACGCGGCAAGGACGAGGCGGTCGGGACACTGATCGGTCTGGGAGCCGAAGTGGACGCCACGGAGGAGCACGGCGCCACGGCCCTGTGGGTGGCGTGCCAGGAGGGTCACGCGGCGGTCGTGAGTCGGCTGATTGCAGCCGGAGCCGACCTGAACAAGGCCGCCGAGGCCGGGATCACGCCGCTGGCGCAGGCGTGTCATCAGGAGCATGCGGACGTGGCCGCCGTGCTGATCGAGGCCGGGGCCGATCTCGATGCCGCTGACGAGGACGGGGACACGGCGCTGATGGCCGCAGCGGCGCACGGGCTGGCCGACACGGTGCGGCTGATGGTGGTTCGCGGCGCGAATCCCGGCATCAGGAACAAGAAGGGTCGCACGGCCGCCGATCACGCCGGCCAGCACGGTCACGACGAATTGGTCGCACTGCTATCGGGCAGGAATTGATGAGCCGGCGCGGACATCGTGGTCCCCTGCACCCGGGCACGCTCTACGAGGGCGAGAATCCGTTCGAATCGTAGAGCACGCCGGACGTGTTATACTCTCTGTGCGGCTCGTGCGCTGGGCCTGGGGGTGGGACGGAGTCGGAAGATGAGACACATTGTGCGTCGGACGGCGGCTGTCGTGGCGATGGTCGCCTGCGTCGGCCTGACGGCGGCTCCGGCCGCGGCCCAGAGCGGGTGGCGCGTCATGCCCATCCGGAGCCAGGCCGAATGGGACGCCGGCATGGTCGGCGGCGAAGGCGAACAGCATCCCACCGGCATCGCACGTTGCGTGAGCCTGCCCGACCGCCTCTACCTGGCGCACGACTGCGGGCAGACCTGGCGCAGCGACGACAACGGCCTGACCTGGACCAAGCTCCTGTGCAAAGGCATGTGGGTGGCCAACAGCCAGGGCATCGAGGCCGACCCGGTCGATGCCGACACGGTCGTCGCTGTGGTGGACGCTTCCAGCAACTACCTGGCCGAAGGCTATGAGGGGGTCTACCGCTCGACGGACGGCGGCGAGAACTGGTCGCTGGTCCTGAAGACCCAGGGCATCGTGCAGCGCTTTTACCAGCACTGCATCGTCTGGGATCCGGCGAGCATCGGCCCCGAGCGGGCGTCGCGGTGGTACGTGGCCATCCCGACCAACGGCCTCTACCGCAGCGAGGACGGCGGCGTCACGTGGACACTGGCCGCCGGCCTGGCTTCCGTGGCAAACGTCTACGGCATCTGGGCGCACAATTCGGACGGGCAGACGCTCTACATGGCCTCCAGCCGCGGGCTTGAGAAGAGCTCCGACCGCGGCGCCTCGTGGACGGCGCTCGGCAACCTGCCGTCCGGCACGGTCACCTCCGTCGCCCTCCACCCTCAGAACGCACAGACCCTCTACGCGGTGGTGCGCGGCGCGGGGCTTTACCGCTCGACCAACGGCGGCGCGACGTTCTCCCTGGTGCGGAGCTTCGATGCGGTGCGCGTCTTCCTGAGTTCGAATGATCCGAACAGAATCTTCCTGATCGGCCTGAACGCCAACAGCCTCGTGAGCTCGAACGGGGGCGCCTCGTGGACGACGGTGTCCGTGACTCCGGCCCCGGGGCTGGGTCGGGAGTGGAAAAACAAGCTCCTGAGCGAGTTCTGTGCCGTGTCGCCCGATCCGCGCGACGCGAGCGTGGCCGTGGCCTACGGCAGCGCGTGCCTGTGGCGGACCTCGGACGGCGGCCTGCACTGGACGGACAGCTCAACGCTCTACACGGGCCACGCCTGGGGCTGGTGGGCCGACGGCGTGGGCTTCGACGTGGCCGACCCGAACCGTTTCGTCCTGTTCTGCTGCGATATCAGCATGGACGCGACGACGACCGGCGGCGACTGGTTCACGCGGCACCGGGTGCCGTGGGAATGGTACCAGCAGGGGCTCATCAGTTGGCCGGGCATGTACGCCGGCGACATTCAGCCGATCGCAGGGTCGCAGGTGATCGTCGGCTCGGTGGGCATGTACTTCGACACGAAGCTGGTGCGTTCGGCCAATGGCGGCGCCACGTGGACCATCGTCGATAACGACAGCGAGAACCACCTGTTCGTGGCGTTTCACCCACAGGATCCGAACCTGGTGTTCTCGGGCTACAAGCGGTCCACGGACGCGGGCGTGACGTGGGAGAGCATTCCGTACCTCGAGAGCCGCACGGCGTCGATCTTTGGCATGAGCCGCTCGAACCCGGACACGATCTACGCCCTGACTCGGCCGCGCGACGACATTCTGCGCAGCGACGACCGCGGCGTCACGTGGCGCGTGTACGCGACGACCTCGTGGGCGTTCAACCGGTTGGACTCCAAGCCGACGTTCGCCGTCGATCCGGCGAATCCGGACCGCGTGTACACGGTGGATCGGTACGGCGATCTGGCGGTGTTCGACGGGACGACGTGGCGCAGCCTGGGCGTGCTGGCCCTGGCCGGCGGCGATTTCGTGCACAATTTCGTGCGCATGGTGGCCGTCGATCCGCGGCACCCGGAGATTCTTTACGCCGAGATGCAGGCGGCGGGGTTGCCGATGCTGTTCCGGAGCCTCGACGGCGGCGACACGTGGGAGGACATCACGTTGAACATGCCTCGGACGGGCGACGGGGGCATCGTCGTCCATCCGCTGACCGGCGATCTGATGCACGGCAGTTGCTTCGGCACGTGGGTCTATCCGCCGCCGTACGCCAGCCCGAACGCGCTGTACTGGCGCCTGGGCGCGGGATTCGCCGTGACGAGCTGGCAGGTGGCGGCCGACCACGGTCCGGCGGGACTCCTGGCGACGGAGGTCGGCGACGGCTGGACCGAGCCCCGGGCCGCCGGACTGAGGACGCTGCGCATCGCTTTCACGCGCGCAGCCGATCCGGCGACAATTGCCCCGGGCATCGTCACCGTCACGGGCGCCGCGGGCGGCGACCAGACGTCGATGATCGAGAGCCTGTCGCTGGACGAGTCGCAGCAGGTGCTGACGGTGGCGCTGTCGGACGCCCTGCCCGACGGGGACACCTACACCGTCGCCGTGACGCCGCAACTGAAGGACACGTTCGGCGTGTCGATCGAGGGCGACGGCGACGTGACGCTGAAGGTTCTGGCCGGCGACGTGGACGGCAGCGGTTCGGTGACGGCGGCGGACATGCTGGCCGTGCGGGCCGCGGCGACCGGCGCGGTCGAGGCCGCCACAGCAAGACTGGACGTGGACGGCTCGGGCGCCGTAACGACGGCGGACATGGCGGCCATACGGCCCTTCCTGGGCCACGCGATGCCTGGCGAATGAAGCCCCCCACCCCGCGGCGAGGGCTCGGGATTCACGGGCAGGATGCCCGTGCCACGGGACAACGGCCGCGCTGAGAGGCACCACGGTCGGCTGCCTTGCTACGGAGCCGACGGCGTCGGGAACTTGACGAACCACGCTTCCTGGGCTCGGGCCTCGTAGATGACTCGCGCGTCGGCCAGCAGGGAGGCCTCTTCCTCGGACGACAGCGGGCGGCACGCCCTGGCCACGGCCACGTTGGCCTCGACCTGGGCGATGTTGTCCATGCCGACCACGGCCGTAGCCACGTCGGGCAGGCCCATGACGTATCGCAGGGCTCGCTCGGCATGGTCCTTCAGGAAGGCGTAGGCCATGACCTTCATGCCGACCACGCCGACGCCGTGCTGCCGGGCGGCCGACAGGACGGCGGGGGCGAACGGTCGCACGGCGCCATGCACCGCGCCGAGGGCGCACAGAACCGTGTCGAAGGGATACTCGGCCATGGCCCTGGCCAGGATGTCCGGGTCGCGGTGCCCGGTGATGCCGACGAAGCGAACCGTGCCGTCGGCGCGGAATTGCTCGATGGCTTTCAGTGCCCCGTCCGGCTCCAGGAAGGCCCTCAGGTCGTCTTCGTCCTTGAAATCGTGCAGTTGCACGCAATCGAGGCGGTCGGTGCGCAATCGCTTGAGGCTCTCTTCGATGTCCGCCGCCATGCCGGCACGGGTGCGGCTGGTCGTCTTGGTGGCCAGGAAGACTTCGTCGCGCCGCTCGGGCATCACCTGGCCGATCTTCTGCTCGCTGTCCTTGTAGCTGTGGGCCGTGTCGATGTAGCCAATGCCCAGGTCGATGGCCCGATGCACCACGGCGGCAGCCTCGGCGTCGGGCAGCAGGTTGTAGGTCACGCCGCCCAGCCCCAGCACCGTGACGTTGACGCCCGTGCGTCCGAGCGGGCGCGTCGGCAATCGGCTCATGGCATGAACTCCCAGCGAAAAGGCGCGATGCCCCCCCGGGCAATCTAACACAGCCGCCGTCGCCGGGGGGCGGGGAAATGGGACATGGGCCCCTCTGCCCCAATCCTCCGTCGCTACGACAACCCCGCGCCGCGCGTGGCCAGGCGGATGGACCAGACACTGCTGGTGGCGGTGATGAAGAGCGTGTCGCCGTCGGGGCCGCCGAAGGCGCAGTTGGCGGCCGTCTGCGGCGTGTGGATCCGGCCGAGCATCCGGCCGTCGGGGGCAAACACGTGGACGCCGTCGCCGGCCGTCACAAACAGCCGCCCCGCCGCGTCCATCCGCATGCCGTCGGGCACGCCCGGGGCGATCACGGCGAACACCTCGCCGCCGCAGAGCGTGTGGTCGGCGCTGACCGTGAAGCGGCGGACATGGTGGATCGTCGTGTCGCTGTCGGCAATGTAGAGCAGCCGCTCGTCGGGCGAGAAGCACAGGCCGTTGGGCCGCGAGAAGTCCGACGCGACTGCCACGGGCTCCGTCGCGGCCGGGTCGAGGCGGAAAACGTAGTTGGCCGGCTGCTCGCGCTGATCGGGCTTGATGCCGTAGGGCGGATCGGTGAACCAGATCGTCCCGTCCCGCTTGACGACGATGTCGTTCGGCGAATTGAGCTTGCGGCCCTGGAATGCCGCCGCGACCGTGGTCACCTGCCCCTGGGGGGACGTCCGCGTGACGGTGCGGCTGCCGTGCTCGCACGTCAGGAGGTTGCCCTCCAGGTCGGTCGTGTGGCCGTTGGCGTGACGGCTCGGGCGGCGCCAGGGGCTCACCCCCTCGGCGGGCGTCCAGCGGTAGATCGTGTCGCCGGGAATGTCGCTGAAGACAAGGCACCCCATGGCCGCCCACCACGCCGGGCCCTCGGTGAAGCGGAATCCGTCGGCCAGGCATTCCAGGCGGCTGTCGTCGCGCAGCACCTGGTAGAAAGCGTCCTCGACGATCTCGATACTGTCATCCATGGAACACGTCCTTTCACCAAGCGGCCTGGAACAACGAATGCATCGTGTGCGCATCGCCGCCGGCTGTCTCTCGCACCGTCTCTGGACTGGGCGCCGATGCGGGCGCGGCCCGCGCCAGCGGTCAGATGCGGAATGCCGCCTTGACGCAGCGCGTGCGCCCTTTGCCGGTCACGGTGCGGAAGGCGTCGCGGTAGTCGGCCAGCGGGAAGGTGTGCGTCAGCAGGCCGTCGGTCTTCAGACGGCCGTCGAGAATCATCTCGTGCACAATCTGGTACGTGTGCCGCCGCTGGGGGTCGCTCGCCTCCAGGGCGCGGCCGTGCGTGCCGCTCAGGGTCAGGTGCTTGTGCGTCACCGGGTCCCAGTCCACCCAGCGTGCGTGGCCCATGCCGACCACGACCACGTGGCCGCCCGAACGGACCACGCGCAGCGAATCCTCCGTCGCGTTGCGCGAGCCGACGGCGTCGTACACCCGGTCGGCGCCGCCCAGCAGGATCGGTTTGCCGAACGAGCCCTTGAAGACCTTCGTCTGGAACACCTTGCCCAGGTACGTGATGAGGTCGCTGCGGGCGTAGTCCCGCGGCAGGATGACGAGATTCGCGCCGCGAGCCTCGGCCAGTTCCCTCTGGACATCGTGTCGCACCAGCGCCACGATCCTCGCGCGGCTGCCGACCGCCCGGATGGCGTCGATGACCGCCAGGCCGATGATGCCGCCGCCGACAACCAGGACGCTCTCGTCGTCCTGCGGCGGATGGCGCATCACGGCATGGAGGCTGCACGCCAGCGGATCGACCAGGACAGCCTGGTCGTCGGTGAGGCGGTCGGGCACCTTGAACACCTGCGACCGGTGGGCCACGACCGCTTCGCTCCAGAAGCCCCCGGTAAAGGCGTTGAATCCGATCGACATCCCCGGAGGCAAGGCCCCCTCGGTCAGGCAATGGCAACTGGCCAGCAGACCTTCGCGGCACATGGGGCAGACGGGCTCGATGCCGCGCGGCTCGCAGGAGAGAATCGGCTCCACGTTCACGCGGTCGCCGACCTGGAGGCCCGTGGCCTCGGCGCCGACTTCGGTGATGCGACCGATGCTCTCGTGGCCCATCACCATCGGCGTCGAGAGAAACGCCTTGGCGAAGCTGTCGGGCGGGTTGCCCAGGGTGACCATGGCCATGTCGCTACCGCAGATGCCGCCGAGGATGGGCCGGATCTTCACCCACTGCGGCGACGGCAGTTGCGGTTCGGGCCAGTCGGTCCGGTACCGCAGCTTGACCAGGCGACTCCAGAAGACGCCTCGCCAGAACCGGGACAGGAGTTTGATCGGGATGTAGCGAACCGGTGCAATGTTGTTCACAATTGCGCGCATGCGCCGCTCCAGATAAGGCAAGGTGGCCGAGACATGACCGCACGCCCCCCTGGCCCGCCGGTCGCCGTCATTGTAAAGGGACCGCAGAGACCGTCAAGACCCAACGTAGCCGGCATGACATCTCGCAAGGGAGACCCAGGGACAACCATTACAACGCCGCATCGCGGCATGGGCATCTTGCCCGCGGACGAACCGCGCCGTGCAGGGCCAGGATGGCCCTGCGACACACGGGCAGGATGCCCGTGCCACGGCGAGACTGCCTCGTGGCGTTGTAGTACTATTGCCGACGCTCGCGCCAGGCTTTGGCGGCACGCAGGAAGTCGTCGCGAGGAATCACGCCACAGCGAGCGGCCCAGGCGTCGTACTCGGCGGCCATCTCGGCGACCCGGCGCGGATGCGCGGCGGCCACGTCACAGGACTCGGTTCGGTCGGCGTCCATGTCGTAGAGTTCCCAGCCGCCGCGACGGTCGGCGGGGTCGAACCCGCCACGCCCGCTCGTGGCGGCGGTGAAGTTCCGGACCAGCTTCCACCTGCCGCACCGCACGGCGGCGTTGCCCTCGTGCTCGAACAGGAGCGTCACATCGCGGTCGCGGCCTTCGAAGACCGGGACCAGGCTCGCCCCCTCCATGGGCAGAATGCGGCGGCCGTTGAACTCCTCGGGATAGCGGATGCCTGTGATGTCCACGAGGGTCGCCATGATGTCGGTGAGTTGGCCCGGTTGGTGGCGCAGTTCGCCGCGAGCGGCGATGCCCGCCGGCCAGTGCACGATCAGTGGCGTGGCGATGCCGCCCTCGTGGGTCCAGTGCTTGTACAGGCGGAACGGCGTGTTCGAGAGGTTGGCCCATTCGACGCCGTAGGACTGGTACGTGGACTCGTCGCCGGGCATGACGTCGGGGTCGTTACCGTAGCGGACGGGGCGGCCGTCGGGAGTGCATGGGCCCGTGCCGATCTCGCGGCCGGCGGCCTGGCGGCCCCACTCGGCGGACAACTCCTCGGCGCAGCCGCCGTTGTCGGCCAGGAACAGGATCAGCGTGTTGTCCAGTTGCCCGTGGCGACGCAGGGCGTCGAGGATGCGGCCGATGCCCTGGTCCATGCAATCAATCTGGGCGGCGTAGACCTCCATGCGTCGCTCCTGCCACGGCTTGTCGGGGACGTCGGCCCAGGCCGGGACGGCCGGATCGCGCGGCGAGAGCTGCCACGCCGGATCGATCAGCCCCAGGTCGATCATGCGACGGAGCCTCTGGCGGCGCAGTTCGTCCCATCCAGCGGCGAAACGGCCCGTGTACCTGGCGATGTCGGCCGGCTTGGCGTGCAGCGGCCAGTGCGGGGCGGTGTAGGCGACGTACTGAAAGAAGGGTTGCCCTGGCGTCTCGCGGAAATGACGGTCGATGAAGTCGACCGCGTGGTCGCTGACGGCATCGGTGTAGTAGAAGTCCGGATCGTTGCGGACCTCGTCGTCGATGAAACGTCCGTCGCGGACGATCATGCGCGGCGAGAAGTAGTTGCCTGCGCCGCACAGGGTGCCGAAGTATCGCTCGAAACCGCGATGCTCAGGCCGGGAGTCGCAGTCGGGGTCCACCAGGTAATCGTTGCGCATGAGGTGCCACTTGCCCGACATGGAGGTGCGATAGCCGCCGGCGCGGAGCAGTTCGGCGAGCGTGATGCCATTGCGGTTGAGGTTGCCCTCGTAGCCGTCGGGGCCGTCGTAGCCGGTCAGGATGCCGATGCCGACCTGGTGCGGGTGCAGGCCGGTCATGAGGCTGGCCCGCGACGGGCTGCACCGCGGCGTGCTGCTGAACTGGGTGAAGCGGATGCCGCCGCCGGCCAGGCCGTCCAGCTTCGGCGTCCGAGCCTCGCCGCCGTAGCAGCCGAGGTCGCTGTAGCCCATGTCGTCGTTGAGGATCAGCAGAATGTTCGGCCGGTTCGACATCGCGAGTTCTCCGTGAGACGACGCGACGAGCAACGGATCATGGTGCCGGAGCGAGAGGTGCGACTACTGGAGATTCTCCGCCGACGGGGGCGGTTGTCAACCCACATTTCAAGCAAGCGAATCGCGACACGATGACTTGACGGCCCGCCCCGCCCCCGATAGGCTGGCCTGCACGAACACCCGTTGGAGACCCGAACATGCTGAAGACCTTGTTTCTTGAGGAACCATTGTGGCTCTGCCTGGCCTCGGGCCTGGCGCTGCTGGTCACGATCGCCGTGTGGCAGAGCCGCCGCACGCGAGGCCCGTTGTACGCAATGGCGTTCTGGGTGGCGTTCGGCGTGGGCGTGTACGTGGCAGCGACACTGGTGGACACGCCTCGCGAGAAGGTGGCCAAGGCGTGGGTCGAAATCCGCCAGGCGATCCACGAGCGGCAGGCCGAGCGGCTGCTGAGCTACGTGGCCGACGATTTCACCCATGACGGGCAGGACAAGGAGGCGATGCGGCTCCTGGTGGCCATCGCCTTCAAGACCAACGCCCCGGAAGACGTGATTCTCAGCAACGGCGACCTGGTCGAGAGCGATTCGCAGGTGGACGCGACCATGTTCGTCCGGTACAAGCCGGTGGAACGGTGGAGCTCGCAGTGGCAGGTGACGTTCCGGCCCAGCCCCGACGGCCAGTGGCGGGTGTCGCAGGTAAGGTGTCTGACCGACGAACGTTTGACGCTTCCCAGAGTGGTCAGAAAGCTCTGACCGGCGCCGGCGGCCTCATTCGCCCAGGGACAGGTTCCACGCGGCAACGGCCTTGAGGCGCGCGGCATCGGTCAGGTCGAACTGAAGCGGCGTCACGGTGACGTAGCCGTCGGCCAGCGACACCTGGTCGCTCTCGGGATCGGCCGGCCCGGCGGGCACTTCACCGCCGGTGATCCAGAAGTAGGGGCGTCCTCGCGGATCGGCGCGGCGGATCATCTCTTCCCGGGACGGCGGAATCGACATGCGACAGACGCGCAGCCCCCGGGGCTCACGCTGCGACAGATCGGGCACGTTCACGTTCAGCAGCATGCTCTTGTCGCCGCGCGGCCGGGCAACGGCCTGATCGACCACGCGGCAGACGAGGCGGGCCGCCTCACGGAAGTGCATGGACTGGCTGAAAGCGAGGCTGGCCGCAACACTGGGCACGCCGTAGAACGCCCCTTCGATGGCGGCGGCCACCGTGCCGCTGTAGAGCACGTTGATGCCGACGTTGGCTCCGTGGTTGATGCCCGAGACGACGAGGTCGGGCTTGCGGTCCTTCATCAGGACCAGCAGCGCGAGCTTCACGCAGTCGGCCGGGCGACCGTCCACGCTGAAGCCGCGGACGCCGTCGGCCAGGTCGATCTCCTGGCAGAACAGCGGCTGGGAAACGCTGATGGCGTGGCCGACGGCGCTTTGCGGCGTGGCGGGTGCGACGACCGTGACGTCGCCGCGCGTCGCCAGTTCGGCCCGCAGGGCCAGCAGGCCCGGAGCCATGATGCCGTCGTCGTTCGTCAGGAGAATGCGCATTGCAGGTCTCTCAAGCGGGGTATTGTCTTCCGGTTCGGCAGAGGGCATGATACGGTTCGTGCAGGCGGATGTCAAACATCGTGGAGAGGACGCGTGCATTACCGTTTTGGGGGCCGTACCGTGGCATGGGCATCCTGCCCATGAGTGGCAGGAGCATCCTGCCCCTGCTTTCCCAAAACGTTAATGCGCCCGGAGAGGACGAAGATGAGCAACACGTTTCGTGTGCCGCAGAGAATTGTGTTCGGCTGGGGCGCCGTGGCTGAGCTGGGCAGGCTGGCGTCGCCACTGGGCGGCCGCGTGATGCTGGTCACGGGGCGGCGGGCCATGAAGGCATCGGGCATCACGGACCGGGTGGTGGCTGTGCTGCGCGAAGCCGGCATCGTGGTGACTCTGTTCGACGAAGTGGAGCGGGAGCCGGAGGTGGCGACGGTGGACCGCGGGCGCGAGGTGGCGCGGCAGTGGGGCGCCGAGTGCGTGGTGGGCCTGGGCGGCGGCAGCGCCATGGACGCGGCGAAGGTGATCGCGGGGCTGCACGGCAAGGAAGCCTCGACGGCGGAGTTCCACGCGGGGCGCGTCGCGGTGCGCCCGGGGTTGCCGATGATCGCTGTGGCGACCACCAGCGGCACGGGCAGCGAGGTCACGGTCAACGGCGTGATCAGCGACCGGGCCCGGCGCGTGAAGGTGTCGATCCGCGGCGAAGGGCTGATGCCGTGGGCGGCCGTGGTGGACCCGGAACTGACGGTGCCCTGCCCCGCGGCCGTGACGGCGTCGGCGGGCATGGACGCCCTGTGCCAGGCCATCGAGTCGTACGCGTCGATTCACGCCACGGCCGTAACCGAGGCCCTGAGCGTGCGGGCCGTCGAAGAGATCGTGGCGTCGCTGGAGACGGCCGTGCGCGACGGTAGCTGCCGCGAAGCCCGGACGCAGATGGCCGAAGGCAGCCTGATGGCGGGTATGGCCCTGGGCAACGCGCGGCTGGGGGTGATCCACGGACTCGTCCATCCGCTGGGCGTGCGGTACGAGATTCCGCACGGGTTGGCCTGCGGCGTGATGCTGCCGGCGGCGCTGCGGTACAACCGCGCGGCGATGGGCGCCAAGTACGAGCGGCTGCGGTCGCTGATGGGCGGCGCGGACCCGGCGGAGTTCTGCGCCGAGCTACTGGATCGCGTGGGCCTGCCGTCGGACTTCACGGGGTTCGGCGTGCGAGAGGACGACCTGCCGACGATCGCCGACGAGAGCCTGCCGAGCGGCAGCCTGAAGGCCAATCCGCGCCGCGTGACGCGCGAAGAGGCCCTGGCCCTGTTGCGCGAGGTCTGTTGACCTGGCGGCCGTCTTCAACCGTCGACTACTCCAGGACGATGTCGATGCGCTGCTGCTCCTGGGGCCCGACGCGCAACGACTTCTCGACAGTCGTTCCGTTACATGTGACCCGAACCAAGTAGTGCCCGCAGAAGCCTCGAAAGGGGAAGACGCCGCCCGGGCCGGTCTTGCCGGCGGCATTCGTCACCCAGTCCTGCGTGATGAGCTTCTTCAGTGCCTCGTAGGCGGGCTTCGGGCTCAGATCCTTGCGCAGAAGCCCGCCGCCCGGAAGCCAGGCGCCCGCGTCGCACAGGTCCCACCACGTGATACCCGCCACGGCTGGATGGGCAAAGCAGACGGTGTAGAACTTGGCGGCATAGTCCGCCTGCGACGCCTCATCCCAGACTCCCGTCACATGGGAACCCGTGATGCCCTCGCCGCCGGAGGTCGGCGTGAACTCGGTGATGTAGAGCTTCCTGCCCAGGGCGGCGTACTGATCGAGGACGGCCCAGACCCGGTCCAGCGGGAAGCGCATCGTTCGGGGCTCGTGAGCCTGGATGCCGATGCCGTCGAACGGCACGCCCCGGCTCGCCGCCCCCTGGAGCAGCTGCAAAAAGGGCGGGCACCCGTCGGCCAGCACCTGATAGTCGTTGACAATGAGTTGGGCCCCGGCATCCGCGGCACGCGCCCACCGATACGGATCGTCAATCGGAAGGTCCGGCAGATGAGACGGCTCGTTGACGACTTCCCAGAACTCAATCTTCCCGGCATAGCGGGTCATGATCTCCTCGACGCGGCGCTTGCGAGCGTCGGCCGGCGGCTGCCCGGAGGACCACCGGGGAATCCCCGACTCGCACGCCCACAGCAGCGGGTGTCCCTTCACGCGAATCCCGTGCTGCGCACACCAGGCTACCACCCGGTCGGTGCGGTCGTACTCGGGCCGTCCCTGCTGCGGCTCATACGACCGCCAGTAGAAGCCGGTCGTCGCGGCATTGAAGAGGTCCCGGAAACGCGTCTTGTACAACTCGTTGTCGCCTGGGGTGCTGAACCGGTCGAACATGAAGATGTTGCACCCGAACAGGAACTCGTGCTGCACCCATTGCACGGCGACGTTCGCCCCTTCGACCGGGAGGTCGTCCCGCGACACCACGCGCACGACCACGTCGCGCTTGCGATGGGTCTCGATGGCCTGCGCCGCCCTGGCCAGCGTCTGTTCCTCGGCTTTCGCCCCGATTGCGTCCCACTGCGCACGCCACTGCGCTTCCGTGGACAGCGCAGGAGCAGGAAGCCCGCCGACGCCCGTCACCGCCAGTTGGACGATGTAGAGGTTCCGGTCTTCTGCCTCGGTCCGCGTGTCGTTGAGAAACGACACGGTCAACCGGTGGTGTCCCGGCTCCACCGTGATCCTGAACACGTGGTCCGCGGCCTTGGGAGAGCCCACCGTAACCGTGTCGCGGACCACGCCGTCCACGGAGAACGCCATCGTGGGCCAGACCCCGCCGGCCGGAGAACCGAAGCACTGGACGCTCACGTCGTAGGCGCCGCCCTGGGCGAAAGCCACGAAGTCGCCCCACTCCCCGTTCGACCAGAGGTTCCAGGCCCCAGCTTCCGCGCCGCCCACGGTCCGGATGTGCGCCTGCCCTCCCTGAACCGTCAGGGACGAGTCGTCCGCCGCTGTGGCCCAACAAGAGAACACGACGACGCACAAGGCGCATGACAGTGCTGTCTTCACAGTGGCCTCCTCGCTGAAAGGAACCCCGGGCACTGCCATGGGCGCGGGGGTGCATTCACGCTTCGGGGGCCGTACCGTGGCATGGGCATCTTGCCCATGAGTGGCAGGGGGCATCCTGCCCCTGCTTTTCCCGAAGCGTGAATGCACCCGTGGCACGGCCATGGCTTGTCAGGCGCCCGGACACACATTACACTGAAAACGCGGCGACACAAACGGTTTCCGCCCGACACGGCGCCGCCCGAACGGTGACACCCAAGGGGATGAGCCATGAGACCGATGACGCGGGACGAGGTGCGGGAGTTCGACCGGCGTGCGATCGAGGAACTGGGCGTGCCGGGCCTCGTGCTGATGGAGAACGCCGGGCGACAGGCCGCCGACGCAGCCGAGAGGATGCTTCGCGCCGCCCATGGGCGCCGGGCCTTGATCGTGGCCGGCCGCGGCAACAACGGCGGCGACGGGTTCGTGATCGCGCGGCACCTGCTGACGCGCGGGTACGAGGTGCATGTGCTGTTGGCGGCCGATCCGGCACAGATCGTCGGCGATGCGGCGACGAACCTGGCTGTCCTGGAGCCGCTGGGCATCGACGTGCGCCGTTTGCCGGAGGCGGCGGCTACGGCTCGCGCGGCAGTGCTCCTGGCCACGGAGGACGCCGACCTGGTGGTGGATGCCCTGCTCGGGACCGGCCTGCGCGGCGACGTCCGCGAGCCGCACCTGTCGGCCATCGAGGCCATGAACGCATCCGGCCGCCTGATTCTGGCGGTGGACATCCCCAGCGGCCTGGACGCCGACACCGGCTGCCCGCTCGGCGCGGCCGTCATGGCCCACACGACCGTCACCTTCGCCGCCGCCAAGACCGGATTCTCATCGCCCGAGGCTCGCGAGTTTGTCGGCGAACTGGTGGTCGCCGACATCGGCGTGCCGCGGATGGACTGAGGAACACGCGCGGCCGAAGCTCTGTTTGAAGAACCGCAGCATGGGCTTCGTACCCGCGGAAGGTGTAGAAGGCAGGGCCAGGATGGCCTTGCGACGCACGGGCAGGATGCCCGTGCCACGACGCAAACAGAGCCTAGGAAGCGGCCTTGTCGGCGCCGGCTGGGTCGGTGAGAGTGCGGCCGGATTCGTAGAGCAGGCAGCGGACGTTGCGGCCGTCGATGCGCGTCTGGGCCGGCACGATGTGGCTGCACTCGGGCCGGGCCTCGGGGCATCGCGGGTGAAAGACACAGCCCGAGGGCAGGTTCGACGGGTCGGGCACTTCGCCGTGCAGGATGCCGCGCTTGGCCCGGTGGCTGGGGTTCGGCTTCGGCGACGAGGCCAGCAGAGCTCGCGTGTAGGGGTGCAGCGGGTTGCCGAACACCTGGGCCTTCGTGCCATCCTCGACCAGCCGCCCGGCGTACATCACAGCCACGCGGTCGGCAATGTGGCGCACCACTTCCAGATCGTGAGCGACGAAGACGTAGGACAACCCGTACTTCTCCTTCAGCGACATCATCAGGTTGAGAATCTGGGCCTGCACCGACACGTCCAGGGCCGAGACCGGCTCGTCGCAGACGATGAGCTTCGGCTGAAGCGCCAGGGCCCGTGCGATGACGATCCTCTGCCGCTGGCCGCCGGAGAAGGCGTGCGGATAGCGGTTCAGGAACTCGGCCTTGAGCCCGGCCTCGACGATGAGCTCGCGGACGCGCTGCTTGCGCTGCTCGGCGTTGCCGACGTGGTTGACCTTGAGCGGCTCGCTGACCAGTTGCAGAACGGTCATGCGCGGATTCAACGACGCGAACGGATCCTGGAAGATCATCTGCATGTGGCGCCGCAGGGGCTGCAACTCGCGGTGCTCCATCTTCGACAGATCGTGGACGCGTTGGCCGTCCGGGCAGAACAGGACGGAGCCGTCCCGGGGGCGGTGCGAACGCAGGATGGCCAGGCCGGTGGTGCTCTTGCCGCTGCCGCTCTCGCCCACCAGGCCGAGCGTCTCGCCCTCGTGCAGGTCGAAGCAGACGTCGTCAACGGCCTTGACCCACGTCAGCGGCTTGCCGAAGAAGCTCACGTCCTTGGGGAACCAGACCCGCAGGTTCTTGACGCTGAGCAATGGCGGTTTCATGGGCGGCTCGCTTTCCGTCTCAGCAGAACAGGTGGCAACTGACCTGGGTCTTGCCGTCGATATCCTTGAAGACCGGCTCCTGCTTGTCGCAGAGGCCGGGAATGCACGCATCGCACCGCGGGTGAAAATCGCAGCCCGGCACCCGTTCGAGCGGTCCCGGCACGCTGCCTCGAATGGTCTGGAGACGCCCGTCGGCCGCCAGCGGCGACCCGATGACCGACTTCATCAGCGCGATCGTGTACGGATGCTTCGGCGCCGCGAAGAGCGTCTTGACGTCGGCCATCTCGACGATCCTGCCCAGGTACATGACGGCCACGCGGTCGGCCGTCTCGGCCACGACCGCCAGGTCGTGAGTGATCAGCACTACGGCCATGTGGTGCTCGGCCTGGAGTGTCTTCATGAGTTCGAGAATCTGCGACTGGATGGTCACGTCGAGACCCGTGGTCGGCTCGTCGGCGATGAGCACCCGCGGATTGCAGGCCAGCGCGATGGCGATCATGATCCTCTGGCGCATGCCGCCCGAGAACTCGAAGCTGAACTGATCGTACCGCTTGCGGGCGTCGGGGATGCCGACGCGGCGAAGCATCTCGCATCCGCGGTCGATGCGCTGCGGCTTGCCCATGTCGGTGTGGAGCTTGAGCACCTCGTCGAGCTGGCGGCCGATGCGATGCACGGGGCTCAGGGCCGTCATGGGTTCCTGGAAGATCATGGCCAGCTTGCCGCCGCGGATGCTCCGGATTTCCTTGCTGTTGCGGTCCAGGCCGGCCAGGTCGATGCGCGGTTTGCCGTCGGCCTCGCGGAACCAGATGTGCCCACGGGTGATGCGCCCGGGCGGCTGAATGAGCCCCATCGCCGCGTAGCTGCTCTGACTCTTGCCGCAGCCGCTCTCGCCCACGATGGCCAGCGTTTCGTCGGGGAACACCTTGTAGCTGACGCCGTTAACGGCGCGGACCACGCCTTCGTCGAGCTGGTACTCGACGGCCACGTTGTCGAATTCGAGAATCGGATCCTTCTGCATGTCCGGTCGTCCCTATGTCGAGTACGGATCCGCCGCGTCACGGAGCCCTTCGCCGGCGAAGTTGAAGGCCAGGACGGTCAGAATGACCGCCAAGGCCGGAACGAGCAGCCACGGCTGGTTCAGCACCGCCTGACCGTTGTGAGCCTCTTTCAGCAACACGCCCCAACTGACGATCGGCGGCCGCAGGCCCAGGCCGAGGTAGCTCAACGACGTCTCCGACAGGATCATCCCCGGAATGGCCAGCGTCAGTGTGGCGATGATATGGCTGAGGAAGTTGGGAATCAGGTGAACGAAGATAACGCGCTTCTGGCTGGCCCCGGCCAGGACGGCAGCCCGCGCATAGTCTTCCTCGCGAAGACTGAGCAGCTTGCCGCGCACCGTGCGGCACAGGCCGGTCCAGCCCATGCAGGCCAGGATGAGCGTCATGACGAAGTACGTCTGAAGGGAGGTCCATCCCTTGGGGATGGCGGCCGCCATGGTCAGCCAGATCGGAATGTGCGGAATCGTCATGAGCACTTCCGCGACGCGCTGAATGACGATGTCCACCTTCCCGCCGAAGAAGCCGCTGATACCGCCCAGCGAAATGCCGAGGAAGAAGCTGAGGAACACGGCCGTGAAACCCACCAGCAGGGAGATGCGGCCGCCGTAGAGCAGGCGGCTGAACATGTCCTGACCGAGTCGCCCCGTGCCCAGCAGGAAACAGCTTTCGCCGTCCGGCACGCCGAAGAAGTGCAACTGGGTGTCGATCAGCCCGAGAAACCGCCACGGCCGTCCCTGGACGAAGAACTCCAACGGCACTCGGCGGCTCGTGTCCGCATAGTAGCATTCGTCCAGCGTGACCGGGTGGCGGACGCGAATCGACGGGTGGACGTAGAACCGGGGCCACCGGTATCCTTCGACCTTGCCGAAATGCAGAATCTGAGGCGGCATGTCCACCCAGCGTTCGTGAAACTCGTTGGGATCGTAGGCGGAAAAGAAGTCGCAGTTCATGCAGACGACGTACAGGGCCACCAGGATGTAGATAGCCCAGACGGCGACCTTGTGCTTGCAGAATCGCCGCCGCATAAGAGACCACTGCGACGCCTCGTAATAGGCAAGCTTCGCCTCGTCGGCGCTCACGGGTGCGACAGCCGTTGTCTTTGCGGCGTTCATGGTCACCTGCACTCTTTCGCCGGGCCGCTCGGGACCGACTCCGACAACTCCCTCACTTGGCGCCGAACTTGATCCTGGGGTCAATCATCGACAGCAGCACGTCCGAGACCAGGATGCCGACGATGGCCAGCACGCACTGCATGAGCACGATCCCCGCGGCCATGTACGTATCCTGATTCTGAAGCGACATCAGCAGCTTCGGCCCGACGGTCTCCAGGTTCAACACCTTCTCGATAATCAGCGACCCCGAGATGATCTGCGGCAGCACGAGGCCGATATTCGAGATCATCGGGTTGATGGCCACGCGGACCGGGTACCGCAGGATCACCAGCACGGGATGCAGGCCGCGGGCTCTGGCACAGAGGACGTACTGCTTGCGCAGCTCGTCGATGACGTTGGCGCGGAGAATACGGATCATGCCGGCCGTTCCGGCCACGCCCAGGATCGCCACCGGAATCCAGATGTGCTTGGCCATGTCGATGACCTTGCCGAAGCTCCACGGCTCGCCGAGGTACTCGCGGCTGAACAGGCCCGACGGGTCGAAGGTCGCCCCATGGGACTCCGCCCAGCCGACGGCCGCCATCTGAAACACCAGCGCCAGGACGAATCCCGGCGTCGCCATTGCCGCCAGGCCGATGAACGTCAGCAGGTAGTCCCAGACGGTGTTCTTCTTGACGGCGGCGAAGATGCCGAAGGGGACCGCGATGGCCCAGGTCAGGCAGATCGTGATGACGCTGATGGCGACCGTCGGCGGCAGCCGCTCGGCCAGAATGTCAACCACGTCCCTCCCATCAACGAAGGATTCACCCATGTCGCCGCGCAGCAGGCCGCCCATCCAGAAGACATACTGAACATGGGCCGGCTGGTCCAGCTTGTAACGGCTGATGAGCTGGTTGACCTCGGACATGTCCACTGTGCCTTCCTTCTTCATCTGCTCGATCTTCACTTCGACGTAGCTGCCGGGAGGCAACTGGATGAACATGAAGATGGAGAAGGAGATCAGCAGCAGGGTCGGAACGGCCAGCAGCGCTCTCTTGAGAATGTATCGGCCGAGCATGCTAGTGGTCTCCCGGAACGATGTAGAAGGCCTCAGGGCAGCAATTGGCCGGCTCGTGAGCACCCCAGCCGGCCAGGGCCAGGTCGGGCACATTGCGGAACGAGTTGTGCACGTAGACCACCTTGCCCGGCGACGTCATGATGCCAAGCGTCGGAAGAATGTGCGCCGTGCGCAGGCTGAGCTCGCGCCAGGCATCCAACTGGGCCTGTTCGTTTGGCGCCTCGATCACCCTGGTCCAGATCAACTCGAGTTGCTTGACGCGTTCGGGGGGCTCTTGCCCATCAATGCCGCCGGAGCGAATCCACGCGGCCCACAAGGGCCACTGGGGACACTCGGCCGGGTGCGTCGGCGCCATGTAGCCGGCCAGCAGCGGCCCGAAGAAGTTGCCTCCCTCGATGTGGACGCCGATCTCGTTCTTGCCGAGACTGGCGAGCCGGTTGATGTAATTGGCCGCACGAATCTGCATCTGGACGTTCAGGCCCACACGCTGCCAGTAGTGAACCGCCATTTCCACCGCCAGCAGCTCATGGGCCTCGTCTGAATTCACATCAATCGTCAGAACCTTCCACTGGCCGGACTCGTCCAGATACATGCGCTTGCCGTCGGGCGATTTGCGGTCCCACCCGAACTCCTCAAACATCTCGTCCAGCAGGAGATTCGCCTTCTCGGGATCGTACTCCACTGCGGCCTCGGCCAGTTCCTTCACGTAGTACTTCGATCCTTCGGGCACAGACCACTGGGCCGGCCGCCCCATGCCCCGCCAGATCACCTCGATCATCTGCTTGCGATCCAGGGCGTGGGACAGGGCATGATGGAACCTCCAGTCCCCGAACAGTTTCCGAAGAACGGGGCTTTCGTTGTCCTGCTGCATGTAGAAGGTCAGTTCGCCGACGTAATCGTTTGCCCACAGCAGGACACGGTAGTCGCCACTCTTCTCGAATTGCTTCAGATACGTATAGTCCTTGAACACAACGTCCCGCGACTGGAACCCGACCTTGCCGGCGCGCATCTTCCCCTGCCGCGTGTTCACATCGGTCGTTTTCTCGATCAGGATCATGTCCACGTAGGGAAGCTGGTTGCCCTCGGAGTCCACCTTGTAGTAATAGGGATTGCGAACAACCCGCGCCACGGCGTCGCCTTCCTCCCCGACAAGACGCCACGCATTGAGCACAGGTTTGTTGAAGTTGGATTCCTTCTTGTGGTCGGGAGCATGATAGCTGCCCATCTTGCGGAGGCGATCCACCCACCCCTTCCACCCAATGCGGCGGGCTTCCTTGTCCAGTGCGTCGACCCGATCTCTGGCCACCAGAACCGTGTCGCCTTCCTCCTCGTAGACGCCGTCACCGTCATAAGCCGCACGGAACATCATCTGGTTCAGACGGTACACGTCCGCATCGCTCAGCGCGTCGATCCCCCGCTCCAGCAGCCGCCGACGGATCAGAAGGTGGTTGTAGCGAGCCACCTCGCTCGTCTTGAATTCCCGCTCCCGCGAAATGTACCGCTGGAGGCCGTCGCCGTCAGTGAACAGCGACGTCATCTCGCGATCGAGATCGACGGGCTCGCCGTCCGGCCGCGTCCAGACGTCGGCACGATAGAAGTCGCGCCTGGCCAGGACTCGGTTCAGGTCGGCCACGACGTCCCGAGCCGCCGGCGGCAGGTCGGACGCCTTCATGTCGTCCCGGAGCAGGTTCGAGGCCAGCGCCTCATCGACGCGGGCGCGCACATCCGCCGACAGGAACGACCAGATCCGCTTGCCCGGATTGTCGCCCTCGGCGGCGGCCTGCCGCTTCAGGGTCGTGATGAACGTCTTCCAGCAGCGGATGTCCACGTCCGACAGTCGGTCCGTGCCGTCGGGATGCAGCGGGCCGCTCTTGTGCCTGGCCATCTCGAACAGCCCGCGATAGAACATGAAGTGCGTGGCTTCGATCAGGAAGAACGAGTTGGGCTTGTTGAACGTGAACCGGATAATGTGCGTGTCGTCGCCCGTCTCGTCGGGCACCGCCTCGATCTTGACAGACGTACGGACCGGCGGCTGGACGAGACCTCGGTAGGCGGCGCGGAACATCTGGAGATTGAGGCGGAACACCTCGCTGTCGTTGAGTTTCAGTTCCTCATAGCGTGGATCGGTCCGGGAAATCTTGCGACGCTGAAGCCAGTCGTTGCGCACCCGCAAGGCCTGCAACTGCCACAGACCCTCCGTGTCGAGCGAATCGACATGGTCGGCGAGTTCCCGAAGATCACTCTCCAGATCGATGCCTTGCCACGCCTCCTCGTCGTAAAACTCCGCCCGGCGAAACAACTTGCCGAGCGCATTGACAAACGCATAGCGTCGTTCCTCGTCCGGACGCTGGCCGTCGGCTATCTCCCTCAGCATCTGCCGCAACGACTCGTCCGACAGCGTCCATAGCTGTCGGCCCGGAGAGGGAGCGTCGGAGCGGCCCTGCGCCACGATCGTCGCCGCCAGACGCTGCCAGTCCAGAATGTCATCCACGTAGAGCGCTGCCGAACCGTCGGTCGGGATCATCCACATCGAGCGGTCCGCCCAGTACGGCGACCCGATCACGGTATTGGCCACCCACAGGATGTCCTGAACCGTGAACGGATGACCATCAGACCACTTTGTCCCTTGGCGCAGGTAGAATGTGTAAACGCGATTCCCTTCAATCTCCCACTTGTAGGCCAGGTCCGGCTGAATGTCGCCCTTGGGGTCCGTCTTGACGAAACTCACCATGCCCAGCTTCCGGGGCACATCCCATGTGCTTGCCGCGGCACGGTACCACACGCGGCCGTACTTGCCGAGGCCGTACTTCGACGTGTCGGGGCCATGAACCACCGCCGGATTCAACGGCAGCCGATCCGCAACCGGTGGCAGCGATTCCGGCTCGGGCAGGTAGTAGTGCTTGCGGCCCTGGGCCATGATATAAGCATTCACCGCATCCTGGGCCGCGCGATCCCGAAGAAGCGGCGACTCGTGAAATTCCGTAATCACATATTCGGGTTCGTCTTCGTCCTGCGGAAAGGCCTGCTTGTAGGTCATGCGGCCAGGAAATGACACCTTCGACCGCGTCGGCATGCGAATCAGGTCGTCGCCCGGTCCGACCTCGTTCAGCGCCGGACGCAGACCGGGCATGCCGCTGCTGGAGTAGCTCCTGAGCTGAGACCGGGGCAGCGACATCTCCAGCGGCTCGGCCTTGGCCAGCACGTCCTTGACCATCACCGGACGCGTGACGCCCTGGATGGTCAGCGGCTCGATGCGGGCCATCACGTCCGCGACCGAGGCCGGCCGCCCGTCCAGCGACATCTCGCCGTCGGCCGAGACCGTGAATGTCCAGTCCCAGGCAACCGTGTCGCCAAGCTCGGCCTCATGAGGCATCCGCACGCGGTGGGCCTTGAGGGTCAAGGGGCCTCGAGAATCGCGGACCCGCGACGCCAGAACATCCAGATCGCCAACCGGCAACCCATCGAGTGTCATCATGCCGGCCTTGTC
>Ga0123329_1000717_pt1 | contig 33259 bp, 18 predicted proteins | sample BioC12SIPDNA_FD_89703 | JGI IMG/M metagenome (GOLD analysis project Ga0123329, IMG submission 89703) | Anaerobic biogas reactor microbial communites from Washington, USA - Biogas_R1_B C12 SIP DNA | ecosystem: Engineered > Bioreactor > Anaerobic > Unclassified | place: Washington, USA | collected...
ACGGCGCCTCCGGTGGTGGCCACGACGCGCACGCGGTCCAGTCCGCCATATGTTCCCGACCCTCCGCGGAGCAGGGTGACGCCGGAGAGGTCAATGAATCCGCCGTTGGTCGCGGAGATAGTCCGCGTGTGGGTGCCGTAGTGGTCGTTGTAGCTGTCGATCTTGGTCAGCGAGCTGGCATCCAGGGCCGTCCCGGGATCGGTCGCCGACATCACCGTTGTGTTCGCGACCGCGCTGCTCGTGATGACGTAGTCGTTGTCGGCGATCTGGTTGAAGGTGGTGGCGTTGGACAGGAGGAACCGGGCGCTGTCGATCTGGGATAGCCCGGCAGTCGTGACGACCTGTGCTGGATTGTTCAGGGTAAGCGTGCTGCCGGCAAAGCTGGTCAGCAGGGGGGCATTCAGCGTTCCGGGGCCGGCAAAGGCTACATCGGCGTTGGTCAGCGATTCGAGTTTGGGAGCGTCGACCAGTGTGCCGGAGGTGATGGCGAATCCGCCTCCGTCTTGGGAGAGCAGCTCGGGTAGGCCCAAGGTTGCGTTGTCCGGGAGCTCGTAGGACACGCTGGCGGCATGAGCGAGGCTGGGCAGGGAGAATGAAGGCGCGTCTGTGGTGAAGGTGACATATCCGTCGATCTGCTGGAGGCTGGCCAGGTCGACGGCGCCTCCGGTGGTGGCCACGACGCGCACGCGGTCCAGTCCGCCATATGTTCCCGACCCTCCGCGGAGCAGGGTGACGCCGGACAGGTCGATGAATCCGCCGTTGGTCGCGGAGATGGTCCGGGTGTGGGTGCCGTAGTGATCGGTGTAGCTGTCGACGGTGGACACAAATGGCAGATTGACGACCGCGTTGGATCCGCTGGCGGAGAGGAAAGCTGTGTTGTTCAAGGCGGAGTTGGTGGCCAGGTATGTGCCGCTGGCGTTGAGGGTGATGTTGGCTGAGTCGGCGGGGTTCGCGGATGTATTGACCTCGAGCACCGCACGATCGCCGGAGAGTGTGCTGGCGACGTGGGCGGCAGTGAGCGACCCGCTGGTGGCCTTGATCTTCCCCGCAATAGCGGCGCTGTCGTGAACGACGAGATTTCGCCCCTGGAGATTGACGGTGCTGCCTGCGGCCAGGGAGAATCGCGTCACGCCGTTATTGCCGCCGGGGCCGTCAGGCACGTCGTAGTTGACGGTGACCCCGGCGCCGATGACCACGACGTACTCTTCCGTGAGTGTGTTGATGGGGACGACGCCGATATCCCAGTTAGCGGGATCGTTGTAGCTGTTGTTCGCGGCGCCGCCGGTCCAGGTGGCGGTGGTCTGGGCGGACGTACCCGCGGCAACGGACGCGCACATCACCGCGGCACACAGCGCGCGGGTAATCCGCAGATGATTGGCTTGCATCTCTACTCTCTCCCTTCTTCTGTACGGCCCCGGTTCGCATGAACGCTCACGCGAACCGTGAATGCCGTCCGCAGTCCCTTGGCCTCTCCCCTCGTTCTCATCCCCGGCATTGCCGGTTAGCAGCACCGAGGCAAACATCCTTCACGTGGCTGCGAGCGCCGAACAGTCCACCGGCAGTCGCCGGCCGGCATTGTGCCCTCCGCTTGGTCATGGACATCCGCCCGAGATGCTGTTGTTCAGGTTATTCCTGACCAGGACCAAGTCAAAGATATTGATTGCCCCGTCCGTGTTCGGGTCGTTGCGAAAGTTGCCCGCAGTCACGGGCTGGTTCAACTGATTGCGGATCGCGACCAGGTCGAAGATGTTGACTCTGTCGTCGCCGTTCGCGTCGCCGAGCAGGACGCCGAAGCACAGGGTGTCGGTCACAAGGTTGCTCTCATCCCCCTGCTGGCAGATGCCGGGAAACGCGATGCCCAGCATGGCGGCATTCGCGACCGACCGGATTCGTACCAGTAGTTCGTTGTCTCTGGCGGAAAGGCTTGTCACCAGGCCACTCGACAAGGCCACGTCGCCGACGTCGAGTCCGCCTACGCCCTGGATGTCCTGGTCGAAGGTCACCAGGATATCCGTGGGCCCGCCTGAGCGGTTTTCGACATTGTCCTGGAGGGATACATCGATCGGAAACTCGCCGGCCGTTGCGTGGTCCTTGCTCGAAACCGCGGCCTCGATGATTGGTGGACTGACACCGCTCACGTAGCCCGTGTCGGGTAAGCTGAAGTCGCTGGCTCGGCTACCGCTGCCGTCTACCGCCGCCTTGACCCAGTAGTAGTAGGTCACGCCCGGCGCAGCCGAGGTATCGTCGTAGCTGGTGGGGGCCTGCCAGGGGCCCAACGCGGTTGCACTTGGGGAGTGATTGGTAATGTGCCGGTAAACTTGGTAACGGGCTGCTCCTGCCACGGAGGTCCAGGTGATGTTTACCATGGCGGCGTAGGCTCCGTCGGTAGCGGTCACGCTTTTGGGCGCGGCCAAGGCTCGCCAGCCGGCATCAACGTTGCTGAAGTCGCTGACATGGCTTCCGCTACTATCGACGGCTGCCTTGACCCAGTAGTAGTAGGTTGCGCCAGCGGTCACCGCGGCGTCGTTGTACGAGGTACCGGTCTGCCAATTGCCCAGTTCGGTCGCCGTACCAGGGTCGTTGGCAGTGTTGCGGTAGAGCTGATAATGCGTGGCGCCGGACGAACTGCCCCAGGATACGGCGATATAGGTGGAGGAGGTGCCATCGCTGGCGGAGATGGTGGCCGGCGGTGACAGGGCCCGCCATCCCCAGGCTGCAATGCCGAAACCGCTGGCCCGGCTGCCACTGCTGTCGATGGCAGCTTTGACCCAGTAGTAGTGCGTCAGGCCGGGCGTGGCCGTCGTGTCGTTGTACGCGGTGCCCGTTTGCCAGGTTCCCATAGGCGTGGCGCTGCCGGAGTCGCCCGTAGTACTGCGGTAGACCTGATAGTGGCTGGCGCCGCTTGAGCTGTTCCAGGTCAGGGCGACGTGGCTGGTGTAGGTGCCTTCGGTTGCGGTGAGTCCGGTCGGCGGCGATAGGGTGCGGTACCCGGAGGTCATGTTGCTGAAGGCGCTCGCTCGGTAGCCGGCACTGCTCAGGGCCGCCTTCACCCAGTAGTAGTAGGTTACTCCTGGTGTAGCACCGGTGTCGTCATAGCTGCCGGTTGTGATCCACCCGCTGATCAGCGACGCGGTGGCGGATTCATTCGTCGTGCTGCGGTAGACCCCGTAATGTGTGGCATAGGGGTTGGTCCCCCAGATGACTCGAAACCAGCTCGTGCTGCCGAAGCCGGACACACTTGTCGGCGGGGTGAGGCCTCGCCAGCCGCTGTTGTAGCTGCTGAGGTCGCTGGCTCGCGTGCCCGACGAGTCAATCGCGGCTTTAACCCAGTAGTAGTAGGTGGTTCCTGGTGTTGCCATGGTATCGTTGTACGTCGTACCAGGCTGCCAGGATCCCAGGGCGATCGCGCTGCCGGGGTCGCTCGTAGTATGACGGTATACCCGGTAGTGAGTGGCGCCGGTGGCGCTGTTCCACTGGACAGAAACCCAGTTGGTCTCGCTCCCATCACTGGCGGACAAGCCGGTCGGAGGCGACAGCGTGCGGTACCCGGTGTCTGCGGTACTGAAGGCATCGTTGCCGCAGAGATTCCTGGCCTTGGCCCAGTAGTAGTAGAAAGTGCCGGGCGATGCGCTGCTGTCATTGTAGGTTGTCGCGGTTTGCCAGCTCCCCAGGGCTGTCGCACTGCCCGTGCTGTTGGTTGTGTTACGGTAGACACGGTAGTCAGATGCTCCTTCGGCACCGTTCCAGGTGACTTGAACATAGCTGGTCGATGTGCCGTCGGTGGCCGAGACTCCGGTTGGAGCGGGTTGGCTGGGGCAGGTCACGGTGATCGGGGCGGCGTCCCATCCGGACGTCGCGTTGTTGCCTGTGTTGCCGTCGGTGGCGTCGTCGTAGATCACGCCGAGCCAGTAGTTGCCCGCCGTCGTGTTCGCGGGGATGGTCACCATCCCCATGTTCACCCGCACGGAACTCATCGCCCCGAAGTCCCAGGTATAACTCTGCGTGCTCACGAGGGTGTCTGACGAAGTGATGGCATCGTCGCTCGACAGATACACGCGCAACGTGCAGTTGATGCTGGAGGGGTTGTTGTTCGTGGGGTTGTAGGCCAGATGGTTGAGCAGCGTGGTTTGGCTGCCGGCAGCGATCGTGGCCGGCTCGGCGTTGCAGTCGAGAGCCTGCAGGTCGAATGCCGTGCCCCGGCTGGTGGGGATGAAGTCGTTGTTCAGGTAATCGACCCAGCCCTCCCACATCTTACAGTAGTAGGTGACGGTAGCGCGGTCGCTGGTTGAGGCGACGGCGTGAACGTACCGGCTGCCTTCGGTCAGGAAATAGGCCCCGCTGCCGCTCATGCCGCCCCAGCCGGCGTTGAAGCACCCGCCGGTGGTATCGAGCTGCAACTGCTGGTCTGGGCAAGAGTCGAAGTAGCCGGACCAGAGGTACAAATCCCTCCCGGTGTGCAAACCTCCGCCGCAGTTCTCGGCAGGCCAACTGGCGTTGCGGTAGTACCGTGAGGTCGTCGTCGCACACTCCTCGCTGTTGTCGGCGTACAAGCCGTACCACCCGGTCAGCCCGCCCACCGCCCGTGTGATCCGAACCGCGCCCACGTCGCCGTCGGTATTGCCGTCATTAACCCAGGCGGTCGTGGAAGCCAGGCCTCCAGTGGTCGTGTGTCCGTACCCGTAATGTTGGACGGTGGTCGGGGGCGGATTGAACTGGCCGCCAACGCCATCCCAGCCGGGGTATGCCCAGACATCTGTGGCCCAGTCATAGGTCTCGATGCCGTTGGGGGCATGAGCATAGATGCAGTGCCCTGCCGTAAGCAGGGTTTCGGCATCGACCATGCTGGCTGAGCAGGTTGCGAAGTAGACTTGGCTGTTCTGAGCGACGAAGCGCATGACCAGCTTGCAGTTCGTCCGCCAGGGATGGACGGCGACATCGGAAACAACGACCATGTCGTTGAAGGATTCCATCATCTCTGGAAACCCTTCGCTTCCATCGGCGCCGCTGTAATCCTGCGTTACCGACGGAATGCCTGATGTGGACTCATCGAGGGGCACCAGATAGGTCTCGCCGGTCTGAGGATCATGGGCAACGACGGTTTGCGGCCCGGTTGCTGCGCCGCCTTCCTGGATGTCAGGCATGGGCATGGGAGGAATCAAGTCGAAGGGCGGGTGCGCGGGGCCCTTGATATTTTCCTGCTCCGTGTTTTCCTGCGGGGCGGGCGGTGGTGCGGACTTGTCTTCGATGGCCTGGACCGTTGGGGCCGGTCCAGGGGGTGCTCCTTGTCCCAAAGCAGCGCTGCCGAGCAAGAGGCTCGGGACCAAGAAGGTCACTACGCGTAAGCGGACCGCAGCAGTGCGTGGTGAGGTCGGCATGGCGTGTGAATCCTCCTGTACGAAGTTCGGGTGGCGCTGTGTGACGGCAGTGGGGAGGTGGTACTGCGCCTGCCGTCAGTGTGATGGTGATCCTGCGATGGGAGACTACGCTTCCAACGAGGAGTCCGGTCTCTCGGTGCATGGCCATTCAACGTGTTCATGGGCCGATGCGTCCTGGTTGAGTGATGAAATGATCCAGCTCGGTAGCCGAGTTGAGCTGGGCTTCCGATAAGGATTATACAGCGCCGGGTCGCAAGGCGCCAGGTTATTCTACAACTTTTGTACTGAATTTCGAACGATCGCCGCTTGGTGTGCACCCACGGCGATCATGCCCGACTCAGAAGCCGCGGACGACGTGCCGCAACCCAATAGGGAGCACTGTGACAAAAAAGGCCGTTGTCCGGCAGCAGTGTGCGACCTGTGGTGGTCACTGTGGCCTGGCAATCGTGTGTGACTGGATCTGCCTTGGCTTACGCTGCTTGCCTGGACTTCAGTCGGAGCGGAAGGCAAGCCTTCGCGGAGGCCGTGGATGCGTGTTCACGCGGCGTTGATGCCTCGCCAGAGCGATTCCGACGCATGGTAGCGGTCGCTCCTCCGCCAAGGCCTGCGCGCCGTAGCGGTCGCCCCTCCACCAAGGCCTGTCCGCCGTAGCAGTCGCCCCTTGCGAGCCCGATAGCGCAAGCGACGGCCACCTCCACGAGCCCGGAGCGCGAGCGACGGCTACCCCTACGAGCCCGGAGCGCGAGCGACGGGGGCAGGGGAGCGCCAGCGACAGGATCAACCCCCAGGGAACCGTTTCTGCCCGGCGAGCGATGAAGGGATGTGCGGTATGGTCACGCCTCCCACCCCGCGCTGGCGCTTGGGGCTCGTAGCTTGCGCCTGGAACTCGTAGACGACACGGAAATGCGAGACTGCCCAGCATGATAGTCCCGCATTTCACCAGGACCGTTTCTGCCCGGCGAGCGATGAAGGGATACGCGGCATGGTCACGCCTCCCACCCCGCGCTGGCGCTTGGGGCTCGTAGGCTGCGCGCCTGGGGCTCGTAGCTTGCGCGCCTGGGGCTCGTAGTCTGCGCGCCTGGGGCTCGTGACTTGCGTGCTTGGGGCTCGTGGCTTGCGCGCTTGGTGCTCGTGGACGACGCAGCAAGACGGACTACCGTGACGCACGGGTGGTCAATCGGTCCCGCCTACCATGACGCACGGGCAGTCAACCGGTCCCGCCTACCATGACGCGCGGGCGGTCCACCGATCCCGTGGCTGGAGTCGGCGCTTCTGGTAGAACCGGTTCTTTTAACCGGCGCTGAGGGCACCGCCGCTGCCGAGGGTCTTGATCAACTGGAGGGCGGCCGGTCCGACGAGCACCACGAAGATCGACGGGAAGATGAAGAGGATCAGCGGCAGCATGAGCTTGACCGTGGTCTTCTGGGCTCGTTCCTCGGCCTTGAGACGGCGCTTGACCCTCAGGGTGTCGGACTGGGTGCGAAGGGCCTTGGCGACGCTGGTGCCGAAGCGTTCGGCCTGGGTGATGACCGCGACCATCGCTCGCATCTCGGCGACGCCGCTGCGTTTGGCCATGTGTTCGAGCGATTCGCTACGCGGCACACCCATTTGCGTTTCGAGCGTGGCGATCTGCATTTCCTCGCTCAGCTCGGGATGGACGTTACTCATCTCGTCGCTGACTCGTTGGAGTCCCGCGTCGAGGGCCAGGCCTGACTCGACGGACACAACGAGGAGGTCGAGCGAGTCGGGCAGGCCGTTGCGGATCTTCTCGGACCGCTGGCTGCGGGCGATCCAGAGCCAGACGTTAGGCATGAGGAAACCGAGCCCGCCGGCCGTGGCGACCATACCGAACAACTGCTTGGCTTCGTATCCTCCGCCCCATGCGACGATGAGTGTGAGGACGGTCAGCACGCCGCCGACGATGGTCTTGCTGGCCAGGAAGTAGCGGGTCGCGGATTCGTGTCGGTAGCCGGCCTGGGCGAGTTTCTCGCGGAGCGTGGACATTTCTTCGTCGCTGCGGGGCATGACCGGCTTCATCGCATAGGGTGCGACCTTCTCCATGACGTGGCGGGCGGTGGAGGTTTTTTTGGCCTCCTGGGCCGCGCGTTCGCCCGCGAGCGGCGTCCGGCCGGACATTCGTCGCAGCACCTTGTCCTGCTCCTCTCGCCGGTCGGGGAGGAAGCTGTAGATGATCATCGCGGCGCTGATCACGACGAGAACGACTAAGATCACGAGTTGTGTCATGGCTTACACCTTGATATTCACGATCTTCTTGATCATGGCCATACCCATCAGGTCCATTCCGATGGCGATCCCGAGCATGGTTCGCCCGCTGGGGGTATCGATGAGCACGCGGGCGTACTCGGGGTTCACGAAGAGGCAAGCGAAGAAAACGACGACCGGCAGTGCGAGGAGCACCCACCCGGACAATCGTCCTTCGGCGGTAAGGGCCTGCACGGTACCCAGGAGCTGGATGCGATCACGGATGACCTTGCCGATTTTATCGAGGACTTCGGCGAGGTCGCCGCCGGTTTGCCGCTGGATAAGCACGGCCGTGACGAAGAACCGGACGTCCATCTGGTCGACGCGGTTGGCCATATTGAGCAGGGCCTCCTCGATTTTGATGCCGAGGTTCTGCTCATGGAAGACGCGGGAGAATTCCTTGGCGATGGGTTCGGGCATCTGCTGGCTGACGAGCTGGATGGCTCCACCGAGTGCGTGCCCGGCACGGAGGGCCTGGCCGAGCAGATCGAAGACGTCGGGCAGTTGCTCGACGAGGGTGCGGATCCGTTTCTTGCGTTTGCGGATCAGCCACAGCAGTGGCAGGGCGATGGTGGCGGCCGCGGCGGCGACGGCGCTGACCGGGCTGACCTGCAGGAAGAGGAGCAGGGCCCCGACGAACAGACTGAGTGCGGAGATATTGACCAGCATGCGTGCCGCGGACCAGTCGACGTCGGCCTGATCGAGGATATGCTGAAGCTTGGTGACGACGCTGAGTCGGGAGACGACTCCGTCGAGCAGGCCACTCTGCATGTCCGAGGCCCGGCGGCGGAGCAGCGAGTCCTTGACCTCCTGATCTCGCGAGCGAGATCGGTTTTCGGTCAGCCGGTCGACGACCTTCCTCTGCTTGGCGCTGCGCAGGTCCATGATGACCTGAAACAGACCCCATGCCAGCAGCATGGCGCCCATTAAGGGCAGGAGAATCAGAGTTATCATTTGCACGGCTCACCCCGCATTCGTACGAGCGGCGGCGCTGCGTCGCCGCGGCTCATAGAGTCTGTTGTGCTATGTGGGCTAATCATTGCGATCACTCATCAAAACCTGCCGCTCGAACAAAGCCGGGCTGATGTTGCAGCCCGACGCTTTCAGACGATCGAGGAAGGTCGGCCGCAGGCCGGTCGCGACCATCCGCCCGTAGGCCTTCCCGTTCCCGTCGATTCCGTCTTGTTCAAAACAGAAGAGATCCTGCATGGTGACGACGTCGCCCTCCATGCCGGTAACTTCGGTGACGCTGGTGATCTTTCGCGGTCCGCCGGTGAGGCGTTGGGCTTGGACGATGAGCTGTAGGGCGGAGGCGAACTGTTGTCGGATGGCCTTCACAGGCAGTTCGAAGCCGGCCATCATGACCATGGTTTCCACGCGTTGGACGGCGTCGCGTGTGGTGTTGGCGTGAAGCGTGGTGAGGGATCCGTCGTGCCCGGTGTTCATGGCCTGGAGCATGTCGAGGGTCTCGGCACCACGGCACTCGCCGACGACGATGCGGTCGGGTCGCATACGCAGACTGTTGACCAACAGGTCGCGAATGCTGATGCGGCCCTTGCCCTCGATGTTGGCCGGCCGGGTTTCGAGCCGTACCACGTGAGGTTGACGAAGCCGTAGTTCGGCGGCGTCCTCGATGGTGACGATGCGGTCGCACGGAGGAATGAAGGTCGACATGTTGTTGAGCAGGGTGGTCTTACCGGAGCCGGTCCCGCCGATGATCAGGATGTTGAGCCGGGCTTCGACGCAGGCTTTGAAGAACTCGACCATCTCGGGAGCACAGGACTTGTAGTTGACGTAATCGTCCCAGGTGATGGGATCGGCTCCGAACCTCCGAATGGACACGCTGGCGCCGTCGAGCGCGAGGGGCGGAATGATGGCGTTGACGCGCGAGCCGTCTTTCAGGCGTGCGTCGACCATCGGGCAGACCTCGTCGCAACGACGTCCGACAGCACTGACGATCTTGTCGATCACATGGATGAGGTGGGCGTTGTTGCGGAAGTTGACCTCAGTCAGCTCCAGCTTGCCTCGACGTTCGACGTAGACCTGCTTGGGGCCGTTGATGAGGATGTCGCTGATGTTGGGGTCTTTGAGCAGGATTTCGAGGGGGCCGAGTCCGAAGGTCTCGTCGAGGATTTCGCTGACCAGCCTTTGCCGCTCGGCATGGTTGAGGAGCACGTCCTCTTTTTCGCAGAGTCCGACAATCAACTCACCGATCTGGTCGCGGATGGTTGGATCGTCGTTGTTGATGGCGCTCATGTCGAGCTGTTCGACGAGCTTTCGGTGGATGCGGGTCTTGAGGGCGTAGAACTTCTCGATTTTGTCTTCGCTGGGCTTGGCGGTTTTGGCGCGATCGAGGCCGCCGGTCTTGGGGCCCACTTCGGATGGCTTGTTCTGTACGGGCGGGGCCTCAGGTGGCCTGGGTCCCAGGACGGACTTGCCCTGTCGGATACCCGGCTGGAGTGCGGGAGCGGGTTCCTTGGGCGGTGTGGGTGCTCTCAGTTTGCCGAACATGTGTTCACATCTCCTTGAGGCACGGCTTTTGAGTGCCGGTCACGGAAACTGGTTCCTCTTTCGGCCCGTTGAGCATGGGCCGGCTTGCGACGAAGTCACGTCGCAGCGGTAAAAAGCCTCCCGAGCAGCCCCGTCTTGCCTTCGGGCTTGGTGGCGGGGCTGCCGGTCTGTTCATGAGCGATCGTCTGGGCGATCTCACGAATAGCCGCCCGGACCCGCGATTTTGGTGCGATCTCACTGAGGGGTGATCCGATGTTGATGGCCGAACTGACGGTCTTCCAGTCGTCGGGGATTTCGTAGGCGACTTTCTTTCCGAGGGTCTTCTCGATTTGCGGAACCTCGAGGTGCCCTGATTCCTGGCCGGCGCGGTTGCAGACCAGCCGGAAGCGATCCAGGTTGTACCCGCCGTCGCGGAGCCCGGTGAACATGCGGTGCACGTTACGTACGCTGGTCACCAGGAGTTGCATGACGAAGATGTTTATATCGGCGAGGTCGAGGACGGCGAGGCCGCCGGGGTCAAACCGGACGGGGCCGTCGACGACCACATACTCGTACATCTGTTGCAGAGAGCTCAGGACGGAGGCGCAATGAGCTGCGGTAATCTGGTCGGCCTGTGCGAAGTGGTTGGGCCGGGCCAGCAGATGGACGCCGGTGGCGTGTTTGACCATGGCCCGCTGAACCATGGGGACGTCCAGTTGTTCTGGGGTATCGCAGAGGTCAGCGATGGTGTAATCGGCCTGGAGGTCGAGCATGGTGGCCAGCTGGCCGTAGCGGAAATCGAGATCGACGACGGCGACGGGTTTGGCGGTGGCGAAGGAGGCGAGTTCGACGGCGAGGTTGGCGGCGAGCATGGAGGCTCCGGCGCCGCCGATGGTACCCATCACGGAGACGAGCGTACCGACTTCCTGGGAGGTGGTGGCGGCGACGGCGACCTTGCCAATGGCCGAGGCGAGGAGCTCGCGGTCGATGGGCTTGGTGATGAACTCGCGTACCCCGGCCCGCATGGCGGTCAAGATGTGCTGGGGATCCGTACTGGCGGAGATGACGAAGACGGCGAGGTCCGGTCGCGTGGACGCCAATTCCGCGGCGATGGGCAGGGCGATTTCGGGCATCGGGTCGAGGTGGACCATGAGTATCTCGGCGGGGAACTGCCGCACGGCCTGTTCGACGAGCGCCAGCTCATCCACCTCGGCGACGATCTGCACGCCGTCAAGAGTGAGCAGATCGGCCCGGATGACCGCCGAGTATTCCTCGTCGGCGTTGACAATGATGACTCGAACAGACCGCCTCATGGCATCCTCAGGCCAGCGTCGCCCGCGAGTCGGGCATCCCACACTGTGCTGCGCAGCAGGCAGACCGGCGGCACGCCTCGTGCTCACCGGTCGATCACGGGGTCTCTACGTGCGAGGGGCTACGCGCCCCGTTCGCGTTCGTCGTAGAGGTTCCCGGCTCCCGCCCCTCCGCCATGAGTCCCGTGTGTGTCCCTGGTTCAACGTTGGTCACAGGACTCCCTCATCCGGGTTGCTCACCGGCCGCCGAACCTCGTCGGCGGCCGGTGAGCCCGGACCCGGCCGGTTACTGAATCAGAATGACCGGCCTCTTGCCGCCCAGATTCTGGAAGATCGCCTCCAGTTGGGCGGAGTACTCACTGATATCACCCTCGGCGTGGAACCATTCGCCATCGCCGATGCCGGCCACCTCGGCCATGAGGCTCTTGTCGGCGGCGACACCCACGCTGACCGTATAGATCTGGATACCCTGGGCGCGCGCGTCTCTCGCGGCAGCCTTGGTGTCCTCTCGGGCCACGGCCTCATTGACCGTACCGGTGGCTCGAGTGGAGTTGGCGATGCCGTCCGTGAGCAGGATCATCACTTTGGCGGCTTCGTTGCGGGCTCCATTGTCGGTATCGAACAGGACGGCTCGGCCCTTATCGATGCCCTGGGCGATGTTGGTGTTCCTCGTCCAGTGGCCGGCCTGTAAGGCTTCCACCTTGCCGCGCAAGCCATTGAAATCGTTGGATAGCCAGGACATCAGATCGGGCTTATCGGCAGGCCCGTAGCCGTATGTGCCGTAGCTGGTAATCGCGACCTGGTCGTCGCTCTCCAGTTCCTCGACGACGGTGATCAAACGGCTGGAGGCGTCCTTGACCGCCTTCATGGGTTGATGCGGCGTGTCAGCCAGTTCCGGCGTATTGAAACTCTCGGGCACCTGCTCAAGCAGGAAGTTGACGAAGGTCTTGATGCCGAACCGGCTCACGAACGCCGAGTTGGTGCCAGACATCCAGGTGCTGGTTTTCATGTAGTTGAAGTAGTCCCGCCAGGAGCTACCCTGATACGGATAGTCGACAAGCCAGGTCATCTCGGTTTCATACCCGACTGCGTTGTTGTTGTTCCCGGGCGTCTCGCCGGTTTTGGTCCAGAGTCCGCCGGGATGGCCGCTTCGCCAGCGAGCGAGTCCAAGGGTGACCGCGACGCGTCCGTACCAGGATCCGCTCGAGTCATACTGCGCGCTCATGAGGGCTCTGACCTCGCTGTAGCAGTAGCCCAGAGCATAGAGACGGGACTGGATCGACGAGCTAGTCCAGGATGAGTTATAGGGTAGTCTCAGGAGACCGGGATCAATCGCGGGGTTGTAGCTGGAGCTGAGGTCCGTGGTGCCCCAGGTGTCCATGAACCCGAAGGTCGGTCCGGGGCTAAGTTCATAACTGGCTTCCCCGGTGTCTGTTCCCGCCTTGGTGGCCACGACCATGGTCATGGCGTCGAGGGAGGCGGTGGGGATGGTGAACGAGAAGTTGTGCGTCTCAACCGCGCCGTCTTCGCCGAGGCCGGTTCCGACGGCATCGAATTTGACACCGGCTACGCCGGTCGTGGGATCGGTGCCGCTGACCGGATCGGCGTACGTGCCGGAGGTGGTCGCCGAGTCCACCGCGGCCTGCCAGGCTTCCTGAGGCAACCCGAAGACCACATGGCTCAGGGCCGAGGTCTTCGACGAGTCATCGCTGGTCAGGTCGATCGAGAGCGTCGAGGTGCCGTCGCCGTTGTCCGAGACCGCTACGGCCGAAGTGAACCCGAGGGCGTCGGTCATCGGGCTGACGTCGTTATTGTTGGGCAACGCGGTCCAGATGTCACGCAGGTTGATGTCGGTGATCTTGTAATGCCTCAATTCGCTGTCGTCGTTATGGGACGCGCTCAGGTCGAGCACAACAGCGATATCCCGGGGGACAAGGACCGCGGTGGCCTTAGCCGAAAGCGTGGTCGACGCCATCCCGAAGATGTTGGCGAAATACAGGGGGGCCGGCTGACTGGCCCGCACGCGGATGGCGTTCGGGAATACGTCGGTTTCCTCGAACACGTACCGGTTGGTAGCTGGATTGATGTAGGCTCGCCCGAAGATCACGTCCTGATCGGGCTCGAGGGTGACTTCCTCTCCAAGAACGCGGTTGCGGAGGGCGAAGTCCGCCGCCACGGTACGAGCGTTGGCTTGTGGGTTGCCCTTGGAGTAGTCCGTCAGCTCGGCGGCGGCCGCCAACGCGGCGGCGTCTACCGTCCGCTGCAATTCCGTTCGCCCGCGATACATCATCCCCACGTCCACGGTCAGTGCGGCGAACCCGCACATCGTGGTGAGCCCCATGGCTACCTGGGCGGCGACCGCCCCGCGACGTCCCGGACGGCGCTTCGGTACACGCCGTCTCCTTCGTTCCGCAGTCTGTTCACGCTCCATTTTACCCTCCGCTTCTCCGAGAGCGTTCCGGTGTCCGGTCAGGGCGGCACAGCGCCGTCATCGCCGGATTTCTGGAACGAACTCTCTCTGGGATTCCCCGGACACCTGAATGGTCGGTTCTCAACGCGGGACTCCCTTCCTGCGCTAGTTGGCCTGCACAAACCATCGGGTGTCCTGTCTACCTCGACTACTACTTTCAGTCCCGGGCAACGGGCCCGAGCTTTACTGCATCGTTTCCGCCTCCTCGGCCGGGCCCCATGGGCCGTGCAGCGACATTTGGTGAGGCGGGCTTCGGAACTTCCGGAATTTCGGTGGTGTCTGCGTTTCCAGGGCCGCGTCGTCGTTCGGCTCTTCATCCATCGGTTTGCCTTCTACCATGCCCAGTCCGAAGAGTTCCCAATCGTTCGGGTCGCGCATGAACTGCCCGGGGACAGCGGCCACTTGGTCGGGCTGCAAGCTGCTGACCAGTTCGGGCGTCACCAGAATCACCAACTCGGTGAGGTTCTTCTGGTAGTTGACCGACGAGAACAGGGCTCCCAGTACGGGCACGTCGCCCAATCCCGGTACCTTCTTCGAGGACGCGCGGGCCTCTTCGCTGAGCAGGCCGGCTATGGCGATGGTTGTCCCGCCGGCCAACTCGATGGTCGTCTCCGCGGTACGCACCCGAAGACCGGGCACGGTGGTGCCGGCGAAGGTGACGGCGGTGGTGTAGTCCGGTTCGCTGACCGTCGGCTGGACGTGCAGGCGGATCATTTGATTCCCGATGACCGTGGGGGTGAACTTGAGAATGATGCCGTACTCTTGAAAGTCCACCGACGGTGTCGTTCCGATACCCTGCGGCAGGGGATAGGGGTAGGAGCCACCGGCCTGGAACCATGCCTCCTGCCCGCTGAGGGCCACGAGGTTGGGCTCGGCGAGTACCCGCAACAGGGTGTTCTCTCGCAGAGCCTGGAAGAAAAGCTGCATTTGGAGGCGAGGGAACCCGACGCTCAGTGTCGGGGTAGCCGTCAAGGGCAACCCGTCCTTGTCGGTGGCGAACAGCAGCCCGCCGTCTTGGATGATGTTACCGGCCGGGCCTGCGCCGATGTTCACCGGGTTGATCTGGTCAAGCTGGTTGACCGCGAACATGTCGCGGACGTTGTCGCCGGCGATCCAACCGTTGATCCCGAGTTGTCGCGTGGCCCGCTTGTTCACCTCGGCGACGGTGCAGCGTAGCAGCACTTGGTGTACGCCGCCCACCTTCAGCTGATTCTGGACTTTGGGCGAGAAGACCTTGGCCAGGTCGGCGATGCGGCTTGCCGTGTCCACGTCCGGGACCGCCCCCGTGAGGACGACGGTGTCCTTGACCGCCCGGACCTCGACCGCCGAGCCCGGCGCCGCGTTGCGGATCGCCGACACCAGCTCGACCAGGTCCAGTTCGACGACGACCGGCATGATGACCTGCTTGTCGTTTTGGTCCCAAAGGATGATTTGTGTGAAGCCCACGGCCTTGCTACTGACCAGCACCTGCCGTGGCGAAAGGACCGCGACCTCGACAACGTTGGGGTCGGCTACCTGCGCTCGCGCCAGCGGCTCGCTGAGATCGATCACAGCGCTGCGGCCTGAGGTGAGCACGATCTGTTGCTGGGTGGCTTCCATTCGTTGCACGGTGACATGCATCGGGGATTCGGGGGAGGCGCGCTCCACGCCCGGCGCTATGCTCGTGATGGCCGGGGAGTTCGTCGGATCGGCTTGGATTTCGTCGGGCCACGCCTGTCCGGGCCACGCCAGTATGGCTGTCGCCAGCCCTGCGCACAGACCTACCAGGCGGCCGCCCCCCCGCGCCGCCTGGCCGAGGCCGAGGTTCTTCCATGAACGCCGCAAGACTAGACCATCCATGTACGCGATCATCCTGTTCTACTCCGTTGGCTCCTGCGAACCCTGGGTCTCCCGATGGGCGCTGTCCTGGTCAACTCCGGCTGCTTCGAGCACCGGCTGCCGGGGAACGCCTTGCGGGGGGATGCCCACTTGGCCGTGCCGACCACGGTCGTTAGGTTTGTTCTCCAGGCGGCGGGCTCCGGTCTCGGGGCTCGAGAACCAGACTTCCTCACGCTGGGCACCACTCATCACCTCGACGCGCCAAGGTTCGGACGTTGGCTGCGTCTGTTGAGGTGGCGCCACCTGAACCTGGAGAACGTCGGTTGCTTTATCGGTCTTGTCGGCGTTCATCTTTGGTTGCCTGCTGAGTAAACGGCTGAGTAGGGACGGTCGTTCGGGGGCATCCGGGGCCTCTGCTTCGGCGGGGGCGGTGGATGGCGTGGAAAGCAAATCTTTATCGGTCGTTTCCATTCCGTTGCCGGTGTCTGCGTCCCTTTGATTACGCATGGCGAGTTTGATGGTGCCTTTGGTGGCCGCGAGGTGCAGTCTGGGGACATCCTCGGGGCGGATCAGGAGGGTCACGGACTTGGTTATCGCCGCGGAGACTTCACCTGTGGTGCCGAGGTCCTGCCCGACGGCGAGTACCTCGATGTTGTCGAGGATCACCTTGCTGACGGTGCCTCGACGAGCTCCTTGGTTCTCGGTCTGCATGACGGCGACAACGTCGACCCTGCTACCGGGGCGAATCCAACCGGCGACCCCGGCGAACTCATCGACCTTGACGGCGACCGCCCGATAACCCTCGCGGATTCGGGTGGCCATGCCGGGCGGTGTTCCCTTGGGAGCCAGTAAGGTGGGGATGACGGCCATGCCGCGCGGGATTGTCATGCCAGCCACTCGGCCGATCACCTCGTCTTTGCGGGTGAACACCAGTTTGGGCGCGAGGCTTCTGGGGACCGTGGTCATCTCGACCATGGAGTCTTTGATCTCCATGGTGGGGTTGATGTCCGTGTTAGCGCAGACCACCTGGACGGTATCGTTGTTGGTGGCACCTTTGGCTTTCTTGAGGACGTCGGTGAAAAGCTTGATGGCCAGTACGCCAACAGCCAGCCCCACTGCCAACGGAATGATTGCCCTACTTCGCATGTCCTGCTCCTTGGGCCGTGCCCCGGACCCAGTGGCGTGACACACGCTTGGGTGGGGGGGCCTTTCAGCAGGGGGTGAGCGGCACACACCGTCCGCGCCCCCCTTCCAACGTTACTGACTGTCGGGCCGACATCGGCGGATCGCCGCGAGGTTCTCCCCTTGACCCTCGTTCTGCCGGGTGAGCCGTCACTGCGGTGTCGGCCCCGTGGCCGCCTGGTTCTTCAGGCGCTGCGGTGTCGCCCACTGCGACACCGATTACAGCATTCCCTCTTTGCGCATCGAGCACGAGGAGCCAATCCGCTTTTGCGTGATCGTGTCCCCGTCACCCTGGCCGCTCGCCTGCCCCTGCGTGAACCACGATTTGAACAGGCCTGAGGGCAGGACACCCAGGAGGGTGACATCCTCATAAGGCACCTGCACCTTGACCCGAACGACGGGGTTCTCCAGGGTGGCCGGCTCAATGGTGACCATGTCGGCGGTGACATCGAGGCCGGTAGACGCCATGGCCTCCTGGAGTCTGGCCCGGACTTCCGCGTCGGTTGTGCCGGGTAGGCTGGCCAAGCGGCATGCCTCGCGGGCGCTGTTGGTCAGGCTCTGCTGCATCATGAAGATGTAGCCGAACTCGATCATGCCCAACATCATGGTCATCAAGAGCGGTGTCACGACCGCCATCTCTACGACCGCGGCTCCGCGGCGGGCCGTCCGCTGCGGGGCGCGGCGGATGCGCATGCTTCTTAGTCCCCTTGCTTCCATTTCCATCCTCCTCGATGATCGCACCGAACCGTTGTGCTACCCGATCAGCCAATGCTGCCCGAAGAAGATGATGAGTGTGCCGATGGTCAAGGGCACACCGTAGGGCAGCAGTTGGGATGTTTCCCCAAAGCTCTTGGCCGATCCAAAGTCGCTGAATACCGTTGATGGGCTGGTGACCTTCTGGCTGATGGTGAGCAGGTTGGCATAGGCATGCCAAAGCCGCCCACTGGAGAGGATCATCACCACGGCGATGACTCCTCCAACTACAGCGCCGACGCAGAAGGAGAGGAATGTAAGCCAGGGTCCCAGCCATGCGCCGATGGCCATCATCAGTTTGACGTCGCCGGCGCCCATTCCGTGCATGAGCCAGGGCACGATGAGGACCGCGAAGCCCACAATGAGCCCGAGGGCCGCGGTTGCCAATCCTGACCAACCGAAGAAATGCGCCTGGGTTGCGAAACCGGCGATAGCCAAAGCGGCATTGAGCCAGTTCGGAACCCGGCGCTCTCGGTAGTCAATCCACGAAGCCCACAGAATCCCAGGAACCAGGACTGCGCACGTCACAACCCAGAAAGACTCGTGCATAACCAACTCCATCCTGCTTCCTTCCCGTCTCCGGCTACCGTCCCGCCGACGCTCATCCGAAGACCGTGCGTGTTACTCGGGTGATAGGCTGGTGGGCGCCCGTCCCGCAACGGACGGGCGCCCCCCATCGCCTGACCTAGGCTTCGGTCTCACGCGAAGCCTCCGACATCACGACGATCAGGTGCCGTCCGGCAAGCCCGCCTCGACGTTCGTGAAGATGTCATTGACCTTGGTGCCCAGCAGGGTAATGCCCGCCAGAGCCACAATGATGATCAGAGCCAGCATGACCGCGTACTCGGTGGCGGTCGGGCCATCCTCGCTCTTCAGGAAACTCTTCGCTCGTTTGACCAGTGCCTGCATGAAACTCTCCTTTCGAGTGTCCGCCCCACCTGGGGCGACCCAGCCGCGGCATCACTCCGATTGGCCGTCGGCTCTTTCCATTTTCCCGGCTAACATGCCGGGCAGATGCTCGGTGAATCCCTTCTGCCGAGATTCCGTCGTATGTGTGCGTACCAACCGGCCCGTGGTCAGCGTCTTGTTGTGTCGGGCCGGTAATCAGGTCAACTCGGCTGATTCAACTTTCGCCGTTGCGGCGAGTTACACGTGCTTCCAACCAACCACACCTTCGTGATCGTCTGGACACGGGGCAAACATAAAAAACAAAAGGCCTCCAAGGCAAACGGAACTGCAAAAAACCTTGCGATTTTGCGTGTTCTAGGACTTCTCGGCGACATCAGTATCGTGTGGCCGGTTATTATGGGGCGAGCGGGGAAGGCCGGAAGGCGGGATTCGACGGTGAGGACAGGAAATGCGGGCGACGCGAGGGGGGCGAGAGGAGATGAAAGGGCCCAAAAAGGCTGGCGGGGTACCAGGACTGGCGGTGCTTATATTATGGGGCCTGTTGTCGCGTGTTATGGCCGTCAAGCGGTGCGGCAAACGGGGGACAGCTCGGCAGTGCGCTGGCTGGTACGCTCAGAAGTGATCGGTGAGCACCACCTCGTCGAGGGACAACTGGCCGGCGCGAGGCCGGGCGTCCTGAGTCGCCTTGCCGATGGCGACGAACATGACGATGACGTGGTCCGGCGGGAGCTTGATGAGCTTGCCGACGGCATCGAAGTCGAAGCCATCCATCGGACAGGAATCGTATCCCATGGCCTTGGCGGCCAGCATGAGCGTCTGGGCGGCGATACCGCAGGAACGCATGGCCTCGTCGCGCTGAACCTGCTCGCGGCTGCGGTAGTAGCTGTCAATCGCAGGTACCACGAAGTCGCGTACCGGGGCCGGTGCGTCCCGCCAATAGCGAGCGGGGTCCTTCTCCCAGGCTTTCAGGTCAGCACAGAGCACGACCAGGAGTGAGGCATCGGTGACCTGAGCCTGGTCCCAGCTGACCGCCCGGATCTTCTGCCGTAGCTCGGGGGCACGAACCAGCAGGAATCGCCAGTTCTGAATGTTGAACGCGGTGGGCGAGAGCACGGCCAGCGACATGAGTCGCTCGATCTCCGCGTCGGTCATACGGTGTTGCGGATCGTAGTGTTTGACCGACCGGCGGGCCTGTATCGCGGTATAGGTATCCATGTCAGCTCTCCCAGTCACAGTCTCTATCTCGCCCAGATGTTGCCAGTCTCGCCGACGCCGCCGGCGAGGTGCTTTCCATTGTAATCGCGATTCCGGCGACAGACGAGCCGGCGGGTATGAGTTCCCGCCACGGCACGTCCTCGGGTAAAGTTGGGGTCGTGCGGAAACAGGCTGCGCCACGGGCGAGCAAGATGTGAGATTGAGCTTGCCGCTTCGCGGGGAAGTCCCTTGCTGTGTCGGCTGAAATTGCCTGAACAGGAACGCAAACGGATGAAGACACTCTTGCTCAACGGCCATGACTGGACGCTCACATGCTATTGGCAGCATTTCTGGCGGATGGGCCGGGCGGACAACGCGGGGTTCGGGCCGAGCAGTCCGCCGCTGCCGGCCACGGTACCGGGTGCGGTGCACGCGGACCTGCTGGCGGCCGGCCTGATCCCCGACTGGCAGAACGGGCTCGACGCCTTCAAGTCTGAGTGGGTCAATAACCGCGAGTGGAGCCTGCGGCGTACGGTTACCGTGCCGGGCGATTTCACCGGCCCGATCACGCTGGAATGCGACGGGCTGGACTACTCGGGGCATGTGTTGATTGACGGCCGGGTCATCGCGGATTTCGAGGGAACGCACCTTCGCCACTGTTTCGAACTGACCGGGCTTGTGCGGGCCGAGCAGACCTTTGAGCTGGAGTTCCTTTTTCACGTGGCCCCGCGGCTCGAAGGGCAGATCGGTTGGACGAGCCACACGCGACAATTCAAGCCGCGGTTCGGCTACTGCTGGGACTGGGTGCCGCGTCTGGTGAACGTGGGCATCTGGCAGGATGTTCGGCTGGTGGGGCGAGGCATGTCGCGGTTGGCCGGCTGCCGGGTGATTCCGCGGCTGGATGACGACTTGGCGACGGGTCGCGTTGTGGTGGCCGGCCAGGTCGAGGGGACGGCAGCTCGATTGCGTCTCACACTGACCGGCGAGGCGGGCGGCACTGCGGCGGTTGAAGAACGGGAGCTGTCGACGGGCGCTTTCGAGGCAACGCTGCAGGTGGATAGGGTGATTCCCTGGTGGCCGGCCGGTTTAGGCGAGCAATCGCTCTATCGGTTACGCGTCGAGCTACTTGGGCCAGATGGCGCGGTGAGTGACCGTATTGAGCGGATGGTGGGCTTCAAACGGGTGCGATGGCTGCCGAACCCAGGGGCACCCAACGACGCCGAGCCGTTCCTTTGTGAGATCAACGGTTGCCCGCTGCCCTTGCGGGGCGTCAACTGGGTGCCGTTGTCGCCTTTCTACGGGGCGGTGTCGGCGGGACGCTATGAGGCCTATTTGCGGCTCTACCGGCATCTGCGGGTGAATCTGCTGCGGGTGTGGGGCGGAGGGATTCTGGAGACTCCGGCGTTCTACGATCTGTGCGACCGGCTGGGGCTGCTGGTGTGGCAGGAGTTTCCGCTCAGTTCGTCGGGCATCGAGAACTGGCCGCCGGAGGATGTGGCGGTGATCGATCAGCTCGAACGGTTGGCTGCGGAATACATTGAGCGTCGCGGCCATCACGCGTGTCACCTGCTCTGGTGCGGCGGCAACGAGCTGCAGGGCGGGTTGGATGGCGGGAAGGTGGGCATCGGTCGGCCGGTCGACGGGTCGCATCCGCTCATGCAGCGCTGGCGGCGGCTGGTGGCCACGCTGGATCCGGGCAAGCGGTTGCTGTGCACGTCGCCGACGGGGCCGCGATTTACCGTGGACCCGGCGGCCATAGGGCAAGGTTTGCATCATATGGTGCACGGCCCGTGGTCGAACCTGCCGCTGGCTGAGCGGTACGACTTCTTTAACCGTGATGACGCGCTGTTCCGGTCGGAGGTCGGGGCACCCGGTTGCTCATCGGCGGCCGCCCTGGAACGTTACCGCGGTGATCAGTCGCTGTGGCCTCCGAGCCGGGCCAATATGCACTGGCTGAATCCCGGCGCGTTATGGACGCCGTGGGAGGATGTGACTCGCGAGTTCGGTCCGTTCGCGGACGATCCGGCCCAGTTGGCGCATGTGGTGCGAGCGTCTCGCTATCTTCAGGCGGAGTCTTACCGCTATGTTGCGGAGTCGGTCCGCCGGCGTTTTCCCGCGTGCGGTGGGCTGATCATCTGGATGGGCCACGACTGCGTGCACTGCACGGCCAACAATTCGCTGGTGGAGGTTGACGGCTCGACCAAGCCGGCATGCGATTGGCTACGCAAGGCGTGGGCGCCTCGGCATGTATCGCTGCGGCACGACCGTATCAGCTACAGGCCCGGCGAGCTGTTCGAGGGCGAGGTGTGGTGCCATCGGGACGAGCAGGCCGCGGCTCGGTCTGTGCCCGGAGAGGGCATGGGCAGTGGTTGTCCCCTGGGAGGGATGGTGCATGCCCGCCTGCGCACGTTGACCGGCGAGACGGCGTGTCAATGGCAGCAGGAGGTGAGCGGCACGGGGCCGAGTCTGTGCGTGGGCCGGGTGTCTTTCCATGTGCCCGCTTGTGCGGAGGGACTCTTCCTGGTTGAACTGGCGTGGGACGATGACGGCGGGGAGCAGGCCGAGAACCGTTACCTGCTGAGCCTGCACAAAGAGCATCCGCTGGCTCCGCTTGCCGCACTGCCAGCTACGTTTGTGGCTCTGCTTATCGAGGCGCCGGGCAGGGCGGTTGTCCGCAATGAGGGTTCGGCGGCGGCGATCGGCGTACGGCTGGTCTCCAGGCGTCCGGACGTGTTCCTGTTCACCGATGGGGGCTTCTTCGTCCTTCTGCCGGGTGAGAGCCGGGTGATTCGGCATGAGACGTATGAGGTCGGGCGGGCGAGCGCCGCCCAGGCCGAGGCCTGCTCCGCTGCTGAGCTTCGGTTGGAGTGGTTCAATGCTTGATGGCTGGTGCCGCAACGTGTGCCGAGGGCTGCCTTTGACATATCCGGCGCAGTTGTCCACAATGGCCGATTGATTCCCGCCGACTGGTGCATGGATGCTGGTAGCCGAACAGGTGCGGAGTCGCTTGGCCTGGCGGTTTCTGTGATACTGTAAGGAGATATGTCTTGCGAGCACCCTGGGTTACCTATCGGCCGGAACTGAAGGTTCTGGATTGCACGGTCCGCGACGGCGGGCTGATCAACGATCACCAGTTCGACAATGCGTTTGTGCGGGCGGTCTATCGGGCGTGCATCGACGCGGGCATCGACTACATGGAGATCGGCTACAAAAACTCCAAGAAGATCTTCAGCCGAGACCGGTTTGGGGCGTGGAAGCACAGCGACGAGGATGACATTCGCCGGGCGATCGGTGAGAAAGACCCCTCGGTCAAGCTGTGTGCGATGGCCGACGCGACCAAGAGCGATTACCACGAGGACATCCTGCCGCGGGATCAGAGTGTCCTCGACGTGATTCGCGTGGCCATGTACGTCAACCAGATCCCCACGGCGGTGGACATGATCAAAGACGCCCACGACAAGGGCTACGAGGTGACCGCCAATCTGATGGCCGTGTCCGTCGTGCAGGAGCCGGAGTTGGACGAGGCCTTGGAAGCTCTGGCGGCGACGCCGGCCGCGACCATCGTGGTGGTCGACAGCTTCGGCGCGTTGTATGCCGAGCAGATCGAGATCCTGGTCCGCAAGTACCGCAAGGCGATCGAAGGTACGGGCAAAGAGGTTGGCATCCACGCGCACAACAACCAACAGCTCGCGTTCGCCAACACCATCGAGGCGATTATCCATGGTGCGAACCGGGCGGACGCGACGATGGGTGGTCTTGGTCGGGGGGCGGGCAACTGTCCGATGGAGCTGCTGCTGGGTTTCCTGCGGAATCCGAAGTTTCACCTTCGGCCGGTCTACCAGTTCCTTCAGGAACAGGTGGCTCCGTTGCACAAGACCATGCAGTGGGGCGCTTTGGTGCCGTACAACATCACCGGGCAGCTCAACCAGCACCCGCGTGCGGCGATTGGTTTCCTGGCCGGCGAGGACGGGGACAAGTGCCTTGATTTCTACGATCGGTGCCTGCGCGAAGAGTGAGCTTGTGCAGGTATGGGTTCAACGGGGGGCCGCGGCGGGTCGGATCTCCGCTTGCCAAGCATCGAGACGACGGACGAGGTCGTTGACGATGTCCGGGTGTTGGCGGCGGAGGTTGTTGCGTTCGCCGGGATCGCGTTCCATATCACTGAGGAAGAGGGCGTCGTCGCCGGCAGCCCGGTTCTGGCGGGCCAAGTGCTGGTCGATGAAGCCGTTGCGGACCAGCTTCCACCGGCCCGCCCTCACGGCGGTCTGACCGTTCCACTCGAAAAAAGCGGCGTCATGGCCTGGGGCGGCGGGATCGCGCAGCAGGGGCAGCCAGCTTTGGCCGTCGAGCACGAGACCAGGGGGGAGCTCAGCGCCGATCGCCTCGGCGATGGTCGGCAGCAGGTCCATGGCGATGGTCAACTGGTCGCGGGTTTGTCCCTGAGGCAGGGTGCCGGGCCAACTGATGATGCCCGGCATGTGGATACCGCCGTCGAAGAGGCTGGTCTTGAACTCGCGGTAGGGTGCGTTGCTGCCGCCGCCTTCGCCTCGCCGCGACGGGCTTGGGGATCCGTTGTCGCTGGCCAAGAAGACCAACGTATGCTCAGCCAGCCCGGCGGTGCGTAGCTTGGTCATGATGATGCCGAGGGACTCGTCCAAGCCGGCCACCATCGCGGCATAGTCCCGCCGGGCACGAGGCAAGTGGGCATACTTCTCCATGAACCGGGCATGGGCGACCATCGGGTAATGGGGGGCGCCGTAGGCGGCATAGAGCAGGAACGGTCGCTCGCGATTCTGATCGATGAACTTCAGGGCCTCGCGGGTGATGAGATCGGTGAGATGGATGCCGTCCTCGAAGATTTCATCCCGGTCGCGGTACAGGTCGTGGTACCACGGTTCGCTGGCGTAGTAGACATGGGAGAAGGAGTCGATGCAACTGGCGTGGTGGCCGAGGAAATACTGGAAGCCCTGGGCGTTGGGCTGGGTATCATAGGTTGAGCCGAGGTGCCATTTGCCGAGAGCGGCGGTGGCGTATCCGCGGGTGCGGGCGATTTCGGCGAAGGTGACTTCCACGGTGGGGATGCCGGCTTCGCCCATGGCGGAGGGGATGTTGCGGAACGGGGACATGCCGATGCGTCCGGGGTATCGGCCGGTGAGCAGGGCGGCCCGCGATGGCGCGCAGATCGGGGCGGCACAGTAGTAGTTGGTCAGCCGTACGCCGGCGGCCGCCAAGGCGTCGATGCCGGGTGTCTGGATATCCTTGCACCCGTAGCAGCCCGCGTCGGCGATGCCCATGTCATCGGCGAGGAAGATGACGACGTTCGGTGGTCGGCCCTCCGCATACCCCGTCAGGCAGGCCAATCCCGTCAACATCAAGCCGCATACCGACTTCATGCCGTACCTCCATTGGTGCTCGAGGGCTCGTCGGGCGATCAGATTCTCTTTGGCGGTAGCCTCGCCGGCAGGCATCCTATCCTTCCTGGGAGCAGACGCCAACGCGGGCATGGATATGGCGAGCAGGGCAGGGGGTGAGGCTAAACCGCGGCAAGTGGTTGCTGAAAGTCCCACACGTCTGGGGAAGTGTATCAGCAAGTCGAGTCGGGCCACGGGAAATCGACATCCTGCCGGTTTCGTCGTGATCCCTGCAGCCGCGGTCCATCGCGTTTGGCGTTGACGATTCGGCGGCGGCGGGTTAGGGTGGCATGGTCAGGTTGGCTTGCGCGCGGCGTCTGCCTTTCGCGAAGAGATGTACGGGATGCTCAGTTCAAGGCGATAGCGTCCCGTGGGCCAATGGTCGCGTTGCGGGTTGGGATGCTCAGGCTGCAAGAGGCGTCGATTCGGAGTGAGGATCAACACAATGGTGCGACAGAAGCAGGGCCTCATGGCCATCATCGCGTTGGTAGGACTGTGCGGGGCAGGCCATGCCGACGCGCAAGTGACGGTCAGTGCGTTCGGCAAAATGACGATCACCGCGGATCAGAATGCGGAGTCCGGCAACGGTGTCTTCTCCGAGCTTGACGTCTTGCCGATTCTGCGTGAGGAAGAAGGCGGCGAACTGGCCGAGGGTACGGAGATCGTGATCACGGCACCCGAGGGTTTCGAGTTTGATACCGGCATGGATGTCGGCGCCCAGCCCTGGAACGGCAGCGATATCGATTTGGGAGGCGGGGCCGGCGTGGCGCTTCTTGCGACCCCGACCGCTGAGACCATTACGTTCACGGTGGTTGGCGAGAGCACGGTGCCAGGCGGGAAGATTCGGTTTTGGTTCATTACCCTTCGCCCTCTGAACTGTGCCGAAGCGGCAGTTGACGGCGTCACCATCACGGTGACAGCGGGCGACGCGCTGGAGGACGAGGATTTCGTCGATGTCAAGGTGGTTCCCGGAGAGCCGGCCACGTTGACTTTGGGGGCGGTGGGGGATCAGGTCGCCGGCTCGCCCTTCTCGGTCCCGATCACTGTTCGTGATAGTTGCGAACTTGAGGTGCCCGACGCTTACGTCACCCTCTCCACGGATACCGGGGAGGTTGAGCCCACCGGCACGGTGACGGGCAAGATGCCCGCGGTGGATGGCGTGCGTTACCAGAAGGCCGAGACCGGCGTCAAGCTGCTGGCTGAGGTGGACGGCATTCAGGAGACGACTGTTGCGTTTGACGTGGTGCCGAACAATCCCGCGCGGCTGGCTATTGATGCGGTGGAGGGTCCGGGCCCGGCGGATGAAGTGTTTGTGAATGCTCCGTTCGCGGTGACCGTCAGCGTGCGCGATCTGTACTACAACGTCACTGAGGTCACGGCTGATACGATGGTCAGCATTCGCCTGCCGGGTGTTGTGCCGGGCACCTTGAGTGGTACCACGGTCGGCGTGATCGACGCGGGGACGAGCACCAAGGTCATCGACGGCGTCTTGTACGACTACATCATCGACGGTCTGGTGTTGCTGGCTCATCATAGTCTGCTTTCTCAGGGTGCCTCGGACCCCTTTGACGTGCTGCAGGCGGGCGAGGCGGTTGACCTGGGCTTCGCCGCTATTGGAACCAAGGTCAAAGATCTGCCGTTCAACGTGACCGTGAACTTCTTGGATGACCTGGGTTTGCCGACCACGGTTTCGGCGGCTACGGAAGTGACGCTGAGCCTGGATACGGGCACGGGCGATCTGGCTGGTACGTTGACGATGACGGCGGCTGCGGGGAGCGGCAGCGTGGTGTTCAGTGGATTGACGTACAACAAGGTCGAGAACGGTGTGAAGGTCAAAGCGACCGCCACCGGTCTGACGCAGGCCGTCTCCGACGCTTTCAATGTTCAGGCTCAGTCCGTGGCCCCGACCAAGCTGGAGATTGCCGCGATTTCCGATCAGGTCGTCGCTGAGGCGTTTGCCGTCACGGTGACTGCGACGGACGACGACGGGAATCCCATCGCGGTGGATGCCAACCAGACGGTTACTCTGACCCGCCATGTGGGCACGGGCACACTGGGGGGCACTCTGACCGGCACGATGCCGGCCGGCGAGAGCAGCGTGACCATCGAAGGCGTGACCTACAGCAAAGCAGAGGCCGGGGTGACACTCCGGGCGGCGGCGGCTCCCGCCGGGTTGACCGGCACGTCCAACGCCTTTGTGGTCGCTGATCCGCCCGTGCCGCCGACACCGACCAAGCTGGTGATCGCCGCAATTGGCGAGCAGCAGGCCGGCGAACCGTTCTCGGTGACCGTCACGGCGACGGATGACGAGGGAACCCCGATCGCGGTCGATGCCAATCAGACTGTCACGCTGACTCGCCAGGTTGGCACAGGCACGCTGGGCGGCACGTTGACAGGGAGTATGCCTGCCGGCGAGAGCAGCGTGACCATCGAGGGCGTGACTTACAGCAAGGGCGAAGAGGGCGTCAAAATCCGTGCCGCGGCAGCCCCAGCGGGCCTGACCGGTCTATCCGATGCCTTTGTCGTGATTGCTCAACCTACACCGCCGACGCCGACCAAGCTGGTGATCGATCCCATCGCGGAGCAGGTGACGGGCGAGCCTTTCTCGGTCACTGTGACCGCCACGGACAATGACGGAACCCCGGTCGCGGTCGGCGCGAGTCAGACGGTCATTCTGGAGCGTATCGCCGGCACAGGTGTTCTCGGGGGTACGCTCACCGGCACCATGACGGCGGGGACGAGCAGTGTCACCATCGACGGGGTTACATACAGCAAGGGCGAGACGGGCGCGACCATCCGTGCCACCGCGACTCCGGCGGGTTTGACCGGCACGTCCGACGCGTTTGAGGTGGTCGATCCACCAGCTCCCCCGGCACCGTCGAGACTGGTCGTCAGTGCGATCGCGGAGCAGGTGGTGGGTGAGTTGTTCGTGGTCACCGTGACCGCCACCGATGACGATGGCGAGCCGGCCGTCTTCAGCGTTGCTCAGACGATCAATCTGACTTGTGACATCGGTACGGGCTCTCTGGGGGGTATCGTTTTCGCCTTGCTGCCGGCCGGCCAATCCCAGGTCACATTCAACAACCTGACCTACGACAAGGCGGAGGCAGCCGTGAGAATTCGGGTCGTCGCGGCTCCCTCGGGTCTGGCTGGGCTTTCCAACGTCTTCACCGTGACGGCGGCACCTACACCTCCGCCCGTGTGCTTTGCGACAAGTCCGATGATGTTGGCCGCGACGGTGATCGGCCTGCTGGGCTTGAAGCTGATGGGTCGCCGACGCCGGAACGCATGACGTCACCCGATCAACCAGGCGTCACCCTTACGCCGTGGGATCAAGCGAGCGCATGGCCGACCGAACGGTGCCGTGCGGCCCGCCCGGACGCGGCTTGTTCCGCAACCACTTTGGCTGACACTTGCCCCCTATGCTATAATTGGGGGCCTACCCCGATTGCGATTTGATCATTCCGTCCACCGTGTCCGTCTGCGCGTCTGGAAGGAAGGCGTGATCGCGTCGATGGGGGCTGGGGAGGTTGTCCGCGGCCTTGCGGCGGGCGTCGCGCCGAGGGGTGTCGCATGAACGATATCGGGCGAACTGCATGGTCCGGGTTTGTGCGGCTGTGGCTGATCGGTCTGGCTGTGGTCTCGGTCGGCCGGGCCCAGGAGAGTCCGCATATCTACGGCATCCACGACCACGACACTGGCCAGCAGGGGTACCTCGACCGCTTGAATGCCCAGGGCGTGACCGGGTGGGTGACGGCCACGCTGGGCATCGGGCACGATCCGAACGACCACGGCGGCGGCGACTTTCGCTCGATCTCCAACCAGGCCCACACGGTTATCGCCCGTCTGAACAATGGCTACGGCAGTACCGGCACGATTCCGGTTCCCGCTCAGTACGCCGACTTTGCCCAGCGCTGCGCCAACTACGTGGCCGCCAGCCAGGGCTGTGATATTTGGTTGATCGGCAACGAGACCAACCTGGCCAGCGAGTGGCCCGCGGTCAACGGTTACCGAAGCTATATCTCCCCGCAGAGTTACGCGGAGTGCTTCCGCCTGTGCTACAACGCGATCAAGGCGGTCCGACCGAACGCCAAGGTGCTTTGCCAGGCTCTCGCCCCCTGGGCGGGTCCGTACGGGGCCGGCGCCGACCACGACGCCATGCCGCTCGGCTGGACCGAGTACATGCACCAGATGCTCACCTCGATCAGCGCCACCGGCGGGCTCGACGGCATCGCCGTGCATATCAACTCACGCGGGTACACCTACAACGACGTGCACTCGACCGCCCAGGTCAACGGCCAGTACTTCAGCTTCTACGTCTACAAGGACTGGGTCAACCTGGGCACGCCGGCCCACCTGCGCACGTTGCCCTACTACGCGACGGAATGCAACGGGGGTTGGTACTGGAAGGGCGGGCACTCCGAGTGCGTCAGTTGCGCCAACCCGTCGTGCTGCTACCAGCCGGGCTGGATGCAGTGGATCCATGAGGAGATCAACGCGTGGAACCAGTCGCGGGCCGCCAGCGGCGAGGGTATCTACCGCTGCATCAACATGTACCGCTGGTGCAGTTGGTGCGACGGATGGAACATCGACGGCGCACCACAGAAGGGGCAGTTCCTCGCGGACCTCGACGCGGTGGCGGCCCAGAAATACCGCTGGGACACGGGCCCGGTGCAGCCCCCGACGGCCGACTTCACCGGGACGCCCACCAGCGGGCAGGCGCCCCTGGCGGTCAGCTTCACCGATCTGTCGGCCGGCAACATCACCTCGCGGGCGTGGGCGTTCGGCGACGGCGGCACCTCGAACGCGGTTAACCCGACCTGCACCTATCTGACCGCGGGTACCTACACGGTGAGCCTGACCGTCACCGGCCCCGGCGGCAGCGATACCCGCACACGCACGAGCTACATCCAGGTCTCCGCCCCGGAGCCGGGCAGCAACCTCATCACCAACGGCACGTTCGATACCAGCCTGAACGGCTGGACGGTCTGGACGGAGCGCAACGCGGCCGGCGATTTTTCCGCCTTGGTGGTTGACGGCCAGTTGCGGAGCACGGGCTCCAACTACAACGGCGGCGTCTGGCAGCAGTTCGCCACCGGCGGCCCCGGACGAACCATCGACATCGCCGGCTTCTGGCAGTCCAGCCCCACCGTCGCCAACTACCAGTGGGCGGAAGTGCGGATCATCAACGGCCCGCGCACGCCGATCAACGGCCAGGACGAGGGCGCTCAAGGCGACAGCGTGCTCATCTACAAGAACGACACCTGGGCGACGCCCGGCGGATGGAGCGGGACCATGTCCGCCACCGCCCCGGTCGCCAACCTCGGCCGGTTCACCTCCGCCGCCGATCTCGCGACTATCGTCCTCAAGAGCGGCAACCTGGGCGGCAGTTCCTCGGGCATTCGCTGGGACAACATCGAGGCGCGAGACGCCTCGGCGGCGATCATTATCGAATCGCGCAGCGGCGGGCAGAACCACGCTTGGTATCGCGAGGAGGGACCCTGGGCGGACATCAGTGCGACCAGCGGCGCGGCCGGCGTGACGGTGGGTCTCGGCTCGCGATACGGATCGACCGTTCGTTCTGTCGCCGGACTCAAGGCGGCGGTGTTCGAGCCGGTCATCGCCTCGTCCGGACGGTACCGGGTCTATGCCACTTGGCCGGCCCATGCGTCGGCTCGCAATCCGATCCTCTACCAGGTGGCCCACGCCGACGGTGTCACCGAGATCGACGTGGACCAGACCCAGAACCCGAACACGTGGTTCGATCTGGGCGAGTATCGATTTGCCGCGGGGGGGGCGGCGTCTGTTCGCCTCTCCAACGAGCATATCGACGAGTCCGGCAGCATGTTTGCCTCGGCGGTCCGTTTCGTGCAGGTCGGCGCGGCGCCCGAGTACAGCCGGGCGGATTTCGACCACGACGGCGACGTCGATCTCGACGACTTCGGGCATCTGCAGCGTTGCCTGAGCGGCTCGGGAGTTCGGCAGGATGTTGAGGCCTGCCGCAGCGCCTGGCTCGACGACGACAATGATGTGGACCTTGCCGACCTCGCGTTTCTTCGCCAATGCCTGTCCGGAGCTGACCTCGACGCCGATGTGTATTGCCCGTGAGGCGTCCAACAGAGCCGCGCCCGTGGCGCCCAACAGAGCCGCGCCCGTAAGGAAGCGGTTCTTTGTTCGCGGAAACGCTCCCTCACGGTCGTGGCTCTGCTTGGCATACTCGAGCCGGTTATCAGAACACTCATGAACGGCTGGCGGCAAGGATCACAAACACGCCGGTCGCCACGGCTCGGCTGAGCTCGCCGAAGTCAGGGGGCGACCGCTACGACGAGCCGGGAAGCGTTCTGATGTTGCACGCTGGGCCGCAGGGGGTGCGCGGCGGTGTTCGATCAGGGTTGCGATGTCGCGGTTGCCTGAGCGGCGGTGATGTAGTTGGCCAGGATGCCCAGATTCCTGGCGAAGGTGGCGCAGTCGATGACCCGCCGCGTCGGGTGGTCGTCGCCGTGATAGCGGAGGCGGCCGGTCTCGACCCAGCGGCCTTGCTCGTCGAGGGCGGCAATGACTGTGCGGGCTTGCCGGGTCAGCTCCTCGGTCAGCTTGGGATCCGCTGTGTTGCGCATTCGCTCGAGCGTGGCCTGGTCGGCGGCTTTGAGGCGCTCGTACTCGGCGGCGATGGCCTCCACGCCGTTGTGGACTCTGAAAGCGTAATGCGTGGGCAGGTCGTCATCGTTGTAGGTCAGCTCGTACTTGCGAGTGAAGTAGAGCGGCCGATTCGTGTGCAGCTCATAGAAGCGGGCGAGCTTGTCGTCGGGCAGTTGCGAGCGGCGGAGATAGGCGATGGCTTGGGGTAAAGGCTCAAGCCATTTCGGGTTGCCGGTCTCGCGGTAGAGTTGGAGCAGCGAGCGCATCGCGCTGTGCGACTCGCCGCCGGTGATGGCCGGTGGCTCGAATTTCCGAGCCCATACCGGGTGCATATTGACGTCGTATTGCTGGGCCCAGGCTGGTTGCGGCTCGGGCATCTGGGCGAGGAGGATGAAATCGCCGGCGCGTTCTACGGCGGCGTGGTAGCGCGGCTCATTGTAGATCCGCGCCGCCTGCAGCAGGGTGGTGATCAAGTCGTTGATGGCTGAGTCGTTGAAGGTGTAGTCGCTGCTGTAGTCGCGGCTGGGGAAGGTCCGCGGCCAATCGTCAGGGTAACTTGCTCTGCGGATTGGGAACTTGTCGGGGTCGGGGAAGCGGTTGTAGCGTTGCGGCCAGGCACCATTGGGGTACTGGGCCTTGAGCACGGCGTCGAGTCCGTAGCCGACGGTCTCGTGGACCGCCTGGTCGGCGAATTCGCGGGCCTGATCCAACTCCATGAGGAATCGCAGGGCGGCCTGCGTGGTATCGTCGTCGTAAGTGGTCGTGTTGTGGGTACCCGGCGTCTCGGGCTCGACGCGGTAGGCGAACTTGGCCCGCCGGGCGTCGTCAAAGTGTATTTGGTAGGTCCATCCGCCCGAACGCAGTTGGCCGCGGATGAGCGCCTCGCCGGTTTCGCGAGCGGCGGCCAGGTATTCGCGCTGGCCCGTCGCCCGCCAAGCTTGCAGAAAGGCCAGGCCGATCGACGGCGTGCCTGGCGGTTGCACCCAAATGGTGTCAGCGTCCGCTTTGCCCTCGCCTTCGCGGAACTTGAGGTCCTCGCTGTATCGCCAGAGGTAACCACCACGGGACGCCACTTCAGTGCGGAAGAAGCGGACCGCTCGGGCCATGGCCTCGCGTGCCTGGGGTTCCAGGGCTTGCTCGGCGACCGTTGGCGTGGGATGGGCACCGCTGATCCAGCTACCAACCAACACGGCAGTGACGACAAAATGTTGGCGAAACCTCATGCGGGCGAGTCTACACCTGTTGTGAGGACGGGGCAATCAGGCGCGGTCGTCTCGCGGCAGCCCGTACGCGACATCGTGTTTGACCCCATGGCTGCGGCAGCCTAACATGGCATCGCTGTGTTGCGGCGATCGCCTTGTGTTGTAGCGGCCGCCGCCTCTGGCGGCCGCTGGGTGGCGATGGGACCTCAGATGCCGGTGGTCTCCGGGCGGTGATGGGTTGTCA
>Ga0123329_1000720_pt1 | contig 33178 bp, 30 predicted proteins | sample BioC12SIPDNA_FD_89703 | JGI IMG/M metagenome (GOLD analysis project Ga0123329, IMG submission 89703) | Anaerobic biogas reactor microbial communites from Washington, USA - Biogas_R1_B C12 SIP DNA | ecosystem: Engineered > Bioreactor > Anaerobic > Unclassified | place: Washington, USA | collected...
CAACGCTCGCAGGCGATGCATGTCGTCAAGTCGAATCGATGGAAGCCGCGGTAGCGCGGCGCGATCGGCACGGGCAACTCCGGATACTCATACTGCTCGGTGTAGGTCCTCCGCTGGGGATCGTACGTCCGCATCCAATAGCGCAGCGTCACCCACAACGACTTGGCCACCGTGCTGACGGCGATGAATATGTTCCGAAACCACCCCACCAATCCGGGCATGGTGTTCGTCCGACCAATCGACATGAAATCCTCCCGCTTGCCGCGCCCGCACGGATCGGGGTCAAACCGCCCGAACACAGCCACTACCAACGGTCCCCGGCGGGCCAAGCAGGCATCTCCTCTTGATGAATTATAGGGGACGAGGCGGGCAAGTCCTAGGTCTCTGCGCAGGATTGGGCCAGCGACCGCTTGGGATTCGCTCCGACTTCGTTTCGCGATGGTGCCTTGTTCGGCACGGTCCAGCCGCCGAGGTTCAAGGTCCCGGCTCGCTCAGTCCGGCATTTTTTTCAGCAACAGGTCCTGCCAGATCCCCTCCTGTCCATTGGGATTGAGGACCCTGCTCGCAGTTCGACCTCTTCCGCTATACTACACCGAGGGTACATAATGCCACCCGCACGCTGCACCCCACGTGACCGGAAGCGAGGCACAGCCGGTAAGTCGTTGCAGAGAAAAGGTTTACAGAGACTAGCCAGCGTTCACGACGACGCGTCGCAGACAGGACGCCGGCGGTTCGGCCACCGGTGCGGTCTGACTATTTGGCAAAATCCATACCAGAGCGGCCGCGATTTTTTTTGACGGACCAAACTTTCCTTGACTTGCCACATATGGCAGCGTATGCTGAAGCAAAGGCGGTCCCGGTACGTACGCCCACGCAGGAGCCTGAAATACCTTCAGGCACTGCCAAAAGGGGCAAGGAACGATAGGATGTTGGTACTATCCCGCAAAAAGAACGAGAGTATTGTCATCAATGATGACATTACGATCGTCGTCGTCGAGATCCGAGGAGACAAGGTCCGCCTCGGGGTGGAAGCCCCGAAGGAAGTGCCGGTCCACCGTCGCGAGGTCTTTGATGCGATTCGCCGCAACGAGGCCGCTGCCAGCGAGGGCAAGGCTGCTGATGCGGCAAAAACTCAGAACGATTCTTGACACGATCGTTCTGGACGCAAAAAAACGGACGATTCCTCGGCTGTCTGCTTCCCTCGAGCGCTGTTTGCTCTATAATAGCGCTCTTGCCCACCGCGGCCCCGTCGTCTAACCAGGTTAGGACACAGGCCTTTCAAGCCTGCAACACGGGTTCAAATCCCGTCGGGGTCACTCTCGCCCGATTCGAGGGGACAATCGTCTTGATCAAGCCGCCGCGCCGGCCAGGTTCACCGCCGGGATCCGGGTCGTGGTCTGGCTAGCCCCGCCGCGCAAGCGCGGTCCCCTCCTCTTGCCGGTGGAAGGTTCAGCCCGATGGGTCTCCCGTACGACGCCGTCCTGCTCGTCTCCTTCGGCGGCCCGGAGAGAGCCGCGGATGTCCTCCCGTTCCTCGAAAACGTGCTCCGCGGCAAGCGCGTGCCGCGCGCGCGGATGCTCGAGGTTGCCGAGCACTATTACCTCTTCGACGGCGTCAGCCCGATCAATGCCCAGCTTCGAGCCCTCCTGGCGGCATTGATCGCCGACCTGGACGCACACGGTGTGCATCTGCCGGTCTACTGGGGCAACCGCAACTGGCATCCGATGCTGGAAGACACGATCCGGCAGATGGCCGAGGACGGCATCCGCCGAGCATTGGCGTTTGTCACTTCCGCATTCGCCTCGTATTCCGGGTGCCGGCAGTATCTGGAGGACATCCAGGCAGCGCGGACGGCGATCGGCTCGGCTGCGCCGGTGGTGGAAAAGCTGCGGCTGTTCTTCAACCATCCAGGATTCATCGAGCCGATGGCCGAGCGGGTTGCCGAGGCCTTCGAGTCGATCGCCCCGGGCGACCGTCCCGCGACACGGCTGCTGTTCACGGCCCATAGCCTCCCCCTGGCGATGGCCGACCGCTGCGGATACGTGGAACAGCTTCGCGAGGCCTGTCGGCTTGTGGCGGAGCGGGCTGGCCGCGGCGCGTGGGACCTGGTCTACCAGAGCCGCAGCGGTCCCGCCGAACAGGCCTGGCTGGAACCCGACATCCGTGACCGCCTGGCCGCCCTTCGCGGCGATGCCGGCTGCCGCCACGTCGTCGTGGCGCCGATCGGATTCCTCGCCGAGCACATGGAAGTGATCTACGATCTCGACGTGGAGGTTGCCGGGCTCTGCCAGGACCTGGACATGACGATGGTCCGCGCGGCCGTCGTCGGTTGCCACCCGAGATTCGTGGCCATGATCCGCGAGTTGCTCCAGGAACGCCTCGACGACCGCCCCGTCCGGCTTGCCCTGGGCAATCTCGGACCGAGCCCCGATGTCTGCCCCGCCGGATGTTGCCCGCCGCGGTGATCGCGCCCCGGGGAGGGCTGGCCGCTACAGCCGTTCTGGTTGGCGCTTGCGCAAAACCGGCCGCGGACCGCGCGTCTTCCCCGCGTTCCGCGACGGGGCATCTCCCCCTCTCCGCTACAACGGTCCTTGATCGGAACGCAGGGTTTCACCAACCGAACTACCCTGTGCCAAGCAGGAGAAAAACGCGGCGATTTGACTGTCGCTGCGCTTGCGGGCGGCCGAGCGGCGTGTATGTTTTTTCGGTTGCCCCAAGCGGTAGTCGATCCGCCGTGGAGTCCGTCATGCCCAGAATCCCCGCCGCCATCGCAGTCGTGATGCTCGTGGCCACCTGCATCGGGTTCAACACCGCTCGATTCCCAGTGGTCCTCGAGATGGCGGCCGTTCAGGGCAGCTCCCAGCAACCCCGGCTTATCATCCGTGTCGAAGACGCCGAGCCGCCGGCAGACCTGTCGAGCGGCGACCGGGCCGGCGATCAGGAGGAATCGGAACGGGCCGGGCAACCGCGGGGAGCCGGCGATGCGGACTGGGACGGCTCCAGCGGAATCAAGCCGAGCCGGTCCGGTGGCAAACGGCCGGGATCAAAAGACTCGCCGTGGGGGAATGGACGCGCGCAGAAAGAATCGAGGCCGGTGAGAAGCGTCAGACCCGTGGTCGCCTCGATAGGCAGGGCTGCCGACCCAGCCCAGGCAGAAGATGGCTTGCGCGGCAGCGTCCAGGCCCGCGAACAACCCGATCGCTACGCCGACGGCGATTCCGGCCCTCCGGGTGGAATGGCCCCAAGCCGGTACGGTTACGGAGACCTCGGTACGGAGACCGAGGACGATCCGGCGGACTCCTGCGAGGAATCGACCGATCCGTATGAATCCGCTGCGGACGAGGCGGATAACGCCCGCAGAAGCTCGCCGGCCTCGAATTCCTACGGCAATTCCGATACGGATGACAGCACGGATTCCTACGGCAGTTCCTACAGCAGTTCCGATTCCGATTCCGATACGGATGACAGCGCGGATTCCTACGGCAGTTCCGATTCCGGTTCCGATACGGATGGCAGCGCGGATTCCTACGGCAGTTCCGATTCCGGTTCCGATACGGATGGCAGCGCGGATTCCTACGGCAGTTCCTACGGGGGCTTGGATGAAGATTCTTACGGGGATCCATACGGCAGTTCGAGCGGAGACGCGAGTTGGGCCCGCCAGGAACCGCCGACCGCAACGACGGCAGAAGGCCATCGTGGCGGGCCTGGCTCCCATGCCGGTTCGGCAGGGACCGCCGACGCGGCGGTCCGCAGGCCGCAAGGCCTCGACCTGGTGCCGGTGGCGGCGGATTCCGGCGCAGGCCAGGCGGGGCAGAATCGCTTCGGCGCCGAGCAATCCGCCCGCCACCGCGAAGAGAACGGCGGCGGCTGGCAAGACGCCGCGGAGACCGGGAAAGGGGTGATTCCCCTGCCGCCCGTCGATGGGACCGTCAGCCCGCCAAACGTCCGCCCTACGCCGTACGGCTCGATCCCCATTTATCCCTCGACGAATTCCGCTTGAGTCGCAGCCCGGCCGAATCGCCCGGCTGGCTCTTCCGGCCGTGCAGACAACGCGTTGACCAATCGCCAGCCCCCCCTATAATCGAGGCAAGCTTCGCCGCGGATCGATTTTCGGGAGGCGAACGGGCAGCATCACGGGGAGGATGCCCTTGGATCGTGGATGTTTACTCGGGGGCCGTTCCCCATTCAGGGCCGCCGGCTGGATAAGGAGATGAATTGATGGCAGATGTCGCCGAAGTCACCGACAGCAACTTCCAGGCCGAGGTTCTCGAGGCGTCGGAACCGGTGCTGGTCGATTTCTGGGCACCTTGGTGTGGACCGTGCCGAGCGATTGCGCCGATGATCGCCGAGCTTGCCGCCGAAAACGCCGGCGTCGCGAAAATCGTCAAAATCAACGTCGACGAGTCTCCCGGCACCGCCGCCCAATACCAGATCAATAGCATCCCGACGCTGATCATCTTCAAAGCTGGACAGGTGGTCGAGATGTTTCAGGGGGTCCAGCAGAAGAGCCGCGTGCAGGATGCATTGCAGCAGGCCTTGAGCTGAACGTGGGGCAAGGGTTCAAGGACCAGTCCCCGATCGCCAAGAGTGGGCACGACCGGGCCTTTGACTGGGACCACCGGACTTGAGGGGCCGTGGACCTTGAACCTTGTCGAGCGTGGGACCGCAGATAGGGGCAAAGACAGGGGAAGCCGAGCGCCGAGCGAGTGCCGCAACCGGGTCGGCCGTGGTCCAGACGGGCGCAAAAAAACCGGACCTTCCCAAAACCGAGGGAAGATCCGGTATGACCGTAGGACCATCCGGAGGAGGCAACAGGGCGTTCTTCAAACTGGATGGCCGTGATCCGATGCACCGGCCCAGGCGGCGCCGGGGAACCGGGGCCGGAGCGATGCGGACAATCCCGACACGCACTAGGCCTTGGGGGCCGGGGGCGGAGCCGGAGCGGCAGCGGGGGCCGGAGCTGCTTCGGCCGGCGCGCACGTGGCCGGTTCGCAGGCGGCCGGCGCGCACGTGGCCGGAGCGCAGGTGGCCGGGCGGCAGGCACGCAGCCGAGCCAGCAGGCCGCAGCGCTTCGGGCCGCAGGTGGCCGGTTCGCAAGCAGCTGGGCCGCAGGTGGCCGGCTCGCAGGCGACCGGGGCGCAAGTGGCCGGCTCGCAAGCAGCCGGTTCACAGGCAACCGGCTCACAGACAGCCGGTTCACAAGCGGCCGGCGCGCAGATGGCCGGTTCACAAGCAGCCGGAGCGCAGGTGGCCAGTTCACAAGCAGCCGGAGCGCAGGTGTCCGGACGGCAGGCACGCAGCCGAGCCAACAGGCCGCAGCGCTTCGGCGCGCAGGTGGCCGGTTCGCAGACAGCCGGCGCACAAGTGGCCGGTTCGCAGACAGCCGGAGCGCAGGTGTCCGGGCGGCTGCTCCTCATGCGAGCAAACAGGCCGGCACGCTTCGGGCCGCAGGTGGCCGGTTCGCACACGGCCGGGGCGCAGGTGACCGGTTCGCAAGCAGCCGGCGCGCACGTCTTCGGGGCGCACGTCTTCGGGCGGCATGTTCGCGCTGCCTCCGCCGTGGCAACAACGCTCAGCATCGCGAACATGGTCGCGACACAGAAAACCAAGGTGCGATTCATTCAAGAACCCTCCAACTTAACAGGTACCGTAGCGTCAAGGGATCCGCTCTCATCTCGGCCGTCTCCCGTGAATTGCTCCCCAGCAACGACGGCCAGCGGCCGGAGAGCCACGAAAATCAAGCTGTGCCGTGCCGACCCACGACAACCCCGCCCTGTGTAAGGTTTGCGGTCTAGGTCGACATTGACAATCTCACAGCTTAGATGGTTAAGTTAGCATGGATGATTTCGATGTCAAGCGGTTAGGAACGGGAAAATGGAAAGTATGGGCACTTTCTGAAGACCAGAGGGGTCCAAGAAAAGGCTGAGCGGCCTGGATTTGAGCAACGAGACCGCCCCCAGAAACAAAAAAACGAGCGGGATTTCCTTCCATCCCGCTCGTGAGTCGGTCTCGTAAACTATTGTCTTAAAAAGATTTACAGATACAGAGCATCCGCCGGCTGGCGTACGTCCGCCGGCGGTACCGTTTCTGCAAAGGGCTGGCCACCGTGGCATGCGGCCGTGATTCCGCGGCCTTTTTTCACTGCTGGTTCCGCCGGCACGCGAGCCGGCGTCTTCGCCACAGGCAGCAGCCGCGGCGCGGAGGCCGCCTCAACGCTGAACGGCCTGCGTGTTTGCCGGGCGTTGGGCTTGAATCGGCACATTCTCCTGCTCTCGATCCTGAATCGCTGCACGGAGCATGTCCAGTTTTCTCAGCGTCTCCGCAAGGTTCTCGAAATCGAGCAGCAGCGGCGGCTGGTCGGGAAACACGGTTGCCGCCATCCCTGCGATCCGCCACCCATCGGGCGACTTGCGGAGCATCCAGAGCATGTCGTCGGTTCGAGGATGTCCGTCGGCGCCCACGTCCGTCCAGGTTGCCGAGACCCGCGCGCCACCGCCTTCCAGATACTGAACCTTGCCGACCTCGAACGTGGCCGTATCGCTGCCTCGCGGCGCGACTTCGATCCCCAATTGGGCCACTTGCGTTCGCGCGGTCGACGTGAACATCGCCGCGGCCTTGGAATCGTTGCCCTCGCGGATCGCCTGCAAGAATTCGGTCACGGCAACTGCCGGCGGTTCCGCGCTGGTCTCGGCCGAGGCCTGGGTACCGCCGGGGGATGCCGGCGCCGGCCCCCCGCGATCGGATTTTTGACAACCGAACCCCACAACGCCAAGCAAAGCCAGCAACAGCATCCATTCTCTGCAACGCATCCTGCCGATCTCCTCGATTGAGTTGCCAAATCTCGCGAAGCAGGGAAGACCACCACGTCAACAATCGGGGCATCCTCCGCCTCGCTGCCGGGATGTGACTCCCGAACTCCGAGAGCGGCGGCGGGCCGGCCGCGCGGCCGGTCCGCGACCGAGCTCAACGGAGGGCGAGGAGTGTCGCAAGAACCGAGACTCGCGTCAAGACAAGAAATCGAGGCGTTTGCGGCGGGAATCTTGGCGCGCGACGCAGCGCGGAGCACGTCCGCGTCCTCCTACCCCGAGTGCCAAACGCGCGCCGTTTTGCGGGAGAAGAGCCAACCTCCCTGCCGCGGACGCGGCGGCGCGGTGGCCGGCCGGGCCGCGGTGGCCAGACCCGCCTTGGAGAATCCAGAGGAAGATTGCCAGCAAGATTACAGCCGCCAGGGCAAGCACAACGATCAGGCCCAGGCGCGGACCGGCCTTGCGACGCGCCGCCCGCCGCAGCCCGCCGGCCGGCACGGCACGCGTCGATGAAACCACCGGCGGCTCCAGCGCGCCATCGGCTGCCGGCTGAAGCGCAGGAAACACCGACCCCGCCTCCCGCCAGTCCGCCCAACCTTCGCGCCAGACGAACGTCTCGGAACTGATCCGGCCTTCGTTCAACCAGGTCTGCACCATGTCCGGTTGGGCCGGACCAAACTGGCCGCCGCTGGGCGGACGAACGTACCAGACGGCCGCGGGCGCTTCGGCAAGCGGGTCGACGATCGGCGCCGCCGGCCGAAGCGGCACAGCGGGATCCTCGCCGCCAGACATCTCCGCCAGGTTCGCCGCTGCCGCATCGGCCGGCCCGGCCGGGGCCGCCCGCTGCAAATCCGGCTCCTCCGAGGCCGTCGCATGGCCGGCTTGTCCGCCAACCGGCACGGCAGACTCTTGCGGACCTGCAACGTGCAGTTCCAGGTCTCGCTCGAATTGGCTGGCCGGATCCGCCGCCGGTCCGGGCGGTGCCGCGTCGACAGGCGACTCGGACGCGTCGGGCGGCTTGCCCGCCTCCGGGGCCGTGCTCTCCGACGGAATCGTGAATTTCACGCCGCAATACGGGCAGATTCCCCGCCGGCCGGCCAGGAAAGCCTTCACATTGAGTTTATGCCCGTTGGGGCAAGAAAATCGGATTCCCATGACACTATTATAACCTCGCTGGGCGGGCAGTCAGCGGTCAGCGGTCAGCCGTCAGTTGTCAGTGGGCTTTCCGCAGGGCGCCCCGGATTGGGTAGCCGATCGCGCGCCCGCATGCTCCGCGCTTTCGGGGGGGAGGGTCGGTTGCGCCGGTCGCGGATGCCGAGGGTGGGCTCGGCGGCCCTTATCGCTTCATCGTTCAGCGGCTCTGCCGTGGCAAGCAGGGCAGCGGTCTGTAGACGCGGAGACCGCTGCGCGGAGTCTGCGGTTGGCGATGAAAACGCCTTCCGCGCAAAGTGGCTCTTGGCGCCCCACTCCAAAGACTCAGACGCCCTGACCGCCGACCGCCGACCGCTGACGGCGATCCGCTGCCCGATCACTCGGCCACCTGGTGGCCCGATTCCTGAAGACCGAGGCGTTTCATTTTCTTGTAGAGTGTCGTGCGGTTGATTCCGAGCGCGTCGGCGGTCTCGTGGCGATTCCAGTTGTGGATTTCCAGCGCCTCGCGGATGATCTGGCGTTCGGGGCCTTCGAGGGCCTCGCGGAGTGTTCGCGTGCCGATCGGTTCGACGTGGACTGGGCCATGTTGAGCGAGGGCTGGGGGCAAATCCTCCAGTCCGATCGTCGGCCGTTTGCCGAGCAGGACGGCCCGTTCGATCACATTTTGCAGCTCGCGCACGTTGCCCGGCCAGCCGTAGGCCTGGAGGGCCGCCATCGCCGCATCGGTGAAGCCTGCGACGTGCTTGCCGTTCTCGCTGCAAACGGACTGGAGAAAGTGGTTTGCCAGCAGGGGGATGTCGCCGATCCGATCGCGGAGGGCCGGCAATTCAATATTAATGACATTGATGCGGTAGAACAGGTCCTGGCGGAACCGGCCTTCCGCGACGGCCCGCGCCAGGTTGTCGTTGGTGGCCAGGATGACTCGGGTGTCGATCGTGCAAGTCTCCGTGCCGCCGACCTGTTCGAACTCGAAATCCTGAAGGACGCGAAGCAGCTTGACTTGCATGCCCATGCTGGCCGTGCCGATCTCGTCGAGGAAGACCGACCCTCCGTCGGCCTGCTTGAACTTCCCCATCTTGTCGCCGGCAGCGCCGGTGAACGCCCCGGCCACGTGGCCGAACAGTTCACTTTCCAGGAGCGTTTCGGGCAGCGCGCCGCAGGCGACTTCGACAAACGGGCGGTCGCGCCGCGCGCTGCGGCGGTGGATCGCCCTGGCGATCATCGACTTGCCCGTCCCGCTCTCCCCGGTGATCAGCACCGTCGCCCGCGTATCCGCAACGCTGTCGATCACGTCGAAGATCTTCCGCATGCGATGGTCGCTGCCGACGACGTTTTCCATGCCGAAACGGAAATCGAGTTGTGTCTTGAGATTCTCGTTTTCCTCCAGCACGCGCTGCTGGTTGAGGGCGCGCTGGATCGACATCTCCAACTCGTCGTCGATCAGCGGCTTGGTGAGGAAATCGAACGCTCCTTGCCGGATCGCCTCGACCGCCGAGTCGACCGTGCCGTAGCCGGTGATCATGATCACCGAGGTTCTGGGACGTTCGCGGCGGCAATCGGCGAGCAGATCGAAGCCGTCGCCGTCGGGCAAGCGGACATCCAGGAGGGCCACGTCGTAGGCGCGGTGTGCGATCGCGCTGCGAGCGCGCTGGCAATTCTGCGCGGTGTCCACGTCATACCCCTGGCCTCGCAGCCAGTCGGCCATTGAAGCGAGAATCTGCCGGTCATCGTCGACCAACAGGAGAGTGCCCTTGCTCATGGTGTCTGCCTCGGAGTGGGGGTGTGCCGGACCGCTGGAGCGTCCAGCGCCGCTGCACCAAGGGTCGTCCGGGATGGTAGTGCGGGAGAGGTGGTTGCCAAAAAGCAGCGCCCCTGGTCGCCAAATATCTACGTCGCAGGACCAGGCCAGTCAACGCGGAGTTTGCCCATTTTGACACGAGTTGAGCCGGGTTCCGGATCTACCGGGTTTCTTGTCCCGAAGATGCCGGTTTTTCGGGCCGAGCCCGCCCGCAAAGGAGCCGGTGAGTTGGCAGGAACCCTCGCAGGAAGGGGCCCCGTCTTGCGGCACCCCGCTGTACCGGGGGGGGAAATATTAGTCCCATTGGGTACTTACAGACCAGCCCGAGGTACGTTACGATTGACTTGGAAACCTAGCCCTTTGGGTGGAGAGATTCCCCCGATGGGTCCAGAATGGGTTGTGTTAGACGTCTGGAATGCTACTCTTACTAGGGGGGCGACTCGTACGACGGAGCGGTTTACTGCTTGATTCGCCCCCGCGGTATGAGTACAGCGGTACGACGTCAACGGTTCTATTTCCTTTTAAGGGTTCCCCAATGAGCGTCAGACTCCTTGTCGTGGACGACCATGAGGTCATACGCACGGGCCTGAAGAGCCTGCTTGCAGGCTCGGACATCGAGGTGGTGGCGGAGGCTGCGACCGGCAAAGAGGCGATTGAGCAGGCCGAGAGGTCAAGACCCGACGTGATTCTGCTCGACATCCGCATGCCGGACGGCGACGGGCTGGCTGCCCTGGAGAAGCTGCGAGGCGTCGTACCGGAGAGCCGCGTGGTCATGCTCTCCACCTATGACAACCCCACCTATGTCGCTCGAGCCGTCGCCTTGGGCGCCAGCGACTACGTCCTCAAAGGGGCCAGCCGCGAAGACCTGATTGCGACGATCACGGCCGCCGCTGCCGGCGAATCGCCGTCGCGGGCAGGGGAGCTGCGACGCGTGGCCAGCGCGATGAAGGTCCGCCAGGTGATCGACGACGACGAGGTCCCTCTCACGCAGCGCGAGACCCAGGTCTTGCGGCACGTCGCCTTGGGCCTGAGCAACAAGGAGATCGGCCGCTCCTTGGAGATCAGCGTCGAAACGGTCAAGGAGCATGTCCAGAACATCCTCCGCAAGATCGCCGTGAGCGATCGGACCCAGGCCGCCGTTTGGGCCGTCCGCAAAGGGCTGGTATAAGACGTAAGCGGTTCTCGCCATGACTCGACCCAACCGTTCGCGGCGCGCGTTCCTCAAGACTTCCGCCGCGCTGGCGGGAATCGCCCCGCTGGCCGCCGGCCTGCTCCGGGCCCAGTCGAACCGCGTCGACGGGCCGCTGATCGCCTATGTCGGCACCTTCAGTTCCCCGCTCCGCGACGTGCTGCCAACGCAGGTGGATCTGCCCCCCGGCAACGGCCGCGGGATCCACCTGTTCCGCGTCGATCGCGACAGCGGGGCGCTGGCGCCGGCCGGCATCCATCCGCTGCAGACAAGCCCCACCTGCGTGGTCTGCAATGCGGCGGGAACCCGGCTGTATTCGACCAATGAGACGGAACGCCTGGGAGCAGGCAAGGAAGGCACGGTCAGCGCTTTTTCCATCGATCGGGCGGACGGCCACTTGACGCTGCTCAACACCGTCCGGTCCGGCGGCACCGGTCCGACGCATGCGAGCATCCATCCGTGCGGGCGGTTCCTGCTGGTGGCCAACTATCGGGGCGGCTCCGTGGCGGTGCTGCCGATTCTGCCCGACGGCCGCCTGGACAACGCCACCGACGTCAAGACGGATGCCGGCACGATCGGCCCGACGAGGGCGACCAGCGCTCCGCCGGGCAGCTTTGCGTTCAGCGGGCACGACCGGACCCATGCGCACATGATTCAGGCCGACCCTTCCGGGCGCTTCGTGCTGCACTCCGACCTGGGCCTGGATCAGATTCTGGTCTGGAAATTCGACGAACACCGCGGCGCGCTGACGCCGAATGACCCGCCCACCGTCGCACTGCCGCCCGGCGACGGTCCGCGCCACTTCCGCTTCCATCCCAACGGCCGCTGGCTGTACTCGATCCAGGAAGAAGGCTCGACGATCGTCCTGTTCGACTACGATCCGCGCGCGGGGCGCCTGGCCGCGCGCCAGACGATCTCGACGCTGCCGCCCGGGTTCGCCGGCAGCAACTTCTGCTCCGAGATCCTCGTCTCCGCCGACGGGCGATTCGTCTATGGGGGCAACCGGCTGCACGACAGCATCGCGGTCTTTTCCGTGGGCCCCAACGGCGAGCTGGCGTATCTCGGCGAGGAGTGGACGCGCGGGGACTATCCGCGGTCGTTCAACTTCGACCCGGCCGGCCGGTTCCTCTATAGCTGCAATCAGCGCGGCGACAACGTGGCCGCCTTCCGGGTGAACCGCCAGACCGGCGGACTGGAGTTCAGCGGCGATTATGCCGCGGTCGGCAATCCTTCGAGCATCGTCTTCGTCGATCTCGCCGGGGCTGGCTGAGCACGCCGTGATCCGGCCGGCGCGGCGCCTGGTCGTTTCGCCGCGGGGGCACCGAGCGGCCGCGGGCCTTGGTCAGTTGGCTCTCGGATGGGCCTTCTCGTAGGCCACGCGGAGACCGGCCGTGCTCACGTGGGTGTAGATTTGCGTCGTCGCCAGGCTGCGATGCCCGAGTAGCTCTTGGACGCTGCGGATGTCGGCCCCGCGGTCGAGAAGATGGGTCGCGAAACTGTGCCGCAGGGAATGGGGACTGGTGCGGTTGTCGAGCCCCGCGGCCTTCAGGTGCTTCTCCAGCATCCGCGCCACGCTCCGCGTTGTCAGGCGCGATCCGAATTTGTTGACGAACACGGGCGAGTCGGCGTCGGCGGGCCGGTTTCCGCGGAGCATGCGGAGCGGCATCCAGCGGCGGAGCGCGTCGGTGGCGTAGGACCCGAGCGGCGCAAGGCGTTCGCGCTTCCCCTTGCCGCGGATGCGGACCACGCCGGCGCGGAAGTCGAGATCGCCGTCGTTGATCCCGACAAGCTCGCTGACCCGGAGGCCGGCCGAGTACATGGTTTCAAGAATCGCCCGGTCGCGCAATCCGAACGGCTCATCGGCCGGCGGGGTTTGAAGCAGGCGGCCGATGTCTTCCGCCGAGAGGAAGTGGGGCAGGGTCCGGCCCTGCCGCGGGTTCCGCAACGCCTTGCCGGGATTGTCGTCGACCCAGCCCTCGCGCTGGCCGAAACGGTAAAAGCTGCGGAGGCTGGCCAGACGCCGGGCGATCGTCGACTTGGCATAGCCCGCCTCGTGCAGTGCGGCAACGTAGCCGCGGAGCTCCAGCGCCGAAACCTCGCTCGGCGAAGGGCTCTCCCCCTGGCGGGCCTCTGTCAGATAATCCGCCAATGCCGTCAGATCCTCGCGGTAACTCTTGACCGTCAGGTCCGAGGCGTTGCGCTCCGTCCGCTGGTAGTTGAGGAATCGGTCGATCGAGCACTGCATGGGCGGCGGGGGAACGGTCGGTTTTTCCGGTATTCGGTTCCCAAGCCGGAGCTTGGGAACCAGAAGGAGGCCGGGGATTGGGAACTAGAGAAACAAACAGGGGTCGGAGGCCGCTCTCACACGACCGCCGACCCCGGCGTTTGTGGACATCTCGGTCGGAGTCAGGCGATTTCATCCGTGTCGGTCGGCAACGAGACCTGGAACCGGCGGTGAATGGCGTGCTTCTGACTCTCCTGGCGGATCTTCTGGCTCAAGACCGCCGCGTCGTACCAGGTGAAGCTCAGTTCCGGATTCGAGGCGTAGCGGCCGAGCGTGCGGAGCGTCTCCGCGCGGCTCGAGTCGTCGTAAAGGAACACGTATCGTTCACCGCCCTTGACCAAGGCAAGCACGTTGATGTCCTGACTCATCAGATGAATTCTCCAGCTATCCATCACTCTTGTTCAAAACGGCATAGCCACCAGCGATCGATCCGTCGAACCGAGAGTGGAGACTGCCGATGCCCAAAATGGTGCCCTCGCCGCAAACGTTCCGGGGGCCTTGGGCGGTCGGCCGGGCTGTGTCAGCGCGTCTAGGGATTGTTATCGGGTATGAGGCCATCGCCACACCACTCGGGTTTCTCGGGCGGCATCGAGTACCCGGCAACCGCCGCCAGCAGCATGTTGAGGAGGATCGCGACGCGGATTTCCTGCCGTGCCTGGTTCGGGCGGAAGGTCTCCCCTTCGACACCCCGGCAGGCATCCGCTCAGCGCGCTGCCCCGCCGATACATTCATTACGATTTGCCTTATCGGCAAGGTCGCTCTGTTTCCTCCAGGTGAAATCTCCCGCTTTCTAGACGGGCGCGTTCTTGATCCCCCCTGCCCGCAGCCGGAGAATGGACTGTCAGAGCAGCCGCTCCACGATCAGGCAAAGTTCAAGGTTCAATTGCCAATTGCCAAATGGGCAAGACGGGGCCGTTCGATCGAGAGCACGGGACTGGCGGGACTTGGGTCTTGCCCCTTGCCCCCAGTCGGGCCGCCAAATTCCTTAGATCGCCCACAACACCGAGTCTTCGGCCGTTTCATCGTCAATGACTGCCACCCAGTTTCGCAACCCAACGCGATCCGTCCCGATCGGGTCGGTGACCATCGGCGCCGGCCATCCGATCGTGATTCAGAGTATGTGCGCCACGAAGACGGCCGACGCCGAGGCAACAGCCGCCCAGGCCGACGCCCTCGAGCGGGCCGGCGCGGGAATCGTCCGGATTGCGGTCGACAGCCGCCGCGACGCCGACGGGTTGCGGGCGATTCGGGAGAAGACGGCCGCGAATCTCGCCGTTGATCTCCAGGAAAACTACCGCATCGCCCGCGAGGTAGCGCCTTGGGTCGACAAGATTCGCTACAACCCCGGCCATCTCTACCACCACGAACGAAATCGACCGTGGCAGGACAAGGTCCGCTACCTGGCCGACGTGGCCAGCGAGCATGGCTGCGCGGTTCGCGTCGGCGTGAATTGCGGTTCGGTCGATCCGCAGAAGCGGGAGAAGTACTCGCCAGGCGATTCCATCGGGCCGATGCTCGAAAGCGCCCTGGACCACTGCGACCTGCTCGACCAGCTCGGCTTCACCCGCTATTGCGTATCGCTGAAGGACTCCGATCCGCTGCTGGTCGTCGAGCTGAACCGCCGTTTCGCCGGCCAGCGGCCCGAGATACCCCTTCATCTGGGGGTCACCGAGGCGGGCATGCCACCCGAGGGAATTCGCAAGACCCAACGGGCGCTGCACGCCCTGCTCAGCGAAGGGATTGGCGACACGATTCGCGTATCGCTCACCTTGCCCAACGACCGCAAGCACGAGGAGATCGACGCCGGACGGCGGATTCTTGCCGACCTGGCTGCGGGCCGGCCGCCCCAAGCCGGCGCGATAGCGCCAGGCCGGCTGAACATCATCAGTTGCCCGAGCTGTTCACGGGTGGAAAACGAGGCGTTCGTGGAGCTGGCCGCCGCGGTCCAGAGACTCACGGCGTATGCCTCCGAGCAGCCGATTACGATCGCCGTCATGGGATGCAGGGTGAATGGGCCGGGCGAGACCGACGATGCCGATCTGGGACTCTGGTGCGGGCCGAACTACGTGAATCTGAAGCGGGCCGGCGATCCGGTCGGGGCCTTCTCTTACGATGAAATCCTGCCGCGGCTGAAGACCGAGCTCGACGCCCTGATTGCCCGGCGGCGCGGCCAGGCTCCCCCTGGCGCTACGGATCGGCCGTGAGGCGGAACTCGTCATCGGCCAGACCAGCCGTTGCGATTTCAATGCCCGGCCCCGTCGCGGCGGGGCAGACCAGGATCGCCGCCAGTCCCGGCCGCTCGCCGCAGAACTCGAGGGCCTGTTCGCACCCCATGACGAACAGGGCGGTCGCCAGGGCGTCGGCCGTCGCCGCCCGCGGGGCAAGCACGGTTGCCGAGAGCAAGCCTTCGGCGGGCCAGCCGGTTCGCGGATCGAGAAGATGGCTGTAGCGGCGGCCTTGATGGCGGAAGAACTGCGCCGCCGATCCCGAAGTCCCCAAGGCACGGTTGCGGAGCCGCACTTCGCCCAGGCGCTTGCCCGGACGCAACGGATTTCCCAAGCCGACCGTCCAACCGCCGGCCTCTGCGGACTCGGCAGCCATCAGCCGTGCGCCTCGGGCGAGGACGCTGCTTTGGCCGCCCTGGAGCAGGTAGTCGTCGATGCCCGCCCGGTCGAGCAACTCGGCCGCACGATCCAGCGCGTAGCCTTTGCCGATGCTTCCGAGACTCAGCTCCACCCCCGATTGCGAGAAGCGGACCGTCTGCCGCTCCGCATCCAGCGCGACCATCGAGCCGCCCGTGTTGCGCCGGGCTTCGGCCAACTCCTCGGCATCGGGCAAGCGCCCTTGCCGCCGGGCGAATCCCCAGACCTTCCAGAGCGGCGTGGCCGTCGGGTCAAACGCGCCTTGCGTCTGCCGGTAGACCTCCTGGGCACACTCGAGCAGTTCGAACAGGCGCCGGTCAACCGCCACGGGCTGTTCGCCGGCCTGGCGATTGACCCGCGCCAATTCGCTCTCGGGGCGGAAATAGCTGAGCTGGGCTTCCAGCGATTCGACCAGGTCGAGGGCGTCGAGGGCGGTCTCCGTTCCGCCCCCGTATTGGCCGGCGTTGAGCACGATCTCGAACTCGCACGCCATCGCCCGCCGACTGATGTGAACCGCATAGGCGGATTTCGCTCCCGGCCGCGACTCGGGCAGATCCTGCTCGAGCGCTTCGCCGAGCGCCTCGGCGGCGGACAGTCCGCGGAGAAAATCGCGTCGCGTGCTTGGGCGTGTCATCGGAGCCTCCGCTTATTCGGGGGATGCGTGCGCACGGTCGGAAACGATCCAGGGGGGGTTGTCGCCGCCCTCGCCGGCGCCGATCTCAAGGACCATGATCGTGCCCCCCTCGCGCGCGAAGCGGCCGGGCCGGCCGCTGAGCGGATTGGCCTCCAGGGGCGGTGGCGACGGTCGGCTCGACCGCGCTCGGTTCGCTCGGCGATCATGGCCCTCACCTCCTGCGCCGCCGGGTGAGCATCTCCAACGGCTGCAAATGGACCAGCTCCGCCAGGCCGCGCTCCGCCATCTCCCGGCCCGAGACGTATCTGCCCGGTCGAATCCAGGGCTCGAGCAGTTCGAGGGAAACACCGAAAAGCTCGGCCAGCCAGCGATCCATATCCCCTTCGAGCTGTCCGAAATGCCGGGCCCACTCGGCGGCTTCGGCCAGCCCCACGTTCTCGTCGCTCTGCCATTTCATCGGGTGAAACAACGAAACGCTGAACGGCGTCACGAGCCGCCGCTGGCAGGCGGCGAACGGCCATAGCGCCGCTGAAGAACACTCGCCGATCACGACCCCGGTCGCCCGCAGCGATCTCAGCAGAATCAACGACGCCAGGGCAACCGCCGAATAAGGGCTTCCCCCCACCGAGTCGAAGTACAAGACGCACTCCTGGCCGACCTCGACGGAGAGGAGTTTTTCGCACAGGTCCGCCTGGTTCTCCGTCAGGTCGCCGGTCAAGGCGATCTCGATCGGCCCCTCACGATCTTGCTTGTGCATCGTTGGCCCCTTCACGGCCGCAAGAAATGCCGACGGGCCGCTCGTCGGCGGCCCGCCATGGATGCAAACATGACTCGCGCCCCAAGGCTCCAGACTCTAGTCGACGTGGATCGATTCAGTCGGGCAAACGTCGACGCAAGCGCCGCAATCACCGCAGGTATCCTCATCGACAGACGCCTTGCCATCCTTCACTTCGATGGCATCCAGCGGGCAGGCCTCGACGCAATCGCCGCAACCGTTGCAGGTTTCCTGATTCACAATCGCCGTCATGGGATCAAAACTCCCTTACAAAAAACTGTTGGTGAATGTGGCTGGAACGGTCGCACGCGAGGGAGGCAGACTGCCACCGAGTTGCCGACGGCCGCTCCTCTCATCCGCAGCAGCCATTCCCACGTCTCTCGGCGACCGGCAACCGAATATTCCTTTATATATCGGCTACCCGCCTCAAGGCCATACCCCAAACCAGTTTTTCCGCCGCGCTGCCTCCGCGACCGTCGATTTCGAAGACCGCGCTCCGGATCGATCGCACAAGCGCCAAGCTCCAGAAGTCCGGCGTCCCCCGTCAAGGGCCCAGCTTTGCCGATTGCCGATGGAGCCTTGCGTCTTGCCGCCCCAATTGCTCCCAAGGGGCCGTTCGCAACCAGCCCATTCGTGCGGGCCGATCCGCTCCAACAGCGTCGGCTCCGACATCCGGGCCAGCGTTTCGGAGGCCGCCGCTGGCCCCCCTCCTGACACGGCTCGACAGACCGAGACACCCCCAAAAGGTGCAGGTTTTCGACAAGCCGGGTGCATTCTCCGCAGCGTCTTCGAAGCGTTCACGCAAACCAGGTTGCTTGCAGTGCGATTCGTGGCGCATGTGGCGCGCAGGCGAGGCGCCCGGCAACGTGCCGGCGAGGCACTCCGGCGCGCCTCGGCCGATCCGAAAAAAAGCAGCGAGACGCTTGCGCAGGTGGCAGGCCCGCACGCCAAATCGTCAACATGCCGGCAATCCTCTCCCTTGGCATCGAAATTGCTATTACTGCGTTCTCCAGATCCGGCGTTGGGGACGGTGAACCGGTTGAGACAACCCGCGTCCCCGCGTCGAAGACGTCCGACAACAAGGCCCGGGGTTGCGCAGCGCAGCTTGGGCTGTGAAACGGACAGAAGAACACACACCCCGAAGGGGTGCCACACGGGCTGCCGCGCTCGACGGATTCAAATGCCTTGAGCGCGGCTCGGCCTTCAGAAGATCCCGATGCAGCCAAGGGCAAGAAACGTTCGCGAGAAGGAGTCCGGACCATGAAAAGCGTGTTACTACCGTTGTCTGCCATGCTGTTGGCTTCGGCCATGGTAATTGCCCCAGCGAGTGCCGAGGAGGCGCGGATCGACATCGTCATCTCACCCAGCACGGTCAACCTCGACATGAAGGGGGTCTGGGTGACGGTCCACGCGGACATTCCCTACTCTCTGGTTGACCACGACGTGTTGGTGACACTCAACGCCGTTCCCGTCAAGTCCACGTTCGCGGACAACCGTGGAGATCTCGTGGCGAAGTTCCCGGTCGGCGACGTGGCTGCAATTCTAACGGAGTATGTGGGGGAGGAGGTAGAACTGACTCTTTCGGGGACGGCCGCGGACGGGACGGAGTTCTACGGAACGGACACAATCCGAGTGATCCAGAGCAGCAAGAAATGACTGGCAACAGCCCGCTGTACGCCGAATACGGTCTCCGCTCGGGCAGGTGACCGTACAAGCGTACGTTTTGTGGGGCAGGGATCGGGAAAGGGCGTCGATCCGACCGGGTTGGCGTCCTTTCCTTCGTTCTTGGCGGGACGCGAGGGGAGCGGTTCCGGCAAGGGAACGGCGACCTGCCGTGGCCTTCAAGGAACCGTCGCCGCCGGTTCGCCTTCGGCACGGGTGGCGAGGGCCTGGTAGACCGCCAGATCGATCACGTCGCTGATCAATCTCACCGAGCCGTCGGCGATGGCGAAATTCGCGCCGAACGCATGATGGCTGCTGAAATCGGCGAAGTCGTTGAGCACGTCGTTGGGCACGCTGCCGGCCCGGCCGACAACCCTGGCCGTGCCCCGATAAGCGCCGGGTACCGCGCCGACCCACGTGGCGTGGTCCAACCGCGACGACCGTTCGCCCACCAGGAGCGTGTTGGAGAGGCCATCGAGAATGTCAGCGAAGCGGATCGCGCTATTCTGGAAAAACACTCCGTTGCCGGCCCGGGGCTGGACCTCGATCAAGTTGCTGCCGAACACACCCGAGTAGTTGGCCCGGGCAATCTGGAACATGGGTCCCCCTGGGCCTCCCCCCCCTCCACCTCCCCCCCCTCCACCGCCGCCAGAACCGCCACCCTGGAGCATAAAGACTTCGTCCGAGGGATCGGAGGGGCATAGAAGCAGCCTGATTCGAGTTTCGCGAAAACGCTGGTTGACCGGGTCGCCGATCGGTCTGCCACCAGGTCCGGGCCCCGGGTTGCCCGGCCCAGGCCCCGGGGCGTTCTTCAGAGTCTCTTGCTCGATGAAACCGGGCAGCATCGCCGCCCAGCCCCAACCGGGCTCGCCATTGGGCTGGCTGCTCACCCAGCCTGCCGGGAGCCTGCCGTAGGTTGTCTGGTGGTTGTGCAGGGCCAGGCCGATCTGGCGAACGTTGTCCTGGCACTGAATCCGCCGGGCAGCTTCCCTGGCAGCCTGGACCGCCGGCAGCAGCAGGGCGACCAGCACCGCCACGATGGCGATCACCACCAACAGCTCCACCAGGGTCAGCCCTCTCGCCGGTCGGATCATCAGAGCGAGACACCTCGAAATGGGATCACCGTCGATGCGCCCCGTGCGACAGGCCCGGGCGCCTCGCGGCGGTTCCGCTGGCGGGGGGAAGCCCCCCCACTTGGCCTTATCTTTCCGTGCAAATCCGTGGGAGTTTCCTGTCCCCAAGACTGGTCTGAGGTGGAATCTCGCTGGATACTTTACCATCGGGCAGGCGGCCCCAGCCAGGAGAAGATAGGGCTTCCCCTCGCCGCCGAGCGGTCGCTAGCCACACCGGCTCAAGTCGGACTGGCGCTGGCGGTCTCCAGATCAGGTCCTGCAATTGGCGTGCCCCGGCGCGAGATTCGCTTCTCAGGCGCTGCCGGTCAATCGGGATCGCAGCGCCGCGATCCCGCCCACGGTGTTGAAGAAGGCGTCTGGCAATGAGGATCGGCCTGAAACTGACGGCGGCATTCCTGTCGATCGCTTCGCTGGTCGGAGCGGCCGGATACGTCGCCCAACTCACCAACAGGGCGGTCGAGCAGCAGATGGAACAGCTCGGACGCGGAGCGATTCTGAAGGTCGCCGACACCACGGAAATCACCGTGGCCCTTTACGCGAGCCAACTCGCGTCACACGCCATTCTCGTCGCGCAACGAAGCGGTCGCGACGACGCGGCCAACCGCCACGGCCTGATCGGCGCGAACCTGCAGGTTGCCGAGGCGGGGCTGGACCGGCAGCGGCTGGCCGCCGAATCGCTGACCCGCTGGGCGGCCGCCCAAGGCCTCGCTGAGGTGGTCGAGCGGGAAACGACGCAGACCCTCCCAACCCTCGCACGAATCGCGGAGGAATTCGCCCAGCATCGCCAATTGCAGGACGAGTTCCTGCGGCTGCTTTCCGGCAGCGTCGAGGAGGCGGAGCGGTTCCTCAACCTGCGGCTCTGCCAGCACGCCGAAACCGACGTGCTCCCCCTGCTGGCCGAATATCGCCAGCGCGCGGAGAAGGAACTCACCGGCGGCATTCGTACAACCGAGCGGGCGATGGTCGTCGCAAACCAGTGGCGGGGACTGCTGCTGGTCGCCGCCGCCGTCTGCGCCGTGCTGATGGGCCTGTTTACCTCCCGGTCGATCGGCGCGCCGCTTGGCATCTTGCAGCGCGCAGCGGCCGAGGTCGGCCAGGGCCGATTCGACGTCCGGGTCGCCATCCGCCGCCGCGATGAAATCGGCATGCTCGCCGCCCAGGTCAACCAGATGGCGGCCGACCTGAAGGCGACCACCGTTTCAAGAGCCTATCTCGACAACATTATCTGCTCGATGCGGGAGATGCTCATCGTGGTCGATCCGGAACTGACCGTCCGCCGCGTCAACCCGGCGGCATGCGCCGAACTCGGCCAGACGGAGGACCAGCTTGCCGGCCGCGAACTACCGGAATTGTTCATCGCCGACGAGCTGCCCGATTCCAGACAGTTCCTCCAAGCCCTGTCCCTTGGCCTGGAGTGTTCCATGAAGCACGCTTCCGGCGCGCCGATCCCCGTCCACTGCTCGGCCGCGGAGATCCGCGGCGCGATCGGCGACCCCGGAGGATTCGTCTGCGTGGCCTCCAACATCTCCCGGCGCAGAATGGCCGAGGTGCGACTCCGCGCCTCGCTCGAGGAGAAAGACCTCTTGCTCAAAGAGGTCCATCACCGCGTGAAGAACAACTTGCAGGTCATCTCGAGCCTGCTCAGTCTTCAATCCCGCGAGATCGGCGATCCGGAAATCGCCCAGCTGTTCCAGGAGAGTCAGGGGCGGATTCGCTCGATGGCCCTGATCCACGAGCAGCTTTACCGGTCCGGCGATCTGGCCCGCATCGATTTCACCGCGTACGTGGAAGACCTCGTGGGCCATCTCCGGCGGGGCCTCGGCCGCAAAGCCGCGCCCGTCACGTTCCAACTGGAGGTCCAGACTCTGCCCCTTCCGCTTGACCTGGCCGTCCCCTGCGGCATGATCGTCAACGAACTGGTCACCAATGCCCTTCAGCACGCCTTTCCCGACGGCCGCTCGGGCGAGATTCGCGTGACGTTCACCCAGGACGCCGCCGGCTACCGCCTCGCGGTCGCAGACGACGGCGTGGGAATCAAGCCGGATCGCTGCGACGCCCGACCCCCTTCATTGGGTCTGAGAGTCGTCGAGGCCCTGACACGGCAAATCGACGGAAGTCTCACGGTCCGGCACAACAGCGGAACCCGGTTCGAAATCCGGTTTCAAGGCAGGCAATGGCCAAGGACGACGGACCAATGACTGACAATGCATGCCCAATGCCGCAGCCGGATGCCGCGGTCTTGATCGTCGAAGACGAACAGATTGTTGCCATCGACATCCAGAGCAGCCTGGAACGTTTGGGATATCGAGTCGTGGGCGCCGCCGCCTCGGGAGGCGAAGCCTGCCGCATCGCCGCCAGTCGGGAACCCGACCTGGTGCTCATGGACGTGCGGATCGATGGGCCGATCGACGGCATCGAGACAGCGCGGCGAATTCGCCAGACCCGCGAGGTGCCGATCGTCTTCCTGACCGCCTACTCCGACGTGGAAACGCTCGAGCGAGCCAAGCAGGTCGAGCCCTATGGCTACCTCGTCAAGCCCTTCGCCGATCGCGACCTGGAGGCCGCGATCCGGATCGCGCTCCACAAGCGGGCGGCCGACGCGCGAATCCGCGAAAGCCGCGACGATCTGGCGGCGATCCTCGACGCCCAGCGCCAGGGCACCGTGATGCTCGATGCCCAGGGGCGGATTCGCTTTGCCAGCCGGGCCGCAAGGCGGATTCAGGGAGTTGACAATGCCGGCGTGATCGGGCGCGCGCTGCCGGCGCTGGTTCCCCTGTCCGAAGCGCAGATGGCCGCCTTGTCGGAAATCTGCGGCCGCCGGCAGGAATCGCGGACCAGGCTGCCGCTGGTGCTGGAGAGCGAAGACTCCCCTTCGAGGCACCTGGAAATCGAGGTCGTTGACGATCCCCGCCAGGCCGGCGGCAGGATTCTGTTCGTCTATGACGTGTCGCCGCTGGTTGATATGCAGCGCCAACTCGACAGCCGGCACGTGTTCGAGAAGATGCTCGGCCGTTCGAAGGCCATGCGGCAGGTGTTTCAAGCGATCGAAGACCTGGCCAAGATCGACTCGACGGTGCTGATCGAGGGAGAGACGGGCACGGGCAAGGAGCTCGTTGCCCGGGCAATTCACCGGCTCAGCCCGCGCTGCGACGGCCCCTTTCTGGCCGTCAACTGCGGCGGGCTCAGCGAAGAGCTCGCGGCCAGCCAGTTGTTCGGCCACCGGCGCGGATCATTCACCGGGGCGATCAGCGATCAGCGAGGGCTGTTCGAGGCGGCCGGCGGAGGGACGCTGTTTCTCGACGAGATTGGCGAACTGCCCCTTCGGGTGCAGACAACGCTGCTCCGCGTGTTGGAGGAGAACGCGGTCCTGGCGCTGGGCGAATCGACTCTCCGGCCGGTGAATCTGCGCGTTCTGGCGGCGACGCATCGCAACCTTGCCGAGGACGCCGCCGAGGGCCGGTTCCGCCAAGACCTCCTGTATCGGATCCGCGTCGCCCGAATCCAATTGCCTCCGCTCCGCGAGCGGCGCGAGGACCTGGCGATTCTCGTCCGCGCGTTTCTGGCCGATCATCGCGGCTCGACGGGCAAGCAGGTCGACGCGGTCAGCGACGAGGCGATGGGCATCTTGCTCGATTATCACTGGCCCGGCAATGTCAGGGAGCTTCGCAACGCGCTGGAGTATGCGGTGATCCGCTGCCGCGGCTCGCTGATCCAGCCTGAAGACCTGCCGCCCGAGCTTCTGGAGCGGCCGGCGGACAGCTTGCCGCACAACCCGGCCGCCGGCGAACTTGACCGCGTGACGGCGGCCCTGAAGTGGGCAAAGGGAAATCGCACCAAGGCGGCGACCCTCTTGGGCATCAGCCGCGCCACGCTCTACCGACGGTTGCGCGAGCTGGGCCTCGACGACAGCCAGGCGGATTAATCCCGCGCGAGGAGTGTTTCTCAAGCGCTTCCCCTGAGACACTGCTGAGACGCGCCCTTCGGCAAACCGATCACGCAGACCGGCCCGGTCGCCCCGGTCCGCTCCGGCGTCGCGTCCGGCATGCCGTTTGCTCATTCCTCGGAGCGTGGCCATCGCCCAACCGCAAGTGACGCCCCGAGGGCACGGCGCCGCGGCTAGCAACTTCGAAGAGACCTGATTCATGCACGATCCGGCCGTGTTGCGGTTCGTTCTCGTCAGCGGGTTGATCGGTGTCGCCGCTTTCTGCGCTTCCTACGCCGCCGATGTCTGGCGGCGGCGCAACGCGGCCCTGGCGGGCGGCCGCGTCTCTCCGTTGAAGGCCTGCCGGCGATGGTCCGCCCTCCTCTTGGTCGCCGGCGGCCTGGCGATCGGCCTGGCCGTTGCCGTCCGCGAATTGGATCGCCCGTCTGGCGTTCTCTCCAGCGACGGGCTGTTTGCCGTCCGGGCCCCCGAGGGCGAGTTCCGCCTGGCATACCTCCTTTCCGGCGAAACGGCGGAAGAAGGCGACGTTGTCGCGCGGCTGGACTCCGCCGCGGGCGAAGCCAAGGCGCGCGAGCTCAACCTCCGCTGCCGGCGACTCGAGAAGGAACGCGATGCCCTCGTCTTGGACACCCCCCAGCTTGACCCTGAACTGGTCCGCAGTCACCAGAACGCCATCTCCGCCCGGCAGCAGCAGCGATCTTCGGTGAACCAGCTTCTGCCCGACCACGAAACCGCCGTCAGGCAGGCCACGCTGGAGCGGCTGGCCAGGCTGGAAAAGTCTGCCGAACTGGATATCGACATCGCCTGGTACCTGGGCGAGCTGAACCGGCGAGTCCGGCGGCGCGAATACGTCCGCCGAGAACTTGACCGGTTGCGGCCCCTGGTCGACCAGAATGCCGTCACGGAGACCGAATTCGATCGATTGCGGCAAGAGGCCGACGACCTGGACGCCGAGATCGACAATCTCCGGCGGCGAGCCGAAGGTCTCCAGACAGAGAAGGCGCAGATTGCTCGAAGCCTCCAGCAGCTCGTCGCCCTGGCCGAACAGCAGCAAGCCACTCTCCACGGCGAGTTGGAGTGCGCCCGGAGGGACCAAGCGCAGGCCGAAGCCGAAACCCGCCGGCTGGCCGCGCACCTGGCCAGAGATCGCGCTCGGGCGACCGAGCTGCGCAATTGCCAACTTGCCCAGCTCGATCTGAAGATCGAGGAGACCCGAGCGGAGCTTTCGGGCGTGGAACAATCACTGGTGGTCCGCGCCCCGTTTTCCGGAACCGTGGTCTACCGCGATCCCTCCCCGCGATCGGCCGAACAGCAGCAGCCGGTCCTTGTCCTCGGCAGAGAGACCGGCTTCCGCATCCGCGCGCGGATTCCCCTTGCCCAGATGGCGGCCCTCAAGGAGGCCGGCCAGATCAGGCTCGAGCAGGTCGAGCCGGCCGTGGAGCCGTATTTCGTCGGCCGGTTCCTGCGCGCCCGGGCGATGCCGCACAAACCGGGCTACGCCGTGGCAGAACTCGTCTGTACCCCCACCAGGGAAATCGCCAAGGAACTGCTGGAAGGTGAACAGGTGGTGGCCACGCTGCTCTGGCGGCCTCCGCTCGTCACGCTTCTGCCGTTTCGCATCGGCGGGGCCGCCGCCCTGCTCGGCCTGGCCGGCTGGGTCGCCGCCGCCCTGCTCGAACTATTGAAGAAACCGCGCGCCGCGCGCCGCACACCTAACGGCCAACGGGCAGCGCCGCATCTGTTTCGCTCCCAGCCGGCGCCGGCCCGCGATCAAGCCGCGCTGCGCCGGGCCGACCCTCCCCTGCCGAGCGTCGCCCAGCTTGAGTCCGGGGCCATCTCGGCAATGCTCGAAATGCTCGGAGGGCGGCTCCGCGAGGCCGTGATCGGCGACCAGCTCGACGACGATCTGCTGGCTGCCGTCGAGTGGGCGCTCGACCGCCACCAGGTCCGCGCGGTCCGCCAGATTCGCGCCGGCTTGGGCTGCGACAGCGAGTTGGAACGGTGCGTCGCGGAACTCGACGAAAAGGCTGGCGCCTCTCCGGAAGGCAACGGCCATCCGCTTGGCGCCAAACAGTGCCAGCGCGCGCTGCGGGTCTTCCGCGCGATCGATCCGCGCTTCGGCCAGACCAGCGCCAGTCGCTGCTGAGGAGGTTCCCCGTGCAGACTGCTCTGGCTGCCGGCGTGACCGACAATCTGACCGCAGGCGTGCCAGGCGAAGGTTCCGTGGCCGGCGCGCGCGACGTGCCGCGACTGCTCGTGGCCCTTCCGTTCGTTGCGGGAATTTCGCTGGCGACATTCCTATTCGCCTATCTTGTCTCGCGCTTTATCCACGAAGCGATCGAGGCCGCCGCCACGCCCGGTGCGGGCCGGTTGGCCGTTTTCGCGCCGGGGCTGCTGGCGGTGATCACGGCGTTGGGCGGGTTGCGGTGGACGGTCCTGTTCACCCTTTCCTTCGCCGCGTTTCAGCGAGCGCGGCAAACGGCCAGGCGCGCCCCCTCGACATGGCCGCTGGTCTCGATCTTCGTACCGGCCTACAACGAGGCGGAGAACATCGAGGCGGCGATCGAGTCGCTGCTTTTGCTCGATTACCCCCGCTACGAGGTGATCGTCGTCGACGACGGTTCGACCGACGGCACCTGCGGCCGGGCGAAACGTTATGCCGGGTCCCACGGGCGATGCGCGATCCGCGTCTATCGCAAGCCCAACGGCGGCAAATGGAGCGCTCATAATTTCGCCTTTCGCCGCGCGATCGGCGAACTGGTTCTCTGCCTCGACGCCGACTCGCGGGTCGACCCCCTGTCATTGCGCCGAATGGTCGTCCACATGGCCGATCCGCAGGTTGCCGCCGTGGCCGGGCAGATTCGGGTGCGAAACCGCCACAACGTGCTCACGCGGCTTCAGGCGATGGAGTACCTGATGGGCAACGGCTGCGCCCGCATGGCCATGAGCCTGAACAAGACGGTGCTGATCGTGGCGGGCCCGCTGGGCCTTTTCCGGCGATGCGCTCTGGAGGAGGTCTTCCTCCGTTACGGCCGGGCAGACGGGCCGCTGGCCGAGGGGCAGGTGGATGGGCCCTTCGAGGGCGACACCTTTGCCGAGGATTTCGACCTGTCGATGGCCGTCCTCTCGCTCGGCGGACGGATCGTCTACGAACCGGCCGCGATTTCGCACACGCGGGCGCCCGATTCGACTCTCGGGCTGCTCAGCCAGCGCTACCGCTGGTGCCGGGGGACGATCCAGGTGCTGCGAAAGTATTTTCGCCGCGCGCGGGTCCAGCACGACCTGCTCCGCCCCGGGCTGCTCGCCTGGCTGACGGCGACCTACCTGTTCGATCTGGCACTGCTGCCGATCATGTATGCCGTGGGCATCGGCATGTTGATCGTCGTCGCCACGAGCCACATCGGCGGGCTGGTCCTCGTCGGCTGGGCGGCGGTGGCACTGCTGGTGAACCTGAATGCCGCCGCGATGTTTGCCCTTCTTCAGGGAGACAGCCTTGGGCTGCTGCACATCCTGCCGCTCTACGACATCTACCAGAATTTCCTCGTCACCCCCGCCTGGTTCATCTCCATCGTGGATGAAGTCCGCGGCGCGCGGATGCGGTGGTGAAGTGCCCGCCGCATGATTTCAGCCCCGTGGCGCGAAGCGCTATGGATCGAGCATGGCGATCAAGCGGGATTTGCTGACGGCGCCTTTCTCCTTGGCGACTCCCTGACCGTTTCTGAATACCAGCAGACTGGGCACGGACTGGAGGCCGTAGCGAGCGGCCAACTCGGGGCTCTCATCAACATCGACCTTTACGATCCGCGCCTGCGAGCTCTCCGCGGCCACTTCTTCCAGCGTGGGGGCCAGCCTTTTGCAGGGACCGCACCAACTCGCGGAACAGAGGACTGCGATTGGTTTCCGACTGGCCGTCCGTGAATTCATCGTCCGCTCCGTCTCCTTCGTAGGCGATGCACGGTTCTACCACGAGGGATGCGCGACTGCGGCTGGCGGTTACAGCGGCAATTCCCTGAGGAAATCGCTACCTTTTGTAGCCCAGAGGATGTTTGGGTTTGCAGCCTGACGGCTGCCCCCTCGGGCGGGGCAGGATCCTCCCATTTGCGCGGAGCGAGAATCGGGACAGTCCCGGAAACACGTGCGTCCGCCGGCGCTTGGAGGTAGAATAATACAGTCGTGGGCACTCGGTCGGGTTTCATTCGGCAGAGATGGCGATGCATTCTCTCCAAGGTCATTTGCTGATCGCCTCACCGCACCTGGCGGACCCCAACTTCGTCCGCACCGTCGTGCTCCTGGTCCACCACAGCGAGGAGGGCACGCTGGGGGTGGTCCTCAACCGCCCGTCGGGCAGGACGATTCGCGAACTCTGGGCCGACGTGGACGAGGAGCCTTGCGACAGCGATCATTCGTTCCATGTCGGCGGGCCGGTTTCCGGACCGGTGATGGCGATTCACACCGATCGGCAGCGGAGCGATCTGGAAGTCTTGCCGGGCGTGCATTTTGCCACGCAGCGCGACTACATCGACTATCTCGTCCGCCAGGAGGAGACGCCGTTCCGCATCTTTGTCGGCCATTCCGGCTGGGGCCGCGGCCAGTTGGAAGGGGAACTCAAGGAAGGCGCCTGGCTGACCATGCCGGCCAGGCTCGAACACATCTTCGCCGACGAGAGCGAGATCTGGGAACGCGCGACCCACGAGATCGGCCGGGCAATGCTCTTCAACGCGCTGAACATCAAGGGGGCGCCCGAGAACCCCTCCTGCAATTGACCCCAAACAGCCGTTGACCGCGCAACGCAAACGTTCACCAACCGTTGCAGGGACCGCTCCGCGACCGGATAACGGCGGCCGGTCCGGTATCGGCCGGACTTGCCGGTCCCTCCGATCGGCCGTCCCAGCGCCTCGAAACGGAGCGAGCAAGGCGATGACAACGCCCGTGGTCTTGGGCACACTCCTGTTGGCCGTCTTCCCCCTGATCACCGGCGCCGCGGAGAGAGACGACTCCGACGGCGACGGGATTCTCGACGACCACGGAGCCGTCCTGGGAACCGACCCGCGGAAGCCCGAGCTGTTCACGAGGATTCGCCGGCTGGAATTCCGCCTGCCGGTCGGCAAACAGGCCGAGCCATGGCAGGCCCTGCTGGCCGGCGGCGGCCAGATCGCCCTCGATCCGGCCGGGTCCGTCCGCCAGCAGACGGACGCCCGGCTGCTCGTTGCGCTCAATCGGCGGGAACAGGCGGAGGAGGCTCGGCTGGCCGGTTCGCTCCGGCCGGGCGGCTCGCGCGGTTGCGCGGTGGCGGTCCGCGACGCCTGGCAGAACTCCCCCAAGGGTTTTTCGTTCTCGGGAGACGGCCTGAACGTGGAACTCTGGCAGCGAGCCGCCATCGAGACGATCGCGCCGGACGACGAGCCGCCGGCAACGGCCGAGACGGGCCAAGGGTGGGTGTCGATCCGCCTGCCCCGCCTGGTACACTATGCGAGTGTCAAGATCGCGCCGAGCGGCCCCGCCCCGGCGCGTTGACCTGGGGGACCACGATTCGTTAAGGGAACGAGGTCAACGATGGGATCCAGGGTATTTGCACGTATCTTGCTGGTTGCGGCGGCGGTGGCCCCGCCCGCCTGGGCGGTCGAGCCGGAGGGCCGGTCCGAAGCCGTCCCGGAGACGCGCTCCACTCCGCCCGGCGCCCGCCAGCGCGAGGGGGGCCGGGCGATGGCCCGGAATCAGGAGAACCGCGCAGGCACCGAGGAGGGACTCCCGGAGGCGCAGGTCGAAGGGCCGGATCGCCGCGAGCGGTTGATGGTCCAGCCCCGCTGGCGGCTTGGCGTCTACGCCTACAACACGCCGACCGGAGTCGTGATCACCCGCGTCGCGCCCGGCAGTCCCGCCTCGCGCGTGGGGCTTGAGCGGGGCGACCGGATCGTGGCCGTCTCGGGCTACCAGGTCGGTTTGGTCGGCGAACGCGTCTATTATCTGGGCGAGGAGCTCCAGCTTCGCGCCGAGCCGCGCGGGCGGGTGCTCCTGCTGGTGCAGAATGTTCGCGGCAACGGCCTGCTGAGCGTGCCCGTCCAACTCGAATCGCCGCGGCGCATCGAACCGGTGATCCCCATGCCCCGCCCGCACCGCGACGCGCCGGGGCGGGAGCGCCAGGCACGGTAGAACCGCCGAGCAGGTTCGGCCGTTCGTGCCGGCCGGTCGGCCCCGCGGTTCACCGGTTCTTCGCGGGGCCCGCGGAGCGCCCGTCCAATCCGCGCCAAGGCCGATCTGTCCCCCGTCCAGCGTCGTCCGCCCGGCGTCTCCCCCGGCGTGCAGAGCGGGGCGCCGGCAGCCGGGGAAGACCGCTCAGCTGAGAAGCTGCCAGGCAATCACCAGGGGCCCCAGGATCAGGACCCACCAGGCGAACCGGTGGAGCTGTCCCCGCTCGAGCCAGCGGACCAGCCAGCTCAGGGCGAAGAGCCCGACGGCGAAGCTGACCATCGCGCCAATCGCCAGAATTCCCGGTTGGAAGTCCGCCGGAGGGTGCTCGAACACGTCGACCAGGTGCAGCAGCCCCCCCCCGGCGATCACCGGGATGGCCAGCAGAAAGGAAAAGGTCGCGGCCTCGTCGCGGCGCATGCCGCAGGCCAAGGCGGCGACGATCGTCGCCCCGCTGCGGGATATTCCCGGCAGAATCGCCAAAGCCTGCGCCAAACCGATCACCAGGGCCTGGCCATAGCTCAGGCTGCGGCAGGTAACCTCGCCCGGTGTTGCCCGGATCGTCCACAACAGGCCAAGCCCGGTGACCGGAAACATCAGCCCTGTGGTCATCGGGCTTTCGAGGACGCCGCCGAAATAGCGCCCGATCCACAGTCCGGCGATCACCGCCGGGATCGTGCCCACGACGAGCAGGCCGATCACCCGTCGCTCGCCGCCGAGCAAGCCGAGGATTCTCCGCCAATAGAAGACCAGAATCGCCAGCAGCGTGCCCAGGTGGAGCACGATATTGACGGTCAATTTCTCGCCGGGAAACGGCTGGCCGAACTGCTCGAACAGCGAGGCCAGGACGACAATGTGCCCGGAAGAGCTGATCGGGAGAAACTCGCCGATTCCCTGGACGACCGCAAGCAGAACGACCTGGAGAAGAAGCATGCTGTGGTGGGCGGGCAAAGGGTTTATTCAACGGGGCAGGAAGTCCACAGGGACAAATCGCGCCGCCCACGCCACAGGAATTATCGCCCATGATCCACGAGCGGGCTACCCCGGTCAGAAGATGGGAACGGCGGATCGTGGAAATCCCCAGTGAGTACCTGCCCGCCTTGGCGAAGCGGGCGGCCGACAGCCTCGGACCGCGTGCCGGCGAAGTCGCGGCCACTCGCGGGCATCTTGTCCGCCAGGCCGTGCAAGACGGCCTTTTGCGCCAGTTCGACGAACTGGTCGGCGACGACGGGACCGTGGACCTGGTCTGCGACCCGGGAATGGAAATCCCACTCGAGCTGGAGAACAAGACGCTCTCGCTCACGGAACTGCTCGACGCCCTCCAGTACAAGCGGACCTGGGCGGAAAAAACGCCGGAAGCCGCCTGAATGAGTCATCAGCAAGCAGCCCCTCCATCCGGAACAACCGGCCGCCCCGACAAAAACCGCAGCGACCACCAGGATTGCCCGGTTTTTGCCGTTTGCCTGACGGGTAAACCCATGGCGGTTGGACTGGCAAGCCGACGATTATTTCGGCGGGCCGTGCTGCTGTCTCACGTTGCGGCCGAGCGCGGCCTGGCTGATCAACGCCAAGCCAAGCCCGGCGGCAATCGGCACGACAGTGGTTTTCGGGTAATGCGGTTGGGTGGAGGAGAAGCCAGACATGATCACGGTGAGCGACCGGGTCGAGTTCAAGCCGGAAGACGTGAACCTGAACATTGCCGGAGTGGGAGAGACGTTCACGCGGTTGATCCGCGAGGCCGTCCAGTTGCCGGCCAGCGACCTGCACTTCAACTGGAACGAAGACGACGTGACGATCTCCGTGCGGCACCTGGGGGTGCTCCGCCGCTGGTCGAACATCACCCGTGAAGAGGGCTCGCGGTTCATCACCTACGTGAAGGCGGCGGCGGGGATGGACGTGGCCAAAAAACAGCGCCCCCAGGACGGCCGCTGGGTCTGCACGCTCGACGGCAATCGGCGCGCCGACCTGCGGATCAGTACAATCCCCACGCTTTACGGCGAGGACCTGGCGATCCGCCTGCTCGAGCGGGAGTTGCCGCTGCTGGAGATCGAGAATCTCGGGCTGCACCCCAAGAACCAGTTCGAACTGCTCGACCTGCTCAACAAGCCGGGCGGACTGATGCTCGTCACCGGGCCGGCCGGGACCGGCAAGACAACCACGCTCTATGCGTGCCTCCACCGCCTCAACGACGACACGCGGAAGATCAACACGATCGAGGACCCGATCGAGTACTCCCTGCCCGGCATCCGCCAGTCGCAAGTCAACCACCGCCAGGGCCTCGAATTCCCCGAGCTCCTGCGGAGCGTGTTGCGGCAGGCGCCCGACGTGATCATGGTCGGCGAGATCCGCGACCCGGTAACGGCGGAGACGGCCGTGCGGGCGGCCAACAGCGGCCACCTTGTGTTCGCCACGCTCCACGCGCCGCGCGCGGCCGGGGCGATCGAAAGCATGTTGGCCCTCGGCGTGACGCCGCACTTCCTCGCCACGAGCCTCTTGGGGATCGTCTCCCAGCGGCTCGTCCGCGCCCTCTGCGACGGCTGCAAACTGCCGCTCGACGTCGACAAGTCGCAACTGTTTCCATCGGTCGAGCGGTGGCTCGAACCCGGCCAGGGCAGGCGAATCTACGCCGCCGACGGCTGCCACCGCTGCCAGCACGAGGGCTACCGGTCGCGAACCGGCGTCTTCGAGGTCTTGCGGATGAGCGGCGAGCTGCGCCAGATGATCGCGCAAGGCCGCACCGCCAGGGAGGTGCAAGAAGAGGCGATCCGCCAGGGGATGCTCGATCTGCGGCGCGCGGCGCTGCTGAAGGTCGCGGCGGGCCAGACCACGACCGACGAGCTGGCGCGGATCGTTCCCGCCGATCGCTTCGTGGAAGCCGCCGCGACCGTCGCGTGCGGCGGCTTCTAGACCGGCTTCTTCATCAGCCGAGGACCTTTCGACTCCGCGCAATCACAACCCGACGCGTAAGCGAGGC
>Ga0123329_1000737_pt1 | contig 32573 bp, 20 predicted proteins | sample BioC12SIPDNA_FD_89703 | JGI IMG/M metagenome (GOLD analysis project Ga0123329, IMG submission 89703) | Anaerobic biogas reactor microbial communites from Washington, USA - Biogas_R1_B C12 SIP DNA | ecosystem: Engineered > Bioreactor > Anaerobic > Unclassified | place: Washington, USA | collected...
GTCTCCACACGTTGAAACAACGTCCAGCATCACGCGTGGAACTCTATATAATACCCTTATCAGCCTGGCGCAAGTCATATCAGTGCAAAAGGTTATACAAACTTATTGGAAACGGCACTAGATCCAGACCGCGCCGCCGACGTGGCCAAACGTTTCGACGTGCCGCACTTCTGCACCACCGAAAGCGAACTGCTGGCCCGCGACCTCGACGCGGTCTACATTGCCACGCCGCAGAACGCCCACTGCCGACAGACGGTCATGGTCGCCGAGGCGGGCAAGCACATCCTCTGCGAAAAACCGATCGCCGTCGCCGCCGCCGAGGTTGACCGCATGGAACAAGCCATCGCCCAAGCCGGCGTCAAGTTCATGCTCGGATTCTGCATGCGCAATAACGTCTACCACCGCAAGGCAAGAGAGCTTGTGCAATCCGGCGCGCTGGGACAACTTGTGATGGGCCGCGCCCAACTGACCTGCTGGTATCCGCCCATCGCCAACGCCTGGCGACAGGACGCCGCCATCAGCCACGGCGGCGCCTTGATCGACATGGGCACCCACTGCCTTGATATCATCGAGTGGATCATGGACGCCAAAATCGTCGAAGTCGCCGGCTTCCAGGACCGCATGACCCACGACTACCGCACCCACATCGAGGACGCCTCGACCATCGTCGGACGCCTCAGCAACGGAGCCCACGCGATCTTCGACAACTACTTCAACCTGCCCGACGCCGCCGCCCAGAACAGCCTCGAACTCCACGGCACCCGCGGCGCGATCATCGGCCAGGGAACGATCGGCCAGGATCCCACCGGCCGCATGTTCAGCATCCTTCAGGAACGGGAAATCGGCTACGCCGCCGACCAGGTCCGCAACGTTGAGCCCACGCGGCAGGAATACCGCATCGAGGGCATCGTCCTCTACGGACAGATTATCGATGAGTTCAGCCGCTGTATCGCCGAGGACCGCCAGCCGCCGATCACGCTGGCTGACGGCCGGCACTCGGTCAATGTGGTCAACGCAATTTACCAAGCCGTCCGCGAGCGACGGGTCGTCAAGGTGGAGGAATAGACGATGAGCAAGCTGGCGATCCTCGGCGGCGAAGCCATCCGCAAGCAGCCGTTCCCTTCGTGGCCGGTCTGGGACCAACGCGAGGAACAGGCCGTCCTCGGGGTCCTGCGCAGCGGCAACTGGTGGCGGTTTGCCTTCGGTCAGGGCGTCGAAATGGCCGAACCCGAATCCGGCGAACGCAGCCAGGTCGCCCAGTTCCAGGAGGAATTCACCCACGCCCACGGCTGCCGCTACGGCATCGCCGCCGCCAACGGCACCGCCACCCTCGAAATGGGCATCCGCGCCATGAGCCTGGCCATCGGCGACGAAGTTATCGTCCCGCCCTACACCTACGTGGCCAGCGCCACCTGCGTGCTCCAGAACAACCTCGTGCCGATCTTCGCCGACATCGATCCGGACACCTACAACCTCGATCCCGCGCGGATCGAGGAGGCCATCACCGACCGTACGCGGGCGATCATGGTCGTCCACTTCGGCGGCCAGGTCGCCGACATGGACGCGATCCTCGAGATCGCCCGGCGGCACAACCTGCCGGTGATCGAGGACGCCGCCCATGCCCACGGATGCCGATGGCGCGACCGCCAAGCCGGATCGATGGGCCTGTTCGGTTCCTTCAGCTTCCAGGCCACCAAGAACATGACCGCCGGCGAAGGCGGCATCCTCTGCACCAACGATCAAAAGCTCGCTGCCGAATGCGACTCCCTGATGTGGGCCGGACGCAGGATCGGCCGGCCGTGGTACGAATTCCACCGCCTCGGCTGGAATTACCGCATGACCGAGTTTCAAGCCGCCATCCTGCGGGTCCAGATGCAGCGGCTCGACCAGCAAATCGAGCACCGCCAGCGAATGGCCCGACATCTGTCAAGCCGCCTGGCGCAGCTCGACGGCATCCGCCCGCTGGTCCGGGACGAGCGGGCTACGCGACACGGCTACCACATCTACATGTTCCGCTACGACGAGCCGCGAATCGGCCTGCCACGAGCGCGGTTCATCGAGGCCCTGACCGCCGAAGGCGTGCCCGCGTTCGGCGGCTACGCCTTCCCGCTCTACCGCAACCCGATGTTCCTCGAAAAACGCTTCATCAACGGCGCCTTCCCGTTGGGCACCGCATACCACGAGGACATCGACTATGCAGCGTTCGCCTCCCGCTGCCCGGTGGCCGAGCGGGCCTGCCGCAGCGAAGCGATCTGGCTGGCACAAAACCTGTTTCTCGGCGACGAGCAGGACATGGACGATATCGCCGCCGCGATCGAAAAGGTCCTGGCCAACAGGAAAGAGATGGTGTGACGATGGCACAACAACCGCGTCAGATGCGGCAGTGGCTGCTGATCCGCAGTTCCCAGCCGGAGAACGTCTACGGCCGGTTCGCCGGCGAAATCCTCAAATCCGAAGGCTTCAACGGATTCGACCTGGTCGATCTCGACGCCGAAAGCCTGCCGGAACTCACCGCTGACGACGTGGCCATCCTCACCCGCTGCTTCCTGCACAAAGCCGAGATCGAGCAACTGCTGGCGATGGTCCGTAACGGCGCGCGGCTGATCTGCCTTCAGCCGTCGTGGACGCTGGCCGCCCAGCTCGGCTGGAAATCCCGCAAACGCGTCACCTATCCCGGATGGATCGACATCGCCGAAGGCTATCCGGGCTCCGGCACGCCCATCCAGGCTCACGTGCCCATCGCCGAATACGATCCGCCGGACCAGAACGCCACATACACCATCGCCGCCCGCGCCGTTCGCAGCGATTGGACAAACGCCGATTGCCCAGCCGCAGTCGTCCAATCCGTCGGACGCGGCAAGATCGCGCTGTTCTTCTACGACCTGCCGGAGGCCGTGGCGCGCATCCGCTTCGGCAATCCCGACCTCGCATCGCACCTGACCAGCGGGCAGTGGGGCTGGCCGCACGCCTCCGACCTCTTCGACGGCCACGTCGACGAACGGGTCATCAACCTGCCGCAGGCCGACTTCCACGGCCAGTTCCTGGCCAAGGTCCTGACCGATATCGCCGCGCATCCGCAGCCGCGCCTGTGGTACTATCCGGACGCCGCCCAACGCTCCGCCGCCGTCTTCCAAAGCGACGGCGACCTCTCCGAACCGCAGCAGTTCGCCGCCCTCTCCGATTGCCTGCTTCAGCACCGCGGCGCCGGCACGTTCTACCTGATGGCCCAGACCAAGCTGACGCCAAGCTGCGTCGCCGACCTTCGCGCCAAGGGCCACACCTTCGGCCCGCACGTATTCGGCGTCGACGGCGAAGACGACCTCTACTTCCGATTCCCGCAACGCCTCGACGAGGAAACGCAGCGCTTCAAGCAGCGATTCGGCGAGCCCAGCCGCACCATCCAATGCCACTACGCCCCGTGGATGGGCTACATGAACTGGCTCGCCGACCATGTGCGCCACGGCTATCGCCTGCTGTTCGCCTACCTGAGCATCCCGCCGCAGCGGCTCAACACCTACATGTGCGGCTCGGGCCGCCCGATCCGCTTCTACGACCGCGACGGCACGACCTACCCATGCTGGCAGCAGCCGGTCATCTCCTACGACGATTCGAGCCTCGCCGAACTGATGGGCAACAACCCCGCTCCGCTCCTGGAGAAATTCGAAGCCAACCTGCAAGCCTCAATCAACCGAACGCACTCGGCCTTCGGCATCCTCTCCCACCCGGTCAGCTTCTGCACCTACAGCCGTCCGTACATGGAGGCGTGCTTCGACCGCCTCACCGCCGAAGGCGTGCCCATCTGCAACGGCGACCAGTGGTGCGACCACCTCGAGCGCCGCGACGCCGTGCGGGTGCGAACGCTCGTCAACGACGACAATTCGCTCACCTGCATCGTCTCAAACCTGACCGGCAGGCAAACCCTGATGATCCCTCTGGCCACCGGCCACGCGCCGCAACTCGACGGCGCGACCCGCGTCCGCCGGCTGGAACAGGACTACCTCTTCATACCCCTCGAAGGCGACGGAAGCGAGATTCACCTGAACATACCGGCCGTGCCAAAGGCCGCAACACAAGGACCATCGACATGAACAAACCGAGCAGAGCATTTCCCGTCATGGAGCGGATGACCGTCAAGGACGTCCGCGAGTACCTCACAACCAACCACTCTATCATCATCCCCATCGGCGTGATCGAGCAGCACGGTTACCACCTGCCGCTGAGCACCGACGCCCTGATCGCCACGCACATGGCCCGGCGGATCGGCCAGCGCACCGGCATCCTCGTCGCCCCGACCATGCACCAGTCGTTCTCCGGCGGCGGCTGTCCCGGAACCATCAACATCTCGCCCGCCGTGATGTCCCTGGTCATCAGCGACATGCTCATCTCGCTGGTCGCCCAGGGCGTCCGTAACGTGTACCTCTTCCTATGCCACGGCGGCAGCGAAAACGCCCGCGCCCTCAACGACGCCATCCAGATCCTCTTGCGCACCAATCCGGCCTTCGAGCGCGTCATGGTCGCCCTCATGCCCATCTGGGACTTCGATCCCGAAAAGATCGCCTGGCACAAAGCCCTGCCCGAAGGCGACTGGCACGCCGGCTGGCTCGAAACCTCGATGGTCATGGCCCTCGAACCCGACGCCGTGCGGATGGATGAACTGGCGGTCGACGAGGAGCCCTACCTGAGCATGCAGATCGAGCATCCCGACAACTACCAGCACGCCGAAAAAATCGTCGACGACAGACACGTCGTCCCGCGAATGTCCCAGCGGCCGCAGGTCCAGGTCGGAGTCATGGGCTTTCCCGACCGGGCCTCTCCTGAAATCGGCAAGCGCGTTTGCGACGCCATCGTCGACGCGGTAAGTGAAAAAATCGCAGCCCTCGAAGCCAAAGCTGACGGCGTTTACAGGGAAGTCCCCTTCACCCCGCCGCCGCTGATCTTCGACATGCAGTAGAAGGAGAACGGTCATGCCCTGGTGGATGAACGAACCGCTGCGTGTCGTCGAAATCTGCGACGGACTGGACTTCAACGGCGTCTCGCTGCAAAAACAGGCGGACATCGTCGCCGACCTGGGCGGCAACGTCCAGCACTTCCACTGCATGTTCCACGGCGCCTCCGACGGCGACACCGCCGGCCTCAACGACCGGCGGCTGTACTTCAACTCTTCGCTCGCCAGGAAACGCAATCCCGACCGCCTGGGCAAGTACCTCCCGATGGCCCGCAAAAAAGGCATCCGCGTCCTGCCCTATTTCAACGTCCACTGGTACACGTGGCAGTTCGGCGAGGAACATCCCGATTGGCGGCAGGTCCGCGAAAACCAAACGCCCATCGACCAGGTCTATTCCACCGGCACCTCGTTCTGCGTCAACGCCCTCGGCTATCGCGACTGGGTCTTCCAGATCCTGCGCGACCTGGCCCGCTACGACATCGACGGCGTCTTCTACGACGGCCCGATCTTCTTCAGCGACTCGTGCTACTGCCCCGAATGCCGCCGGCTCTTCCGCGAGCGCACCGGTCAGGACCTGCCTCCCAAATCCAACCGCGATCATCCGCTCTGGAAGGAACTGGTCGAATTCCAAGCCGACAGCATCGCCCGCTTCCTGGCCGACTCCGACGCCATCCTCAAGGCGATCAACCCCGAACTCCTGTTCTACATGAACGGCAACGCCAACTGGCCCTACTGGCCCACCGGCCGCGACAACGTCCGCATCATCCGCCACTCCGACATGCTCATCGCCGAAGGCGGTTTCCTCTACAACGACCTGAACCATCAGCCGCTCCACAAACCAGGCGTCACCGCCAAACTGCTTTCGTCCCAGTCCGGCGGCAAGCCCGCCCTCGGCGCCAACGCCGCCGGCCACAAGCCCTGGAACTGGTACCTCCTGCCCGAGCCCGAAATCTCGCTCCTGTTCGCCCAGACCCTCGCCCACGGCGGAACCTACTGGACCGCGTTCTTCCCCGGCAATCTCAATCAGCCGCAACTGAACGTCATCCGCGACTACAACCGCCTCATCCAGCGCCATCCGCAGGCCTTTGCCGCGACCCGCTCGCTCGCCCGCGTCGCCCTCCTCTGGCCCGACCACGGCTGCAACTTCTATCGCGGCTCTTCGGTGCCGCTCACCGACTTCACCCGCAAAATCGACGCCTCCGGCGCCGGCGACTTGGCCGCCGAATTCCAGGGCTTCTACGACGCCCTCACCGCGGCCCAGGTCCCCTTCGACGTCATCGGCGAAGACAACCTGGCCGACCCGACGGCCTACGACCTGATCTTCCTCCCGAACGCGCCAAGTCTCGCCGATGACGCAGCCGAGGCTCTCCGCCGGTTCGTCGCTAAAGGCGGCAATCTCGTCGCCACCTTCGAAACATCACTCTACCAGCGAGACGGCCGACGTCGAGACGACTTCGGCCTCGCCGACCTCTTCGGCGTTCGCTACGACGGTGAGATCTTCGGCCCCATGAACTGGGACTACCTCACCCGCACGCCAAGCCGCAAGAACCCTTACCGCCCAGCGACCTCCTCGAACTTCATTCCCGCGCCGGTCCACGGTATCCGAGTCGCCGCCACCACCGGCCGCGCCCTGATGAACTTCTGCCACCGCCTGCCCGGCTGCTACGAAAACACGCCAACCGTATCCGAGCTGCCCTTCCTCGTCGAAAACCGACACGGCCGCGGCAGGATCGTCTTCCTCGCCGGCACGCTCGGAGCCGCCCTGTCCGCCGCGCGGTTTCCCGATCATACGGACCTGATCGCGACCCTCGCCAACCGGCTCGCGACGCCGCTGGTCAAGATCGACGACGCCCCGTGGATCGAGGTCGGCATTCGAAGCCGCGAAGGAAAAACCTGGCTGCATCTGATCAACTACATGGCCGGCCTCAAACGCCCCATCCGTCAACTGCGGCGACGCCGGGACGTTCAACTCTGGCTGCGGTCGGCAGCCGCGCGGGCCACGCTGCTCCGCCAGGGAAAGAAGCTTCCCGTCCGCAAGCGCTCCAACGGCATCTGCCTGACCGTACCGCAGGTAGAGGACTACGAAATCATCGAACTGAGTTAAAGGATCGAACGAATGGACTGGCGAATACTGGCCGCGATCAGCGTCTTGACCTGGGGCGGCTACAACTTCGTGCTCAAAGCCGTCTCCGCGAGACTGGCCTGGCAGGTCTCGATGGCGTGGTTCCTGACCGGCTACGTCGTCATCGTCGGAACCTACACTGCATGGCACCTGGTCCGAGGCAAAACCCGGTTCTTCCAGGTCGACTCCGGTTGGTCCCTGCTGGCCGGCGTGCTCTGCGGACTCGGTGCGATGGCCTTCTTCAAGGCGATCACCCTTGCCCCGGGCAGCACCGTCCTGCCGCTGGTCGGCCTCAACATCGTCGTCGCCGCCCTGGCCTGCCTGATCTTCCTGCACGAGCCGCTCTCAGCCCGACTCGTCGCGGGCATCCTCTGCGCCGGCGCCGCCGTGATCCTGCTGGGACGATAGGAAACTGCCCATGGCCTTCGAAACGGACGAACACTACCAAGCGTCGCTGATCGACGACGTCTGCCAGTTCGTGCGAATCCCAAGCCGCAGCGGCCCAGCCGGCGGCGAGGAGGCTGCGATTCAGGCCGTCGTCGAGCAGCGGATGCGCGAACTCGACGCCCGGGTCCACACCTTCCAACCCGCCGACATGCCCGACTTCCTCCACCACCCGCTCTGCAGCGGTCCAAACCGCCAGTACGCCAACCGGCCAACCGTCATCGGCGAACTCGGCCCGCCGGACGCACCGGCCCTGCTCGTGCTCGCCCACAGCGACACTGTCCCGATCTTCGACCCCGACCAGTGGACCTTCGACCCGTTCCTCGGCGAAGTCCGCGACGGTGCGATCTGCGGCCTCGGCGCCTCGGACGACAAGTGGGGCACCGCAACCATGCTGGGCATCATGCGAATACTGCGGCAACGCAGCCGCCCGTTGAGCAAGCGCCTGATCTTCGCCTCGACCATCGATGAGGAAAGCGGCGTGGGCAACGGCGCCCTCCTGCTCCACCTGGCCGGCATCCGCGCCCAAGCCGCCCTCTACCTCGACGGCTACAGCATGCACGTCCTGCTGGGCAATCTCGGCGGCTCCTCAATCGACCTGCGCCCAAAGACCCCGATCGCCGACGGCACTCTCCGGCAACACGCCAGAGCCCTGAACACCGGCTGCGAAACCCTGAGCCTCAGCCGCCAAGCCCTCTTCGACGGCTCCCTCTTTCGCGACAACGCCCGACGCGACTGCTCCGTCGCCCTTTACCAGCGCCGCGACGACCGCGGCCCATACTTCCACGTGGCCTTCTACTCGCTGCCTGGCGAAAATCGGAAAACGTACTGCCGCGAACTCCAAGCGATGCTCCGCGACTCGCTGGGCCAGGCCCTCGACCGATACGACGCAACCTGGCGCGAGCCGTGGTTCGAGCCCGCGTCGGTGCCGACCGACACGCCGCTGGTCTCCTGCCTTGCCGACGCCGTACGCACAATCACCAACCAGCCGCCCGTCCTCACCACGATCTCCAAACAGGATGCCTTCGTCCTGACCAACCACGCCCGAATCCCGACCGTCTCCTTCGGACCGCAAAGCCGCCTGACCGGACGCGGCGCCTTCCATCAGCCGGACGAATGCCTCGACGTCCACGAAGCCTGGAACGGTTTCCGCATCGCCGCCAACGCCGTTGACAACTGGCTGGAGAGCTGAGCATGCCAAGCGAACTGACCCAAGCCGACCTGACCAGAGCCTTCACCGACGTCGGACTGCAGCCCGGCGACAGCGTCATCGTCCACAGCGCGTTTCGCACCCTCGGCGCCGTCCAGGACGGCCCGCAAACGGCTATCGCCGCCCTCCTCGAAGCCATCGGCCCGCGCGGCAACCTCATGCTGCCGACCTTCAACTACACGCTGCCGCCCGGCGAGCCCTTCGACCCGGCTCACACGCCCGGCCTCACCGGCGTCCTGACCGAAACCGGCCGCGCGTGGCCCGGCGCCGTCCGAAGCCTCTGCCCGACCCACTCCGTCGCCGTCATCGGTCCGGACGCCAAGGAACTGACCGCAGACCACCTCCGGTTCCGCGCCGTCGGCATTGGCTCGCCCATCGACCGGCTCGCCAAACGCGGCGGCAAGGTCCTGCTCATCGGCGTCGGCCACACCAGCAACACCACCATTCACCTCGGCGAGGAATACGCCGGCGTGCCCAAAGCCCCGTGGGCACAGGGCCTGCCGACCTGGACAGTGCGAACGCCCGACGGACAGATCGTCGAACACCGGCACGACACCTCCACGACGTGCAGCACCGGCTTCGGCGCAGCCGAGTATCCCATGCGTCAGCGCGGCCTCATCCGCGACCTGCGACACGGCGCCTGCAAAATCCAGCTCATGCGCGCCCAGGATGTGATCGACTCGGTCGTCCGCGTCATCAGCGAAAAACCCGATATCCTCCTGTGCACCTGGCCCGGCTGTGTCCCGTGCACCAGAACCCGCGAAAACCTCAGACGAGAAAAGAAGATACCGTAAGGAGCCAAAACCATGTCACCCAGCGCAACCTTGGTCCGGCGTCAGGATCGATCGATCATCATGGGCACGCTGCCGGTGGAAAAATCCATCCGCTGCGGCGTCGTGGGACTCGGCAACCGCTCGGTCCACAACGTGCTGCCCAAACTCATCCGCTACGACGAATTCACCGTCGCCGCCGTCTGCGACGTCCGCAAAGAAGTCACCGACAAAGTTGTCGCCGAACTCCGGGAAAAGCACGACCTCGCCGTGCCGGGCTACCTCGATTTCGACCAGATGCTCCAATCCGAATCGCTCGACGCCGTCGTCCTCCAGCTCGACCCGGACCGCCAGATCCCGCTCGCCTGCCGCGCCATGAACGCCGGCCTGCACGTGATGGCCGAGGTCCCGCTCACCTACAGCCTCGATGACTGCTGGAACCTGGTCGCCACCGTCGAACGGACCGGCAAGGTCTTCCTCCTGATGGAGCAGCTTCGCTACGCCGGATACGTCGCCGCCTGGCGAGAAATCATCCGCAAGGACGTGATCGGCCACCCGCTCTTCGTCGAAGGCCAGTACTTCCACTACCTGCCCTGGATGCACTTCCAGGACGACAGCGGCCGCTTCTTCACCCGCCAGCAGGTCGCCGAGTTCGCCTCCAACGCCAAACCCACCTGGCGATTCCGTCAGCCGTCCATCGGCTACCTGCCTCACGAACTCTCGCCCCTCCTCTACATCCTCGACGACCGCGTCGTCCGCGTCGAGGGCATGTCCACCCGCAAGGAAAGCTACAAGCATCCCGGCCTCGAATACGCCGACATGCAGGTGGCCCTCATGCACACCGAAAAAGACACCATCATGCGACTCGCCACCTCCTTCAGCGCGCCCTACACCGAGTCGACGAGCTGCCACTGGCACCACATCAAGGGCTCCGAAGGCTTCATCGAAACGCCCCGCGCCGCCTGCGATAAGGCCAAGCTCTGGGTTCACGGCTGGCACCTCGATGAACCCCTGACCGTGCCGTGGAGCTACAAACGCACCGACGCTCCGCCCGAAGCCCACAACAGCGGACACGGCGACCTCGACTTCTACGTCTTCGCCCAATTCGCCGACGCCGTCCTCTACGGCGCCAAACCAACCCTCGACGTCTACAAAGCCGTCGAAACCGCCGCCCCGGCCATCCTGGCCGCCAGGTCGATGGAACAGGACAACGCACCGCAAAACGTCCCCGACTTCCGGCCCGGCCCGCACCGGCCCAGCGGACAGCTTCCCAAAAACATGCAATAGCCGAAACAGACAATCGAAGGCACGATCAAGGAGAACGGATCATGGCCAGGAAAAAAGATGTGGTTTCCGACTTCCGCTACGACACCGGCGCCGCACGGGTCCCCTGGGCCGCCGTCGGCGAAAACATCCGCGAACAGGAAATCCTCGACATCGTCAAGTTCCTCGTCCGGCCCGCCGAAGGCAAAACGACCGCGTATAACCGGGCCTTTGGCCAACTCGGCCAAGCCGTGCGCCAACTCCAGCAGGTCGGCAAACCCGTCGGCAAACTGAGTCTGGCCGGCAACGTCCAGGCCCTCGAAGACCGGGTCGCCAAATTCCTGAACGTCAAGCACACCGTGTTCCTGACCAACGCGACCGCCGGTTTCGAAATCGGCTATCGCTTCGCCGGGCTTCAGCCGGGCGACGAGGTCATCGCTCCCGCCATCACCTTCATCGCCACCATCGCCTACCCGCTGAGCATCGGGGCCAAAGTCGTCCTCGCCGATGTGGACCCGCGAACCCTCAACATGGACCCAGCCGACGTTGCCCGCAAAATCACGCCCAAAACCAAGGTCATCATTCCCGTCCACCTCGGCGGCTATCCGGTCGACATGGACCCGATCATGCGCCTTGCCCGCAAACACGACATCACCGTCATTGAGGACGCCGCCCACGCCTTCGGCGCCTCGTACAAGGGCAAAATGATCGGCACCATCGGCCACTTCGGCTCCTTCAGCTTCCATGAGGTCAAAAACATCACCTCCCTCGGCGAAGGCGGCATCCTCTGTTCCAACACCCCCTTCGGAAAGGAACTTCGCCGCGCCCGATTCCTGGGCCTCGACCTCTCCAAGAAGATCCCCATGTGGCTCTACGACGTGCCCGCCTTCAAGGGCAAGGGCGGTTACTTCGCCACCGGCAACTACTCCTCCACCGAAATCCAAGCCATCTGCCTCTCCTCGCAGATCGGCCGCCTCAAACGCATCATCGCCGCAAGGCGAAAAGCCGCCGACTACCTCAACCGCCGACTCGCCAAAGTCGACGGCGTCGTCACCCCGCCCTTCGACGACAACAAGGTCAAGACCACCTACCACCTCTACCTCCTCCAGATCGACCCGAACAAGGTCGGAGCCGACGTCCAACAACTCAAAACCAAACTCGACAATCGCGGCCTCGTCCAAATCCCCCACTTCGCCCCGCTCTACAAGTTCTCCATCATGAAACAGCTCGGCTACGACACCGCCGCCATCGAACAAACCTGCCCGGTCGCCGAGGAGGCCTTCCGCCACCGCTTCACCCACCTGCCCCTCTACGAACTGACCGACGACCAGCTCAAATACATGGCCGACGCCGTCATTGACTCCGTCGAAGAACTCAAACAAGGACGATAAACAGAAAAAGGGGACATTCTACTTTTTCCAGATATCTGCGTGCATCTCGTGAAATATGACGAGTGACCGCCAATCACAGGCGACATAAAGGAACGACGCGATGCTGGCTTTCGTGCTGGATGAAACGTTGCGGGACGAACTGAACGCCTCCGGACAAAACTACTGGGACGTCTACCTCGAAGAGATCGCCGATCTGCTCGGAGTCCGCGCCGACGTGCTCTCGCCGCACGATTTGGCGAACGGCAAGTCACTGACGGAGGTCCGAGCCCTGATCGTCGGCTGGCACACCGGCCGCCGCCTCGACGCGCCGGTCCTCGACGCGATCCGCAACTGGGTCCGCGACGGCGGCATCCTGATCGGCTTCGGCACGCACGGCCTCGACGACGTCTTCGGCGTCCGCCGCGGCCAACCCGTCGCCCAAACCCCCGACGACTACGCCATCAGCGGATACTTCGACTACCGCAACCATCCACTCACCCGCGAACTGCACTGGACGATCTTCCTCGAACAAAAACTAATCATCCTCTCCGACCTCGACGCGATCGAGCCGACCTCAGCCGAGGAACTCGCCCGCCTCTTCGACCCCGAGGCCCGCGACCTGAACCGGCCCGCCGTCACGTGGAACCGTTTCGGCCGCGGCGCCGCCGCGTGCTTCGCCTTCGACGCCGCCAAAACCGTCTGGCTCCTCCACCAGGGCCGGCCGGTGCAGAACGACCGCGTCACCGACGGCGTCTGGCCAAGGGCCTGTGACCTCCAACTCCTCGGCGACCACTCCCGCAAAGTCCGCTACGCCGACCAAATCGTCTTCCTCATCCAGAACCTGATCGCCCGCGCCGGCGTGCCGTTCATCCATCAGATCCCGCCCAAAGACGGCCGCGTGGCCGACGCCATGCTCTCCTACGGCGGTGACGAATACCAGGGCCCGACCGAACTGAGCCTCGACGCCTCCGACTGGATGCGTGAAAAGGGTCTCGGCTACCACATCAACATGCTGCCCGTCCATCCGATCACCGCCGAACAGATGCGCCACATCCGCGAAGACAACCGCCACGAAGTCTCCATCTACTACGGCCTCTGCGAACACGACGGCTACCGCATGTTCCCGCAGCGCTACCTGGAGCAGAGCGAGCAGTTCCAACAGCGATTCGGCTTCGGCCCGATCACCACCGTCAACAAGTGGCTCGGCTGGACCGGCTGGACCGAACCCGCCAAGTGGATGCTCGCCGCCGGCGGCAAGTCCGACAACTCCTTCAACGGCTACAACCTCGCCTGGACCCACCCGCTGGCCAACACGTCCAACTTCAGCTTCGGCTTCGGCACTTCCTACCCCTTCCACTTCTACGACGACCACCGCCACGGCAACCGCCGGATCGACTTCCTCGAACAGCCGATCGCCTGCTACGAGGTCGGCCATCGCGGCGCGACCCTCGACAACGAAACCGACGCCTCCCACGAAGTCCACCTGCCGGTCGAAATGGCCATCCGATGGCATCTGGTCATGAACATGTTCTATCACCCAGCCTACGTCGCCCGATACCCGCGCTGCCGACAGGCCATCGAGGAAATCCTCCGCTACATCGAACATCGCAACGCCAACGTCCACCACGTCGGCAACGACGAGGTCTGGCGCTGGTGGGATGCCCGCTCGCGCTCCGCCATCCGCCTCGTCGACGCCAAACCCGACTCCGTCGAGTTCGACTGCGACGGCCAATACCACGGCGGGATGGTCTTCAAGATGCTCCTGACCCGCCCGCTCGAAACCGTCAAAATCGACGGCAACTACCCAGCCGAATACGAAACCCGCCACGAATTCGGCGGCCATTGGCTCATGGCCGTGCTTCCGCCCGGCCGCCATCGCCTGCGCATCTCCTTCGCTTAGCGTCCGCCGCTACTCGACAAAAACAAGCTTACCCCATCGCAGCGGAGTGCACCAGTTGTCCGCGCCGCCGTTCCACGATCGGCCGGCCGCCTGAAGATCAAAACCCCACACCTGCCCAGCCTGCGGCGTCTTGCCGAAATACGACCACGGCAAAAAACCTTCAAGCGCCCATCCTGTCTCTGTCGGCTTGGCCGCCACCAACGCATCCGGAATCAGATCGCCCGACTCGACCCCGCGGGGCGTCCTGGCGCTGATATGCACAGCCTGCGGCGGGCCGTTGTCCTTGGTCACCGGGGCGAAAATCGCCTGAAAATGATCGTCGGTGAAATAGGGAAACTCCTCGCTGTCGACCGTGCTCAGGTAAACCCGCACACAGTCGCCCGCCCATACCCACCAGTGGCTTCGATCGTTGTGCATCCCGTCCGGGTCGATCACGTCCGCCGCCACGTACAAACCGTCGCCGTTGTACGCGACGCCGAACCGCGCCACGCTCTTGGCCGCATCTTTGCCTTCTTGCGGCTCCTCAACACCGGCATAGCCCATCGTGCCGCCGCTGGCCGCCGCGTCCAGCGAGATGCCAGCCGGCAGTTCCGGCCACTCAGCCAACTCGCCGTCCACAACGATCGCACGCCCCTCAACGTTCATCGCCTCCAGACGCCGCAGATGCCACGGCCGCATCGCCGTCGGCAGCTCAGCCAAACCCTTCGGCAGCGCGCTCTCCGGCAGATAGACGAAAACCGGATCCTCGTCCGGACGAACCTGCCATCGCCCGTCCGCCTGCCGCAACCGCTCCTCGCCCGGCCGGCCGCCCCAGAGGTCCTCCGCCGCCAACGGCTCAGCCGGCAGATCGATCCACTGCGGCTCGCCCTCGACCATCACCGTATCGCACCAGATCGCCGCCAGCACCGCGCCCTCCATCCACGGAGTCCGCCAGTACCAGACATGATGAAACTCCGGCGCCTCGCCGACCCGCCCCAGAAACGCCGCGTCCTCCAGATGCCGTGACGTCGTCGCCATCGCCGGAACCGCGAGCTTCGCCTCCCCCGCGCACGTGATGATGCCGAAGTTGTGCTCCGGCTCCTCCAGATTCCCGCCCCAGTCGCGAAGCATGTGGAAGTGGAACCGCTCGACGCCCGCCGCGATGCTGATCAGCATCGTCCGCGAGAAAAAACACGCCTGCTGGAATTGCGTGACCGCCTCGTAGCTGGGCTTATCGCCGATGTGTGTCGGCCAGCCGATCTCGGAAAAGATGATCCCCTGCCCGTCGCCGTGATCCGCGATTGCCTTGCGCAACCGCCGAATGTCCACCAGCAACCCGTCCTCCGGTCCCTGCTTGGTGGAGCGATACGGATGAATGTCCACCAGCCGGTACTTCTCCGATAGCCCAGCCTCCAGCAGCCGCACGATGTACCCGACGTCGGCCCCGCCGGTGCTGCCAAGGATCATCCGGGCCTCCGGATTGACCGCCAGAATCGCGTCCGCCGCCGTCCGGCAGATCGCCACAAACTCATCGAACGTCCCCTTGAAGCTCCCGTACGGCTCGGAGTTCGGCTCGTTCCAGATCTCGAACTCCGGCACGTAATACCCTTTCGTCATCGTCGCCAGCCGCCGGCAATACTCCGCATAGTCAGCCAGATGCTCGGGTTTCGGCGGCCACACTCCGGCCCAACCCTCCGTCGCGCGGTTCGGATCGACCGTCCAGCCGGGCGAGAAAGCCAGGCTGTGCCGACGCACCAGACCGTACTGCATATCGTGCTCCACCATCTCGCGCGGGTCGCCCCCGAGGTTATACACGTCCTTCGCCGGATTGCCCACGCACCAGGTCATGGTGCCGCCGCGAAGCTGATGCACGCCGATCAATCGGGCCAAATCCTGTCCGCTGACGTACGCCGAGCCCTGCCACGCCCCTTCGCCGTCGATCCCGATGATCCCAAACGGCGACCGAAGCTCCTGCGCCCGCGAGAGCTTCCGCGGCGGATGGACCAGAACGATGCGATCCTTCTCAACCGTCTTGCCCTCGCCGCCGATCGGCAACACCACGCGAAGCTGATAAACGCCCGCCTGAGCCTCCGGCAGATCGATCTGCCAGTCGTCGCGCCCGATAGGTTCAAACGTTCCAGCCGCCGTCTGACCCTCGCGCATGAGATCGAATAGCACGAGTTCCGGCGGACTCGACACCGGCGTCGGACCGATGTCCAGCAGCACCCGCACCGGCTGATCCGTCCGGTACACGTTGGAAATCTTCTTTGCGTCCGGAACCAGCGTCAGCGACACCATCTGCTCCGGTGGCAGCAGCGCCGCAACGTACTCCAGCACCCCGCCGTCGTCCGAATCGGCGTGGAAACTCACGTCGCCCACAAACCCGACGTACTCAAAGTACAGCGTCACCGTCGTCGCCGGCTCAGCCGGCTCGATCCAGTCCAGCGCCGCCGGCTCGATCGTCGCGTCGCTGCCCGGCCGATAGCCCGGCGAATCCTTGCCGTACCGCCACAACTCCCGCCGCTCCCCGTCGTCGACCGTGCCGTACAGCACCAGATCCCCTTCGCTCAGTTCCAGACTGCTGCACCGCGGCGTGGTGAACCGGAACCGCGAAACCGGCTTGGCGAATCGGAACGTCATCGTCCAGTAACACGTCCCGCCCGCCGTCTTGCCCACCGAAAGCACATCCGACGACTGGTCGTCCGCCATGTTCGCGTCCGGCCGAAATGTGATTCCCCAGCCCGTCGACCAGAACCACGTCGTATCCTTCCCGTCGCCGATCGTCACCGTCCCGCTCTCGCCATACTCCCGCGGCTCAACCAGATTCTCCGGCCCCATCCGCCACCGCGCCGCCTCGACCGGCAGCGTCAGACACGTGAAAGCGACCGCGACAACCAGCGCCAACCTGACGTGCATAATTTGCTCCTCTACAAAAGCCCAGCCGCCATCCGCTTCGCCGAAGTCCATACGGTAAGCGATGTGGCGGAGTCTGCGCAACACAAATGCCTTGGAGATCTGCCGACGCGGATCAGAGATTGTCTTTCGAGAACCACCAGTAGTAATAGAACGGCTCGATGTACGTGTACATCGGCACGGTTCCGCGGCTGGTGAACTGCCCGCCGGTCTCCGCCGTCGCCCGCCCGTCAAGCCACAGCACGCTCAGCAGCCCAATACCGTCGCGGGCTCCGTGGCGGTCCCAATCCACGTAACCGCCCGGATCCTCCGGCCAGACCATAAAAGACAGCATGATCGGCCACTGCGCGTTAAAGTCCGCGATGATGATCCGCTCCGACGGCCGCGAAATCTCCGTGATCCGGTAAATCTTGTCGTAATCCTCGCCTCGATAGACCCACTCGCCGCCGCAGCGGCTGTTGTACCCGTACGTCCCGCTGTAAAATTGCTTTTCCGTAGCCGGGCACTGCAGCACGTCCGCCACCGTCCCGATCTGAACCCCCCACTCATCCAACTGGAACCCCGGAATCCCCATCAACCCCTGCCACCCCGGCGGATTGTTGACACCCGCCACGATGTGATCGTTGTAGTTGTTCTGATAGATCACCCCATACGCCCCAAGCTGCCGGAGATTACTCAAACATGCCGTCTGCCGAGCCGTCCGACGCGCCTCACCCAACGCCGGCAACAACATGGACACCAGCACCGCGATGATCGCCACCACCACGAGGAGTTCGATAAGGGTAAAACCATGCCCAATACGATGGGACGCCCGGCCAACCTCCCCGGACAACATGCCCACACGCCAGCACCACAAACGGCGGTCCACGTGACTTGTTCTGACCATGCTATCCTCTCTATCATCAAGCTTACACGTGTAAGTGTACCCGAACCCGCCTTCCCCTGTCAACCCCTTTCTCCTGCGGACCACACGTCCTGAACGAACCTGAAAAGGGGACATTCTACTTTTCCATCCGCGTCCTTCTTGGTGCGTCCATGCCGCGGTATAGCTACCAAATAGCACTGTCGCTTCATTAATATTTAAACAGCCAATAAAACAAACCTCTTGCGGTATTCCGTCAATACTGCTATATATTACAGTATACTGCAGTACAACCCGGGAGCGGGCCAGTGGCCTCATATATCGACATCTACACCGAAACCAGAAAACAAATCATAGCCGGCGACCTCAAGCCCGGCGCCAAACTCCCCGCCCATCGGCAAATCTCCGACCACTACCAGGTCTCGATCGCCACCGTCACCAAAGCCATCAACCGCCTCAAACGCGAAGGCCTCGTCCGCAGCTACCGGGGACTCGGCACCATCGTCGCCGATGACACCCCCGAACGATCAGCCGCCCTCCGCAAGACCGTGACTTTCATCACCGCCGGCCATCCCTTCATCCATCAGATATTCGCCTACGCCGTCCAGGAGGTCTTCGCCTCCTCGTCCTGGTCGGTCAACACCCAGTGCGGCCACGGCAACCTCGAATGGTATCGCCAGTTCCTTGACGACGCCCACCGCCATCCGCCCGCCGGCCTGATCGTTGCCACGGTGCCGTCGCAGCTCTTTACCTACCGCCCCGAGTTGCTGCCTCATCCGAACACGCACGTCGTCATCATGGGCCACGAAATCCCCGGCCGGCGATACGACACCGTCCGGACCAACGCCTACCAGGAGGGCGTCGAACTCGCCGAGTACCTGCTGGCCAAGGGCTACCGCGACGTGCTCTACGTCACCTCGTCCAAAGAGGGAGAGGTGCCCGAATCGCAAACCCTCGTCGCCCTCAGCAAGACCCTCGCTCGACACGGCGTCTCGTTCGACGGCCGCAGCGTCCGACGCTACCAGGACACCCACAGCTACGGCCCCAAACCCGATCCCATCATCGACCCCTGGCAGTTCACCCGCCACCTCCTGAAAACCGAACGCCCGCGGGCCATCCTCGCCGGACACGACTGGATCGCCCTCGGCGTCCTCCGCGCCCTCGACCAGGCCGCCCTCCGCGTCCCCCACGACGTGGCGGTCATCTCCGCTGAGGGAACCGGCAGCACGGGACTGATCGCCGCCGCCCCACGACTGACCACCGTCGACACCCTCTACCACTTCCGCGCCAAAACGGCCGCCGAACTCCTCAAACGCCGGCTCGAAGGCGATACCGGACCCATCGAATACCACGAAACCTACGGCCGTGTCATCGAAGGTGAAACGGGATAAACCATGAAAACGTCACGTCACAAATGGCGGATCGCAAATCGGCCCCAAGCCTTTACCCTCATCGAACTCCTCGTCGTGGTCGCCATCATCGCCGTCCTCGTCAGCATCCTCCTGCCCGCCCTCAACGCCGCCCGCGACCAGGCCAAACTGACCATCTGCGCGTCCAATCTTAAGCAACTCCACATGGCCGTCTGGGGCTACGTCCAGGACTACGGCGACTGCTTGCCCCCTTCCGGCGTCACGCGAGCCTGGGTCGAGGTGCATCCGCGATGGAACGATGCCCTGCGACCCTATGTCAGCGGCGGCGACGCGGCTCAGTTCTACTACGGCAGCGGTCGCCAGGATCCGCTCATCTTCAGGTGCCCCTTGCGGCCGGACGTCGATATGTACGGTTACGCCCGCAGTTACGCCTACAACATGGACCTGCACTGGAGCGGCGAACGGGCGGCGAAACTCGATAGGGTCGGCGGGCCCGACAAAACACCCCTGTTCTTCGACGGCGCATCCTACGCCTGCAATGCGTGGATCGTTCTGGACTCCCTTAGTGTCAGGACGGAAATGAACCGCCACAACGGCGGTGCCAACTGGCTCTTCGTCGACGGAAACGCCCGCTGGATCGAGCAACTCGAACGGCACCTGTACTATCCCCCACACGAAAATGAGTTCTTCTACGGCGTAAACGACCCGGATTCGTACTGGCGATAGACCCGATAGCCTCTTCACAAGGACATCCCATGAACCAAGTTGGATGGTGCGCTTCCCTGACAATCGTGGTACTGGGTTCGCTCGCAGCCGCCGACCCGGACGACCGCTACATGCACTTCGACCCCGAAACCGCCGACGACGCCTCCTTCCGACCGCGAATCTGCCTCAACGGCCTCTGGGACTTTGCTCCATTGCCCGACGACGCCGATTTCAGAGCCGTCCCTGACGAGCCCTGGCAGACCATCAAGGTCCCCAGCTTCTGGGAAAAAACCGCCTACTTCGAATTCCCGCCCGAATGGGCCGCCGCTCACAAGGCCTGGTTCCGACGCGACTTCACCGTACCGGCGGAGTGGAAGGACAAACGTGTCTTCCTCCACCTCGGCGCCGTCGCCTACTGGTGCCGCGTCTACGTCAACGGCGACGCCCTCGATACGCCCGAAACATTCGCCTTCCTGCCCATCACCCTCGACGTGACCGACCACGTGCATTTCGGCCAGACCAATGTCCTGGCCGTCGCCGTCCAGGACGCCACACGCTACGGCCGAGACGTCAACGCCCCCGAGTCCATACATCCCCTGCGAGGAATCTGGCAGGACGTCTACCTCTTCGCCGTCCCGCAAGTCCATTCGAAAAACCTCTTCGTCCGCACGTCCGTCAGCACCAAACGCATCGACGTCGACCTGTGCGCGACCAACGCCTCCGACCTCGCAGCCGACGTGCGGGTGGTCCACCGCGTGACCGATCCCGACGGCGCCGTCGTCAAGGAATTCGACGGCGGAACCGCACGCCTCGAACCGCACGCCGCCGCCACGCTCGCCGCCGGCGACCAGTGGCCGGACCCCAAACTCTGGACGCCCGAGTCGCCGCATCTCTACACCTTGCATACCGTGATCCAACGGGACGGCCGGCCCGTCGACGAAAAACGCACCCGCTTCGGCTTCCGCGAATTCCGAATCGAACGCGACCGCTTCATCCTCAACGGCGAGAAGGTCACGCTGCTGGGCTGTTGGGACAATCCCGTCGACAACATCCATCCCGAGCAACTGACCCCCCAACACGCCCGACTCCAACTCCAGGCCCTCAAGGCCATGAACGCCAATACCATCCGCTGGCACGGCGTCAAGGGCATACCCATCCCCCTGCTCTACCGCCTCTGCGACGAAATGGGCTTTCTCGTCATCGCCGGCCTCGACAGCGACAGCATCGCCGGCGACCCCACGGAACAGACTCTTCAGCGGACCGAGACCTTCTTCCGAGAGGCCATGCTCCGAGACCGCAACCATCCGTCGATCGTGATCTGGAACGCCAACAACGAGCGGTTCAGCTATATCTACTGGGAAGGAACCCTCCGCCAGCCGCCCGCCGACCCGCAGCCGCGCCAGTGGTTCGACATGTTCACGCAGCTCGACCGATGCATCAAGGACTCCGACCCCACCCGCCCCGTCACCTTCCACGGCAGCTACGACCTCTTCGGCCATTCCGAAATCATGAACGTCCACTACCCCGTCTACGTGGTCGACCTGCCCACCGGACGCGACTTCTTCCGCAACCTCCGCCGCTCCTGGCCCGCCGTCTTCGAACGCGACAAGCCCATCCTCGTCGGCGAATACTGGTTCGTCCCCTGCCTCCAGGAGTTCTTCGAAAAATACTGCGGCGAAGCCGCCTTCCGCGATCCGAAATCCGCCCTCCGCGCCGGTGCCGACTACAACGAACAACTCTCCCTCGGCTGGCGACGAGACAAGATCGCCGGAATGCTCGGATTCGCCAACTACATCACGTTCAACATGCCCCTCGCCTCCCACGCCACCCGCACCGCCACCCCGCGGATCGAGCACGAGAGTTGGGAAGGACCATACGTCAAACCCACTTACGCCATGCGCCCGCGAGTCAATCCCGGCTGGGACCCCGACGCCCCGCCCTGGTCGCCCACGCCCGTCTTCGATGCCTTCACCCGCGCCTTCGCTCCCCTCGCCGTCTGGGCCCCGGACGCCGCCAAGGCCTATCGAAGCGGCCAATCCATCGACAAAACAATCGTCGTCATCAACGACCACCCGCGCGAAATCATAGCACGCCTCCGCGCCGCCTTCCTCGCCGGCGACCGCGAACTGGCCCATGCCGAAATCCCCGTCACAATCCCCAAAACCGATGTGGCGACGTTCACCGTGAAACTGGCCGCACCGACCGTCGAGGCCAACACCGACGTGATCTTCCGCCTCGCCCTGACCGAAGGGAAGGAAACCATCGCCCGCCGCGATCAGGACGTGACGCTCTACCCCGATTCATACTTCAAACCGCCGGTTTTCGACGCACCCTTCCAACTCTACGACCGCAACGGCGTCACAACGGCGATCCTCAAAAAGGCGGGCGTGCAGTTCGACGAATGCAGTGACCCTGCGAAGCTCGACTCCAACCGCCCGCTGGTCGTCGGCTATCGCAGCCTCGACGCCGCCGCACAGCCGCTGCTGACCGAATTCTGCCGCGCCGGCGGACACGCCCTCGTCTTCGAACAGGACAATCAAGGCAGCTCCGACACCCAGGCCTACGTCCAGGCGCCCGGCCACCCGATCTTCGACGGCATCGACGGTCCCGAACTCACCGGCTGGCAGGGTGACGACAACTACGTCACCGACGGCGCGTTCGCCAAACCCACCAGCGGAAACTTCCTCATCCTCGCCGACTGCGACGTCAAACGCACGCCGCTCCTCCGGCAGTTCATCGGCCGAGGCTCCCTCATCCGATGCCAACTCCGCTGCTCCAAACGATACGGCGACGACCCAACCGCCACGCGACTGATCCACAACCTCCTCAACGCCATCGCCTCACCGCCGCAGCGTCACCCGACCAACAACGTCCTGCTGGTCAAGGGCAGCGGCGCCACCGAGAATATCCTCGCCCACTTCGGAGCCAAATTCGGCGAATATCAGCCCGGCGACGATATTCCCGCCGATCGCGTTCTCGTGATCGGCGCCAACGCGATGCAGCGGCCCGACTTCGCCCGCTGCAGGGACGCGATCGACCGCTTCGTCGCCCAGGGCGGCCAGGTCCTTGTCTTTCCCCAGCCGTCGTTCGAACCGCTCTTCGGCCACGACCTGACCATCGCCACCATGCCCCTGCTCGAAGGCCGGCGTGCCATGGTCTTCATGGAAACCGACGACCAAGCGGTCTGGGGCTTCAATCCCCTCGACTTCCTCGGCTGGACCGACTGGCTCTGCACGACCCTCGTCGGCCAATGGTCCGACGACTGGAAACCCCTCGTCCTCCTCCATGAACGCTTCACCGCCTTCTCCTTCGTCTCCCACTACGCCCCCATCTGGCGCGACGATGCCGACCCGCAGGCAGTCCAAGCCGGCCAACGGATGTTCCAAGCCGAGCAGGACGACCACTTCGCACGCCAACACCACAAGACCATCGCCGCCGCCGTCCTGCAAAAAAGCAGCGGCCGCGGACGATACATCGTGATCCAGCTTCCCCTCGACGCCGAAGCCGCGCGCTCGCCCCAAGTCGCACGACTCCTCGCTTCGCTGCTGACCGACGCCGGCGTCGCCCTGACCGATCGCCAGGTCGAAACCCGCGCCCAAATCGAAGACTTCCACCTCGTGGACCTCGCGCCCTATGCGAACCTGGGCTTTAAGTACACCGACGAAACCGGCGGCTGGTCCGACCAGGGCCCCATCAACGACGCCGAGCAGTTCCCCGTCGGAACCAACTTCTTCGCCGGAATCCCCTTCGCCGTCACCGACCCGAACGCCAACGACGGCCGCGGATGCATCGGCCTGAAAAGCCAAGCCGTTCCTCCCGCCAGCCGACACTACGACCTCTATCCCGAAAAAGTCGAAGGTATTGCAGTCGAATGCAAAGCCCAGATGCTCCACATCCTCCATGCCACCGCCTGGGGTGACGTCGGCGTCAATTACGCCCGCCTGATCGTTCACTACGCCGACGGCCAAACCGAATCCATCGACTTGGTCACCGGACGCAACGTCGCCGACTGGTGGAAGCCACAGGAAGTGCCCGAAGCCCGCATCGGCTGGACCGGAGGCAACGAATCGTGTTCGAGCATTGGGGCTTACGTCTTCAATTGGGAAAACCCCCGTCCCGACCAACCGATCCAGACCATCGACTTCATAAGCTTAAATGAACGTCCAATACCGCTGCTGATCGGCATCAGCGCCGCCAGGACCCACACATCCCGCTGGGTCGCCCTCGATGAGGAACTGCCCTTTGGCCCCTACACCATCATTCCCACCCGAATCGAAGCCTTCGGCACCTTTACCGTCCAACTGTCGGTCTACCGTCACGGCCGCCTGATCGCCGATGGTCTGGGCATCCGCAAAGGTGAAACCCGCACCGTCGAACACGGCGGCCGGATCCTCTCGATCGGCTTGACCGGCTTGGACACCGGCCGGGCCGAACTGGCGGTTAAGGTCGGATCCTGACCATTCCGGACCATGCCCTGCCCCCGCCCGACAAGGGGCTTGACTTTGTGCAACTGTTGCATTACGATGGGGGCCAGTGCAACAGTTGCACAAATCGCCTCTCCAATCGCAAAGCCGGTGGACCAGTAAAATGGATGAATTCAGCGGCACTCAGCAGGTCAGCCTCCGGACCATGGCCCGGCGGATGAACGTCGCGGTCAGCACCGTTTCACGAGCCCTGGCCGGCGATCCGCGGATCAGTTCCGAACGGGCGGCGGAGATCCGCGATCTGGCCGACCGGCTTGGCTACCGGCCACGTCCCTTGCGTCGCAGACGTGCAAATGCAATAGCACTTATAATCGCCTCGCAGAAAGAAGGCGTCGCCGATGACCTGTACCAGCAGCTTGTGACCCTGCACGTCGAGCAGGCGTCCAGCGAATTTCAGAACCACGTTCACGTCGAGTTCGTTTTGCGGCACGGCGCAGCGGCGTACCCATCGGTGCTGCGGGAGAATCGGGTGGACGGGGTGATTTTGGCGGGTCATCCATCGGTGGAGTTGTGCCAGCGGGTGCGCGAGGAGGGGATTCCGGTGGTGGTGCTTAACGATACGGTGCGCCGGACCGGATGCACGTCGGTGATTACGGATTTTGTGCCGGGAACATCCGAGGCGGTCTGCCGGCTTGTGGAGTTGGGGCACTGGTCGATCGGTTTTGTCGCGAGTCGGCGCGAGTACCCGAGCGTCGGGCTTCGGTTGGAGGCGTATCAGCGGGTGCTGGCCGATTGCGGGCTGGACGCGGAGGACACGCTGGTGGTCGAGGGGTTCGGCGGCGGAGTCGCCGCTGGGCGCGAGGGGGTCAGGGAGTTGCTGCGACGCGAGCCGCCGCCGACTGCGATCGTGTTCACCAACGACTGGATGGCCATCGGCGGGATGAACGAGTTGATGCGGCAGGGGTATCGGGTTCCGGAAGACATGAGCCTGGTGGGCCATGACAATGTCAGCCTGTGCGACGAGTTGGAGCCGGCCCTGACGAGTGTGGACGGCGGCGTCGAGGAGCTGACCAAAATGGGGGTTGAACTGCTCCAGGAACAGATCGAAGGGCACAGCGACGCGCCGGTCCAGGAGCGGGTTCCCGGCCGGCTGGTCTGGCGCGATAGCTGCACGCAGGCGAGGAGGCAGGAGCTATGAAGACGGCGGGCTTGAAGTCGAAGGGCTTTACGTTGATCGAGCTTCTGGTGGTGGTGGCGATCATTGCGGTGCTGGTGGCGATGCTGCTGCCGGCTCTGACCCGCGCCCGCGCGGGCGCCAGGAAGATGGTGTGCGCCGCTCAGCTTCGGCAGATCGGGGTGGCCGACGTCAACTACCAGACCGACTATCTCGGCATGTTCCCTCAGCCGGGGATTCGGCAGTACCCGTTGTTTTCGGTTGACATGCTTTTTCCCGCTTACTTAGGCAGCCTCTATCCGTACAACGATGACAGCCGGTGGTTGCAGTTTATCGCGTGGAAGACTCACATGCAGGCCTTTGTCTGGTACTGGCCGTACCTGGGCAAGGTCGCCCGTTACACGGAGGACATAGGCGACTGGTGGACGCTGGCGAGGATCCCGAGCCAGCCGAAATACCGCAGTGTCTGGGATTGTCCGGAGTATCGCCCAGAGCAGCTTGGTTTCTCCTATATCTTCAATGAACTCATTCCGGAATTGGCGAAGACGCCGTCGGGTGTACTCGATATCTCCAATACCTGGATGATGTCCTGCGAGAAGTACGAGCATCACGGCGATGGATGGAACATCCTGCTGCCGGACGGGCACGCACGATACTATCTGGTCAATGAGACATGGCCGGCAACCAACCCGCTGACGGGTATCTGACGACGCCTACAAAAGGTGAATGATGAGAGCACACGCAGTGATTCTTACGATCATCCTGAGTAGTCTGACTGCCGTTGCGCAGGAGGCGCAGCGGTTCGAGACCTCCGGCTACTCTTTGGCGATCCATCAGGACGGCAAGGTCGAGCTGTTTTCGCGGAAGGGCGGGGGCGAGACGCTGCTGTGCACGCTCGGCCGGTTTGAGTTTCCGCAGGCGAATCTGACGACGGCGGGACCGGTGACGATCGAGACCGGTCCGCAGTTGATCCCGGACGAGCGGAAGGTTCACGTGGCCAACGTGGCCACGTCCATCGATTCCGCCCATCCGGGCTGGCCGACGGTCCGCGTGCGGTACGAAGGGGCGGCGAACGTCCAGTCGGTCTGGGTGCTGATGCCCGAGGCGGTTCGCGTGTCGTTCGAGATCGATGCCGCCGACGGCGTAACGCTCGCCGAAGGGCCGGCCACGCTGGAGTTCGCGTTGGCAGAGGGCGGCGAAGCGGCCGACGTGATCAAACCGGCGCGCTGGCTCCACCATCCTTACGGCGGCGATCCGTACCAACTGACGGCGGGCATGGCCCAGAGTTACCGGGTCGGCGACTCGACGCTGGTGGCCGCCAGCGACCGCGGGTTCGACGCGCTGGTCCACGACGGGAAGCTCAACCTGCACGTCCGCAAGGTCCAGCGGCCGTGGATGACCGACCAGTTTCAAGCGTACGCTGCGCTGGTCGTCTCCGATTCGCCATCGGCCATGCCGCTGGGCGTGGCGGCGGCGGGCGGCGACCGGATCATGCTCGACGTGAGCAGTCCCGAACCGTTCTACCTGTGGAAGACGGTTGGCGAGCCGATGACCCTCGACGTTTGCGCGGTCAACCTCTTCGACCGTCCGCTGCGGGTCGACGTGGAGTTTGTTGCCCGCGACTTTGACGGCACGACGGTCGCGCAGGGCCGTGAGAGCCGCATGCTTGGCCCGTGCGAGCCGTGGCGGTTTCCGCTGACCGTCCAATGCGAGCAGGCCGGCCCGGTCTATCTGGACGTCACCGCGCGGCACAACCGCGCGACGGCGTACGAGCGGATCTGCCTGGGCGTGATGCCCGAGCGGGAGTTCCTCGACGGCAAGGAGTCGCGGTTCGGCATCGCCGCGTACCGCGGCCACGTCGGAGCGCACACCTCGTTCCGCAGCCAGAAGCAGCTCCTGGAGCTGATGGCGCGGATCGGCGTGCGCTGGCTGCGGATGGGCGAGGACCGCGAGTTGGCCCACCAGATGGGGTTTCACACCTGGTACCACAACAGCGTTTACGGTCCGGAGGCGGAAGAATACTTCGCCGATCGGCCGTCGTGGATGCACGAGGCGGCCAACCGTGAGACCTGGCTGCGGGGCAACCTGCAGGTGACGCTGAATCAGCACGACGAGTCGTTCGAGTTTTCCAACGAGCTGAACCTCCACGGCGGCGAGGAGAAAGGCGTCCTGGCGGAAAAGTACACCAAGGACTGGCTGATCCCGTTGAGCCGCCTTCGCGACGAGATGGCGCCGGGCATGCCGCTGGGCGGCTGCGTGGTCGCCAACGGCGACCTGACGTACATGGGCAAGGTCCACGCGGCGGGCGGATGGGACTCCTTCGAGCGATTGGTGTTTCACGCCGCCGGCTGCCCGCGTTCGCCCGACTTCGACGACGGCCAGACCTTCTGGAGCTACGTGGTGACGCTGCAGCGGATTCACGAGGCGCTGCGGCGATACGGCGATAAGGAACTGTGGATGAGCGAGTACTACGCCCCGGCTGCGCCGAACAGCAGTTGCTCGAACAACGAGCGGGTGGGCGCCGAGGACATCACCCTGATGTGCGGGTTGGCGGTGGCGGCGGACGTGCGCGGGCTCATGTACTACTGCCTCGACGATTTCGACCGGCACGAGGAGATCAAGACGGTCGCCGAGACGGGTGAGCCGTGGGAGCGGGAGTTCTACTTCGGCTTGATCCGCCGCGACTGGACGCCCAAGGCGATCCTCTGGGCCCATCAGACCGCGGCGTGGATGCTCGACGGGGCCAAATTCGTCGGCGACGCCAAGCTCGACAACGAGCACCTGCGCGGCTTGGTGTTCGAGGGCCGCCGCGGGCGGTTCGCGTTGCTCTGGAGCCGCGAGGAAGGCTACCTGCGTCACGAACCGGCCCACGTGCGGACGACGCACCGGCCGGCATGGGAGGAGTATTGGACGATCCGCACGCCGGTCGAGTTGAGCGCGTCGGGCCCGGTGACCATCACCGACTGCATCGGTCGCCAGACGAACGTATCGCCGGACGAAAGCGGTACGGTGACTATTGAAGTGACCGGCGCGCCGGTGTACGTATCCGGCGCATCGATTGAAGCCCATGCGGGACGGTACTCGCGGGCGTTCGCCGGCGACGGCCAACAGGCAAAGAGGTAACGACCATGCGAAACGAACCACACGAAATGCGGAACGGGACCAGGACCTCGGCGCGGCGACCGGCCAAACCGGCGTTTACGCTGATCGAGCTGCTGGTGGTCGTGGCGATCATCGCGGTGCTGGTGTCGATCCTGCTGCCGGCGCTGCAGTCGGCGCGAGCGGCAGCCCGGACGGTCTACTGCGGAGCGAACCTGCGGCAGACGGGTATGGCGATCGGCTACTATCTGGACATGTTCAACGACACGCTGCCCAACTGCGACCTGAACGGGTATATATACCATTGGTCGTTCAAGCTGATCCAGGCGGGGCTGGTCGATTCGGCGATCGGAACCGTGTATAACGGGTGGGGGTTGAGTTCAGGCGATCCGACGTCGCTGTTCAAGGGTATCCGCCCCGCCGTTCCGGGAGAGGCGTCGACCATCTTCCACTGCCCATCGATCGGGGCTGGGGAAGTCAGTCTCGGCTGGTACGTCAATGCCTACGGCACGCCGCACGGGGTGATGGGCGCGTTCTACTACCCCTACCCGCCCTTTTCGCGCTTGTCGATGTTCACCGATCTGGCCAATACGGTGTCGGCTTACGACAGCACGAACCTGGCCGTCGGGAGCGGGTCGAATCTGGGCACCGTGGGAGCGATCTGGGGAGCGGTGTTCTACGAAGATAGCAAGGGCAGCCTCAATGAGTTCTTCTCGACGCGCCATTCCGGCGGCTCGAATTGCCTGTTCCTCGACGGGCATGTGCGGGTAGTGCAACTGAAAGAGACGACCCGCGCCATGTTCCCTCCGCGACACGACCTTCCGTAACAGGAGTAAGCAGGATGATGCATCTGAGACTGATGGGCGTGTTGCTCTGCGCCCTGACGCCACCGGTGTCGGCTGGTTCCCTGGATACCGATGCCCTCACGTCCGGGCGGGTTCCCGAGAACGTGGAGTTCGTGATCGGCTCGCCGGAGGCGGGCGTAATCCGCGTTCTGCGCGAATACGGCCCGTGCCTGAAGGTCGAGCTGGCGGAAAAGGGGCGGTGGGAGCTGCGGTTCGGCGAGACGGCGGTTCAGCCGAAGCGGCGCTACACGCTCAGTGCGTCGGTGGCGTCGGCGGCCAAGGCCGAGCGCGGCTACACGCCGGACATCGCCAACTTCCGGCCGGAGAACAAGCCCGAGCAGGACGTGGACCTGACCGGCGCGGGAGTGGCCCGGCTGGAGGTGATGGCGGGTGAGAAGGTCCTGGCCGCGGTGCGATTCGATCCGACCGGATGGACCACGCTGACCGCCGGCTTCGACGCGCCGGACGGTGTGACGGCGGTTCGCCCGCGATTGCGCGGCGAGGGCGGCGGATTGTTATTCATCGCCGACGTACAACTGGTCGAAGGCGAGCAGACGCCGGCGGTCTACGTGCCGGCGGCCGACTCGCTGGAATATTACCAGAACAGCAAACGCAGCGAGCACCGGACGCTGATCCAGCCGGGCAACCAGTGGGGCGTGTACCGGCCGGGCGAGCCGATCGTCTGGACAGTCGGCCAGCCGCAGGACGGTTCGTTCGAGCGATTCGAGTGGAAGATCATCGACGGCTACGCGCGAACGGTGACCACCGGCGAAGCGGCGTTTGGGGCGACGGTCGAATACCAAGCCGAAACGTGCGGCTACTACGAACTGGTGATCCGCAGCGTCTCGAAGACCGACGCTTCGAACGTGCTGCACGATCTGCAAGGGGCCGCGGTGATGACCGTGCCGTCGGAGCGGTCATTTGGCGGCAGTCCCTTCGCCGCCGGCAGTTGCCCGCCGGAGCTGGGTAAGGTGATGGGACTGACCTGGACGCGGGGCAGTCCGTTCAACTGCCGCAGCGACGTCTCGGAGATCGATCCCAACGCCATTGCCGGGCAGGTGGACCGGTACGCGTCCAACGGGATCATGCCGCTGGGCTACGTGTACAACGTCACGTACAAGACCAACGCCGCGCCGCCGGGCACGAACGACGACCTGCCGGTGGACCTCGAGGCGTTCGAGCGGGCGTTCGAGACGGTGGCCGGCCTGGGCGATAACTTCGTCGAGCATTTTGAGTTCTGGAACGAGCCGGAAGGCCGGCTCGGCGCGACGCCGCACTGGACGATCGAGAACTTCACCAACTCGCTGATCGCGGCGCACCGCGGCATCAAGCGGGCCAATCCCAACGCGAAGGTGGGCGTCGGCAGCAACCTGGAACTGGTGGCGGGCGTCAACCGCTGCGGCGGAAGCGAGTCGTATGAGTTCCTGATCCTGCACCCGTATCCGTGGTCGGTCGGCAAGCGGTGGAACACGCCGGAAGAGGGCATGCTGCTGGAGCACTGCCTCTCGGCGCGGCAGTGGCTCGACGCCAACGGCGGGAAGGACAAGGCAATCTGGAGCACCGAGTTCGGCTACACCACCGGCGCGACGATCTCCGGCTGCAGCGAGTTGCAGCAGGCGCAGATGATCGTGCGGGCGGCTCTGCTGCAATTGGCGGGCGGCCTGTCGCGGATCAGCGTGTTCCGTTTGGACGACGTGTGGTTCTGGGGACAGGTGGACGGACGGTTCGGCCTGATGCGCGGCAGCTATACGCCCAAGCCGAGCTTTGCCGCGTACTGCACGACGGCTGAGGCGGTCAACGACCTGCCGTATCGCGGTCGGCTTGACGCGGGCCGCAATCTGGCGGCGCTGGTGTTCGGCGACGAGAACGCGACGACGCTGGCGTTCTGGACGACGGAGGACCAGCGGAAGCTGACCGTGGTGCTGCCGTCCGATGCGACGCTGTTGGATGTGTTCGGCGCGCCGACGCCGATCGAACAGGGACGTCACGAACTAACGGCGGACGGCTCGGTGCAATACGTAAAGGTCCCGGTCGGATTCGCGGCCTTCACCGCCAAACAGGAACTGCCGTTCCTCGCGGGCCTCACCGGCGAGGTCTTCGACGCGGCGATCCAGCGCAAGCACTACCCGATCGCGGTGCTCGATGAGGCTCCGCAAGTGGACGGGCGGATCGACGAGTGGCAGGGCGAGGCGATCCGGATGGCCAACCCCTCGCAGGGGTTCGAAGCCGACGTCCGCGCCGCCTTCGCCGGCGAGTTCCTCTACGTCATGGCCGAAGTCCGCGGCAGCGTGCCGGGCATGAACCGCCAGGGCGGCGCCAACATGTGGGCGGGCGACTGCATCGAGCTGTACTTCACGCCGGAGCCGGACGGGCGGCCGATCGGCTTCTACCGCGAGTGCGATTTCCACGTCGGCATCGCGCCGGGCATCGACGGGTCGACGGGCCAGGTGGCCAACATCCTGGCCGGGACCGATCCGACGATCGCCGGGGCCGAGTGCCGCTACGCCACGCACGCGGAAGGGGGCTACGACCTGGAGGCGAAGATCCCGCTGGCGTTCTTCGGAACACAGCCGGCGGCGGTAGGCGATCGGTTCGGATTCGACATCCAACTCGGCATCGGCACCGAGGCCGCCGACGGCCGCCGATGGCAGGAGACCTGGTCGGGCACCGGCCAGAACTACATCAACCCGTACCTCTGGGGCGACGCGACGGCGGTCGCCGCCGCATCGCCGCCGCGGCTCTCGCGGACCAAGGGCACATGGCCGGACGGCATGCACGACTCGTCTCTGCAGACGAACGTGATCGAATTGGACCAGCCGCGCTGGCAAACGAACTTCGGCGACGAATGGCCGCGTGACGTCTACGCGATCGTCGGCCAGTGGGCGGACAACACCCGCACCTGCGCCCGCGCCGATCGCGGCCGCCTCGAACTGGGCGAAGGCCGGTGCTTCGAGCACGCCTCAGCGATCTGGAAGTTCGAGCCGCCGGCGGGCAATCGCTTTGCCGGCGGAAAGGTCTGGGCCAAGGTGCGGCTGCGATCCGGCGACCGGGTTCCCGATGCGTTTCTGGCGGCCGGCTCGGAGTTGACGCTTTCGGGCGGCGGCGGCTACTGGCAGGGGTTCGACGGATACAACGCCGAGGACTTCGCGCGGGCGGCGGCGGACAAGGCGGTGGTGGA
>Ga0123329_1000746_pt1 | contig 32412 bp, 24 predicted proteins | sample BioC12SIPDNA_FD_89703 | JGI IMG/M metagenome (GOLD analysis project Ga0123329, IMG submission 89703) | Anaerobic biogas reactor microbial communites from Washington, USA - Biogas_R1_B C12 SIP DNA | ecosystem: Engineered > Bioreactor > Anaerobic > Unclassified | place: Washington, USA | collected...
CGACAAGATGCCCTCGCAGCTCTCCGGGGGCCAGAAAAAGCGCGGTGGACTGGCCCGCGCCACCGCCCTGGACCCGGAAATCCTGTTCTACGACGAACCGTCGGCGGGACTCGACCCGGTCACCAGCGCCGCCATCGACGAGCTGATCCTCTCGCTGACCAAGAAGCTGGGCGTCACGTCCGTGGTGGTCACGCACGAGATGAGCTCCGCGTTCCGCATCGCCGACCGCATGGTCATGCTGCACGCGGGAAGGGTGTTGCGGGAAGGCACACGGGACGAGTTTGACCGCCTGCGGAAGGCCGATCCGAAGAGCCTGGAAAACCCGCAGGACCGCCTGATCCGACAGTTCCTGCTGGGCGAGGGCGCCGGGCCGCTGACCGATGTGCAGGGATTGAGCGAATACGAGAACCTTCTGGCATCCGGCTAACCGGTCAAGAGGAAGCGATATGCGACAGGAGCGTAACGAATTGAAGATCGGGATCACCGTGGCGGTGGTCATCCTGCTGTTCCTGGCCGTGCTGGGCTTTGTCGGCAACTGGGACCGCATGTTCACCGAGACGCAGACCATCACCGTCCGCTTCGAAGAGACCGGCGGACTGCGGGTCGGCGACCCGGTTTCGGTCCGCGGCGTCAACGTCGGACAGGTCACCGCCATCCAGCACCGCCAGGACTCTCAGACCGGCAAACTCGCGGTCCTCGTCCAAGCCCAGATCCCGGAGCACTTTACGATCCATCGCGACGCGGCGATCGGCATCGGCACCGCCGTCCTGGGCGAGGGCGGCAGCCTCAAAATCACCGACACCGGCGACGAGGGCCCGCGGATCGACGCGGACGTCGTGATCGAGGGCCAGCCGCCGGCCGGCATGAACCAGTTGCTCGAAAAAATCGCCCGCGAGCTGGACGAAACCCAGCCGGACAGCCTGCTGGCCCAGCTCAAAGGACAGCTAAACCCGGACAACCCGCAATCGATCATCGCCAAAATTCACCACAGCCTCGACGACGTGAACGCCATCTCAACCAGCCTGCGCCGCGAGATGAACCCGGAGGAACAGGCGGCCCTGATGGCCAAGGTCCACGTCACCGTCGATCGGATCAACGCCCTGACCGACGTGCTGCGGGGCGAACTCGACCGCGGCGACAAGGAGGCGGCGCTCGGCCGGGTCTACGCCGCCCTCGACAAGCTCAACGAGTCGCTCGCTGCGACCCAGGCGATGATCGAGGAGAACCGGCCGAAGATCGACCGTACGCTCAACCATGTCGAAACGACGGCCAAGCGCCTCGACGAGGAGATATCCGCCCCGCTCGCGGAGGAAACAAACCGCGAGAATCCCAACAGCCTGCTGGCCAAACTCCACGAGTCGATGTCCCTGGCCCAGACAAGCCTCCAGAACGTCAGGGAGATCTCCGACACGGGCCAGCAGTTCGTCTCGCTGAATCGCGACGCCCTCCAGTCCACTGTGGACGATTTCGCCGAGACCGCCGCCCACCTCAAGGCGACCGCCAAGGAAATCCGCCAAAACCCCTGGCGCCTTTTGCACAAACCCGAGCAGGAAGAGGTCGAATACGCCAACCTGATGGCGGCGGCCCGGTCCTTCGCCGACGCCGCGGGCACCCTGGACCGAGTCAATAACAAGTTAACTCAACTGATCAAAATCGCGGGCGAAACGCTCGAGGCGACCGACCCGCAGCTTCAGCAGATTCGCGAACAGGTCAACCAGGCTTACTGCGAGTTTGAAGAGGCCCAGAAGAAACTCTGGGACTTGCTTAAGTCCCGCAGTTAGCGGATGATACAGATAATCCACCGGCCCGGCAAGGCGGCCGGGACCGGTCGGCCGACGCGGCATTGTGTTGACCTGGCGCAGAGGCCCGAATATGATCTACTTTGGATAACGCCCTTTGAGATAAGGATTTGACCGATGCTGTGCCAGCGCTGCAAGAAACACACCGCCACGGTCCACCTGACCGAAATCGCCAACGGTGAGAAACAGGAAAAACACCTCTGCGAGCATTGCGCCGGCGAAGAAGGGGTCATGGCCAAAACGCACGAACCGATCGACCAGGTGGTCAAGAAGTTCGTGCTTCAGCAGGCTGGAGCCCAGCAGATCGCCCAGTTGACCTGCCCCGAATGCGGCATGACGTTCCTGCAGTTCCGTAACTCCGGGCTTCTGGGATGTCCGAACGACTATGACGTGTTCAAGCAGCCGCTGGAGGGTCTGATCGAGCGGGCCCACGGCGGCCGCACCCAGCACGTGGCCAAGATCCCGGGCGGCAAGGAAAACCGGCACAAACGCCAGCACGAACTGATGCGCCTCAAAAACGAGCTGGAGGAAGCGGTCAGCCTCGAAGACTACGAACGGGCGGCGGCTCTGCGCGACCAGATCGCGTCGCTGGAACAGGAGTAGGCATGGATGTGATGAACCTCAGCGATTTGGCCAAGACCCGCGGAGAGTGGCTTCGAGGCAATGGGCCCCATTCGGATATCGTGATCTCCAGCCGGGTGCGGCTGGCCCGCAACCTGGCCGGGTATCCCTTCCTGACCAAGTGCTCCGAGCAGCAGCGCCTCGACGTCCAGGATCTCGTGGTCGCCGGCGTCAACGGCACCGACCTGGCCGGCAAGTACCATTTCGTGCGGCTCGACGAGGCCTCGACCCTCGACCGCCTGCTTCTGGTCGAGCGCCAGTTGATCTCGCGCAACCACGCCGAAGCCGAGGGGCCGCGAGGCGTGGCGGTGGCCGCCGACGAGACCGTCACCATCATGGTCAACGAGGAAGACCACCTGCGGATGCAGGTGCTCCTCAGCGGCCTGCGACTCAAGGAGGCGTGGAGCCGGATCAACTCGCTGGACGACCAGCTCGAACAGCGTCTGGAGTTCGCCTTCCACGAGCAGTTCGGCTATCTGACCGCCTGTCCCACCAACGTGGGCACGGGCATTCGCGTCTCCGTCATGCTGCACCTGCCGGCTTTGCGGATCACCGGCGAGATCGAACGCGTCCTGCGGGCGGCGAGGGACATGAACCTGGCCATCCGCGGCCTCTACGGCGAAGGCACCGAGGCGATGGGCGATTTCTACCAGGTCTCCAACCAGGCCACCCTCGGACGGACCGAGCAGGAAATCGTCGAGGAGTTCATCGACGAGGTCGTCCCGAAGATCACCGAATACGAGATCCGGGCTCGCGAACTTCTGGCCGACCAGAAGCGGACCGTCCTCGAGGACAAGGTCTTCCGGGCGATGGGACTGCTCAAGTACGCCCGCACCATGAGTTCCGAGGAAACCATGTTTTTGCTCTCGCAGGTGCGGATGGGCGTGCACATGGGCCTCTTGAGCGAGGTGACGCTCGAAACGGTCAACGACCTGTTCCTGAGCATTCAGCCGGCGCACCTGCAGATGATCGCCGGCCATAAGCTCGACGACGAGCAGCGAAGCAAGATGAGGGCCGAGTTCGTCCGCAAACGCCTCACGAACCATCAGAACAACTAGCCGGGCCCAGACAGCGAGACGGTATCGATGCAACTCAGCGCGGTCGCACCCTTCGGTTTCAAGGACTTTCCCGAACCACAGACGCTCGCGTTCATCCGCGAGCAGGGCATCGTGCGCGTCCACGTGGTGCGGGACTACGAACACACGCTGCCGGCCCAGCGAATCCGGCGAATGCTCGACGATCAGGGCATGGCCGCTGAGTCGTTTCACGCCGAGCACGGCCCGCAGGTCGACCTCTCATCCCCCGACGCATCGATCCGACAGAAGGCGGTCGATCTGCTCGCCCGCGAGGCCGAGGTCGCGATGGGAATCGGCGCCACGGTGCTGGTGGCCCACTCCGCCGGAGCCGAGGCGCCGTTCGATCCCGCCCGCGGCGAGTCGCTTCGCCGCGGCCTGGAAACGCTTGATGCAGCCGCCGAGCAAATGGGCGTGCGATTCCTGATCGAGAACATGCCGCCCACCTACGCCTACGGCCAGGACACCGGCCAACTGGCCCGCGACATCCAAGCCGTCGATTCGCCGCGAATCGGGCTGTGCTTCGACACCGGCCACGCCCACATGGTCGACCGGGCGCCCGCCCGGCACATCCTCGGCACCAAGGGCTTCCTCCACTACATCCACGCCCACGACAACGACGGCGACGCCGATCAGCACCTGCTGCCGATGACCGGCGCCATCGACTGGCCGCCGATCGGCCGGGCGATCCGGCAGATCAACGCCGATCCGATCTTCTGCCTCGAAGTCTTCGAGTCGATCAAGATGCTCAGGAAGAAACTCACGCCGTCGTGGTGGCAAAACCTCCGTGGCCTCCTGCACGGACGCGCCGAGTAGAAGCGGCACATGTGAATCAAAAACGCCGGGACTTGGATCCCGGCGTTTTGTTGTGTACTGACTTCGCGCAGCGTCTAGAACTTCCGCCAGACCGCGCTGCCGTAGACGGCCTGGCCGCCCAGTTCCTCTTCGATCCGAAGGAGCTGATTGTACTTGGCCACCCGATCGGTCCGGCACGGAGCCCCGGTCTTGATCTGCCCGGCGTTGGTCGCCACCGCCAGGTCGGCGATGGTGCTGTCCTCGGTCTCGCCGCTGCGGTGCGAGATGACCGCCGTGCACCCGTTGCGAATCGCCATGTAGACCGCGTTGAGCGTTTCGGTGATCGTCCCGATCTGATTGACCTTGATCAGAATGCTGTTGGCCGAGCCTTCCTTGATGCCGCGGGCCAGACGCTTCGTATTGGTCACGAACAAATCGTCGCCGACAATCTGGACTTTCTGACCGAGCTCGGCGGTCAGGTCCGCCCAACCCTTCCAGTCGTCCTCGGCCAACCCGTCCTCGATCGAGACGATCGGGTAGTTGTCCACCAGCTTCTTCCAGAACTTGATCATCTCGTCGCTGCCGACCCACCGGTCCGGATCGCTCTTGAAGAAGTGGTACTTTTTCTTCTTGCCGTCGTACAACTCGCTGGCCGCCGGGTCCATCGCGATATAGACGTCCTTGCCCGGCTTGTAGCCGGCCTTCTTGATCGCCTCGACGATCAGGTCGAGGGCCTCTTCGTTGGTCTTGAGGTTCGGAGCGAACCCGCCCTCGTCGCCGACCGCCGTGCTGTACCCCTTGGCCTTGCAGACCGCCTTGAGCGAATGGAACACCTCAGCCCCCATCCGCAGGCCTTCGGAAAACGACGCGGCGCCGAACGGCATGACCATGAACTCCTGAAGGTCCACGTTGTTGTCGGCGTGCCGGCCGCCGTTGAGGATGTTCATCATCGGCACCGGCAGCGTGTGCGCCCCAGCCCCGCCGATGTAGCGGTACAGCGGCAGGTTGCAAAACGCCGCCGCCGCCTTGGCCACCGCCATCGAAACACCCAGGATCGCGTTGGCCCCGAGGTTGCCCTTGTTCTCCGTCCCGTCGAGCTCGATCATGGCCTGGTCGATCGCTTCCTGGTCGCGCGGGTCCATGCCCAGCAGTCGCGGTGCGATGGTCTCGTTGACGTTGGCGACGGCTTTGAGGGTGCCCTTGCCGCCGTAGCGCTTCTTGTCGCCGTCGCGCAGCTCGACCGCTTCGTGTTCGCCGGTCGACGCCCCGGAGGGCACCGCCGCCCGGCCGAACGTCCCGTCGCAAAGGATCACGTCCACCTCAACCGTCGGATTGCCACGCGAATCGATGATCTCACGCCCTTGAATGTGTTCAATGCAAGACGACATAATCAGCCTCCATACGCGTCAGGGTTACTGGTCAATGCTTCCGCAAATCTGGAAAACGACCAATATACGAACCGGCCGGGACCGAGGCAACAGAAATCAGCCCGCCGGCACGGAGCACGCGGAACATGCGGAAAACCACCTAATCCAGGTAAAACGCATAGATGCGGCTCTCAGGTGCGCCCCACGTGGTCATGAGGGTGAAACGAACCCCTTCGACGGTCCGGCCGATCGGCAGGCGGACCAACCGCTGGTGGTTGCCGCGCACCTCGTGGAGCGTCCGCCAACTCCCGTCGTCAAAGACCTCGATCCGGAAGTCCTTGGGCGTCACGTCGGGAACGCGGGTGACCTGGCCGTAGCTGCCGTGAAGGCTCATGATGACCTTCTTGTCGAATCCGCTGTCGAGAACGAGCGAGACCTCGTTGACGGTCCGCGGCGAGTCGAATCGGTAGGCGATCCAGTCGCCCGGCCCGGCGGTCCAGGCGTGAACCTCGTCGCCGACCGGGCGGCTCGTCCCGTCGCGGACCGGCGACGGATCGCCTCGCGAAGCGGTCAGCTCAGCCGACGTGGTCAGGGCCGAGAACTCCTGACGGATACGCGGCAGATAGCAGTCGTCGCGGAGCAGGGCCTGCTGCAACTCGACGATGTGGCGCTGGCCGATCTGGCGAACCGTGACCTGCCTGGCCGTTGCCATCGCCGCCGCCGTACCCGCCGCCTGGCCCAGCACGCTCGCCGTACCTGAAACGCGAGTGGAACTGAGCGCCGCGTGCGTGAAACTCGCGCAGCGGCCGGCGAACATCAGGTTGTCGATGTTGCGCGAATAGAGGCAACGATACGGAATCCCATAGGGCGAAGGAGCGGGATGGAAGATCGTCGCCGGAGCTCCGAGCTTCACCGCCCAGAAACCCGCCGGGTGATGGTCGTCCATCGGCCAGCCGCCGTACGCCACCACGTCCTCGAACCGCCCTTCCGCTTCCACGTCGTTCTGCGTCAAAATGTGATCGCCCACGCAGCGGCGGCTCTCGCGCTTCCCGGGCAGAAAACCGATCCAGTCGAGAGCCCAGTTATCCGCCCCGTGGTCGCCGTGGTTCTTGATATGATCCCAAACGCCAAAGACGATCTTCAGCAACTCGTCCCGCAGCTTCTCGGTGTCGTGGATGCTGTCGTGCTCGCCGCCGACCTCGACCCACCAGTAGCCCATCTCGACCCAGTCGTGGCCGCTCGTTCCGTACGGCAGATCCTCCTCGCGCGGGAAATCGTGGGCCCACGCAGGCGGCTCGAACGGCTGAGGCGTATCGTGTCTGGCCGCATGGAACATGCAGGTCATGCCCATCGTCTGCTTGTCAGCCTGCTCCGGCGCAATCGACTCGTTGAACTCCGACCTCGCCTCGCGCCCGATGCGGTGCTGGGCTCCGGTCAGCGGCGCGAGAAGCCCATCGCCGGAACAGTCGATAAACACCCTCGCCTCCACCGTGTGGTATGTCTCGGTGGTCAATTGCCAGCCGGTGAGGTTGGCGATGCGCGTGCCCGCCGTCTCAGCCTTCAGGCACGTGCAGTTCGACAGCAGCGTCAGGTTCGGCTCAAAGTGCACCTTCTCGTAAAGCACCAGGTCCCAGATCGAGTAGTTCTGGTGCGGATTTCGCAGAAGATTGTCGAGACGCAGCTCTTCGAGAATACCGGTCTCGCGCATGTTCGGAATGCGATTGTTCCGGTCGGCTCCGCAGATGTGGATGCGGATTTCGCTGGAGGTGTTGCCGCCGAGCACCGGCCGGTCGTGGATCAGCACCACCTTCGCCCCGTGCCGGGCCGCAGCGAGGGCGGCGCAGACGCCCGCCATGCCGCCTCCAACCACGCACACGTCCGCCTGATGCCGCAACTGCTTCATTCGCAAATGACCTCCGGCGGCATTCCCCGGCGTTGGCTCACCGCCGCACAGCGTGATAATTCGGTATCAAAACGACCCGAAACGATGGTACAGGAGACGCCACGTGTCCGCAAACCCGTTTTATCCGGCGGTGGTCAATCCCGCGGCGGCCGGCGACGCAAGACGCCGCCTCAGACACATGCTCCGTGTGGTCCCGATTTGGCGAACCACCGGCGACCAGGCCGGACCCGCCCCGGAAAACCCCGATGTGCTGCGGCGTTGGGCCACCGAGGATCGGGTTTATGCGGCTGAGTGCCAAATCGGACGCGGCGAGATGATCGTGTGCAGCCTTCGTTTGATGGCCGACCCTGCCGGACGATTCCTGCTGGAGCGTTTGGCTCGCTACATCGCTCGGTAAACCACTGCTTGCGAAAGCGAGCTACTTGCCCCTCTTGCGGGGTGCGCCCTTCTTCGGCATCAGGAAGCGAAACTCCTCGTCCTTGGCCTTCAGATGATGGTTGCCGTTGGAGACCTTGCCCGCGTGCTTCTCGATGAAGTCCGCCGCCGCCGCGATGTCGTCGGTGATCTCGAAGAGCAGCACGTCGTCCTCGTCGATCGCCTTGTACTGCTTGAACAGCACCTCGCTCATCCAGTCCCGCAGGCTCGACCAGTAGTCGCTCCCGATGCACACCACCGGATAGCGCGGCGACTTGCGGGTCTGAATCAACGTCAGCGACTCGAAAAACTCATCGAGCGTGCCGAAGCCGCCGGGAAAGCAGACCAGCGCCCAGGCGTACTTGACGAACATCATCTTGCGGGCGAAGAAGTAGTGAAAGTCGAGCGCGACGTTAGTGTACGGGTTCGGCGTCTGTTCCATCGGGAGGGTGATGTTGAGGCCCACGCTGATCCCGCCGGCCTCCACCGCCCCCTTGTTGGCCGCCTCCATGATCCCCGGACCGCCGCCCGTGATGATGGCGAACTTCCGCCGGGCCAGCTCCGCCGCCAGATCCTCAGCCATCTTGTAGTAGCGGTTCTGCGGCTTGGTCCGCGCCGACCCGAAGATCGAGACCGCCTTGCCGATGTTGCTCATCGTCTCGAAACCTTCGACGAACTCGGACATGATCCGGAACACCCGCCACGTGTCGGTCGACTGAAAATCCGCGGTTCGTTTGGTCATCGCCTGTTTCCTCACGTTCTGCGCGCACGGAAGTCTGCCACATACCTTTATCGTCAAAAGGACCGGCCGGGCTCGACCGTCCGGACAAAAAACACCCGGAACCCCCTGAGGGTCCCGGGTGTGATGATAATCTACACGCTGCGGCTTGTTCACGTCGCGTCGGTCATGCTCGGCGCCGGCGATTCTTCCTTCGGCGCCGTGCTGCTGCCTTCAAAGACGAACTGGCCGTCCTTGACCGAGCAGACGATTCGGTCCATGCCCTCAAACTCGCCGCGCAACAGCCGTTCCGAAAGCTGGTCCTCGACGTGCTCCTCGATCGCCCGACGCAGCGGCCGCGCCCCGAAGTCGGGATTATACCCCTTCTCGATCAGGGCCTCCTTCGCCTCGACCGTCAACTCCAGCGCCAGGCCACGCTCCGCGAGACGCCCGACCACCTTCCGCATCTCGTAGTCCACGATCTGCTGCAGGTCGTCCCGGCCCAGCGGCTTGAACACGATGATGTCGTCCACCCGGTTGATGAACTCGGGCCGGAAGTGCTTCTCGACCTCGCGCTTCAGGATGTCCTTCATCTTGGCGTAGTCGGTCTCGATGTTGCGCTTGCCGAAACCGAACTGGCCGCTGTCCTTGATCATCTCCGCGCCGATGTTGCTCGTCATGATCATGATCGTGTTCCGGAAGTCCACGTGCCGACCGAACGAGTCCGTCAGCCGCCCTTCCTCCATGATCTGCAGCAGCATGTTGAAGATGTCCGGATGGGCCTTCTCAATCTCGTCGAGCAGGACCACCGCGTACGGACGACGGCGAATCCGCTCGGTGAGCTGGCCGCCCTCTTCGTACCCCACGTATCCCGGAGGCGCGCCGATCAGACGCGAGACGTTGTGCTTCTCCATGTATTCGCTCATGTCGAGCTGGATGATCGCGTCCTCGTCGCCGAACAGAAACTCCGCCAGCGACTTGGCCAGCAGCGTCTTGCCCACGCCCGACGGCCCGACAAAAATGAACACGCCCATCGGACGCCGCGGATCCTTCAGGCCGCTGCGGCTGCGGCGAACCGAACGCGACACCGCCGTGATCGCCTCGTGCTGGCTGACCACGCGCTTGTGCAGCTCATTCTCCAGCTCCAGCAGCCGGCGGGTCTCTTCCTTCTCGAGTCGCGTCAGCGGCACGCCGGTCATCCGGCTCACCACCTCGGCGATCACCTCTTCGTCCACGATCCCTTCGACTTCCTTGTTCTGCTGGCGCCATGAGTGCTGACGCTCGTCCTTCTCCTTGCGGAGTTGCTCGCACTTGTCGCGCAGCTCTGCCGCCCGCTCGTAGTCGGCGTTCTTCACCGATTCGGCCTTCTCGATCTCCAGCCGCTCGATCTGGTTCTCCAGGTCGGTCAGATCCGGCGGCTTGGTCATCGACCGCAGGCGGATCCTCGCCCCGGCCTCGTCGATCACGTCGATCGCCTTGTCCGGCTGGCACCGCCCGGTGATGTACCGGCCGGACAACTCGACTGCCGTCTCCAGGGCCGCGTCGGTGATCTGCACCCGGTGGTGCGCCTCGTACCGGTCGCGCAGGCCCTTGAGAATCTCGCGGGTCTCGTCCCGGGTCGGCGGCTCGACGATGATCTGCTGGAACCGACGCTCCAGAGCCCCGTCCTTCTCGATGTACTTGCGGTACTCATCGAGCGTCGTGGCCCCGATGCACTGAATCTCGCCGCGGGCCAACGCGGGCTTCAGCACGTTCGAGGCGTCGATCGCCCCTTCGGCCCCGCCGGCGCCGACCAGCGTGTGCAACTCGTCAATAAACAGGATGATGTTCTTGGCCCGACGGACCTCGTTCATCACCGCCTTGATCCGCTCTTCGAACTGGCCGCGGTACTTCGTCCCAGCCACCATCATCGCCAGGTCGAGCACCACGATCCGCCGATCGTACAGAATCTCCGGCACCTCCCGGTTGACGATCTTCTGGGCCAACCCCTCAACGATCGCCGTCTTGCCCACGCCGGCCTCGCCCAGCAGCACCGGGTTGTTCTTGGTCCGCCGGCACAGCACCTGGATCAGACGCTCAATCTCGCCCTGCCGGCCGATCACCGGGTCAAGCTGGTTCTCGCGGGCCAGTTCCGTCAGGTCGCGGCCGAAGCTGTCCAAAGCCGGCGTCTTCGACTTGCCCGGCTCGCCTTCGGCACGCTTCTCGCCCCGCTCCTGCTCCTGCGCGCTGCCGCTTCCGGTCGCGCCGAGCAGGCTCAGAACCTCCTCGCGGACCTCTTCGAGCTTCAAACCCAGATTGATCAGCGCCTGGGCGGCGATGCCTTCCTGCTCCCGTAAAAGGCCCAGAAGCAGATGCTCGGTGCCCACGTAGTTGTGCCCAAGCTTGCGGGCCTCCTCGATCGCATATTCGATAACCTTCTTGGCCCGAGGAGTTTGCGGCAACTTGCCGATCGTGACCATGTCCGGGCCGCTCTTGACCAGCTTCTCGACCTCCATCCGCACCTTGCGCAGATCGACATCGAGCTGCTTGAGCACCGTGGCGCCCACGCCGCTGCCCTCTTTGACCAGCCCCAGCAGGATGTGCTCGGTCCCGATATACTCGTGGTTCAGCCGCTGGGCCTCCTGATTGGCCAGCGCCATCACCTTTCTGGCTCGATCCGTGAAACGTTCAAACATTACTTATACTCCTCCTTGCCGCTGCGTCGCGAAAAAGTTCGGACGTTCGCTGCTTCCCCAGTTTACACAATCCGTTCACAGGTTATTGTAGTTGTGTCCCGTAGGTTCGTCAAATTCGGGGAATGTTTTTTGGATCCTCTGACCCTGTCTGCGTTTACGGCTCGCGTTGAACAAAATCACGCTAGGTTTATCAGAAACATCGGCAATTCCAGCTGCGGCCTTTCGTGAATTCTCAATCCCATTGACGATCGGCGGGAACACCGCGATCGCTATAAGCGACTGTGAGGGAAGGAAATACCTAATGTCCGGATTCGGGAAGCACGACCAGCACGTAGACCGTGTCAAGCTGTGCTTTTTGGAAATAAGGCCGAATGCTCAGATCGGCGTGCAGGGGGCTGTCAATCCGAGGCTTGACCGCCTCGACCGTACCCACCGCCAGGGCCACCGGCAGCTTGAAGTGGTGCGGCTCAGCCACCAGAACCAGGTCGCCCGGCTCGATGCGATGCGTCACCGGCACCATGGTGGCGGCCAGCAGCTGGTCGTTACCGGCCCAACTGACCTGGACGGTGGTGATTTCGACCGGCGGGCCGTTGTCCCGGCCCGGACGGACCACCCGCCCCAGAAAATAGACGTCCGTCGAGGTCAGCAGTTCGACCCGTGCGGTGTACGGACCCGGGCTGTAGGCGATCCGGCCGACCAGGGCCGCGGTGGCCAGGGCCACCTGCGGGCTGACCCGTTCGAATCCCGGAACCTGTTCAGCCAGGGCGAACAGCACCGGCGCCCCGTCGGGAATCCGGCTGAACGAGCCCCTGTCAATGACAATCGACTCCAAGCCGAGGCTGTCAAACTGCGAAACGTGAGCCCGAACGAAGCCATAGTCAAAATCGATGATCTCTCGAAGCCCCAGAAGCCGCCGGTTCTCCTCTTCGAGCTGGACCAGCCGGGCGTTGAGCACCGTCAAAAGCCGTTCCCGCTGGCCGTCATCCAGCCCCCCTGCCGAACCGCCCGGCGCCTCGTCGCCGCCGCCCACCGCCCGAGCGGCCAGAATCGTGTAACGCCCGGCCGGGGCAAAGAGGGCCTGACAGACCCGCTCCAGCGGACCGGTCCATCGAACGGGAAGAAACAAAAGCAGCAGAGCGACCCCCACCACGGCCGCGAATACCTTCTTGACGCGAATCCTCTTGCCGAATGCGTCCCGCCGCGGCGCGTTCACTAGTCTTCCTCGTCGGCCTCAAGAGTCTTGTACCATTGGCTGTAGTGCTCGAGGTACATCGCGGTTCCGCGGGCCACGCACGTCAGCGGATCGTCCACCAGACGCACCTGCAGCCCCGTCGCGTCGGACATGATCTGATCCAGCCCGCGGAGCAACGCGCCGCCGCCGGCCAGGAAGATGCCGTTATCAACCAGGTCCGCCGCCAACTCCGGTTCGGCGTGCTCCAGCGTCCGCGTCACCGCCTCGATGATCTGACCCACCGGCTCGCGAAGGGCCTCGCGGATCTCGTCGCTGGTCACCACCGTCTTTCTCGGCAGGCCAGAGATCATGTCGCGTCCCCGAACCTCCATCGTCTTCTCTTCGGGCAGCGGGGCCGCCGACCCGATCTCGATCTTGATCCGCTCCGCCGTCTGCTCGCCGACCAGCAGGTTGTACGTCCGCTTCATGTGGTTGATGATCGCCTCGTCCGCGTCGTCGCCCGCCACCCGGATCGACTCGCAGACCGAAATGTCGGCGCACGAGATGATCGCCACCTCCGTGGTGCCGCCGCCGATATCGACCACCATGTTGGCCGTCGGCTCGGCGATGGGAAGCCCCGCCCCGATCGCCGCCGCCATCGGCTCCTGAAGCAGCCGCACATGCCGCGCCCCGGCCCGCTCAGCCGAGTTGTACACCGCACGCTTTTCCACCGCCGTAATCCCGCTGGGCACCGAAATCACCACCCGCGGCTTGATAAAGCTCCGCCGCCCGTGGACCTTGCGGATGAAGTACCCGAGCATCGCCTCGGTGATATCGAAGTCGGCGATCACGCCGTCTTTCAGCGGACGAATGGCGCTGATCGTGCCCGGCGTCTTGCCGAGCATCTCCTTGGCCACCAGACCGACCGCGTTGCCGTCCTGGAGCACGCGGTTCGTCCCCTTCCGCACCGCGACCACCGAGGGCTCGTTAAGGATAACGCCCTGCCCTCGCACGCACACCAGGGTGTTGCACGTGCCGAGGTCGATGCCCATGTCGAGAGAAAAAACACCCAACAGGTTATCGAGAAGCACAAATCGGCCCCTTCAGAAAACGACCGCGTACCGCAACCACTATCGACCGGCTATCGTCCAGCCCATCGCCACCGGTCGTCGGACGCCGATGGCTACCTGCCCACCGCAGAAACGCCGCTGAAGACCTGATCCAGCCCGTAGAACGAGTGAAACTGAATACCCAGCACAACCACCGCCACCAGCAGAAACGCCGCGGCGATCATCAACAGCATGGTGTATACGTTGTTCTCCGCCGGAGCGCCCGCGGGCCTCGGTCCACCCGGCGATCGGGTCAATGCCGCCATGAATGATCTCCTCGAAAATCGCGGTGCTAGAACCTGTCCGTCACGTTGTCGCCGCGATGGATCGCGCCCTGCACCTGCACCAGTTCACCCACCGACGCATCCGGCTGAACTTCCCGAACCTGCAACTTGCCCAGGTACTGCCCGCCGCGGTAAACGATAAACTCCATGCCTTCCTTCACGCCCTGGGCCGACCCCACCGAAATCCCCGCCAGCGAGTCGCGGACCTCCGTGATCTGTCCCATGATCGGAGCCGCCTGCGCTTCCTGGGCCGACCCCACCGGGCCCTGCGAACCGGCCGTCCGGGCCTGATCCTGGCCCGGAGGCGACGCCATCCGCTGACGAAGCTTGGCCACCGTCTCTTCCAGCGAAACGTTCTGCTCCTTGAGCAGACGGATCTGCTTTTCGTAGAGCTGCCGTTGGAGCTCCAACTCCTGATTCGTCTGCGTCACCTGGAAGTTCTCGCCCTGGAGCGCAGCCAACTGCTGGCGAATCGCGGTGAGCTGCTCCTGCAACTGCTTGCGCTCGGTGTCGGCGGTCTGGAACATCCCGCTCAGTTGCGAGACCTGACCCGTCAGAGCCGCCCCCTTCTGCTGCTCAGCCAGCAGCTTGTTGCGCTCCGTCGCCAACTCCGACGTCTGCGTCGCCAACTGCGTGCGAAGTTCGGCGATCTGGCTCTCCATATCCCGCAAAACCTGGCTCTGATGGGCCTGCGCAATCGCGCTGAGGCTCGCCTGCCCCTTGAGTTCCTGCTCGGCCGCGGTCGCCCGGGTCAGGTTCTGATCGGCTTGGGCCTTGTAGTTCTCCGTCATCGCCGTGTACTGGATCACCAGGATGGAAAACACGATGGCGAGGACCGCAATGATGACGATGAAGACCTTGGTTAGCGTTGTCAAAGCCGCTCTCCTTTACTAGCACCTGACCCTACAGGTGTCGGCTGAGGCCACCGCCGAGACGCCGCTGGCGGGAGTGGCTCGCCCATCCGACCTTGCCGTTCGTAAGTCTCGACGGAACAAGCGATAACAATTCTACGCGAGTCGCATCCTTTTGCAAGCCAAATTTCACCCGTCCCGGTCCGCCGAAAGCTCCAAAGAGCCTACGGTTCGGCCCGTTTGTTCAGCTGAAGACTGGCCAACGCATTGGCCACGTCGTCGGAAAACTCGAAGATCTTGTCCAGCCCGGTCACCAGGAACACGCCCCAGACCGCGGTCGGAATGCCGCACAACTTGATCTGCCGATCATTGCTAATCATAACTTGCTTGCGCAACTTCAGGAGCTTGGCGATGTTTGACGAATTCAGGAAGCTGACGTCCTTGAAATCAATCACCACGTCGATGTCCGGACGCTCCTCGACCATCTGCATGACCGCATTCAGGTCGTCCGTGAACTGCGGGTCATCCTGCAGATTGACGAGCACGATGTTTTCCGACCATTGTTGGATCGCCACGCTTAACCTCCCGTCACTCCCCGAAAAACTACGACGCCTCCTCCACCCCCAGCAACGTCCGAAGCCGGTTCAACGGCTTGGCTGCCGGTGAATTGGGATCCGGCTTTTCCGCCAGCGCCTCCGTAACGACCGTCCTGGCCTGAGCCAGATAGCTGTCCGTCTGGTCGGGCATCAGCAGGGCCGCTTGGTAGTAGACCTCGGCCAGGCGGACCCGGGCCAGCGTCTTGGCCTCCTGGCTCGCCTCGTTGACCGCCTTTTCCGCGGTTTCCAGGGCCTTCTCGACGTTCTCAGCGACCTTACCCGCCGCGTCGGCCGCAGCCTGCTCCGCCTCGGCGACATAGGCCCCGAGGGTCTCGCCCAACTCGACCGGCGCCTCGCGAAGGACCGGAACAACCAGGTCCATCTGCCGGCGGCGAATGTCCAACAGCCGGGCCTCGCCCATCAGGGTTTCAATCATCTCGCCGCTGACCACCAGGGCGACCCGGGCCGTCCGCTGGGCCAGTTCCAGGTGCGGGTCCTTCTGGCCCGGTTTGACGTTGCCCTGAGCGGCCCGAACGGCGCCGCTGTAACGGCTGGCCGCCTGCTGGGCGGATGAGGCGCTCTGGCGGGCCTTGCTCGATTCCCGCTGGGCGGCCTCGAAAGTCCGTTGGGCCTGTTCCAGCTTGCCGCTCACCTGGTCCAGCGACGTCTTGAGTGAAGCGGTCAGATCCTCAGCCCGCTGGGAAAGCTGGCCGACAAGCTGCTGGTTGATCTGCGACTGGCTCTCGAGATTCTCCAGATACTGCTTCTGGGCGGTCAAGGCGGCATCCAGGCTCTGCAGGCGAGTCTGGAGCACCTGCGTTTCCTCCCGCAACTGCTGGAGACCCTCGACGGTGCTCAGTTGCCGGCCGTCGGTGAGTGTGGCCTGCTTGTCCGCCGACAACTCGTAGGGCCCGGCCTCGAGGCGGTCGATCTTGACCGACAGGGCGAACGCCTGACGCTCCAGATCGTTGATCTGCTTCTGAACTTCCACAGCCTCTTCGGCGCCCAGAGCGCTGATCCGGGTGGTCAACCCGCTGATCTCGAGATTCACATTCTCCCGCTCGTTCTGCCGCTCCTGGAGTTGCGTTTCCAGGTCCTCGGTCAGCCCTTCAACGGCGGAAATGTCCTGCCGGACCTCGCCGACCTTCCGCTCCAGCTCGGCCACGTCCTTCTGGGCGACCTGGGTCGCCTCCGCCAGCGTCAGCGTCTCAAGATCGCTCAGTTGGCTCTTAACCATCTGGATGCGGCTGGCGGTCGCGCGGACCTCTTCGAGACCGGCGAGCAGCGAGGCGTTGCCCAACTGGTAACGGTCGATCTGACGCAGGGCCAGGAAGTTGCGAAGATCGGCCACCACGGCGTGGGCCAGCGCGATGTTGATCGACACGCCGGCGGCCTCAGCGGGAGCGTCCCGAAGCTGCTGCTCCAGTCCGGCGATCGCCTGTTCGAACCGCTTGATCCGTTCGTCGGCGGCCTGCTGGATGTTCTTAACCTGCCGCTCGCCGTCCGCCGGGAGCGTGGTGGGAAGGGCCGCCAGTTGATCGCTGTACTCCATCAGAGGACTGGTGCGGGCGAAACTCTCCAGTTCGGCAAGCGCCTGCTGGACCGATTCACCGGCGTCCTTGGCCGCTTGACGCTCCGACTGCTCCGGGCAGCCGCAAATCCAGAGCAGGGCCGTGCTCAGCAGCGCCATTACGAGAAAGTTACGCACGTGTCACTCCTTCCGGCGTGGTGACTGCCATCGGCCGAAACCATGCGCGGCCCGACACGGGTCGTCCGTGCCGCCGCCCGAAATGCGGGGCGGTCAGGCCAGAGGCTCTTAAGCCGTGATTTTGCCAAGCCTTGCCTGACATGTCAACAAATTAAGCGGTACGAAAGGGACGTAGCAGGCTGTCCCAACTGCCATTGTATGCCGCAGCCCGATGGCATAACAAGCGGCCCGACAGCGAGGGACGCAGCGGCCTGTTCGGAACAACTCCTATCTACGCCAGTTCGCCCAGCGATTCGGCCAGTTTGGCCGCCCCAGCCGCCCCGATGAAGCCCGCGTCGTTGCCCAGTTCCGCGAGCACGATCTGCGGATAGCTGCTCTCGAAGGCGGGACTGCGGAGTGCTTCGAAATGTTGTCGGACGGGCACAAGCAGCGTATCGCCCGCATAGACCATGCCGCCCGACAGAATAATCATCTCCGGATTGATGATATGAGTAAGATTGATGCAGCCGATGGCAATGTACCGGCAGGTCTGCTGCCAGGTCTCGGTGGCCAGGGCGTCGCCCCGTCCCATGTGCTCGACGATCCGCTCGGTGGTGATAGCCTCGCCGCGGTCGAGGATCTGCTTCATCGAGCTCTCGCGGCCGGCCAGAATGGCGTCGGTGGCGATCCGGGCGGTGTGCGAAGCCGAAGCGTAGGCCTCGAGACACCCTCGCTGCCCACAGTTGCACAGGCGCCCGCTCGGTTCGATGATCATGTGGCCGATCTCAGCCCCGTTGTCGAAGAACCCGCGAATGAACTTGCCATCCGAGACGATGCCGCCCCCCACGCCCGTGCCCAGAGTGAACATGACCAGGGACTCGGCGGTTCGTCCCGCTCCCACCCAGAACTCACCCCAAGCCGCCGCGTTGGCGTCGTTCTCCAGCGTTGCCGGCAGCCCGAAATGCCCACTCAACCGATCGCGGACCGGCACGTTCCGCCATCCCGGCAGATTCGGCGGACTGACGATCACGCCCTGCTTGTGGTTCAACGCGCCCGGCGCGCCAATGCCGATCGCCCGCACCGCATCGGGCGACTGCCGCGCCTCGTCAATCGCCATCTTCCCAGCCAGGATCATCCGGTCAATAACGTGATCGGGCCCCCGCTCGGCCTCCGTGGGGATCGAAATCTTGCTGCGGACTACTCCGGTCTCCTCGACCAGGCCGGCTTTGACGTTCGTCCCGCCCAGATCGATGCCGAGGTAACAAATGGCCATGAATGCAAACTCCTGAGGGTAAAGACGTTACGAAGAACTCGGCTGGGTGTCCGCCGCCAGGGCCGGCGCGGTGGACGGGACCCCTCGTCCCATCGCGGCGAGCTTCTGCCGGTACGCCTCGGACAGCTCCTTATGGAAATCCGCGGACAGGGCCGCGATGAACTCCTGCAGATGGTTGTCGGGATCTTCCTGGGCCAGGACCTCCGCAAAACAGTCCGTCAGGACCTCGAGGTGCGCCCCCGGGATCAGCCCGACCGAACGGTTGAGGAACTGGGCGCAGACCAGCGGGTCGAGGCCGCCGGACGCGGCGGCCAGGATCGACTGGCACATCCGGTCGGCAAGTTCCTCCACCGGCGGCGAAGTCACCCGTTTGGCCGCCACCAGCGACTGGCGATAGTACTTGACCGCCTCAGCGGGCCGGTCGGTGACCAGCACCAGGTCGCCGAACTGCCGAAAGAGAGAAACCTGCACGTCCGGCGGCCAGGCGCCCGACTGGGCGGTGATCTGATCCTGCAGCCCATTGACGATCGCCTGGCGGTGTTCGAGATCGACCCACGCCGCCCTCGCGAAAACGGCTTCGGCCCACGCGATCTGCTGGTCGCACGGCCAGCGCTTGACCATCGTGGTGATCGCCCCGAAGATGACCTCGCGAACCTGCTTGTCCTTCTCGACTGTGGGGTTCAGCCGTTCCACCAGTTGATCGACCACGCTGCGATCGTCGGCCAATCCCAGTGAGGCGATCCCGGTGGCAATCTTGGCCCGTACGCCGGGCTCCGGATCGTCCTTGAGGTAGCCCAGCAGCAGGTCGATCTGCGCGGGATCCTTCAGAGCGGCCAACCCGGCGGCCCCGAACAGCCGGACGTTGGCGTCCGGGCTCCCGAGGGCGTCCTTGAACACCTGCAGAAACCGCTTGTCGCGAATCGCCCCCATCGCCGCCAGCAGTTCCTGCCGCAGCAGCGGCATGTCGTCGCCCGCCTGCTGATACCGCTGGAGAATCGCATTGACCGCGGCGTCACGGAACTCCGGACCGATCGGCGCGTCGTTGTCGTTCTGGAAGATCCGCGCCAGGGCCTGGGCCGCTCCCGTGGCCACCGTCTCCAGAGGCAGGGCCAGTTGAGGCAGCACGCGGTCAAGCAGTTCCGGCCCGCCCAGTTGTCCCAAAGCCACCAGCAGCTCGCGCTTGACCAGCGGCTCGCTTTCCTTCTCCAATTGGCCCAGCAGGGCCTCGACCGCCTGGACGTCTTTGCCGTCCCGCAGCACCTTGGCGCACTCGCAGCGGACGATCGGGTCCTGATCGCCAAGCAGAGACCGAACCGAAGTCTGAAGCTCCGGCGGAAGTCCCTGATTCTGGGAAATCCAGATCGTCAGCATCTGCAGGGCGGCCAGGCGATGGGCGGAGAGGCTGCTGGCCAGATACTCCTGGATCGTCTTGACCCGTTCCGCGTCGTTCTTGGGCGCCGACCGGAACGAGCGGACCAGCGTCTCGATCAGAACCCGCTCGGTCTGCTCCAGCCGCGTCCGAAGGAACCGGTTCTCGTTGGCCAGGATGTCCAGTTGGCCCTGCAGCCACTGGAGATCGTCCTTGTTCTTGTTCTTCTCCCACCACTTCTGCCAGGCTGACACGTCCGTCGAGTAGTCCACCAGCGTCAGGTCATAGAGACTTCGGGCACACGCCAACTTCAGTTCGCGACTCCCCGTCCGGTCCCGGTGCAGGCGTTCCATCAGGGTGATCAACACCGCGACCGCCTGTTTCGACCGCATCTTGCCCATGGCCCCGATGGCGGCCAGCCGCTGCGGCAGCGGGCGCTTGTCGCTGTCGATGATCTGCCCCATCCGCTCGATCAAACCCGGATCGCGATAGCGGCTCAGGACGATCGTGCTGGCCTCCTGAAGGGCGGGGTCGCCGGCGAGCAGGTTGTCGATCAGGGCCGACTGATACTGCGGGTCCGGATTCTCGATTTCGGTCAGGGCCGCCGTCACCGCCAGTTGGCTCTGGCGGTCCTTGGCGTTGGCCAGAATCGCCAGGAGTTGCCGGTCGGCTTCCGGATCGCCGAGCAACAGCAGCGAACCGGCGGCGGTCTTGCGGCTCGGATAGATCGGCGTGTTCTGGTCGGTGACGATCTTGACCATGTCCTGGATGAGCTTGCCCTGGGCCGGACTGGTCTGGACCGCCGACGCCTCCGGCTCACCCCGCGCAACGCCTGCCGTCAACAAAAAAGTCATTGCCAGAACTGCCACCAACCGGCTTGTCATCGCCTCTCCCGTGCGGTTTTTCATGCAAATTCCATTCTGCTGTCCGGGGCGTTTTAATGCAACCGTAAACGCCGAAAGTTTCTACCGAGACGGCTCCTGCGGCCCTTCCAGGCCGGCCGGTCGCGTGGTCGGGCCGAGCAGTCTCAACTCGGCCACCACCGGCCGATGGTCCGATCCGTCCAACTCGCGGACGCGGGCCGCGTCGATCGCCCACGGACCGCGCACAAAGACGTGGTCGATCCGGTAACCCGCCCGGTTGACGAAGATGCTCGGCTGGGTGGTCGTGCCGCAGGCGGCGCAACAGTCGGTCAGCGAACGAGCCAGCGCCACGTAACTCGGGAAGAACCCCAGCGAGTTGGTGTCGCCGGCCACGATCACCGGATGCGGGCTGGCCTCGGCCAGTTCCACCACGTCCTTGGCCTGGCGCGTCCGGGCCCCCATCGACTCCATCGCGCCCCGGATCAGCGGGCGGGGCAGCGACTTGAGGTGGATACAGAGGACTCGAACCGTCTCTCCCTTTATCGTCACGTCGGCTGAAAACCCGTAATCGTGTTCACCCGCCATGTTCAGCACCTTGCCGGGCTTGATCGTCCCGCGCGCCAGGATCGCCATGCCCGCGCCGCTGCGCGGGCCATAGGCGGCGTAGGCCGCCGTCATTTTCAACTGATCCACGAACCGTTTCAGGTGCGTTGCGTCGTTGCGCACCTCCTGAAGACAGACGATATCCGCGTCCAGAAGTTGCAGGTTTTTGAGAATCCGGTTGGGATCGGAACTGGTCAGCACGTTGTACGTCGCCACGCGGATCGCAAGGCCCGGTCCTTCGGCCTCGACCGGCGAAGCGCCGCGGGCCGCGCCCGAACAGCCGACCGCGAAGACCAGACATATGGCAGCCGGAATTCGGATTGAGTTCATGCGGTTGGACCTCGACAAACCGTCTCTGTGTCGTTCGCCAAGTGACTCTACGCGCATCGAGGCCCGCGGGTTCGCGGCGGGTCAGCGGGAAAGGTCCAGATGCAGTTCCCGATGGGTCTTGGCCCCGCGGGCCGTGACCACCGTCACCTTGGCGCTGTATCGGCCGGGAACTGCGTAGTAGTGGCGAGGCGTCGGCTCCGCCGCGGTCTGGCCGTCGCCGAAATCCCAGAACACCGCCTGCGGCGGCGGGTCCACCTGGAGGTAGAACTGCACGCCCAAGCCGTTCTCGCCAATCCCGGTGACCGCCCGCGGCCGCACCAGGGAGTACTTCTCCGTGACGGTCTTGAAGAAATCGAACGCGATCTCCGGCTTTCGCCGATGACCTCCGGCAATCTCGCGGGGAAATACCCGCTTGCCGCCCATCGTCTCAAGAAAGTCCGCCGCCTTGCGGCTCTGAATGTTAATGCCAAGCAGCGGATCGCTGGCGGCGAAGAAAATCGCCACCGGCTGATACGGGTCCAGCCGCTCGCGGATGTTCGGCAAAAACGTCTCATCGAAGTTGCCCATCCGCACCGCCAGGGCCCGGAATACCGAAGGATTGTTCAGCCCGGTGTGATAGACGGCCAGACCGCCACCGGACCATCCGGTCATGTAGACCCGATCCGAATCACCATTAAGATTCTTTAATGCTTGATCAACAGCACTTATAATCAGCGCCTCATCTTCCCGCTGCCGCCGCAACTGGTCTTCCCGGCCCACCAGACCCGTGCCGTTGGTCCCCTTCAGGCGCGGAGCCAGAACAATAAAACCCACCCGCTCAGCCAGACCCCGCCACTCGCGGAGTTGCAGATCCGCGGTGTCCCACGGAATCGTCCCGTGACAGGTCACCACCACCGGCCAGCGCTGCTCATTGCTGTGCCACGACGGCACGTACACCAGATAGCTGCCTTCGGTCTTGGGATCCTTGATGGTCTCGGTCGAGCCAGGCACCCGGTTCAGATTCGCCGGGCATCCCGGCAGCAGGATCAGGGCGAGCACGCCCAGAACGACAGGACCCGATCGTGAGCCAAACACGGTGGACACCACAGCAGCCCTCAGCAGTAACGGCAAAATCTCATCTTCAGGAACCCAACAGCAGCACAACGTTGACGATCAGCGAAAGCACCAGCAGCATGGCCAGCACCGCGACCGCGACCTTCCAGCCCGCCACCATCTGCGCCGCCGCAGCCGCAGAGCCGTGGACCGGCGGCTCGGCCGGCGACCCCTGCTCTTCCAGGTTCGCCAGTTCGTTGACGTCGAAAATCGCCCGGGCGTGGACCGGCGGACGCCCCTCTCGGACGGCTCGCAGATCCTCGAGCATCTCCTCGGTCGACTGGTAGCGGTCTTCCCGCCGCTTGGCCATCATCACTTCTATGATCTCGGCGCAGCCGACCGACAGTTCCGGGTTGATGTGGTCCGGCGGCGTAAGCTGCTCCCGCAGATGCTTGAGCATGACCGCGGTGGGATTCGGGGCGTCAAACGGCACCCGCCCCGCCACCATGTGGTAGAACGTCGCGCCCAGCGAGTAGATATCCGCCCGAAAGTCGATATCGACCTCGCCCCGAATCTGCTCGGGCGAAATATAGTACGGCGTGCCGTAGGCCCGCCCGGCCTCCGACTGGGCCAGCCGGGTATCCGAAACCTCGCGGGCCAGACCCATGTCCGCCAGTTTCGCCACCCCGTCCCTCGTGAGCATGATGTTCTTGGGCTTCACGTCCCGGTGGACCAGGCCCCGCGCGTGGGCGTGGGCCAGGGCGTCGGCGATCTGGAGGATCAGGTCGACGGCCTCGCTCTCCGGGTACCGCTTGCTCTTGGCCAGCACGTCGTGGACGGTATAGCCGTCGACGTACTCCATGACAAAGTAGTGATAGCCGCCCGCCTCGCCGACGTCGATGGCCTGCACGATGTTCCGGTGGTTCAGCTTCGCCGCCGCCTTGCCTTCCCGGTAAAACCGGTCGACGAACTCCGCGTTCTCGCTGTAACGGTGCGGAAGCACCTTCACCGCGACTACGCGGTCCAGCGAGAGCTGCCGGGCCTTGTAGACCGTCGCCATCGCCCCCTTCCCGAGTTTGTCGAGCAACTGGTAGCCCGGGAATAACTGCTTGGCCGGCTTCTGATCGGCGTCGGCGATCAGCCGCTGCATCTGCGCAGCCGTCACGCAGCCCTGCTCAACAAGGACCTCGCTGAGCGGCTTGTCCTGGCCCCTATCCGCCAGTTGCTTCTTGCGGACCAGACAGGATTTGATCTCCTGCGTGGTGGCAAGCTTGTGCTTGAGCACCAGCTTGCTGACCAGCGTGTCTTCGCCGCCGCCGAAGCTGGACGCGGATGCCGAACTGGTATCGCCTTGGTCGGGCATGCTTTACACTACTCTTATTCTTCGTCGCTGGTTCGCCCCAAACGGAAAATGACGCTCCCGCTCCCGCGAGCTTTGGGCGATGAAATGCACGAAAGCGGCCTGCAGACGCGACCCGGCTACCGCCGTCGTCCAAAACTTATAGTATACCAGTATTCACACCGGCGACAAGCGAAAGGTCCGTTACCGGGAAAATTGTTGCTCGGTTCCGGGAAGGGGCTTGTCCGGACATTTGGCCTTCACCCGCGGGCTGCGGGGCCGCGCGGCAGCCGCGTGCAGGGCCAGCAGGACGTACTCCATCCGGGCGCCGCCGCCCCGGGCAAGCTGCTCGCCGCACTCCTGGATAATGGCGTCCAGGGCGTCATCCCGGGCGTCGGCCAGCAGTTCCCGAACCGTCATCGACAGTCGTCTTGCCCCGGTCTCCAGATCGTTGCGGGCGAACCACTGGGCACACTCGTCGAAGGCGGCCACCAGCCGGTCGTCCCGTCCGCAACCGGTTTCAAAGGACTTCTTGATATCCAGCAGCGCCTGGGCCGCACTGGTGCCGGGCTCCGAACGGAGCGACCGCCAGAGGCTGATATACCGCCGTTCGGAACCGACAATCCGCCCAAGGGCCAACGCGACCTCCTCGCGCGATACCGAATCCTGACGGCTTCGGAGGAAGGCGATCAGGTCGTCGGTGGCCTCCGATGCCCGCAGGATGCCCAGCGCCGAGGCGTAGGCCAGCCGGACCCCGTCGTCGGTCTCGCAGCGAAACTCCCGCAACAGAAATGGAATACTCTCGACGTCGCCGAGAGTCGCCAGAGCCCGGGCGCTTCGGGCCCGCAACAGGCTGTAGTCGGACAGAAGGGTCTCGCGCAGCGGCAAGACGGCGCTCTTGTCGCCGATTCGCCCCAAAGCCCACGCCGCCGCAATCGCCAGGTCCGGCTCCTTCCCGCCAAGAACCAGCAGCAGCTCGTCCACCAGCTCCGGACGCGCCGGCATGCGGGCGACCGAGATGATCGCCTCGTACCGCACGTTGAAGCTCGGATCGTGAAGCGCCTCGATCAGCTCGTTGATGCTCAGCGGGTTGCGGGCCTGGCCCATCCGCTCCGTCGTGCTCACCCGCTCCCCCTCGTCCCGCGCCAGGTGGTACCGCACCATCGTGCCGATCGCCATCACCGGATGACCCTGCAGGAACATGCCGACGAACCGCCCCGTGGGCATCGCCCCATCGCCCCGAACCCGGCTCATCACGATCACCCCGCACGTCAGCATCGAAAAACACGCCGCGAACAGCGGCGTGTACTGGTCGACCGTGAACACCGAAACCTTCGACGAAATCCCGCCGCAAAAATCCAGAAACCGCCCCGCCAGCAGCGGAGCGATCCCCGCGGTCAGTCCCGCCCACGCGTAGAACACCGCCATGTACCCCGTCTTGTGCTCCGCCGGAACCGCGCTGACGTAAAGATACCGCCCATACCCGATCTGCCAACCCATCGTCGCCACCCCCACCACCAGCGCCGCCCCCATCGCCAGCGCCGCACTCGCCGGCGACTGACGCGGCAGCAGAAACCAGATCACCGGCAGCAGCAGCATCACGCCCAGCCCCGACAGCATCACCGGCTTGCTCCCGTACCGGTCCGACGCCCATCCCCACAGGTACGATGACACCATGATCCCCGCGTACGCCCCCACGTCCAGCAGCACCACCTTGCCCGTGGCCAGCCCGATCTGTTCCTTCATATACAGCGGAACGAACGCCGCCAGCGGGTTGAACCCGAAAATCACCAACGCCAACCCCACCAGGAACAGCCGAAAGTTCCGGTCGCGTAGCGAATCCAGCATCGTGCCGAAGTGCCGGGTCTGAACCGTGCCGTCCGGTGGTTCGCCACCGGGAACGAAGCTGAAGCACCACGTCGAAACCAGCCCCGCCACCACCCCCACCCCGATCAGCACCACGAAACGGTACAGCGAATCGAAATGCCCCACGACATGGCTGGCGACGATGAGCGTGACGATCGCCGCCACCGTCGAAAGGATCGTGTTGATCGCACCCAGCTTGCCCCGGATGTTGTTCGGCACCGCCTCCTGCTGCCACGGAATAAACGCCGACTCCGCGATCGCCCGCGCCACCGCGAAACCCAACACCGTCACCGCCACCCAGACGAACGCCGACTCCCGCCCGAAGTGCAACAGCACCAGCGGCACCAGCATCAGCAGACCCGCCACGATCTTGCGAGCCGCAAAGAACCAGACGAACGTCCGCTTGAACCCCAACCGCGCCGACAGCGGCGTACTGATCACCGCGATGATCGCCGCGAACGGAATCAACGCCAGCAGAAAACCGATCTGGGTCTTCTCCAGACCCAGCTCGTTCAAAAACAGAATGAACACCGACCCGAAAACCGTCAGAATGCAGAATATCTGATTCCAGACGTTCCCAGCGTAGAGCCAGGGCAATCGGCGCAACTTGTCCACATCGGTCAACGGCTTGCCCATCAGCGGCGGCTCCTGCGGCACCTGCAATCACAAAGGTTCATTGTATCACCGCCGGTCCCCCGTTTCTATCTCCCGGCTCGGGATTCATTGTGGCAGACCCGCCGGAAAAGGCTTGAAACGCCATACGCAGGCGGGAAACATAGCGTCAACCCGAGACCGTCGACGAAAGTCCGTCGTGGGCCTCAGCGGATGAGTTTAAGGAGATGGACGTGCCGGTATGCCTGGTTCAGGAAATCATGAGGGCGTGTGCGTTTGTGGCGGCGATGTCGGCTGAGGGGCCGGATGTGTCGGGTTTTGCATCCCGCGTTCGGAGCGGGTCGTGGGTTGAGAAGTGGCCGGATGAGAAAGGCGAGCTGGTCGCCTCGACGGTGCAGGGGGAGATATGGACCGAGGCGATCCAGGCGGCCATCGATCAGCACCGGGCGGTGTATCTGCCGAAGCGCGACAAGCCGTACTACATTGACGCGCCGATCGTGTTGCGCAGCGGGTGTCGGTTGGTTGCCGATCCGGAGGCGGAGATTCGGCTGAGGCCCGGCAGCAACCGCTGCATGGTGCGCAACGAGCACATCGTGGACGGGCACAGCGGACCGGTCGAGCCCGACGCGAACGCCGATGAGGATTTGCAGATCGTCGGAGGCATCTGGACGACGCTGGCCACGACGGACCAGGAGTCGAACGGGAACGCGAACGGCTGGGCGCTGCCGGGTGGACCTTTTTGCGCCCATGGGACGATCCTGTTGAGCAACGTGCGGCGGGTCGTGGTGCGCGATGTGACGATCCGGCAGTGCCGGCCGCATGGAATTCAGATCAGCAACGCCTCGCACTTTCTGGTGGAGAACATCCGGTTCGACCGTCATCACCGCGACGGCGTACACATCAACGGCCCGGCGTCGTTCGGGCACGTTCGCAACGTGCGGGTCGTGCGGGGCGTGATGGGCGACGACCTGATCGCGTTGAACGCGTGGGACTGGTATCACACGGTGGTCAGTTTCGGCCCGATCCATCACGTGCTGGTCGAGGACGTGGTCGGCCAGGCGCCGTCCGAGCCGAAGGCCCCATCGGAGATCCGCCTGCTGGGCGGCACGAAGCGCTATGCCGACGGCCGGACGGTCGATTGCGATATCCACGATTGCGTGCTGCGGAATATCGAGGGCATTCGCACCTTCAAGGCCTACGATCAACCGAACCTGGAGTGCGGCCGCGACAAGGACTTCGCCGATCCTATCGGCAACATCAAAAACGTCCAAATCGAGAACGTCCGTTTCGCCGCGGACCACGGCGCCGCCCCCTTTCAGATCGCCCACAACGTCGACGGGCTGACGATCCGCGACGTGCGGCTGGGCTTCGAGCCGAAGGACGGCTTTGCCCTGGTGGAGATCGGCCCGCTCTCGATGACGTTCAAAGCCAACCCGGCCGACCCGGCCACGTGGGTGGAAGTCTTCTCTCCCGACAAGGATTGCACGGTGAGGAATTTCGAACTGACCCAGGTGCAAACGCCAACGAAGCCCGCCGACCCCAAACACCTGATCCGTCTGATCCAGCAGAAAATCAATCCCGACTATCCCAACACCACCCCGCGCGGCGGAGTGGGACGGGGGATTCTTCTGTCCGAGTGACCGCGGGCGAGCGGCTTGTCAGGCACCCGGAGGCGGACCGGACAGTCACCACTCAACTCGTTAGCCCACAATATTTTACAGACACCAACAGGCAATCGCCGCGGAGGTGCTAATTTTTTAGCTTTTTCCTCTTGACTTCCGCTCACCTACATGCTAATTTCTTAGCATGTTACGAATTTAGCATGGGCGGTTGGGCCGTTCTGGTGTGTTGTTGGATCGGCCGGGCGGCTGAGAGGAGAACGTGTGATGAAACGAGAATTGGAGAGTCAGTTGAGCCGTCGGGAGCGGCAGATCATGGACGTGGTGTACGCCCGTGGTCGGGCGACGGCGGCGGAGGTGCTGGAGGGGTTGCCGGCGCCGCCGGGTTATTCGGCGGTGCGGGCGATGCTGCGGATTCTGGAGGAGAAGGGCCATCTGACCCATGAGAAGGACGGGGCGCGGTACGTTTACCGGGCGACTCACCCGCGTGACGAGGCGAGCGAGTCGGCTTTGCGGCGGGTGGTGCGGACGTTTTTTGACGGGTCGGTGGAGAAGGCGGTGGCGGCGCTGCTGGATTCGTCGGAGGCGGAGATGTCGGCTGACGAGTTGGACCGCCTGTCGCGGCTGATCGACGAGGCCCGGAAAGGAGGTCGCTGATGATGACCTTGGGGTTCGAGCATGGGAGCGTTACGGAGTGGTCGATGCGGGCGTTGGCGGTGCTGCTGGACGCGTCGGTCAAGGGTCTGGTGGTGATCGCAGCGGCGGGGCTGGCGGCGTGGTTGATGCGGCGGCGGTCGGCTTCGGTTCGTCATCTGGTTTGGTCGGTGGCGGTGGCGGGGCTGGTGGTGTTGCCGGGGCTTTCGGTGATGCTGCCGAGTTGGCAGGTGGCGATTTTGCCCGAACCGTCGGCGGCTGCGCCGGTCGTCACGGTTGATGGCGCGGCGGCACTGACCGCGGCGGAAGACAACACGGAGTTGCCGGTAACCGAGTGGGGTCCGGATTTGCCGGCGGCGGCTGTGCCTTCGGCGGATTCCGTTGAGGCGGGGCCGGATGAGATGTTGGCGGTCGGCCCCCCTGCCGATGCGGTGTCGCACTGGCCGGTGTGGCTGGTGGCGGCGTGGTTGATGGGCGCAGCGGCCGTGCTGGGGCATTTTGGGTTGGGGCTGGTCGGTCTGTGGCGGCTGACCCGGCGCTCGGTGGAGGTGGCTGACGGTCCTTTGGCCGAGGCTTTCGATGAATTGCGGCGGCCGTTCGGTTTGGCAAGACTGCGGTTGCTGCGGGGTCGAGACGGTCGGCATGAGATGCCGATGGCGTGGGGACTGGTTCGGCCATTTGTGTTCATCCCAGCCGATTCGAGGCACTGGTCGGCGGAGCGGGCGCGGGTGGTGTTGGTGCATGAGTTGGCGCATATCCGGCGGCTTGACTGTCTCACGCAGTTGGCGGCCCGGCTGGCGTGCGCGATCTACTGGTTCAATCCGCTGGCGTGGCTGGCGGGGCGTTGGCTGCGGGCTGAGGGCGAGCAGGCGTGCGATGATATGGTGGTTTCGGCTGGTCATCGGGCGAGCGACTACGCTGAGCATCTGCTGTATATCGCGCGGTCGTATCGGGCGGGTCGACGGGTGGCGGCGGCGACCGTGCCGATGGCGCGGACGTCGCGGATTGAGGGTCGGCTGCGGGCGATTCTGGACCCGGCGCGCCGGCGCGGGCGGTTGACGAAGGCGGCGGTGGTCGCGGCGCTGGCTGGGGCGGCGTGTGTGGTGCTGCCCCTCTCGGCGTTGAAGGCGACGAGTAAAGCCCACGCGGAGGAGGCGATTGAGGTTTCGGCGCCGGCGACCCAGCCGTCGCAAGATTTTGCGGTCACGCTGGCGGACGGGGTGACGGTGGAACTGGTGGGCGTGGCCCGGAATCCCAGCGCCGAGAGTCCGTGGTGGCGGCCCGACGGCACGCCCATGGACCAGCGGCCGTACCAGAAGACGGGAAGTAAGCTCAAACGGGTTGAGAAGCAGGACGCCTACGAGTTCGCCGTGCGCATCGACGGGGCTGACGATTTCAGCTACGAATGGGCCATTCCTGGAAGCACCAGAGGCAGTATCACCGGACATCCGATGGGTCTGGATGGGAAACCGGTCCTTGACCTGTGGGCCTACACCGCCGCGGTGCCCGGAAGCTATGAAACGATCGACGTTCGCTTCGGCATTTCCACCGCACCCTGGCAGACGGTTGCCTTCACCGATTCGGGAAACGCGAGCTCTGCCTTAACAGACGGCGCGGTCATGTTCGCCGAACCGTACGTGACCGACGGTACTACGGCCATGAGCGTCGCTCACACGTTTACAAAGCCTGCCGTACGGTTGATCGCGATCGATCAGCAGGGACGCGAGCATCGTTCCATTGGCACCAGCGGCGGCGGGGTCACAGGAGTGGTTCAGTTCACCTACAGGTTCCCCATCCTGCTTGACCGGATCAAGGAGTTCCGGTTCCAGACCCGGCCGTACCGGTGGGTCACGTTCCGGAATGTCTCGCTTGAGCCGGGCAGGCGGACGGATGTGGCTGTTGAAGTCAATGAGCCCGCGGCGACCGAAGACCAGAGCCGGACGCAAGAGATCCCTCCGGCAGAAGGTCCGGTCGCAGTGACGCTGGCGTTCCTGAGGGCCCTGGAGACTGGGGAATTTCAGCGGGCCGAGCAGAATATGGTGCCGGGTACGGTAAAGAACTACTCGGCATTGCACAGGGCCCTGGATTTCTCCCAGGTCCGAATCGCCGAGGCCTACGCCGATGGTAACGAGGCGTGCGTGGTCACCGGCGTGATCCCCAGCCGCGATGGCCTGCGATCGGTGGCGATGGGATTTGGATTACGCAGGCTCGGAGACCGGTGGCTGATCCGCGACGGCGACTTTCTCCCGGATGAAGCCGCGGCCGAAGAGTTCGTCCAGGGATTCAAAGAGGCCCACCCTCAGGCGCAATCGCTGGAACTGCCGAACGCAACGGCGGCGTCCAGTCAGCGTGCGGGAGGTAACAAATCCGGCGGGCCCTCCTCCGTGTCGCTGGGGTTTCGGGTCGTACTGAACCCGAGCGGGTCACAGCGGCCGCCGGTGGTGGAGTCGGCGGAGAAGTACGTCGAAGAGTTGCAGGCATACGGTCCGGCGGCTGGGCGGGAACGGGACGATGAGTTCCAGTGGTTCGCGATGCGTGAAGGGCTGGAGCATGTGGGAGGCGTTCAGGCGGAGTATCAGGGCAGGCGGTACGTGCTGTTGGCCGGTCGCCCGCCGTACGCGATGAGCACGCGCAACGAGCCGTGGCGCCTGAAAGACATCGCCGTCGACCAGGACAACCGCGGCGAACCGATGGTGCGGATCATCTTTGACGAAGAAGGAGCCCAGCGGTTCGCGGAACTGACGGAAGAGAACATCGGCAACGCGGTCGCCATCCTCGTTGACGGAACGGTGGTCTCCGCCCCGGTCATCCGGAGCAAGATGCGCGAGCAGGCGGCTATCGTCGGTCGATTCACCGAGCAGGAAGTGCAGCGGATGGTTGAAGCCCTGCGGGCCGGACTGGTGGAGGATCGGCCGACGAGGGCGGACCCGGCGACGCAGCGGTGATCGAGCAAGACGCTCCCGGCAAGACCAGTCGGCGAGGTCAGGGGTGCTGGCGGTCTGCCCCAATTCGTGCGTGCGGATGTTCTTGAGGCCGCGGAACAAATCCCTCTCCGACGGCTTCGACGGATACCGCTTGATTCCATCGCCAACCCTGTTGGATCGGGCGCGACTATCGGACCGCGCAGACGGGAGATTGGCGATTAAAGATGCAAAGCGGGGCTGGACGCCTGAAAAGCGGCTGTAACCGGTTGATACGACATGAGCTGGGACGCTGTAAGGCTGGAGTGTTTTTTGGTTCACAGGCCATGAGCAAGTGTTGGGGGAAATCGACCGATTCGGGATACGGCAGCCAATTTTGGCTTGAGCAGGACTACCCGAAGCACAAGTGAGGTGCGTATCGTGAGCAGACTAAGTCTGAGGCAGAAGCTGGTTCTTCCGAATGTCATTTACCTGGTGTTGGTGGCGGTGACGGTGGTTTTGTTTTACCGGACCGTGTCCATGATCAACGGCCTGAAGGAGGAGCAAGCCACCCTGGCGGCGATAGCGGCGCAGGTGCGGGACGTGTCGCTGGACACGCAGAATTACCTGGCGGGCCGGCACCCGTTCGAGGAACTGCGGACGGGTTACGACGAGTTGGGGACGGCGGCGGGCGAGATCGGCCTCGAGTTGGGCTCGGCGGGGTGCCGCGGGCACGTGCTGGAGTACCAGCGGATCGAGGAGCGGAACGCCGCGATCGAAGGCGAGATCCGCGAGATGATCTACGAGTCGGTCAAGCAGTCGAACATGTACATCTCGCAGGTCGTCCAGAAACTGGCCGACGAGGGGACGGAGGGGCAGGTTTCGAAAC
>Ga0123329_1000752_pt1 | contig 32259 bp, 26 predicted proteins | sample BioC12SIPDNA_FD_89703 | JGI IMG/M metagenome (GOLD analysis project Ga0123329, IMG submission 89703) | Anaerobic biogas reactor microbial communites from Washington, USA - Biogas_R1_B C12 SIP DNA | ecosystem: Engineered > Bioreactor > Anaerobic > Unclassified | place: Washington, USA | collected...
GCGCTCAGCACATTGGCCACCGTCGCCACGTCGCCCGTCCACTGATCGAACTCCGCCGGCGGGTAATCCGCGACGATCTCCACCACGGCGCCGCTGTCGTACACACCGCTGCCCGACCCGTGGGCCACCGTCAGCGTGTACTGGTACGCGAACACCGCCGCCACCGTCTTGTTGCCGTTCAGCACCAGTGCCAGGTCGTCGTCCATTCCGGCGTCCGCCCCGTTCACCGTCCATTTGACGAACCGGTAGTTCGCGTGCGGCGAGGCGTGGAGATTGACCGTGGCGCCGAACGGGTACGTCCCCGGCGGATCGCCGGTGATGTCGCCGCCGGTGTGGTCGCCATAGGCCAGCGTCACCGTGGACGACGCGAAGTTGGCCGTGATACGGTGGTTTTCACAGACCGTAAACGAGATGAGCGATCCGTCGCCCACATCAAGCCCCGAGATCGGGGCATCCGGCAGGCCCGTCCAGTGCGAGAAGGCGTATCCGGATGCCGGGTTGGCCTTCAGGGTCACCGTCTCGCCCTCAACGTAGAAGACCTTGTTCGGAGTCTTGGTCACCGTGCCCGTCGCGGTGGGAAGGACGCTGACGATCACCGTGCGTCTGGGCGCGAACACGCCCACGACATGGCTGTCCTTGACCAGGTCGAAGACCAGGGTTGTGTTCGTGCCCGCCGGTTCGCCGTTGATCAACCACTTCAGAAACCCGTAGCCGGAATCGGCCGACGCCATCAGGAACGGCTGCGACGGCGGATCGGTCACATCGTAGCGCCCGGGCGTCATGTTCAGGCACGAGACCGAGCCGCCGGCCGTGGCCTCGTAGCTGAACCACACCATCGGCCCCTCGAAGTTGGCTGTGATGTCCAGATTCTCGATGATGTTGAACTGGATCACCGACCCGCCCGAACTGGTCGTCCCGCTGACGATCTCCGACGGCAACCCGTCCCAGCCGGTGAAGAACTCGCCGGGGTTGGCGTGCGCCTCGATCGTCACCAGCTCGCCTTCGTCATACGTCGCCAGGTTCGGCGTCACGGCTACAGTGCCCTTCGAAGCCGGGTCCGCCGTCAACGCCAGCGTGTACTGGATCGGATCCTCGATCACCAACACGGTGTGCCAGCTGCCACAGGCCACCGTCACGTCCTTGCGCAGCTCCTGGACGCGAACCGGCGTGGTGCGGGTGTCATAGGTGCCATCGCCCAACTGCCCCGACCCGTTGGCGCCGCAGGCGTAGACCCAGCGGTTGGCGCCCTTGATGAGCGTGTGTTCCTGGCCGCCGGCCACGGCTTCGGCGCCCGTCGCCAATGCCATCTGCACGGCCGTGTGACGCTCCGTCGTGGTGCCATCGCCCAACTGCCCCGATCCGTTGGCGCCCCAGGCCCAGACGGTGTCGTCGTTCTTGACGGCCAGCGAATGGTACGCCCCCGCCCCCACCGCATCCACCCCGCTCAGGCCGCTGACCTGCACCGGCACGTTGCTGCTCGTGATCGAGTTGTTGCCGAGTTGCCCGTTGTCGTTGCGACCCCAGGCCCAGACCGTGCCGTCGGTCTTCACGGCCACGCAGTGGTCCCACCCGGCCGCAATCGCCTTGACGTTGGCCAGCGTCGTGACCTGAACCGGCGTGAGCGAGTACCCCGCCGAACTGCCGTTGCCGAGTTGCCCGTACTGGTTCGAGCCCCAGGTCCAGACGGTGCCGTCCTGCTTCAGGGCCACCATGTGCGTGTATCCGGAGGCGATGGCCTGGACGGTGCTGAGATAGCCGGAGCCGCCCTGCCCGACCACCGGCGCCGGCACCAGCGACCAGTACTCGTCGGGGTCGCCGTGGCCGAGTTGGCCGATCCAGTTGTCGCCCCAGGTCCAGACATAGCCGTCCGAGTCCAATGCCGCCGATGAATAGCCTCCGGCCGCCACGGCCTGGACGGACGTCAGCGACGTCAGATACGCCGGCGTGGAGCTGCTGTCCCAGGTGCCGTTGCCCAACTGGCCCCAGTCGTTGCTGCCCCAGGTCCAGACGTAGCCGGACGCGTCGCACGCCAGCGAGTGCTCTTCCCCGGCGGCTGCCCGCACCGCGAGCGTCTGAAGCATGACCGGCACGTTGCTGCCGACCTCCGTACCGTCGCCCAACTGCCCGCGGCCGTTGGCGCCCCAGCTCCACACGCGGCTCGGCTCGGCCGCCGACGCCTGCGCAGCGGCAAGCGCCAGCACCAGAAGCCATGCCAGGGCGATGGCCAGTCGCCCCCGGTCCAGGCCACCGTCCAGAATCCGCGCGACCGTACGCGCCTCGACGCACTTGACATGACGAACGCTCATCAGTAACGACCCCTTCGCGAAATGGACGGATGGACGTCGGGCAAGCGAGAGGTTGCCGGTCGCCGATCCGCATGGATCCGGCAACCGCGCCGAGGAGGCGTCATGGTGTGGAATCAGTCCCGACCGTATACCGTAAATAATAGCCCGAAACACGGGCTAAGTCAAGCCGACTATGGGCCTTACAACGTGGATGAGACTGCGTCAGCCGCGTTTCCTGGTCCGATAACCCGCGACCTCCGCGAAAAAGCATGTTCGTCCCCTGTCAATCCCCCCGATGCCGCGCTTGACAGGTCGTCAGAAACAAGGTACCATGTGTGTTCGTTTGTCGGCAGAACCGGTTTCCTAACCGTCTGCTGGTCGGCTGGACACCCTGCTCGCCGTGTGGCGAGCCACGACCCAAAAGGGATCCACTATGGCCGGTCACGCAGGCCCTGTAGCGAATGGAGAACTCACTTGAGCGAAATCATTGTGCGCGAACTGATCGACGCGGGCATCCACTTCGGCCATCGTGTCTCGCGGTGGAACCCGAAGATGAAGCCGTACATCTACGGCAAGCGGAACCTGATCCACATCATCGACGTGAAGGAAACGATCAAGGGATTGGTCCGCGCCAGGAAGTTCCTGACGCAGGTCGTGGCCGATGGCAAGGACGTGTTGTTCGTGGCGACCAAGCGCCAGGCCAAGGCGACGGTCGTGGCCGAGGCCGAGCGGGCCAAGATGCCGTTCGTTTCCGAGCGGTGGCTCGGCGGCACGCTGACCAACTTCCGCACGATCCGCGAGCGGCTGAAGTACCTGGAGCAGCTCGAGGCCCTTCAGAAGAGCGGCGAGATCGAGTCGTACTCGAAGAAGATGATCGCCAAGATCAAGCGCGAAATCGGCAAGATCACGCGCAACCTGAGCGGCATCCGCACGATGAACCGGCTGCCCGGGGCGGTGTTCGTGGTCGATCCGCGGCGCGAGCGCAACGCGATTCTGGAAGCCCGCAAGCTGGGCATTCCGACGCTGGCGCTGATGGACACCGACAGCGACCCGGACGAGGTGGACCTGGTGATTCCGGGCAACGACGACGCGATGCGCAGCATCGAGCTGGTGATCAAGCACCTGGCCGACGCGGTGGTCGAAGGCATGGCCAACCGGGCCGCACGTCCGATGACGCCGGAACGGATGAAGGAAGTCGCGGGCGAAACGGAAGAGAAGTCGCAGGACCGTCGTCCTCGCGGTCGTCGCAGCGGCGGCCGTGGCACCGGCGGACAGCGTGGCGGACCGGGCTGCGGGCCGGGCGGCGGACGTGGCGGCCGCGGAGGCCGTGGCGGTCGCGACGAAGGTCGCCGCGAGCCGGACCCGATGCAGTTGGCCGAGCGCGGCGCGCCGCGGCCGGTCGTTCAGCCGCAGGCCCCGGCACAGCCCGAGGCTGCTGCCGAGCCCGCCGAGGCCCCCGAGGCCGAGGGCCCTGCCGCCGGCGAGACCCAGGCCGAGGCCTGAGCCGCACAGCCCACGGAGCCGTTTGTGCCCGGCGGCGACGCCGGAGAACCGCGATAACCCAGAGTCTGACGATACAAGGGAGATGTTGACCGATGGCCATTTCACCCGCAGATGTCAAGAAGATGCGTGAAGCGACCGGACTGGGCATGATGGAATGCAAGAAGGCTCTTGAGGAAGCCGGCGGCGATCAGGAAAAAGCCGTTGAGCTGCTCCGCAAGAAAGGGCTTCAGACGGCCGAGAAGCGCACCGGCCGCGCCACCGCCAACGGCCTGGTCCGCAGCTACATTCACCACAACCACCGCGTCGGCGTGCTCGTCCAGGTCAACTGCGAGACCGACTTCGTCGCACGCAACGAGGACTTCGGCAAGTTCGTCGCCGACCTGTGCATGCACATCGCCGCGTTCAGTCCGCTCTCGGTCTCGCGCGACCAGGTCGATCCGAAGGTCGTCGCGACCGAACGCGACATCGCCCGCGAGCAGGTCAAGGACAAGCCGGCCGCCATTCAGGACAAGATCGTCGAAGGCAAGCTCGACAAGTTCTTCGCCGAGCGCGTGCTCCTGGAGCAGCCGTGGGTCCACGACGACAAGCAGTCGGTTGAGCAGATCCTCAAGGGCCTGATCGGCAAGATCGGCGAGAATATGCGAATCGTGCGCTTCGCCCGGTTCGACATCAGCGAAACGCCGGAAGCGTAATTCGAGCGTTGCGGCCGTCTGATGACAGCCGTTGCTCATGACGCAGTCCCCCGCGCGGCCCGGCCCCTGCCGGGCCGCGTTCGTTTGGCCGAGACCACGGCCTGCGGCTCTCGGAACCCATAGGAAGGAACTGACCATGGATTTGGGCATGGATTTGTGGAAGTACTACGGCATCACCCACACCGACCACACGGTCATGAACCCCTTGAGCCTGGAGAAGACCCGGGAACTCGTCGGCGTCCTGCGGCTGCCGGAGGGAGGCCGGGTCCTGGACGTGGCCTGCGGCAAAGCGGAGTTCCTCTGCCTTGTCGCCGAGGCGTACGGCGTGAGGGCCACGGGCATCGACCTGTCGCCCTACGCCATCGAGGCGGCCCGCAAGAACGTGCAGGCGCGCGGCCTGGCCGACCGCATTGAGCTGCTCCACGCCGACGGCGGCCAGTACCAGCCCGAGGCGCCCGAGAGTCTGGACCTGGCGTCCTGTATCGGCGCCTCGTGGGTGTTCCAGAATCACAGAGGCACGCTGGAGGCCCTGATGAAAATGACGCGGCCCGGCGGTCTGGTGCTCGTGGGCGAGCCGTTCTGGGCAACCGATCCGGACCCGGAGTACCTGAAGCTCGCGGGCTGCGATGCCAACCTGTGCGGTTCCCACGCCGCGAACGTGGCCACCGGTGAGGACGTGGGCCTCGCGCTTCTCTATACGCTGGTGTCCAACCCGGACGATTGGGACCGTTACGAGGGGCTGCAATGGCAGGCTGCCGAGCGGTATGCAGCCGACCATCCGGACGATCCGGACGTGGAGGCCCTGCTCCGCAACGCCCGCAGGAGCCGCGACGCCCATCTCCGCTGGGGCCGCAACTGCCTGGGCTGGGCGATGTACCTCTTCCGCAAGCCGTGAAGCCCCAGCCTTTCGCTTGACGGGAGGGCCCCGTCAAGTGTAATGTATGGCCACTCCGGACGCACGGGCGAGCCACGCGCGACCTTCGGGTTGCGCCGGCGCTGCCGTTGCTCCGGTTTCCGATAAGGCACTCCCACCGAGGAACGCAGCATGGGCCAACCCAAGTATCGTCGAGTGATCCTGAAGATCAGCGGCGAAGGACTCTGCAAGCCGGGCGGCATGGGCCTGGACCAGGAGGAGATCAGCCGCATCGCCCTGGCGGCCAAGGCCGTGGTCGCCGGCGGCACGCAGTTGGGCATTGTCGTCGGCGGCGGCAACTTCATCCGCGGCCAGGTGCTGAGCCAGGCCGGGCACGTCAGGCGGGCCACGGGCGACTACATGGGCATGCTGGCCACGTGCATCAACGCGCTGGCCCTCCAGGACACCCTGGAAGACCTCGGCGCGCCGACGCGCGTCCTGACCGCCATCGAAATGCGACAGATCGCCGAACCGTTCATCCGTCGCCGGGCTGTGCGACACCTGGAAAAGGGCCGCATCGTCATCCTGGCCGGCGGCACGGGCAACCCCTACTTCACCACCGACACGTGCGCCGCCCTGCGGGCCAGCGAGCTCGAGGCCGAGGTGCTGATGAAAGCGACCAAGGTGGACGGCGTGTTCACGGCCGATCCGGTCAAGGATCCCACGGCCCGCAAGTTCGACCGCCTGACGTACCAGGAGGTGCTCGAGAAGCAGCTGGGCGTGATGGACCTGACGGCGATTTCGATGTGCATGGCCAGCCGCATCCCCATCGTGGTGTTCAACCTGAAGAAAGAAGGCAACATCGCGCGGGTCATTGCCGGCGAAACCATCGGAACGACCATCACCAGTTAGACGGAGGGCAGTCCCATGGCCGTTGACGATCATCTGCTGGAAGCGGAAGAGCGCATGGAAAAGAGCCTCGAACGGCTCAAGAGCGAGTATCGCACGGTCCGCACCGGGCGGGCCAGCGCGGGTCTGGTCGAGCACATGAAGATCGACTACTACGGCACGCAGACCGAGCTGCGCCAGATGGCCACGATCACCTGCCCCGATCCGCTGATGATCGTCATCAAGCCGTACGACGCCTCCAGCGTCAACACGATCGCCAAGGCGATCCAGGCCTCGGACGTCGGCATCACGCCCAACAGCGACGGCAAGGTGATTCGTCTCCAGGTGCCGCCGCTGTCGGAGGAGCGCCGCCGGCAGATCGTCCACCAGCTCAAGGAGATGGCCGAGGAAGTCAAGGTGGCCATGCGCAATGTCCGCCGCGACGCGATCAAGGCCATCGATGCCGACCTGAAAGCCAAGACCATCTCCGAGGACGATGCCAAGGGCGGCAAAGACAGCGCCACCGAGTTGATCCACAAGTACGAGAAGCTGGTGGACGAGGCACTGGAGACCAAGACCAAGGAAGTCCTCGGCTCGTGACCGTCGTGACGGCGTTTTCGGGCCGATAACACGACCGAGACCGCTTGGTTTACCGCGGTGGTTTATTGCTTATAGGAATCCTCCTTCGGCACGACCAAAGTCTGCCTCGGGAGTTTTGGTTGAAAGCAGGTTGTCGTGCGGCTATAATGCCCTGCTCTGATGCCCGCCTCGGGCGTGGTTGTGCTGCGACCGGGAGCACGTGGACACGAGGGCGTTCGGGGGAGTAGCTCAGTCGGTAGAGCAACTGCCTTTTAAGCAGTAGGCCCTGGGTTCGAGTCCCAGCTCCCTCACCAGGAAAGATTCGGGGTGGCTTCGACAGACCCCGCAGCAATTGGTTTTTGCGGCCGAAAACGGCCTTTGACGCCGATATGGTCGGCTGCAGAAACGGATAGATCGATTCATCTGGCCCCATCGTCCAGCGGTTAGGACACAGCCCTTTCAAGGCTGCGACACGGGTTCGAGTCCCGTTGGGGTCACCACTGTCCCAGGGGCTGCCGCAAGGCAGCCCCTTCTGTTGCGCCGCCGACGCACCGGGGTCGAAGCAACCTGAAGAAGCCAGTGAGTTTAGGTCGAAGATTTTCTCTGGACAGCGCCCGCGGACGGTCTATAATAAACGTGAACAGTCGATGCTGAGGACGCCACACAGATGTTCAAGAGATGTCAGGTCGGTGTGGCGAACCTACACAAGCTGGTTAACTAGCGACGGCATCGCCAGGTAGTGGTTGTGCTCTTTTACCACCCAAGCGCCCCGGCTAACCCGCCGAACCGCACCAAGCCGGGGCGTGCCCCATTCATAGCGAGGTTGCCCTGACACGGCAACCTCGCGGCGTTTTGTCGCCGCCTGTCGCACGCTTTGATTCGCCCAGTGCTTTGTTCCACCCGAGAAACCGCAGCCGCCGCACTTACGCGCCGACGAACCACCAGAAGGCCAGTGCCGACAGCACGGCCGCCAGAACGAACACCGCCGAGCCGCAGCCCGACCCCGCGCCGCTGCGTTGCCTGGCTCGAGGATCGTTCGACATGCGCCCGCTGTAAAGCCATCGTCCGCACTGCGGACAGACGAGCGACCCGCGGCTGACCTGCGCCCCGCACGAGGTGCAGCGCCGAGGCCGGGGGAACGACTCCGTAACCAGCGAAATCGGCACGGTGCCGCTATCGGCCGGACGCGCCACCGGCGGCGGAGCTGCCGCCGAAGCCAGCTTCGACGGCGGCGACGATTCGCGACACAGCGACGAGACGCACCCGGTCATCGCGTAGCACCCGGCGTGGTACCGGCGACTGCACGTGGGACAGACCGTCACGCGGTCGCCCGCGACAATCGGCTCGCTGCACGCCGCACACCGGCCGGCGGCGTCGGCCTGCTGCGACACCTGACCGGGCCGGACCGTCGAGAGCTTCTTGTGTACCGCCCTGGCGGCGCGATCGGCCCCCTTCTTCACCTCTGCCTCGGCCATCCGCAGCGCATCGTCGCGAACGCGGGCGCCCTGCCGCTTCAGGAAGTCGTCCACCTCGCCGACGGCGCGCAATCCCTTGTCGTGCACCAGCTTCGCGGCCTCGTCGGTCGTCTTGCGAGCCTCCTCGACGGCTAGGTCCGACGCCAACTCGGTCACCCACCGCGCCCCCTGCCCCGCCGCCGTCAGCGCCTCGGCGCCGCGAGTCCCCAGATCCTTCGGGTCGCAGACGCCCGACGGTTGCATCCGGGCTACCAGCTCTTCGAGTCGCCGACGGGCCTCGTCGGCCCCGGACGTCTCGATGCTCGGCAACGCCGTGGCCCCCAGGTCGCCCGGAGCCGTGCCCTCGGACGGCAGCACCGTCTGCGCCGCGGCGGCCGTCGAACCAATCTCGCCACTGTCGGTGCCGAGGGATGGTCCGCGGGACGGTGAAGGCCGGACGTCGGCCCCTGTGGCCGCACCGCCCGGACGACCGGTTGCCACGCCCGGTACCCCCCGGCACTGGTCGCAGACATAGTCGCGAGTCTTCTCGCCGGGCCCCACTTCCACCCATCGGCCGCAGGACTTGCAGGATACGATCCGTCCCATGTGTTTCGATCTCCTCGGCCTGTCGATATGCCCCAACGGCGATCCGCCGCCCCAGACGCCATCCACAGAGTACAACGGCCGCGACGCCAGGTCAATTCCAGAGTCGGCACGGGCCCACGTCAGGGTACATCTGATTGACGCATGGCCCTGGCGTCGGCTTCCCTGGCCGCGCCAACTTGCCGGCATTCGTTGACGGCTGCGGGAGCAACTGGTAAAGTACCGCCTTGTTCGCACGTGCGGCGATGGAACCGGTGCCCTATGGCCTCCAAACGACCCAGGAACAAGTTCGTCGATTTCGCCCTCTATGTGGTGCTGCGCACGGGCGTGCTCCTGGTGCAACTGTTTCCCATCGAGGTGATGCAACTGGTGGCCCGCGGCCTGGGCGACCTGCTGTACCTGTGCGACGCCAAGCACCGCAAGCGGGCCATCGAGAACCTCAGCCTCAGCTTCCCCGACTGGCCGGCCGACCGCGTCCGCCGCACCGCGCGGCAGTGCTGCCGCCACATGATCATGCTGGCCATGGAGATCCTCAGCCTGGCCAAGCTCATCAACCGGCACACCTGGCACGAGTATGTCGAATTGCAGGACGTGGCCTCGACGCTCCAGATCATCTGCGACAACCGGGGCATCATTCTGCTGACGGGGCACTTCGGCAACTGGGAGGTCCTGGGCTACATGGTCGGAGCCCTCGGCATCCGGACGTATGCCGTGGCGCGGCCGATCGACAATCCGTACATCGACCGCTGGCTCCTGCGGCACCGGGAGGAGACCGGCCAGTGCATCATCAGCAAGTTCGGAGCCGCCGACCTGGCCGTCCGGGTGATCGAACAGCAGTCGCCGTTGTGTTTCGTGGCCGACCAGCATGCCGGCAGCAAGGGCATCTGGGTGGACTTCTTCGGCCGCCCCGCCTCCACCTACAAGAGTATCGCCCTGCTGGCCATGCAGATGAACTGCCCGATCGCCGTGGGCGGCGCGTGGCGGCTGGGCAACCGATTCAAGTTCCGGACGTCCATCGTGGACGTGATCGATCCGCAGGACTACGCGGACGACAAGGACGCCGTCCGGAGCATCACGGTCCGTTACACGAAAGCCCTCGAGAAACTGATCCTCAACGCGCCACAGCAGTACCTCTGGATGCACCGCCGGTGGCGCGAGCCCCCCCCGCCTCGAAAGAAGAAGCAGGCCGCCACGGTCGCCTGAACAGCCGCAGACGGCCCTCCGCCGCTCTTCTCACGCAACCGGATCGTGGGTGTGTGCCTGGACTTCGCGTCGGAACCTGGCCGCCAGTCCTCGGAAGAGCATCAGGGCCGTCAGGCCGACCGCCCCGTAGCCGACCAGCCCCACCCAGAAACGCACGTCGCCGACCGCCAGACCGTCCACGGCGAGCGACCGAGCCAGGGCCGGCGGCGAGACCAGCCATCCCCAGCCGATGGAGCGGCCGCTGTGTTCGAGGACGAGGTACCCGAACACCACGGGGCCGAAGAGCCATAACATGAGGTCCATGACGGAGATGCCGTGCCACGCGGGCGCACAGGCGCGGTGGATCAGGCGATAGACGACGGCCGCCAGGGCCGTACCGACCAGTCCGACCAGCACGTGAGCGAGGCGCACCAGCGGCTCGCCGGCGAAGATGGCCGCAGCCAGGAACACCGGTGACGCGACCAGCGTCAGCATGAGCACCTCGCCGGCGCGCCGCAGCAGCCACGGGCCGAACCGCGCCGCCGGGTCGCCGTCGCCCAGCAGCGTGCCAGGCCACATCGGGTAGACCACCAGTATCAGGAAAGCCCACGCCGCGGCCACTATCGCCAGGGCGTTCGACGGCGACGTCAGGACGGACGCCTGGCGGCTGACGTCAGCCAGAAACGTGGCCGCCAGCAACAGGGCCGCCAGCGTCAAGGCAAAGACAGTGGCCAGGCCGAACAGGCCGTCGGCCTCGCGCGGCTGCGACGGCTTCGAAGGAGTGGCATCGCTGTGTGACATGAATGCCATGGCCGTTGTGACCCTCCACAAGGCGGGGGCACGACCCGACAGGCGGCCAGGATCGAGGCTCAGCCCCGGATAGTGGCTCGGCCGTCGCGCATTGGCGCCGCATTCGGGCGAACGCTTCGCAGGACGAGGTTGATCTCCTCGACGGCCTCGTGCAGCCCGCCGAACCTGGCGTACGCCTGGTCGAGCAACTGGATCTTGCCCCGCGCGGTGATGTTCTCGAGCAGTTCGGCCTCGCGTCCCGGCGGCTTACCCCAGACGACGCGCGTGGCACTGCGTTTGGTGTAGAGGACAATCTCGGGCTCGCGGCGGTCGAGGCGTTTCTCGACGTTGCCGACGTCGATGCGGCACAGGCCGAAGTCGGCCGCGCGGTTCTTCAGCAGATCGGCCACCTGGGCGCCGGCAATCACCGCATGGTCGGCCCAGACGACGCCCGGCGTCGGCGGCTGGGTGGGCACGCCCGTGAGCACGACCAGCCGCCGGTCGCCCAGTTCCGGTTCGGCGTACTCGCGGTCGCCCAGACGCACCCCCTCGCAATCCACCAGAACGTACCGTGCGAGGTCGCCCTGGCCGATCTCGACGAAGGCCACCGGGCGACGGAACGCCATCGACACTTCCAGGCCGTTGCTCTGTCCGGCCGCCTTGGGCGAGTCGAGCCGCACGTGGTACACCTTGCGAATCCACGGATTGGCTTCGAGGCACTCGGCGACGCGGCGGCTGGCGGCATGGTCCATCAGACTCAGCCGCGGAGGCAGCGACGCCAGCGACGCGCGGATCTCGCCGGCGATTTCCGGCGTCATCCACGAGGTGTCCTGCACGAGCTTCAGGTCGGCCGTGTTGATGCAGAAACGCGGATCGCAGGCAATCGTGCGCCGCCACTGGGACAACCCGTAGACGAGCGTCATGCCGACGATCGACACGGAGGCGGCGATGAGAACAGTCTTCCATGGGCGCAGCGGCGGATGCGCAGCGTGGCCCCGACCCCCTGGAACTTGACGGTTGAGCTTGGTATTCACTGTACTCATTTGTCGGCGAAAGTCGCTTTCGGGATAAGGGGATTCCGGCGGTAGCAGGACTGAAAACGAAGATTCTCGCACTACGGCGTGCGTCGAAGCACAGCCGCTTCGTGCAGGGCGATCTCGACAATCGAGCGGCACAGCGCGGCGAAGTCGATGCCGGCCCCGGCCGCCGACTTCGGCAACAGGCTGTGCGTCGTGAACCCGGGAATCGTGTTGACCTCCAGGACCGGCGCCACGCCGTCGGGCTGGAGAATCATGTCCACGCGCGAGAATCCGCGACAACCCAGGGCCTGGTGCGCTGCCACGGCGGCCCGGCGGACCCGCCCGGCCACGTCGTCCGCCAGATCCGGCGGGTTCACGCGGTACCCCGTCGAATTGTCGAAGTACTTGGCATCGTAGTTGTAGAACTCCTGGGTCGGCACGATCTCGACCACCGGCAGCCCGTGCTCGTGCAGCACGCCGACGGTCAACTCCCGGCCGAAGATGCGTTGCTCGACCAGGGCCGCATCGTAGTGGCCCAGAATGTCGTCCAGCGCGCGGCCGTAATGGTCGGCGTCGCTTGTCAGATGCACGGCCACGCTGGACCCTTCGGCGATCGGCTTGACGACCGCGTCGGGACCGAGCGACGCGTAGGCCGCGGCGCGGGCGGCGGCGCCGTCCGTGCGACGAACCACGCGCCACGGCGGCGTGACCAGGCCCGCGGCAACAAACCGTTCCTTGGCGGCCACCTTGTCCATGGCGAGGCGACTGGCCTCGGCCCCGGAGCCCACGTACACGATGCCCATCTCGTCCAGTTGCCGCTGAAGGCGGCCGTCCTCGCCGTAGGCTCCGTGCAGCGCGATGAACGCCACGTCGAAATCCATGTCGCGCAGCTCGGCGACCCGCTCCGGCCGCAGGTCCACCTCCTGCACCGCGAACCCTGCTTCGCGCAGGCCGCCGGCCACTTCGCGCCCCGACATCAGCGACACCTCGCGCTCCGAACCGATGCCGCCCAGCAGCACGGCCACGCGCACAGTCGCCGGATCGCACAACGGGATATCGGCCAGAAACGCCGGGCGCCCCGACGCATACGCCTTCGCTGTCATGTCCACACTTCCAGTTCCAGCTCGAGGAACGTCTCGGTCCGCTCGTGCACCTTCTTGCGAACCAGCTCGATCAGGTCGCGCACGTCCTTGGCCGTGCACTCCTTGCCGGCCACGATGTAGTTGGCGTGCTTCCGCGAGACCGACGCGCCGCCGACACGCGTGCCCTTCAGGCCCACCTGGTCGATCAGCGCTCCGGCGCTCAGGCCGCGCGGGTTCTTGAATACGCACCCGGCCGACCGGTTCGCCATCGGCTGCGAGTTCTTCTTGGTGATCCACACTTCCTTCATCAGGTGGCTGATGCGCCGCTCGCTATCGGCCGTGAGCCGCAGCTCCGCCTCCAGGACGAACCGGGCGCTGATGTTGCTGGTCCGATAGCCGAAGGCCAGATCGTCGCGCTCGCGGTAAAACGACTGTCCCTTGGTGTCCATGACCTTGACGCGCTCGACCACCTGGCCGATGTCGCCGAACTTGCCGCCGGCGTTCATGCGCACCGCGCCGCCGACCCAGCCGGGAATGCCGACCAGAGGCTCCAGCCCGGAGAGGTGGGCCTCGGCCGCGCCGCGCACCAGGCCCGCCAGGCTCAGGCTCGCCCCGGCTCGCACCAGGTCTTCGGTCACCGAGAGGCCGCCGAACCCCTTGGGGCTGAGCTGGATCACCACGCCGCGCACGCCTTCGTCGGACACAAGGACATTCGACCCGTTGCCGAGCACGCGGATGGGCAGATCCGTCTGGGCCGCGCGCTCGAGAACGCCACGAAGCTGGTCCTCGTTCTGCGGCACGATGAAGTAATCGGCCGGGCCGCCCAGGCGAAACGTCGTCAGCGACGCCAGGGGTTTGTCCTTCTCGACGATCTCCTCAAATCCCTTGAAGAGCTTCATGCCTCCTCACTTTCCCATGGTGTTGCATGGCCCCGGGCATTGTGCCCGAGCGCCGAATGTTGCTTCGTCAATGCCCGGCGGCGCCCGAGGCGGCGCGGCGGCTCAGGTCCGTCAGCACCTGGTCGGCCACCTGGTACACGCTCCCGGCGCCCATCGTCACGAGGCAGTCCCCGGGCCGCAACTCGGCCCCCAGCACCGCCGTGATTTCCTCGAACGACGTCAGGTACCGCGCGTCGCCGCCCATGCGGCGGATTTCGCTCACCAGATCCTCGCTGCTGACCGCCTGCTTCTCGGCCTCGCTGTCACGCACGAAGTAGATGTCCGGCACCAGCACCACATCCGCCACGGCGAAACTCTTGGCGAAGTCTTCCATAAGAAACCGCGTGCGGCTGTGCTGGTGCGGCTGGAAGACCACCCACAGACGCTGCGGCTCGTAGGCGTCGGCAATGGCCCGCAGCGACGCCTGGATCTCCGTCGGATGGTGAGCGTAATCGTCCACCACCGTGATGCCGCGCGAGATGCCGCGCAGTTCCATGCGGCGGCCCACGCCGGCGAACGTGCTCAGGCTGCGAAGGATCGCGTCGGCGTCGGCGCCGCAGTGCGTGGCCAGCGCCGCGGCGGCCAGCGCATTCATCACGTTGTGGCGGCCCGGCAGCTTCATCCGGGCGTGGCCTAGCTTGCGGCCGCGATACACCAGGTCGAAGCGGCACTGCCCCCGGAACGACTGCACGTTGACCGCGCGCCAGTCGGCGCGCTCGTTGTCGATGGCGAATGTCTCGATCGGGGCCGAGATCAGTTCGACGACCTCCGGCACGTTGCGGTCCTCGCCGTTGACGACCAGCAGGCCGTCACTCGGCACCAGGGCGGCGAAGGCCGCGAACGACGCCTTCACGGCCGACAGGTCGCGGTAGCAGTCCGGGTGGTCGAAGTCCACGTTGAGAATCGCCGCCAGGCGCGGATAGAGCTTCAGGTACGAGTGATCGTACTCGCAGGCCTCGGCGACGAAGGCCGGACCGCTGCCGGCGCGGCTGCCGCCCCCGAGCTGCGACACATCGGCGCCGACGACATACGACGGGTCCAGCCCGGCCAGCGTCAGCATGTACGCCAGCAGCCCCGTCGTGGTGCTCTTGCCGTGCGTGCCGGCCACGGCCACGCCGCAGCGGGCCCTCATGGCCTCGCCCAGCAACGTGGCGTACTTGACGATGGGAATCTGCCGCTGGACGGCGGCGGCGTATTCCGGATTGTCGGGCTTGATGGCGGCGCTGATGACCACGCGGTCGAGCTGCTCGGGCAGGTTCTCGGCCCGCTGGCCGACGGCCACGCGTGCCCCGAGGTCGATCAGGTGGTCGATGTGCGGCGAGCCCTGACGATCGGACCCCGAGACGATGGCGCCTTCGCGCATCAGCAGGGCCGCCAGGCCGCGCATGCCGCAGCCGCCGATGCCGACGAAGTGCACGCGGCACCCCCGGAACGGATTGTCATCCGGCCGGTCGCACCGATCCATCAACGGGGTCTGAGCCATGATGCGCAGTGTAGAACCTTTGTCCTGGGCTGTCAATGCGGGCATCCTCTCTACGTCGGCGAAAGTGTGGTTTCCTTGGCTCGCGCAGGTCGCTCAGCGCCTGCACGAAAACGGTACTGTGCCTTGCAGGCCCCTTCGACCCCGCACACAGCCTGCTGCCAGGGGCCGCCTGCCGGCCGCAGCCGGGCAACGCCAGGGGCAAGATGCCCCCTGGGACGCACGGGCAGGATGCCCGTGCCACGGTCCTCTCAGCGTCCCAGCGTCACGCGAATTGCCGAGACAATGCTCTTGCCGGCCTCGGGGCGACCGAGCCGCCGGGCGGCATCGGCCATCGCCTCGCGGCGGGCGTCGTCTTCCATCAGTTGCGGCACCACCTGCCACAGGCCGTCGATGTTGCGATCCGGATTGGCCTGGTCGCGCACTGCGACGGCGGCGCCGACCTCCTCGAGAATCCGCGCGTGGTCCTCCTGGTGGCGGTCGCGGTGAAACGGATACGGCATCAGCACGGCCGGGACGCCCAAGGCCGTCAGTTCGGCGACGGTCCCGGCGCCCGCGCGGCAGATCATGAGGTCGGCCACGGCGTAGACCAGCGCCATCTCGTCAGCGTAGTCGCGGACATAGTAGCGCGGATGGCGGCCCGCCACGGCGCGGCGAATGGCGTCGTCGTTGCCCTGCCCCGTCACGTGGAGCACCTGCCAGCGGTCGAACTGGTCGAGCCGCGGGGCCAGCATCGCCAGCGTCTGGTTGATGCTTCGTGCCCCGAGGCCGCCGCCGGTGACGACCAGCGTGCGCAGATCGTCTCGGAGGCCTAGCGCGCGGGCCGCGTGCGAACGGTCCACGCCAAACAGCCCGCGGCGGATGGGGCACCCGACGGCTTCGACGCGGCGGCACGACCGCAGTTGCGCGATGGTGTCCTCGAACTGGCAGAAGACGGCGTCGGCCCGTGACGCGAGCCGCGCGTTGGCACGACCCACATGCAGGTCGGGATTCAGGACAAACGTGGGGATGCCCATGCCCTGGGCCTCGCGGACGGCGGCATAGCTGCCGAATCCGCCCAGGCCGACAACGGCGTCGGGGCGCAGATCGCCAAGAAACGCGCGGGCATGGCGGCGCGACGCCCAGTAGCTGAGCAGGAACTTCGGCCACGTCCACGGCCGCAACGACAGGCCGCGCGACGCCTCGTAGTGGACCTTCCAGCCCCGCGGTTCCAGGACACGGCGGTCGATGTCGCGGTGCGTCACAAAGAAGACGATCCCAGTGCGCGGCTCGGCATCCAGAAACGCCTCCGCCAGCGTCACGCCGGGATAGAGGTGCCCGCCCGTGCCGCCGCCGGCAAAGAGAATCGTCAAGGGACCGCTCATACGCACACTCTCAGGCCGGAGTTGCTGCCCCGGCGCCCCGTCAGGCCGCCCGCATGCCGGGCAACGTCATTGTACCGGCCGCGCGGTCGTCGCCGACGGAGTTCAACTCCGCCGTTCGCGCGGCAATGGACATCAGCACACCCAGGGCGCCTGCCGTCAGCAGCAGCCCCGAGCCGCCGTAACTGACCAGCGGCAGCGAGATGCCCTTGGTCGGCAGCGCCGCCGTGGCCACGCCGATGTTGATGACCGCCTGGAGCCCGATCCACAGCACGATGCCCAGGGCCGTCAGCATCGCGAACCGGTTGTCGGACCGGCCGACCACGCGGAGGCCCAGCAACACGACGACGGCGAAGAGCAGGATGACCATGGCCGCGCCGGCGACGCCCATTTCCTCGCTGATGACCGAGAAGATGAAATCGGTGGTGTCTTCGGGCAGATGCCCGAGCTTCTGCATGCCGTGGCCGAGGCCGCGACCGAACCACCCGCCGCTGCCGATGGCCATGAGGCTCTGGGTCACGTGGTACCCGGCGTCCTCGGGATCCTTCCAGGGATCCAGGTACGTCATCAGCCGCGTGAGGCGGTAAGGCTCGTAGACAATGAGCACGTACATGGCGGCGACGGCCGGCGGGACGAGGGTGGCCATGTGAAACAGTTGCACGCCGCCGGCGACCATCATGACGGCTCCGACGGCGCCCAGGAGCACGGCCGTGCCAAGATCCTGCCTGGCGACCAGGCCGCAGACGATCGCCAGCATGACGGCCAGCGGCACAAACCCGCGCAGGAACGAGCGGACGTGGTCGCCCGGCCGCGACAGGAACCAGGCGAAGCAGAGGATGAGGCAGAGCTTGGCCACTTCGCTCGGCTGGACCGAGAGGTCGAACGCGCCCAGGGAGAAGCGGAACCAGCGGCGGGCGCCGTTGACCTCGGCCCCAAAGCGGAGCACCGCGGCCAGCAGCACAACCGTCAGGGCCAGCAGTCCGAGGACCACGTACCAGCGGTTGAGCCACTGGTACGGCAGCCGCATGGCCACCAGCAGCACGCCGACCGCGAGCGGGACGTAGACGATCTGCCTCTGGAACATGACGAAGCGTTCGCTCGGGTCGGCCGACATGCCTGCGGAGTAGACCATGAGCAATCCAACGCCCATCAGGGCGAGCGTGGCGGCGAAGAGCCACCGCACGGTCGGGTTGAGGCGGAAGCACGGGGCGTCGGGTGTGTTCATGGGCACGGTCTCCTACCGCAGCTTGAGCGTGGCCAGGGCCAGCGCGGCGCACATGGCGCCGATCAGCCAGAAACGGACCACGGTCTGAGTCTCGGTCCAGCCCTTGAGCTGGAAATGATGATGAATCGGCGACATCAGGAAGATGCGTCTGCCGCCGCTGAGCTTGAAGTAGGCCACCTGGAGCACCACCGAGAAGGCCTCCATGACGAAGACGCCGCCGACGATGAACAGCAGCACCTCCTGGCGGATGACAAGGGCCACCAGGCCGATCGCGCCGCCCAGGGGCAGGCTGCCTGTGTCGCCCATGAAGACCCGGGCCGGGTGACAGTTGAACCACAGGAACCCGAGCACCGCGCCGAGGATCGCGCCGCAATAGACGCTCAACTCGCCGGCGCCCGGCACGTGCGGGAAGAGCAGGTACATGCTGTAATCCACGCGGCCGGCGACGTAGGTCACGCCCAGGAACACCATCGTCACGATGGCCATGGCGCCGGAGGCCAGGCCGTCCATGCCGTCGGCCAGGTTGACGGCGTTGCTGGTGCCGGCCACCACAGCCACCGAAACGATCATGAACAGCGGCAACGTCAGGGCAATCGGGTGTTTCCAGAACGGCAGGCTCAGCGGCAGCGCGCGGCCAAGCTCCTCGAAACCGACGCTCGGCGGCAGGCGCACCTCCGGGCAACTGTGTTTCCAGAGGAACGCCCCGAGAATCACCGCCAGGCCGATCTGGAAGACGAACTTCTCCCACGATCGCAGCCCGCCGCGCGACTTGGCCACCATCTTCAGGTAGTCGTCCACGAATCCCAGCGCCCCGAGCCAGACGACCGTGAGCATGCCGAGGAACACGTAGAAGTTGCCGATGTCGGCCCAGAGAATCGTCGCCACGAGCAACGCGATAACGATGATCAGGCCGCCCATGCTCGGCGTGCTGCGCTTCGTGGCGTACAGTTCGTTGATCTTCTCCTTGTCGAAATCGACGCTGCTGCCGACGCGAAGGCGAAGGAGAACCAGGACGATCCGCGGCGCGATGAGCATCATGATCAGAAACGACGTCAGCACGGCCATGCTCGTGCGGAACGTCTGGTAGCGGAACACGTTGACGTAGGTCCACAGCCCGTGGTCCCGCCAGAACGTCTCAAAATGGGTAGCCAGCCAGTAGATCATCTGCCGCTCGAATTCATGGCGTCTGCCGCTCGTGATGAAGCCGTCATGCGACGGGGCCCGACGTCGCCGGGCCGCCGCCGCCAAACTGTTTGCGAATCGCCGCAACCACATGTTCCAGCGCGATGCCGCGCGACCCCTTGACCAGCACGGCGTCGCCCGGGCCGATCAGGGGAACGATCTCCTCGGCCGCAGTCCGGGCGTCGCGGAAATGGAGCCGCACCGTCCGCGCCTTCGTCGCCGCTTCCAGACTGGTGGCCTGTGTCTCCGTGCCGACGGTCACGAGCAGGGTCACGCACGAGTCGGCCACCGCACGGCCGAGCTGCTCGTGCATGGCCTTGCTCTGTCGCCCGAGTTCCAGCATGTCGCCCTGGACCAGCACATGGCGGCCCGAGACCTTCTGAAGGCACAGCACGTCCAGCGCCGCCAGGGAGCTGGCGAGGTTCGCGTTGTAGGCGTCGTCGATCAGGGTGATGCCTCCGGGGAGTTCCTCCCGGACCAGCCGCATCTTCGGCGGCCGGTAACGGGCCAGCGCCGAGGCAATCGTCTCGTCGTCCAGCCCCATCTCGCGGGCCACCGTCACGGCGGCCAGCGCGTTCATCACGTTGTGCCGCCCCGGCACCGGCAACCGCACCTGGACGCCCGAATCGAGGGTGAAACTCACCGTGCGAGCGTCGGTCGCGATCTCCTCGGCCAGAACGTCGCCGTCGGTCGTGCCGAACGTCTTCACGGCGCATCGGGCCACGTCGCCCATGGCCACCACGCGAGGATCATCCGCATTGAGCACCGCGAGCCCTTCGTCGCCGAGCGCCCGGACCAGTTCTTCCTTTTCCTGGGCCACACCCTCGATGCTCCCGAGCCCCTCCAGGTGCGTAGCGGCCACGCACGTCACCACCGCAACGTCGGGGCGCGCCAGCGACGCCAGCCGCCGCAATTCCCCGGGAGCATTGGTGCCGAGTTCCAGCAGCAGATAGTCGTCGCCGGGGGCACTGCGGAAGATCGTCAGCGGCACGCCGATGAAGTTGTTGTACGACGCCTGCGGCCGGTGCCCCTTCAGCCGCGTGTCGAGCACCTGGCCGAGCATCTCCTTGACGGTCGTCTTGCCGCACGACCCTGTGACGGCGATGACCGTGCACCCGAGCGTGCGCCGGTACGACGCGGCGAGGTCGCCCAGGGCCCGCAGCGTGTCGGCCACAAGGATGACTGCGCCGGCGTAGTCGCCTAGGCGTCCCGCGGCGGCCACGTCGCTGACGACCACCGCGGCTGCACCCGCCTCCACCGCCTGACGCAGAAACTGGTGGCCGTCGAACCGCTCGCCCACCAGCGCGAAGAACGCGTCGCCGGCGGCCAGCGCGCGGCTGTCGGTGGAGATGCCCGTGACGGACGACGCCGGCGAACCCGACGCCAGTCGCCCTCCCACGGCAGCCGTGATGTCGCTGACGGTCATCTTCACGCGTGGTCTCCGGCCTGGGCCCGGTGGCCCAGGGAGGTCAGGACGCGGCGAGCCTGCTCGCGGTCGTCGAAGTGGCGCCGCTCGGCGCCGACAATCTGGTAATCCTCGTGCCCCTTGCCGGCGATGACGACGACGTCGCCCGGCCGGGCGGCCTCGATCGCCCGACGAATCGCCGCCGCGCGGTCCAGCTCGCGCGTCGCCGCCTCCGGCGACGTGAACCCGGCGAACACCTCGTCGGCAATCCGCTCCGGGTTTTCGGTCCGGGGATTGTCGTTGGTCACGATGACCGTGTCGGCCCACTTCTCGGCGACGGCGGCCATGCGCGGCCGCTTCGTGCGGTCGCGGTCGCCACCGCAGCCAAACACCACGATCAGCCGCCCCTGTTTCAGCGGCCCGACCGACGACAGCGAGTTCTCCAGCGCGTCGTCGGTGTGCGCGTAGTCCACCAGCACCGCGAACGGCTGCCCGCACCGCACCGGCTCGAGCCGCCCCGGCACGGCTGCCAGCGCCTCGAGGCCCTGCACAACGGTCTGCGGCTCAATGCCCAGCGACAGGGCCAGACCGGCCGACGCCATGGCATTGTAGACGTTGTGCCGGCCGATGAGTTGCAACCGAACCGGCAGCCGCCCCGACCTCAGCACCAGGTCGAACTGCGTGCCGTCCAGGTCCGCTCGAACGTCGGCGGCCGCAATGTCGGCGTCGCCCTTCATCGAGTACCACACCACCCGGGCCCGCGTGGCGGCGGCAAAGTGCGCCGACGCCTCGTCGTCGCGGTTCAGCACCGCCGCGGCGTCCGGCGACAATTGCGCGAACAGGCGGCCCTTGGCCTGCCGGTACGTGACCATGTCGTGATGGTAGTCCAGGTGCTCCGGCGTCAGGTTCGTGAACGCCGCCGCCCGGAACTCCACACCCAGGGTCCGACGCTGGTCGAGGGCGTGACTGGAGACCTCCATCACCGCCGCCGTCAGCCCCGACGCCGCCATGTCGGCGAAGCAGTCCGCCAGTTGCACCGGGCCAGGCGTCGTCGTCGGCGCGGGAATCGTCCGCGAGCCGACCTGGTAGCTGATCGTGCCGATCACGCCGGTCCTGCGACCGTCGGCTTCCAGGATGCTCCGCGTCAGGTAGGTCGTCGTGGTCTTGCCGTTGGTGCCGGTGACGCCGAGCACCGTGAGCGCAGCCGTCGGGTGGCCGGCCATCTCGTGGGCCAGCAGCGCCGCGGCGTCGCGCCCGTCGGGCACCAGAACCGCCACGGCCCCGGGAGGAACGGCATCGGCCCTCTCGACGACCACGGCTGCCGCCCCCGCCGCCAGCGCCCGAGCCACGAAGGCGTGCCCGTCGGAGTCCACGCCGCGCAACGCGACGAACAGGTCGCCCGGACGTACCTGGCGACTGTCGCTCACCACGCGATCAATCCACGGGTCACCATCGGACAGGCGACGGTGCTCGGGCAGTGCCTGCAACAGTTGCGACAGCGACTTCCGTGTCATCGGCTTCGATTTCCAGGGCGAAACGGCGGCGACCGTCCATGAGTTCGTTCAGTGTGGCCGGCGCGGCGAGGACGCCACGCGGGCCGGTTCGTCGGGCGATACGTGAAGATACCCAAGGCACTTGGCCAGAATCTCCCGAACCGCCGGGGCCGCCACCGTGCCTCCGTAATACGCAATCGACCGCTGCGGCTCGTCGATCATCACCATCACCACCACACGCGGATGGTCCAGCGGCGCCGCGGCGATGAACGACCCGACGTACAGGTTGCTCGAGTATCCGCCACCCGTCGGATTCTTCTTCTTGGCCGTGCCCGTCTTGCCGAACACGCCATAGCCCGGGATGCGCGCCTGCTTGCCCGTGCCGTGATCGCCCCAGACCACTTCGTGCAGCACCTCGTGCCGCATGTATCGAGCCGTCTCCTCGCTCATGACGCGACGCACCACAGTCGGCTCGCTGTGATCCTCGACGACCGTCCCATCGGCCGCACAGACGCTCCGCGTGATCGACGGTTTCATCAACTGGCCGCCGTTGGCGATTGAACTGAAGGCGGTCGCCACCTGAAGCGGCGTCACGAGAATCTCGTAGCCCATCGGAATGCTTGTGGCGCTCCACTTGTGCCACCGCTCAAGTGGATAGACCAGCCCGGGCGCCTCGCCCGGCAGCGTCACGCCCGTCTTCGTGCCGAAACCGAAACGCACGCACGCCTCGTGCAGCCGCTCGTTGCCCAGCCGCTTGCCCAGCACCGCCATCCCAATGTTCGACGAGCGAACGACCACGTCCTGGAACGACAGGGACCCGAACGGATGGTGGTCGGTCATTCGGCGGCCGTCAATGACGACGTGACCGTTGTGGCAGAAGATGCTCTCGTTGGGTTTCACCACGCCGGCCTGGAGAGCGGCCGTGGAGATGAAGCACTTGAACGTGCTGCCCGGCTCGTACGGGTCCGTCAGCAGCCGGTTGCGAGCCACGTAGGGATCCGTCTGGGCGTACTGCGCCGGATCGAACGACGGGCAGTTGGCCAGGGCCAGAATCTCGCCGGTGGACGGATCCATCACCAGCGCCGATCCGCCGCGCGCCTTGTACCGCTCCACCGCGGCCGCCAGGGCCTTCTCCGTGAACGACTGAATGGCCAGATCGATGGTCGTGACGATCAGTTGCCCGTCGCGTGCCGGCACGTAACCGTCGGTGCGAATCCACACCGCCCGGCGGCGGCCGTCCACGTCCAGGACGCGCTGCCCGGCCGAGCCGCGAAGCCGCTCATCGTACTGGTACTCCAGCGCTCCGAGCCCCTGGTTGTCGGCCCCCACGCCGCACACCAGGTGCGCCGCCAGGGTGCCGTTGGGATAGCAGCGGAGACCTTCGCTCTCGAACCCGACGCCGCGGAGGCGAAGCTGCTGAATGGCGTCGCGCGTCGCGCCGTCCACGCCGCGCTTCAGACGCACGAACTGCTTGTGCGGATCGGCGCCGACGATCGCCTCGATGTCGGCCCGCTCCATGGCCAGCAGCGGCGCCAGGTCCCGAGCCACCCGGGCCCGGTTCGCCTGGTACTTCTCGTCCACGTACTGGGCGTCGGCCAGCGACGCCAGCGCCGCGCCGGGGGCAGCCGCAGCGCCGTCGCGCGGCGATGCCGCCTCGGCGGCGTCACCCGCGCGGCCATACTGGTGAATGAACTTCGGATCGGCGAAGACCGTGCAGCCGTCCACCGTCACCGCCATCGGTCGCCCGATGCGGTCCACGATGTGGCCCCGGAACGGCGGTATGGTCTTCAGGACCGTGTGCTGCCGTTCGGCGCGGCGGGCCAGCGCGCCGCCGCTGCGGATCTGGATGGCCGCAAGCCACCCGATCAGGGCCGCAAAGACGAGAGAGAACCCGACCGTCAGCAGGAATTGCGTCCTGCGTGCGGCCGGCTGATGCTGCTGGGTCACTGCTGCCGTGCCACCGTGTCAGAGGAAACGCCACGCGCGAACTGCCGGCGATCCGTCGCCGCCGTCAGAAACCACTCATCTCCACCGCATCGTCGGCCATGTCGGCCGCATCGCCAACGTCCGGAGGTTCCAGCCCCAGGGCCATCTGTTCCACCTGGTCTTCCAGCCGCAGCGGATTGCGCAGCCGCGCGATCTCCATCTGGAGTTCCAGGCACTGCCGCTTCAGGTCGCGCTGCTCGGCCTGGAGACGGCCGACCGTGTACCCGGCCTGCTGCGTCTCGGCTCGCAACGTCACCAGCACCATGCCGATCGTCACCATCGCGGCAAACAGAAACAGTATGCGTGAGACCTTCATGCCAGATCACCCGGGCGCGGCCCCCACGGCGCCGCGCCCCGTCGCGGACAGCCTTACTGAAGCAGCGACTCCGTCATCGCCACACGCTCCAGCGCCGGAACCAGGATCACCTGCCCCACCGACAGATCGTTCGGCGACGACATCTTGTCGCGGTTCAGTTCGTAAATCTCTTTCCAGCGGTCGGGGCTCGACAGGACCCGGCGCGAAATCACGTAGAGCGAGTCGCCCGCCTGCACCCGGTAGATGCCCGTCGGACGATTGCCGTTCGAAACAAATCCCGCCGCTTCCTCCAGGGCACGCTCCAACGCCGGGCCTTCCGAATGGGCCACCTCCACCGGCTCCTGCGGAATCGTCAGCGCCTGCCCGATCCGCAGCGACGTCGGGTTCACATTCCCGTTGGCCTTGCTGATCAGCTCCCACTTCTTCGACGTGCCCAGCGTCTTCTGGCTGATCGTGCTGAGCGTGTCGCCCGCCTGGACCACGTAGGTCCGCGGCGCGGCAGCCGGAGGCGGAGTCAGAGGCGATTGCGGCGGCACCGGCCCCGTCTCGCCGTCGGCCAGACGCACCGGCTGAGGCGCCGCCGGAGGCTCGAGCGCCGGAATCACCAGTTTCATGCCCATCTTCAGCCGCTTCGGGTCGCGAAGCTCGGGGTTCGCGTCCGCGATGCGCTGCCACAGACCGCCTTTGCCCGGGCCGAATTCCTTCTCGGCGATCCGGTACAGGCTGTCGCCCGCCGCCACCGTGTACGTCCGCACAGCCGGCGGCGCCACATCCCCGCCGCCCGCCGTCAGGGTCTCTGTCGACGAACCGGTCCCGTTGCCGCCCCCCACAGCGCCCTCGCCGCCGTTGCCCGCGGCAAGACGCTCGTCGCCGGTCAGCGGCCGCTGCACCACGAACAGGCCGGTCTCCTCCGGCGACTCGCCCACCGCGCCGCCGGGCGTTTCCGTCACGTTCGGACCTTCTGCAATGGGCACCGCGCTATCCGCCGCGCCCTCGGCAATCCGCTGCGGAGGAATCGTGCCCCCGCCGGCATTCGGCTGGGGCTGAGGCTGAGGCAGCGGCTGCTGCGACAACTGTACGCCGAAGTTGTCCTCCACCGGGGCCAGAGGCTCGCCCGCCAGCTGCGCCTGGAGAATGAATGCGAATGTGAGAATGATACCCGTTGCCACCAACAGCCCGATTTTCGTCTCCCGAGACACAGCCTTCCTCCCTTGGTTTCAGCCCGATCTCTCGGGCCGGTACGTCACACGGCGACCATTCCGGCGAGTGAACCTGACGACCCGTATCTATCGTTCCCCCTGCCCGACCTGCGGCAGGACCCCTGTCGTGGAGCCTCCGGCTCACTATGTACTATGGTGCAGCCTCGACCCGCCCAACCGCCGGGCCGCCCTCAACTTCGCACTGCGACTTCGCGGGTTCGCCGCTTCTTCCTGCTCGCCGGGGACAATCGGTTTGCGGGTGAGCAACTCGATGGCCCCCTCGGCGGCCAGCCGTCTGAACGTCGTCTTCACGATGCGATCTTCCAGGCTGTGAAAACTGATGATCGCCACACGTCCTCCGGGGTTCAGCCGCTCGACCACCGCGTCGCAGAACCGCTGAAGACTCTCGATCTCCTCGTTCACCGCGATGCGAAGCGCCATGAAACACTTCGTCGCGGGATGAATCCGTTGCCAGCGACCCCGGTACCGTTGCCCCTGCGCCGAAACGATCAGCTCCGCCAAGCGCCCCGTCGTCTCGATGCGTCCGCCGCGACGAGCCTCGACCAGACGCCGCGCGATGCGGCGGCTGTTGCGCTCCTCGCCGTACGTGTAGAACAGATCGGCCAGCTCGCGTTCGTCCAGGTCGTTGACCAGGTCGGCGGCCGTCGGGCCGCCGCGAACGTCCATCCGCATGTCCAGCGGCTCATCGTGCTGAAACGAGAAGCCGCGACCGCTCGGACCGAACTGAAAGCTCGACACGCCCAGGTCCAGCAGAACCGCATCCACCGCCGCCACGTCCAGCTCGTCGAGCACACGCTGGAAGTCGGCGAAATTCTCCTGCCGCAGGACGCTGCGCCCCGGGCTGCCGGCCAGCCGCGATGCGGCCACCTCCAGCGCCCCGGCGTCGCGGTCCAGACCGATCAGCCGCCCGTCGGGAGCGATGCGCTCCAGCATCGCCACGGCATGGCCGCCGCCGCCCACGGTGCCGTCGAGCACCAACTCGCCCGGCCGCAGGGACAACACATCCAGAGTTTCGTTGAGTAGAACTGAGAGATGTTCGCCATGGTAGGGCATGCCGTCCGCGCGTTTCGGCGAGTGGTCGTCACAACTGTGGGTCTGTTACGAAAGCGGAAACCGCCCGATCCGCCTCTAGTGCACGCCCGTCTGCAAACCGCTGCCGACTTCCAGGCGCGCCAGCAGGTCCTGAATGTCCTGCGACACGCTGATGTCGGCGAAGGCCGGCCCCAGCGCCCGGACACGGTCCACACGACCGACCAGGTCCGTCAACTGGCTCACCAGCATCGCTGCCTCTTCGCAAGACAGGTCCTCGGCCAGCGGATCGTTGCGGAGCACTCGCCGCACCGCGTCCAAGGAACCCCTGTCCGTGCACGTCTTGTCCTGTGCCTTCATTGCCTTCACCCACCTTTGTACCGCAGGCCAGTCTGCCCAAACGGTCCGATCCGTCGCAAAGCCATCATTCAGGGCCGCCTCCGCTTCCGGAAGCGACCCTGAAGAGGGGTCATGAGGAGGACGACGGCTTGCCTTCCTGCCGTGCCGTGTTGAACGCGTCGCGGGCCATCTCGTCTTGCGAAGCGAAGTTGCCGTTGACGAACTGCTCCCACCTCGCCCGATCCCACAACTCCAGGTGATCGCGGACGCCGACGATCGCCACGTCGCTGCCGATGCCCGTCCGCTTCAGCATGGTCTCGGGAATCAGCACGCGACCCAGACGGTCCGCCTCGACGTGAGCGCTCAGGGCGAAGTGCAGCCGGTCGTAGTCGCGAACGTTCTTCAGGCTGAACAACTCGGCCTGACGGTCGCCCGCCAGCCGCTCGAACGTCGTCGGAGTGTAGAAGGAAATGGTGCTGTCGAAACCCGGAACCAGGTACCAGCCCTGACCTTCCACGGTCACATCAACGCCATCGCGAATCTTGCCTGGGATCACCAGGCGATTCTTGGCATCGAGGTGATAGTAGAATTCGCCGGTGAACAGCACTCCACAGCCTCCCACACCCTACCACTGGCGCGACATTCTTCGGCTTTCGATGATAGTATCTACCACTTTTTCCCACCGCCTGTCAAAAAAAAAGAGGCGGAAAACTTTGCGCATTTCGTCGTCAAGACGCACCGACTCGCCGTTTGACACAACCCATGCCACGATCCGTATCGCGCGCCCACAACCTGGGCCCGCAAAAATCCATCGCGCCGCGCACCTTCCGGAGAAGATTCCGTCGGCGGCGCGACTGCGGCAGTTTCCCACCGCTTGCCACCAGAGGATACCGAGGTCACTTGCCAAAGATCAGGCGACTCGGCACGGCGCAGGCAGACGGCCCAACCACCGACAGCCCTCTGCTTGCGGTCGTCTGGAAGAATCCCTCGCGCTGAGTGACACTGAGATGCCGATGATCGCCCTTTCCATAGATATATCGACCAACTGCCGCGGCGGCATCATGCCATTTCGCGGCATTATTGATAGTGAGAACGATTTTTCTGCAGTCGGCGGCGCTGTCGGCCGCGATGCGGAGCCGGAGGTGGAAAACAGACGGGCCCGGCAGACCTCCGCGCGGCCGAAACCGCACGTTGCGTAAGGTCTGCCGAGCCCGGTCAAACAGTCCATCACCAGGTCGGCGATGCCGACATGTCGCAGCCGCTTACCGGCGACGACGCGCCAGGATCGTCGCCAGGCCGAAGCCGAGCAGCGCGATGGTGGCCGGCTCGGGAACGGCGATGCTGCCGGCGGTCGGGCCATCGCCCGTGCCGGAACTCTGAATCAGCCCGTCGAAGTTGACCAGCGGATCGATGGTCAGCATCAGCGAGAAGGCCGCATGGCCCGCGGCCGCCATATCCAGCAGCGTCTGGGCGGTCGGGTTGTTCATGGCCGTGATGCCGGTGATGTCCGACAGGTCCGAGTCGGCGTCCAGATTGACGCCCGTGCCGTTGACGATCACCAGGTTGCCGACGGTCAGCGTGCCAGCGATGTACTGCGTCGTCTGCGTGGCGTCCCAGACGCCGAAGGCAGCCGTGTCCACGGCGAATCCGTAGGTCACGATGCTCATGCCCATGACATTGATTTCCGTGCGGCTGGCCGTGTTGATCGTCAGGTCGCCGATGGTCACCACGTAGCCCAGGATGTCATTGGCGTTGGAGCTGCTGGTCACCAGCAGATTGTCGAACGACAACACGCCGCCGGACGAAAGCTGGTACCCGTCGCCGCCGGCATTGGCGAAATCCATGGTCACCAGCGACGCCTGAGCGCCGCCGACCCCCAGAGCCAACAGAGCAAAAAGACCGACAACCACCCTTTTCATGCTTAAACCCCCGAATGTCGCAACGCCAAGGAGCCTTTGCGCAAAGCCGCGCAGCAAGGCAATCCACAGAAACAGCTGTCGAGAGATGGCGTAAGCCTGGATACTCCCCCGAGTACGCTACAACAATATACCTCAAGGTTCTTCGACAGTCAAGGCGACCGGGCTGAAGTCAGAGCCGAATCTGCCGCCTTGGCAAGATAGGGCAGTTTTGCCGCCCCTGCCGCCCCCACGCGGCACAGGCCGCACAGACCAAACACGGGCGCAGCGGTCGGCCTCCTCGACGACGCAAATCCATGCTATCAATGGTGGAAACGGCCCGCCATGGCCGACCCCGAGCCGATGTCAAGGAGGGATCTCTCCTGTCAAATCGGTACCGCCGCAGCCCGGGCTCGTGCCCGACCGTCGTCGGAAAAAAAGTGGAACGGCTCCTGAGAAATCCCGGATTCAGTCGACGCGGCACAGTTATCGGACGACGCCTCGTGCCATGTGCGATGGAAGGCGACGTTCCGTCCATCAGGCAGCGGCTCGGTTGGCCACAGGTTACATGGTGCGAGGGGCTTGGGGCGAGATGAATCGGTCGGTGCGGCGCACGGCCATGACCACGCGCGTGCCGCCGAGCAGGTCGCCCAGACGTTGGCTTCGCGGCGTCCAGAGGATGATCAGCAGGGCCACGGGAACCAGCACCACTTCCAGCAGCCGCAGGAGGTTCCTGTCCACGATCCGCCACCACGCGGGCCGGCGGTCGTCGGCATCGACGATCATCAGGCCGAAGATCAGTTTGCCGGGTGTTCGTCCGAGGATCAGTTCGGTGCCCAGAAAATACACCAGCATCACCGCGTTGAAGAGCCCCTTCATCAGGACCAGGTTCATGCTGTTCATCAGGGTCCGCGGATCGGCCGTCTGTCCGGAGAGGAACAGATCGGGCCGTCGTGGAGCCTCGACGGCGATCACGATGACGGCCACGACCAGAACCACCACAAGGGCATCGAGCAGGAAGGCCATGCCCCGCCGCACCAGAACGGGAAGGTACATGAACTTCTCGACCTGGTAGGCGGCGGCCATGGCGGCGCGGCGGCGGTACTCGTCGTCGGGCAGGCCCGGCCGCGGCATGATCCGCTGGCGGTACCCCCGGATGGCCAGAACAGTCACCAGGACCATGGCGGCAATCATCAGGGAATTCTGAATCCATCCACCCTGAGCGGCCGCCACGGGCAGCACGATACTCGTCTCGGGCAGAGGCGGCGGCGGGTCTCCCTGGCTCGCGACAAACGCGACCTCGTGGGCGCGGATCGCGCGGCCGTCGTACTCGGCGGCCACGAGGCGATCGCGGAACCGGGCCAGGCCGACGGCCCGCGTCGCATCGGTCCAGGCCACCGGCGGCGCGACTTCCCATTCGACGTGCCACTGGCCGTCGCTCGGGTAGAAGCGAGCCAGAACAAGGCGCGGCGCGGCCGACACGGTCGCGGGGCCGGCCGTCGCGGCCGGGCCGCCGGGCGAGGCGGGACTCGCGGCGGGACGAATCAGGCAGATCATGCCGAGGTCGTCGCCGTTGGCGGCGATGGAGATCTCGGGGTGGGCAAGCACATAGGGCGTCTGGGCGGCGTCGCGGAACTCGGCGACGAAGGGCCCTTTCCACTGGCCCGACGGCTCGCGCCAGGCGAACCGCAGGAGGCGCCCGTCGGCCTTGCCGCCCAGGGGGCCGGTCGGGGCCGCCTCGGTCCAGACCACGTGAAACTGGCCGCGACGCACCGCGGCCCGGGCCGTGCGCGCCGTCTCGGGCGTCCACTCCAGCGTCGCGCCGACCTGCTCCGCGGTGCCCCACTGGTCCTTCTGGCTGAGGCGATGGAACACCGGCTTGCCGTCGGCGTCGAGGCCCGCAACCATGAGCGTCCGTTCCTCGACGGCCGCGGCCACGGGACGCCACCCAGGACTCGGCGGGCTCTGGTACCCATAGCCGGACGGGCCGACGAAGAACATGCCGCCCGAGGCGTACAGGGCGACGAGGTCTTCCTGCCACGCGACCACGTGCAGGAGAGGCTCGTCCTGCGGACGTTCGGCCTGGGCGGACCATCGGCCCAAGGCGTCCAGGCGGCGGAAGAACAGGCCTGCGGACTGGGCGTCGTCGCCGGCCGCCGGCTGCACCACCAGAGCCGCATGAAGGGTCGTGCGGTTGCCGGTCAGGCGAAACTCCGCGTCGTCGAGGCGTTGCGGCTCCCGGGCGACATCCCAGGCAAGAACCGCCACAATGAGCGGCCAGAGGATCAGTCGCAGCAGCACAGGGCGCTTGTGCAGCGGATTGGGCGTTGGGCTTTCGGCCATGGTCGTCCAGAATAAGGGTCGCGTTTTTCGAAGATGCGATTATAGGCTCCCGGCCGCCGGAACGCAACGCCAACGCTGGAAACGGGAGCATTGACGTGTTGGAGCCCGGCATGGCGCGTGGCACGCGGCTGCAAGGCGCCGGCGCCAGCAGAAACGCCGGCAGGCGATCGCTTGGGATCGTCTACCGGCGTGTGTGTGTCACTGCTGTCGATCAACGGTGTCGAACTGTCTGGTGGCGAGGGGTGCCTACTTCTTCCTGCGCAGAACCATTCCGATCGCGCCCAGACCCAGCAACGCCATGGTCGTCGGCTCGGGAACCGTGACGAAGGCGAAATCGTCGTAGGCGTAGCTGTTGCTGCCCGAGTCAGCGAAGGCAATCCCCACGAATTCCCTGTTGCCCTCGGTGCCCAGCGTCCGGCCGGAAGTGCTTGTGATATCGGCCAACGCGATCCGCACCAGTGCCGATTCGCCGGCCGCCAGCGCCGGAAGAGGGAAGGTCACGGTCGCAGTGTGGGCGCTGTAGGCACCGATATTCCACTTGAACGTCCACTTACGGGTAGCCTCACTCAGATCGCCCGCCGTCAGGTTGCAGACAAGGAACTGGAAGTGGGTCACCTCAGTCGGCCAGTCAGCGGCGGCTATGTGCTGGCTGGTGGCGTTGGCTCCCCCCGTGGATCCCAGCGTGAAATCGCTGTACCAAGCCCCCCCGAACACGGCTGCGTAGTTGCCGGTGCCGACGCCGCCGATCTCAGTGAACGAGAGCGTTCCGGCAGGTCCAGCCCAGGGAGCGTACGTGGTGCCGTTGGCCATCAGCAGACTGGACACCCAATCCGCATCGGAGAAATTGTCGATCAGCAGGTCCGCCGACGCCGGACCGGCCCACAGCAACGACACCGACAGTACCATCATTCCCATCATCACTCGTCTCATGCGGCCTTCCTCCTCATCGAAATGTGGTGACGAATTGCGGGGATACCTTGACTACGGCGTCATAAGCAGCCCGAACATCCACGGCCTGGACCATCGACGACATACTGGTGCCGAGAACAGAACGCCTTGGACGGCCCCCCCCCCCCCCCCCCCCGGAACCCCCCCCCCCCCCCAACAACCACCACCCC
>Ga0123329_1000756_pt1 | contig 32151 bp, 21 predicted proteins | sample BioC12SIPDNA_FD_89703 | JGI IMG/M metagenome (GOLD analysis project Ga0123329, IMG submission 89703) | Anaerobic biogas reactor microbial communites from Washington, USA - Biogas_R1_B C12 SIP DNA | ecosystem: Engineered > Bioreactor > Anaerobic > Unclassified | place: Washington, USA | collected...
CGCGTTGGCCCGCCGACGCGTTGGCCCGCCGACGCGTTGGCCCGCCGACAGGGCACGGATGCACGGCAGCCGGGCCGTTGTTGCCTCGGGCGTGGGGCCTCCCTTGTAGCGGAGGCCCCACGCAGAATCAAGCGGCCGCCGCATCGACGTCCTGCGGGTCCGCGCTCACTCCTCGGGCGGAGCCAGGCTGATCTCCAGCGACCCGGTCACCGACTGCTCGCCCTTCCCGTAGGTGGCCGTGACGCTGCACGTCTGCCCCCAGGGCACGGGGCTCGTCGTCAGCCGGCCCGTCTTCTTCTGGATGCTGGCATACTCCTTGGGGTCCGTGCGCCACTGGACCTCGTAGGTGACGTCCCGGTCCGGGCCGAAGTTGTAGTGCGCCGTGCACGCGTACTGCGGCGCGTCCGTCCCGGCCTCCAGGATGAACGGCCCTATGACGGACAGCGAATCGACGCCGGCGATGGCGAACGGCTCCTCGCTCTCGGCCCAGACCGCGCCGCCCAGGGCGCTGACGCGGATCGTGTAGTCATCGCCGTCCGGGTAGGGCGGTGTGTTCTTGATGGCCTTGCCCACGGTCCACTTCAGGCGGTTCTTCTTGGTGCCCTTGGAGCCGGAGAGCGTCCAGGTCTGCGTCCCGCCCTTGACCAGTTCCACCACCATCGGGTTGCCCCTGGGGAGGTTGACGACGTCCCACAAGACCTCGACCTTCGCGCCGCGCTCGATGACGATGCCGGGGCCGTTCGGGTAGTTGACCGCCATCTCGATCGGGCCGTAGTTGGCCGTCAGCGTCGTGTCGGACTGGATGCGCACCCGCTGCTTGAGGGACGTCCCCTTCAGCTTGGGCAGACCGGTCCACTCCACGAAGCCGTAGACGGCTTGGTCGGCGTGGACGATCGGGGGGGCCGTCAGCGTCACCCGCGTGTGGTCGGGCACGTCGCTGGAGTAGTCCGTCAGGCCGGCCGGGACGCCGGCGATCGGCACACCGGCCATCGGGCTGCTGCGCACGTTCAGAGCCCATGTCACCGGCGCATAGACGGCCTCGGCCTCCCGGGGGCCATCCATGTCGAAGGCAAGGGCGGCCTGGCCCGCCGGCTGCGGGACGCCCCCGAGCACCCAGTGCTGGAAGGTGTGCTGCGCCTTCTTGACCGTCACCAGGGCCGGGGCGGACAACGTGACGGCCGTTTCCTTGCGAACCGGCGCGATGTAGTTCGTCTGGCCCGGCGCGCTGCCGCCGATGGCGATGCCCGTGACCGGGCGGGAGCTGACCGTCAGCATGTACGCGGCATCGGCAGCGGTCTGGATCTTCACTTTCCTGGGCTTCGACCATCCGGTATCGAAGAGGCCGAGGGGGCATCTCTCCCGCGCCCGCACCTCGAAGGTCCCCGGGCGGTCGTAGGCGTGCGACTGGCGGTCCTTGCTCCTCCAACTGCCCCGCGTGCCGTCGCCCCAGTCGAACTGGTACTCGTGCGCCTCCAGCGGGTCGTACCCCTTGGCCTTGAAGGTCAGCTTCTCGCCGACGAATCCCTCCGACGGGCCGGACGGAGCGCCCGCCCCCGGCAGTGTGTAGCCCAGCGGGCTGATCTCGTAGACAACCGGCGGGACCGCCTGATCGCCGGAGGCGAGACTGCGCAGGACCGGGGGATTCCAGCCCATCGCGGACCCGGACGAAAGAAGGGCGCCAACAACCACAAGACCTGCCAGGAATGTGGACTTCCTCATCGCCGCTCACCACCTTCCGGCTTGCCGGGCTCTCGGCCCGGACCAGCAAAACCACCTCTCCGGTGCCGGCGCGTGGCCGGCCCCGGCGGTCACCGACAATCGTGCTTCCACCTCAGCCCAACATGATAGGCCGCCGAGGGGCAGGGACGCAAGCGCGGTCTCCGGCACCGACGGGCGCCCGGACCGCCCGGCTCCCTCACGCCTCCTGTCGTCATTATACCCGTTCGGCGCCCGCGCCCTGTCCGAACAGGACGTTATTGTCCGCCGAAAGGAGATTTTTGCGTACACGGGCTGGGACTTTACGGACTCTGCGGACTCTGCGGTCAGCGCATGTCGCGAGCGGAGGGGTAGGTTCGGGGAGACGGGCGAAAGCCGCGCGCGAGCGCCTGCAGATCCGCGTCGGCCCCGACGACGACCACTCGGGGGCCCCCCTCGGTGCCCAGGAGGGCCAGCGACCCGCCCTGCCGCTCCGGCCACTGGGCGCGCAGCGCCTCGGGCCACTCCTCGACCGTTTCGGCACCGCCCACGACCCAGACGAGCAGGGGCGCGTCGGGCTCCGGTTCGGGCATCGTGCGCCGCACGGGCACGGCGCGGCCGCCCGCCTGCTGCACAAGCGCCTGGAGTTCCAGGCCCCGCTTCCAGACCTCCTCGCCGTCCGGGGCGACGATCACCCAGCGCACGCGATCGTCGGTCACCAGTGGGATGCCGTCCCAGTAGATCTGGCCGTCCCCGGGGCGCGGCCTCGCCGTGGCGGGAAGCCGGCCGGCCAGCTCCAGGTTGGCCCGATGCACACGCTCGAACGTGCCCAGGCGCACGGCCTGTCCGGCGCCGTCGTGCGCCGCCCGCAGCACGGTGCGGAAGGGCCGCCGCTGCGGGCCGACCCGCAGGTCGTGCCCTTGCTCCGGGCCGACGGCGCCCTCGGCCAGAGCCACCGCGCGGAGCGCCTCCGGCCCGGCGGCCGCCGAGGCGGCCTCGGCGGCGCGCCGTCGCACGGTGCGCCAGAGGGCCACCTCCTGGCGGGCGTCGCGGACGATGTGCCAGATGGGCGACTGGCGGTCCGCCTCGCGGAACGGCTCCGGGCCGCTGACCGCCGCGCCCGCCATGCCCTGCCAGGCGGCGGCCCAGAAGGCGCTGCGCACCTCCAGCGCGGCGTGGCGCCAGTCCGCCCGGCGCAGGTCCATGTGGAGCCACACGGCATCGTCGGCGCCGATCCGCTCCGACGCCCGCATCAGCGGCACGTCCTGCGGTCCGCAGCCGTCCGAGACGAGCAGGAAGGAAGGGTACTCGGGACCCGGCAGGGCGTCGGGATCGAGCGCATCGGGTCGCTCACAGAGCAGGGCGGGACGGAACCCGGCGAGTGCGGCTGCGCGCGCGGCTCCGCGGGCGGCCCGCCGCACGTCCAGCAGCCACGGCGGACGGGGGTGGGGGAGGGCCAGGCGCACGGGGAATCCCCCGGCCGGCGGCTGTGCGCCCGCCCCGGCGCCCGAGAACGCCAGGAACGCCCAGCCGCGACGCTCGGCCTGCCCGGCAGCCTCCAGGGCCACCCGGCCGGCGGCCCCGGAGGCCATCGGCAGGGTGAACGCCGCGACATCGTAGGCGCGCAGCTTCGCCTGGGCGGTGTTGGACGGGACGGCATCGGGGCCGGGCGGCAGGTACCACACGGGGAAGGCATCGGCATCGTACGGCCCGGCGTCCAGCACCTCCACCAGGACGGGCACACGCAACGCACCGCCCCCGGAAGCAGCCGTCAGGGATGCGCCGTACCGGCCGGCATCGAGGAGGCCGGCGTCGAACGTGAGCGCCACCCAGGCCACCTCGCCCGAGGCCATGGTCAGGTCGCCCGGGGGCACCATCTGGGGCTCGGAGTCCGCGCCATCGACGATGCGCCAGACCGAGACCGCCGCCTGCGGAATGGGCGCGGCGGCGTCGGCGGGCGCCTCGGCCGGCTCCACTGCAATGTGCAGGCGGCCCGTCGGGGCCAGGGCACGCACGCCGAGGAAGACCGTCCGCCGGCCACCCCGGCCCATGGTCAGGGACAGGCGGTCCGGCTGGGCCTCGGCCGGGGGCCCGTCGAACACCCACAGGACGAATCCGCGGCGCTCGGCTTCGGCGTCGAGCGTGATCAGGCTGCCGGGCGCCGGGACGTGTGCGTCGGCGACGGGCACGGCGACCGGCGGCGGCGGGGTGGCCGGCGCCGGCGGCGGCACGCGGGGGCCGCCGCCCAGGGGCACGGCGAACTGCGCCAGCTTCCGCCCGCGCGCGTAGACCTCGTGGACGAGCCAGGCCGCCGCCTCATCCGCATCCCACCGGACAACTCCCCCGACGGCCCGCCCGCCCGGCTGCGGATCGTGCAGCAGCAGCGGGTCCGAGAGGCCGATCTCGCGGTGCTGCGCGTCGTGCGTGCGCGTCGTCACAGAAGCGTCCTTGAGCCCGTCCGTGAACGCCCGCAGCGTGAACTGCGTTTCCGGGGGATCGGCCTGGGCGAAGGGCACGCTGTCGCAGGCGAAGTGCTCGTTCATCTCGGCCAGCGACGCGAACCCGTCCAGTGGCGCCAGCAGCACGCGGACCGACATGCGGCACCCGGGTGGCAGGGGAGGGCAGGACCAGCCGGCCGTGACCATCCCCTCCGGCGTCCGAAGCGGCGGGAGCGGCCGGCAGCCGCCGTCCAGAACCGCCACGCCCAGCGTCCTGCGCACCGCAGGATCGGCGACTCCCATCCATCGGAACGGGCCCGGCCCGTCCGGTCGGGCCAGGAACAGGCCGGCGGCCATGACCTCCGTGCCGGCTCCGCGGTCCATGCAGAACACCTCGCCGCCCGCCGCACCCGGCGAGGGCGTGGCCAGGTTTCGCACGGCCGGGGCCCGGGCGCCCGTCAGCACGTAGGGAGAACGGTTCTCGAACGTCAGGTTCACCAGGACGTTCGGGCTGTCTGCGGAGAACCGGTACTCCTTGACCACGCGCAACGGGCCCGCGTCGCCCTCGAGGCGGACGACCGCGCCGGGCGGCCCGGCGTGCATCTGCGCCACGCGGAAGGGGCAGTCGGCGGTGTGCGTCTCCTCGATCAGCCCGCCGTGCCCGTCCTCGGACAGCCGCGTCCATTCGACACCGTCCAGCTCGAGCGAGACGATGCGGCCGCCGTTGTCCGGCACGATCGTGATCCGGCGTCCGGGGGCGCTCACGAGGATTCCCAACTCGGTGCGTTCGACCGAGAACGAGGCCGAGGCCGCGCCGACGGGACCGGTGGAGGCGGCGGTGCACAGAACGAGCAGCAGGACCACGGTTCGTCGTGGGGCGATCACCGCACGCATAGCCTCCGGGCGACGGGCACGCCCGCACAGCCGGCACCACGCGAACCCGTGGCCCACCATGCTGCAGGGCGGCAGCGACCGGACATCATACCGGCCGCCGGGGGCACGGGCAAGCGGGAAGGCGGAAGGCGCGGCGGCCCGCCCCCCGGCGGCCGAGGGCGTCCGCGCTGCCCGCACCTCAGCGCTCGGCGGCTCTTGACAGGGCGGCTTTTGCTGTTAGTATCATTGGACGATCGGCCAGAGGCGGCGGCCGCATCATGTGAACTTCCTGCACTTTGGGAGGATTATCTATGGCGTGCGAATCCTGCGGCGACAAGGACATGCTCATCGTCGGGACGAAGGTGAAGAATTACATCCGTGCACAGGACGTCATGAGTTCGAACGACGTGCTGACGGCGCTCAACGAGGCCGTGTACGCACTGCTGGACAAGGCCGTGGCGAGGGCGAAGGGGAACGGGCGCAAGACCGTGCAGGGCAAGGACGTGTAGAGGTGAGGTGACCCGGCCGACGGGGGCTTCCCGCACGGGAGGTCCGGAGGCGAAGGGTCAGCGTCGCACAGAGCGCAACGGGCCTTCCGGCGGGCTTGAGCCACCGGAAGGCCCGTTCCATTTCGCGCCCGGCGGCGGTTCAGTCCAGCTCGGTGAAGGCCACGATCGACCCGGCCGTGTCGGCGATGAAGAAGGTCGGGCCCTGTTCGGAGCCGGTGATCCGGCAGTCGGGCGGGAGGGTGTCGGACCAGAGCGGCTCGCCCGTGTCCCGGGAGATGGCGACGACCCGGTCCGGCCCCATGGCAGCGTAGACGGCGTTCCGGCCGACGCTGATCACCTGCGTGACCCCTGCAACCCGCCAGCGCTGCTGACGGTCGCCGGCGGCATCGAGGCAGATCAGGCTGGGGTTGTCGGTCAGCACCAGCAGGTCGGTCCCGACCACCCGCAGGTCCTCCCGGATGGGGCCGTCGAAGATGCGCTGCCAGAGCCATTCGCCGGTGTCCGCATCGAGCGAGTAGAGCAGGCCGCGGTCGTCGCCGACGTAGATTCGATCGGCCACCTGGGCGACGCCCGACGAGAGCCGCACGCCCGTCTTGGGCGACCAGCGCACGCGGTCCCTGTCCTTGAACGTGTCCCAGACCACCACGCCCATGGGCGAGGCGGCCAGCAGGTGTTCGCCGGCGATGGTGGGCCGGCTGAAGATGGGGCCGCGAAGCGAGACGAGCCATTCGGGCATGCGCTCGTCGGGACTCAGCCGGGCGATCTTCCCATCGCCGCCGGCCAGGTACAGGACGCCCTTGTGCGAGACCGGCTGGGCCGTGAGGGGGAAGCCGCACGGGTGCGGCCGGTCGATCGCGCCGGTGGCCAGATCGTAGAGAACGACGCTGTTCTTGACCACGAGGGCCAGGCGGTCGCCGAGAGCCGTGGGCGGCGCGTCCAGCTTGTCGATCATCACGGTGGTGGCCTTCCAGATGCCGGTGTCGGCGTCGAGGCAGTGGATCTCGCCGCCGCCGGCCTCAACGACCACAAGGGGCCCGGTGCTGTAGAGGTCCCGCAGCCGGCGGTTGTCCGTCAACTGGCCGAGTTCCTGCCGCCAGAGGCATTTGAGCCCCTCCTGTTCCAGGTCGAAGACGGCGTTGTGGGGGGCCAGCTTCGAGGGGGCGGGCGCGGGCTTGCGGGCACCGGCCGTCACGCAAGAGACGAGAGCCACGGTCGTCAGAACAGCAAGCAGAGCGAGAAATCGTTGCGAAGCGAATCTCATGACCCGGCCTCCGGTCGCGCGTTGTCGGGAGGATTCCACGAGCACACAGGCGCCGCCCACCGGCGTGCAGCCGGGGCGGCCGCCATCCTGCAGAACTGTAACCCGCGTCCCGGCGGGTGTCAAGGGCAAACATTGCCCTTCCCGGCGTCCTGCGGGCCTCCGGCGGGGTCGGCGGGGTGTGCACGCCGCCGGCAGGGCCGCCGGGCGCCCTGCCGATCGGCGCGGGGCGGGCTGCGGGGTACAGAAGATGGGAGGCCGGGGCGGGCGGGGATGTGTGCACTTGCGGCGACTCCGGGTTTTGCGGCATAATGCGGTTCCTGTGATGGCACGTGGCCGGGGCCGTGCGCGATGGCCGTCTTCCATCAGGATTGTGCAGAAGCGCCTATGACGCGTTCCGAGAAGCCGCGCGAGACCGGACCCGACGGCGAGCGTCCGGCCGAACAGAGAGCCAGGCGTTGCCAGGAGGAGCTTGACTCCCTGAGGGCGAAGTTGCGCCAGTCGGAGGCGCGCGTGGAAGCACTCGAGACGCAGTTGCGCGAGGCGCAGATCAATGCCCCGCCGCCCGGCATCGGGGAGCGGGAGATGCGCCTGCTGGCCGAGCAACTGGAACGCCAGGCGGTGCTGCTGGAGCGCGACGAGCAGGTCGGGCGCGAACTCCAGCGCAACCTGCAACCGGTGGTGGAGGGCGCCTTCGAGGGCCTCCACTTCGCCATCGAGACCCTGCCGGGCGCGCGGGTCGGCGGCGACTTCTACGACATCATCAACCTGTCGGACAACTTCGTGGCCTTCCTGATCGCCGACGTGTCCGGCTACGGCCTGCCCGCCGCCGTCATCATGGCCACCGGCCGCCTGGCCTTCCGCACCGCAGCGGCATCCGAACAGCGGCCGCGCATCATCATGGAGAACGTCAACCGCCAGATGCTCCGCAGCACGCTGGCGGGGCACTACCTGACGGCCTTCCTGGGGGTGCTCGACACCGAACTGCTCACGCTCCAGTATGTGAACGCGTCGCACTGTTCGCCGTTCCTGATTCGGGACGGCGAGGTGACGCCGCTGGACACCGAGGGCCTGTTCGTCGGCATGTTCGAGGACCCGCAGTACGAACAGAAGAGCATGCAACTGGACAAGCATGACCGCCTGTTCCTCTACACGGACGGGCTTCTGCATGCGTTCGACGAGAAGGACCGGCCGCAGTCCCAGAAGCTGCTCTGCGAGTACCTGGAGAAGAACGGCGCCCTGAGCATCGAGGAGCTGATCGGGGGACTGACCGGGCGCCTGGACCATCCGGACGACGACGTGGCGGTCATGGGCGTGGAGCTGCTGCTGGAGAAGGCGCAGCGCAAGACGATCACGATGCCGAGCCTGCCGCGCGAGCTGATCCACGCCGAGACGGCCATCCTGCCGGTCCTGGAGAACCTGGGCTACGGCGAGCGCATCATCTTCGCCGTGAAGCTGGCCCTGGAAGAGGCGGTCATCAACGCGATCAAGCATGGAAACGAGCTGGACGACACCAAGCGCGTGACCGTTTCGTTCAGCGTGGACGAGAACAGAGCCGTCATCTCGGTCGCCGACGAAGGGGAGGGGTTCGATCCGAACGCGTTGCCCGATCCCACGGCCGAGGACTACCTGATGGCCACCTCGGGCCGCGGCGTGGCCCTGATCCGCGCCTACATGGACGAGGTGCGGTTCAACGACAAGGGCACCGAGATCACCATGATCAAGTACGCACCCTGGGTGGCGGGCAAGCACTCTTAGGCATTCAGCGACTCGGGCGGAACGATATGCGCGAAGAATCTGCCGAAAGCGCCAGGATCGAACAGGAGTTGCGCGACGACGTCGTCGTTCTCCACATGTCCGGTCAGATGCGCGAGACCGGCGCCGAAGCGCTCCGGGCGGAGCTCGACCGGCTGGTTGAAGAGGGGCATTACAGGCTGATCTTCGACCTGAGCAACATCTCGTTCATCAGTTCCGTCGGGTTGGGCCAGATGATGCGCGCGTTCCGCGCCACCACCAGCAACGGCGGCTACGTCCGCATCGTCAACCCGCAGCCCCTGGTGGAAGAAGTGTTCCGGTTCACGAAGCTGCACACCCTGATCGGCATCTTCCCGACCGTCGAGGACGCCATCGCCGCCGAATGACGCGCGCCGGCCGCTCACCCCGCCGTGGGCGCGTCCACCCGGTCCGCCGCCTCTGCGCTCGCATCCGCCAGCTCCAGCAGGTTCAGCCGTTCCCGCCGCAGAAACGCCAGCCCGGCGACCGTGATCGGGACCACGTTCACCGCCCAGAGCATCATCGCAAACGCCCCGGCATCCCCCTGGCCCACGCCGAACAGCTCGGTGGCCTTCAGCGTGGCCACGTGGAACGGGCCGATGAAGCCCGGCGCCTGCGGAAGCGCCACGGCCGCCAACACGCAGACCTGAACGACCAGGGCCGCCGCGAAGCCCAGCCGCAGGTCGAACGCGTGGGCCAGCGCATACGTGCTCAGCGGGAACATCATCCAGACGGCCAGCGACAGCACCGCCGCCACCAGAACGCGGCGCGGCCCCCGCAGGAACTCCATCGAGCGCGTCGCCGAACCCGTAAAACCCAGCAGCCGCGAACGCAGGGGCGACGGCACCGGTCGGAGCACGAACCGCGCGGCCCGCATCGACGGCCGGGGGAAGAACGCCAGGAACCCCAGCCCCCCGAGCCCGACCGCCGTCAGGGCGGCGAACCAGATGCCCCTGTCCACCAGCACCGCCACGAAGTCTGCGTTGGACGGCTCCCCGCGCAGCAGCGCCCAGGTCAGCAGCACCAGGCAGCAGACGCCGAACAGGTCGAGGACGCGTTCCAGCCCGACGGCCGTGCCCGCCGCATCGCCGAACGAGACGCCCCCGAGCCGGTGGAGCGCGTAGGGGCGGATCAGCTCGCCGGGCCGCAGGGGCAGCACGCAGCTCGACATGAAGCCGATGCACGTGGCCCCCGCAATGGCTCCCCAGGCGACGTCGCCGACCGGCTGTAGGAGCACCCGCCAGCGCACCACCCGCAGTGCGTACATGACGGCCAGAAGGGCAACCGAGGCCACGACGTACCCGTAGCGCGCCTCCCGGACGGCCGCCCACAGGCCGCCCCAGGCCCCCCACAGCCCCACGATCAGATAGGCGAGGGCCGCCACACTGATCGCCAGGCCGACGGCGAGCCACGCCAGACGGTCTCGCCCTGTCTTCAACGCGGTGTCCCTTTCCCGTCCCGTGGCGCCGGCAGGGCCGCCAGTGTAGCGCAACCGGAACGCACGCTGCAAATCGTGTCCGCACAAGCGCTTCGAGGTGCCTGTGATTGACACCCCGGGGGCTCCCGCTATAATGACCCTGTGGCTTCTCGCGGCAGCACGTCGCTGTGCCGGCCCTGGTTCCCCGCAGATCGGTGATCTGCCTGATGCCTCCGGTGACCTACAGAGACGCTGGGGTGGACATCGCCGAGGGTGACCGGTTCGCCCAGGGCCTGCTGGACCTGATGCAGCGCACGTACAGCGACCGCGTGCTGGCCAACCCGGACGGGTTCGGCGCGCTGTTCTCGCTCGACTACGACACGCGGCTGTTCCGCCAGAACTACCGCCATCCCATTCTCGTCAGCTCGACCGACGGCGTCGGCACGAAGCTGAAGGTCGCGTTCCTGACGGGCCGCCACGGCACGGTGGGCATCGACCTGGTGGCCATGTGCGTCAACGACGTCCTGACTCTCGGGGCCGAACCGCTGTTCTTCCTCGACTACCTGGCCACCGGGAAGCTGGAGCAGGAGGTGCTGCACCAGGTGGTCACCGGCATCGCGGCGGGGTGCCGTGAAGCCGGCTGCTCCCTGCTGGGGGGGGAGACGGCGGAGATGCCGGGCTTCTACCAGCCGGGCGAGTACGACGCGGCCGGGTTCACGGTCGGCGTGGTCGAGAAGCACCGCGTCCTGACCGGCGCGGGCACCGAGCCCGGCGACGTGGTCATCGGGCTGGCCTCCAGCGGGCTGCACTCGAACGGCTACTCGCTGACGCGCCGGCTGGTGTTCGACGAGGCGGGGCTGGGCGTGGACGACAGCCTGGAGCGCTTCGGCATCGACCGCACCGTCGGCGAGGAACTCCTGGAGCCCACGCGCATCTACGTCCGCTCGGTACGGACCGTCCTGCACCACTACAAGGTCAAGCGCGTCGTGCGCGGGATCGCGCACATCACGGGCGGAGGCCTGGTCGAGAACGTGCCGCGCGTGCTCCCCGAGGGCTGCGCCGTGGAGCTGGACCCGTCGGCCTGGCGCCGGCCCCCGATCTTCGACGCGCTGCAGCGGATCGGAAGCGTTCCGCTCGACGAGATGTACCTGACCTACAACATGGGCATCGGGCTGGTGCTCATCGTCTCCCGGTTCTTCGCCGCCAGCGTCCTGGAGCAACTGCAGCGCGCGGGCGAGCGGGCGACCGTCATCGGCCGCGTGGTCGAAGGGGACCGGACCGTGCACATCCTCTGAGGGAGAGGCGCACCGGCCGTCGGGTCCGCAGGTGCGCCTGCTCGCCGCATGAAGGGCGAACGAAACACCGACTGCGACTTTCTGATGGGCGCCTACGGCATCGGGCGGCGGCTCGCCACCCGGGTGGCGGCGCTCCTCTCGAAGCGGATCGACGCGACCCCCACGCTCCTGGCCGCCGCCGCCGACGAACCGGCCGTCGCCCGGCTCCTCCTCTCGCCCGCCCTGCTGGGCGACCTCGAGCAGGTCGCCCAGCCCTGGCTGCAGGAGCAGGGGCGCCGCTGCGGTGTGGCCGAGTGGGAACTCCTGCGCCTGGTCGGCCCGGACCAGGACGGATGGCGCACGCTGGCCCTGGAGGACGACCTGCTGGTGGAGCAGGCGGCGGGGGAGCCCCTGGGGCCCGACGACGTGCAGGACCTGAGCCTCGTGCGGGCCGCGCCGCGAGAGATGAGCGTGCAGGAGAGCCGGGAGCTGTTCGCCCCGGAGGAGGTCGCACGCCTGAAGCTGACGGTCCTGACCAGCCAGAACCCCGACGAGCGCGTCGAATGCCTGCGCAAGCTCGTGTTCGCCCCCATGGACGGCGCCCAGAAGGCCGGGGTGTTCCTCAGCGTGCTGACCGATCGGGAGGCCGAGCCGCGCGTGCGGCGCGAGGCCGTGCGCTCGCTGGAGCAGATCGGATTCCGGACGGACCTGGCGGACGCCGTCCGGGGCCTGTTCCACAACGACTCGCAGGAGGCCGTCTACGCCCTCCGGCGCCTGGCCGCGCTGCTGGGAGAGGCCCAGCAGGCCGAGGCGGCGCTCGTGCTGGCCGTCGTCCTGGAGGTCTTCGATCAGCAGCGGGACGCGGAGGTCCTGCGCGAGCTTCTGCGCCTGATCGCACGCGCAGCCGGCATCCTGGTCGGGAACTACCAGAAGACCCGGCAGTTCTTCGAGACGGCGCTGCGACACCTCGCCCGCGACTTCGACGGGCTCTGCTCCGAGATCGAGGACGCCCTGGCCGCCTGTGCCGAGCAGGCGCCCGAACTGGGGGCCGAACTCCTCTGGCGCGAGCTGGACCGCAACGAGAACGCCCGGGTGCGCAGCCTGCTGCTCAGCGTCTACGAATCGCTGGAGTCGGACCCGGACCGCGCGGCCGACCTGGCCCGGCGGGCCGTCTCGGAGCTGCTCAACCCCCTGTTGCCCGAGAGCGAGAAGACCAGGCTTCGGTACGGCCTGGTGCGCATCGGCGAGCCGGCCGTCCTGGTCGCCCTGGGGCGTCTGGGGCAGGCGGCCGGCGTCGAGCGGGCGGAACTGATCCGCCTGGTGGACGTCCTGTGCACCGAGAGCGACGTCTCCGACCCCACCATCCAGAAGGCCGTGGCGGCGCTGATCGACCTGCTCAAGCTGGGCGACGCGTCCACGCGGCGCAGCGTCGTTCAGGCCGCGGTGCTGGGCCATCCGCGCGTCGAAGCGGCACTGCAGGAGAGCCTGGCCCGCGAACTGCTGGAGCTGAGTTCCGAGCTGCGGATGCCGGGCATCCTGGACTCCATCCAGGCCACGCTGGAGCGCATCGGGCCGCCGGCACTGGGGCCGGCGGTCGCCATGGTCGCCCGGGACTACCCCTGCGAGGCCGCCAACCGGGCCGCCCGCGCCATCGCCCGCATCGTGCAGGACGCTCCGGACCGCGTCGACGGCGCTGTGGCCGGGCGCATCCTGGAGCAGTGCCTGCGCCTTCTGGACTCCCCGGACCTGGGCGAGGGCGCGTTCACCGGGGCGTTGGCGGCCGTCTGCGGCTACACGGCCGAGGGCGCACGGCACTTCGACGACTGCCTGCGGCGCCTCAAGGACCCCCTCTGGTCGCTTCCATATGCCATGGACGCCCTGGACGCTCTGGGCATCATGGCGGGTTCGGCCAACGCCTCCGAGCGCCACCAGCGGGAGCTGTTCGAACTCTTCGACGCCATCGTCACGCACCAGGCGCGCGCGCGCATGGGCGTGCGCAAGGAGACGCCGGAGGGACCGGTCTACGAGTTCGGCCGGGAGATCAACTTCGACATCCGCGTCGTGCCGGCCGCCGTCAAGGGCCTCGAGCGCCTCTGCGTCGGCGGGGGCAGCCCGGCCGAGTTGCGCACGGCGGTCGTCAGGCGCCTGCTGGTGCTGTGGGAGGGCGTCTCGAAGGTGCGCGTGGTCTGGGGGCCGGCCGCCATCGAAGCGCTCATCGGCGCCATGTGCAGCGTCGCGTGCTCGCCGACGGCCGCCGTTCTGATGAAGGTGCTCCTGGGGGCCTCGCTGCTGCGGTCGCTCAACAAGCTCAGCGTCGTGCGCAGCATCGGCCGCATCGGCGCCCAGATCGACGCCACCCCGCAGCTCCATCGGTTCATCCTCGAGGCGGGCGAGCGGCTGCTGGAGGAATGGGAGGCATGCGAGGTCCAGGACGAGGAGCGGCGCCTGGAACTCCTTCGGAGCGCGGCGCTCCTGGCGGCCAATCCGTCGCTGGACGGCTCGTCGGCGGACGTGCTCGACCTGCGCGAGTACACCCTCCAGGGCCTCTACCGCGGCCTGCGGGAGGGCATGAACGAGCTGCGCGAATCCCTCCTGCGAATGCGCGACTGCCCGGACCTGCCGGAGGAGCAGAGGCGCGAGATCGACGAACGCCTGGGCAAGGCATTCGGTCTGATCCGCGCCGGGTCCGGCGGCTGAAGACGCCCCGCCGGGGTCATTCGGTGGCGGGTGCCTCGGCCCACTGCGCGTAGAACGACCCGATCGCTGCCTGCGCCTCCAGGCGGAGCGGGACACGGGTCTCGGGGTGCAGCCAGACCCGCGCACTGCTGAAATCGGCCGCCCCGGCGGCCTCCTCCAGCTTGCGCACGCCCACGGCAAGCTGCAGGGCCTCGACCGTTCCGGCGGACGTCTCCATCGGCCTGCGCCCCTCGTCGACCACGGTCACCTGGTAGGCGTCCTCGCCCTGCACGACGCGCACGCTCCGGCCCGGACCGGCGGCGCGAAGCGCCAGGAAGGCGCAGGCCGCGTCCAGGCCCACGCCGATCGCGCGGGTCTTCTCCCTGGTCCGGCCCTTGCGCACCTTCCGCTTCACAACCGTCGCCCGGCCGGCCGACCAGTCGAACGACGTGGCGTAGCTCGTCGTCCGGTCGCCCGACCGCGACTCGAAGACGGAGTCCAGCGGGCGCAGTCCCGTGGAGTCGATGCGCGTGCGCCCGGAGGCCTCCATCGTCCAGAGCGACTGGACGATGGGCAGGGAGCGGACGGTGTACTCGACCAGCAGGTCGCCCCCTTCGCGGCGGGTCGTCAACTCCAGCCGGGCGGCCGCCAGATCATTCCAGCCGAACACGTACACGAGTTCCTCGGGCGGGTCGAACGGGAGGGACAGGCCGGACAGGAATGTCTCCGGCAGGCCCGGGCCGAAGTCGACCGAGGCCATCCGGCGCCGGCTCCATGCCAGCCAGAGCACGCCGGACGCAGCCAGGACCAGAACGGCGAGGCGGCCCCACCGCCTCCGGAGCCATGCCATGCGGAGCCTCTCGATGCGGATGCACGCGTTCTTCCGGGAACTCCCCCGATTATACACGTCCCCGGGCCGCGTCCGCAAAGCGGCCGGCGCCGACCGGGCGTCCCGCAGCACCGGCGCTCCAACGGGCCCGCAGGCACGCGCCCGCACGGCAACTGCTCGTTGACCCTCTGCGCACCAATGCGGTAACATGGCGCAGGTTCCCGTGTATGCGGAACCCCGAGGGCAGACCATGCAGCGCATTGAGGCGCGGTACAGAGCGAAACGACCGGTCGGGTTGTACGTCCTGGCCCTGGTGACGGGCGTGCTCGCAATCGGCGGATGCGGCACGCCGGCGCCTCCGCCGGCGCCGGCCGCCGTGTCGCCGCTGACCGATCAGCAGCACGCCCGATACGCCGCCGCCGAAGCGCATCTGCGCTCGCCGGAGGCGGAGGTGAGGCGACAGGCGGCCGTGGCGCTGCTTTCGATGGACTACGCGCCGGCGTTCAATGCCGTCGTCGGCGCCCTGACGAACTCCCCCGACGCGACCGTGCGCATCAGCATGATCCGGGCGGCGGCCTTCTGCGTGGACCATCGCTGCTTCGAAGCCGTTCTGTCCAACGTGAGCCATCCGGACGCGGAGGTCAGCGGGGAGGCGGCCCGGGCGGTGGCCCGGTTCACGCGCGCGGAGGAGATCGACAGCGTGGTGGCCATGATCGGTCGGGAAGACACCACGGCGGAGCAGCGCAGCCTGCTGTATCGGGCGTTGGGAGACGCCCTGGCCGTGCGGGCCACCCCCGTTCTGCTGAGCGGACTGGAGAGCGCCGACCCGCAGGCGCGCACGGCGGCGCACGAGGCCCTGCGCAGGATCTCGGGCCGGGACCTGCCGCTCGACCTGGCCCAGTGGCAGGACTGGTGGACGGCCAACGCCTACCGGACGCGCGAGGACATCCTGTCCGAGCATCGGCAGGCGCTGGCCCGCGAGGTGGAGTTCAGCCGTGAGCGGATCGGGCGGCTGACCGAGGAGAAGCAGGAGTTGATGCGGCTGATCACCGCCGCGGCCACCGAGACGCCCCCGACGCTGCTGGCCGCTCTGGGCAACCGCTACGAGTCGGTCCGGCTCTACGCGTCCGTGCGGCTGGCGGCGCTGGATGCCCAGGTGATCGGCGGGCTGCGGCTGGACGAACGCGACTACAACGTGATTCGGGACGCGCTGGAGGATGCCTCGGCCGACGTGCGGCGCAACGTGGTGCGCTTTGTCGTGGCACTGTCCGCGCCATACCGCGAAGACCTGGTGCGCAAGGCTCTGGGCGATGACGACCCGGGCGTTCTGACGGCGGCCGTCCTTGCCGTCCGCAGCAGCACGGGGCCGGAGGCGGCCGCCCGTCTGGCGGATCTGCTGACCAAGTCGCCGCACGCAGCGGTGCGGACCGAGGCGGCGATCGCGCTGGGCAAGGTCGGCTCGCAGGAGTCCGTGCCGGCCCTGCTGACGGCTCTGGACGACGTGGAGGAGAACGTGCGCTGGTTCTGCGTGGAAGGGCTGCGCAAGCTCGGCGCGGTTCACGCGGTGCCGCGGATATCGGACCTGCTCCTGCGCGACCCCAGCGAACGCGTGCGGCAGATCGCCGCAGGCGCCCTCGGCGAACTCGGCCAGCCGGCGGGCGCCGTCGCCCTGGCGCAGGCGCTCAAGGACCGCAACGAGAAGGTGCGCGAGACGGCCGCCGCGTCGCTGCTGGACCTGGCGACGGACAACGCCGACCGGATGAGCGTCATCGCGGACAAGCTGCGGCGGGAGGGCATGCTGGATCGGTCCCGTCAGGTCCTGCGCAGGATCATCGAGCAGTTCCAGGACGTGGAGGACGCCGCCGCACAGGTGGCGGGCGCCTACCGGGCCCTGGCGGAGATCGAGCAGGAGCAGGGCAATTGGCCGGCCGCCGCCGACGTCCTCGAGCAGCTCGACACACGGATGGGCGGCGACCCGGACGTGCGGCGACGGCTCCTGGCGTGCTGGATCCGGGGCGGCCAGCCGCAGCGCGTCGGCCCGGCCGTCGAAGGCTGGCTGGCCGGCGCCGATGGGGCCAACCGCGTCGCGGTGCTGGAGCTGGCCCTGCATGCGGCCGAGCTGCTGCTCCATGCGGGCAGCCAGCGGGAGGCCTCCGCCATTCTGGACCTGGTGGACGGAGCCCGCAGCGCGGCCGTCGACCGAGCCCTCGAGACGAAGCTGGAGGAACTGCGCCTCCGTGTGAACGGCACGCAGGCCCCGTGAGGTCCCAGCCGGCGCCGGCCCTGCCTGCCGCCGGCAAGGAGTGTGGAGACGATGGCCGAATCGACCGAAACCGCACCGCGCGGCGAGAAGTTCGTGCTGGCGTGCGACCATGCCGGCTACGAGATGAAGCAGGAGCTGAGACGCTACCTGGAGCAGGCGGGCAACCGCGTGGAGGACCTCGTCCCCGAGTTCCTGGGACGCACCGACTTCCCGGCGATCGCCGAGACCCTGGGCCGCCGCGTGGCCGCCGCTGCCGACGGATCATACGGCGTGCTCATCTGCGGCACGGGCATCGGCATGAGCATGGCGGTCAACAAGGTCGCCGGAGTCCGGGGTGCGCTGCTCTACTCCGAGACGGCGGCCGAATACGCCCGCCGGCACAACGACGCGAACGTCCTGATCTTCGGCAGCCGCACGATGACCTTCGCCCAGGTGCGGTCCTACCTGGAGGCGTTCTTCCGCCAGGAGTTCGAGGGCGGTCGCTACGCCGACCGCAACGCATACATGGCACAGATGGACGGCCGGTAGCCGATCGGCCGGCGGAGCTATGGCGAGACCTGCCACATTGACCTGTCTGGCGGCCCTCCTGGTGGGCCTGGCGGGGTGCACCGTGCCCCCCCGGCTCCCCGAACCGCCGCCGCAACCGCCCCCGCCCCCGCCCGTCTGCGAGTACTTCGCCTACTGCATGCAGAAGGGCGACACCCTCTACTCGCTCGGCCGGCGCTTCGAGGTCCCGTGGGACGAGATCGCGCGGGTCAACGAGGTGCTGCAGCCGTCCGACCTGGCGATCGGGAAGCTCCTGATCATCCCGAAGGTGCCCGGCGTGGAGGTCCCGGAACTGGAGCTGCCCCCGTTCTCCCACATGCAGGAACGGCCGCGGCATTCGACCCTGCGGCCGGAGGAACTGCACTGCGGAAAGGCGTCCTCGCCCTGCTGGTGGCCCACGCGGGGCCGCGTGGTGTGGCGGTACGGGCAGACGGTCCGAGGGCTGCCGGAGCACGGCATCGGCATCTCCGCCCCCGTCGGTACGGACGTCTGCGCCGTGGCCGGCGGCACCGTGATCGCCTGCGTGCAGGCGACCTCGGGCGCCGCCTGGGGCAACTCCGTCGCCGTAGAGCACGAGGGGAACATGGTCAGCTGGTACGCGCACCTGGGCGAGGTCCTCGTGGAGAAGGGCCGCCCCGTAAGCAAGGGCGAGCCGATCGGCACCGTCGGCGCCAGCGGTGCGATCGGCGAGCCGTGCCTGGCGTTTCGACTGTTTCGTAATGACCGACCCGTGGACCCGGAACGATACCTGCCGTAGCGTCTCCGGAACCGCGCGGGTCTGAGACGCGTCGGGCCGGACGGAGTGTGCAAAGGTCGGAAACCGGATTCCTGCGAGCATATGCCCCCAGCCTGCCCATGAGCACAGCACAAAGCCGGCGACCGAAGAAGGTCCTCGTCGTGACCGATACGCCCGAGGACGTGGAGATCCTGCGCCGCCAGCTCGGCGAGGCGGGCTGCGACCTGGAGCAGACCTGGGGGGTGCAGGCCGCCCTGCGGGCCATCGAGCAGAACCCCCCCGACCTCGTGCTGCTGGACATGACCAACCAGGAGTCCGACGGCGTCGAGCTGTGCGGGACGCTGCGCAGCCGGCCGGAGACGGTGGCCACGCCGGTCATCGTCATCTCCGAACGGACGGGCGTCGAACAGGGGCAGCAGGTGCTGGACATCGGTGCCGACGGGCTGATCTGCCGGCCGTTCGAGCCGGTCGAACTGCTCACGCGCGTGCGCACGCTCCTGCGCATGAAGGACCTGCACGACCGGATCGCCGAGCAGAACCGGCAGTTCATGGAGGCGAACGAGCGGCTCGACCTGCTCAACCAGGAACTGACGATCCGCAACCGCGAGCTGGAGCAGGGCCTGGCCATGGCCCACCGCCTGCAGGAAGCCCTGATGCCGCAGCACTACCCGCACGTGAAGAACGTGGGCTTCTCGCACAAGTACACGCCGGCCGAAGCGATCGGCGGCGACGTCTTCCAGATCATCGGCGTCGATGAGAACCGGGCCGCCATCTTCATCGCCGACGTCAGCGGCCACGGTGTGCGGGCCGCCATCGTCACCAGCATCGTCAAGACCGTCATCGACTACATCAACGTGGCCGACAAGAGCCCGTCGGACGTGCTCAAGGACTTCAACTCCCGCTTCCGCAGCGTGCTCGGGCCGATGACGCCGCAGATCTACGCAACGGCGGCCTTCATGATCGTCGACGGGCACAGGCGCAGGCTGAGCCTGGCCTGCGCGGGCCATCCCGCCCCCCTGCACGTCAGCAAACGCAAGGCGACCGCCGAGCCGCTCATGGATATCGACCACACCGGCCCCGCCCTCGGCTTCCTGAGCGATCCCGAGTACCCAACGGTCGAATGCGAACTGGAGGCGGGCGATATCGTGCTTGGGTTCACCGACGGCATCTTCGAGGTCCTGAGCAAGGACGACGAGATGTTCGGACTTCAGCGCCTCCAGCGCCTGGTCGCTTCCCACACCCGCCTGGTGCCGCGCGACCTCATCCAGCGGCTCATCAGCGAGACGAACGAGTTCATGGGCACGACGAGGCGGCCCGACGACGTCTGCCTCGTCGCCGTCGAACTCTACTGAGCGCCGCCGGCGCGGCCGTCTGTGCGGGACGGTCTGAGAGGGCCGTCGACGGCCGCGACGGAGCGAATCCACGCTTCCCTTCGGGCGTTCCGACGCTATAATTACAGCGGGGCGTGCGGTACGTTCATAGGACAATCCTGGGATGCACGGAGGACAGGCCGTGGACAGGCAGATGCCGTCCCTGCTCCAGCGGGTGACTCGACGGCTGCACGTATGCCGCGCAGCGCGGCGGTTCCACGTCCTGACGCTCGTTCTGGCCGGCGCCTACGCCGTGCTGCTGCTCATCTCCCGCCTTCTGGGGCTCATCCCGGACGCGTTCGAACCCGTCACGCTGGTGGCCGTCGTGGCCGGTGCGCTGGCCCTGGCGCTGGCCGGATGCCGCCGGCCGGGCCGCGCCGAGGCGGCCCGGCGGGTGGACGAACACCAGGCGACGGACGACCTGTTCCTGACGTCCGTGCTGATCGACACCTCCGCCGGCAGCTACGCGCCGCTGGTATTGCGCGACGCCGAGCAGGCGGCCGGCGGCTGCTCCGCCAGGGACGTGGTCCCCTGGGCCTGGGGCCGCCAGGCGCGGAACGCCGCCCTGGCGCTCGCCGTCCTGCTGGCCGGCGTGCTCTTCCTGCCGCAGCTCGACCCGTTTGGCCGGGGCGAGGAGCGGGAGCGACGGGCCGGGCAACGGCGTGAACTCCAGGAGAGCCGCAAGGCCACCGCAATGCGGGCGGCCCAACTGACGCCTCTGGGCGACGCCGAGCTGTCCGAGGAGGTCCGCAAGGCAATCGATGAACTGAAGCAGACGTTCGACGGCATGAAGCCGGATCAGAAGGATGCGAACCTGCGGCGGCTCGCCGCCCGCGAGGCCGACCTGGCCAAGCTCTGGCGCACGGCCGGCGAGGATCGCCTGCGCAGCGCCCCGCGCGCCGCCGGCCCGCTCCAGCGCTTCGGCGCGCGCCGGAACCCCGCTTCCGAGGTCTGGCACCAGGAGCTGCAACAGGGCGTCACGAAGAGCGTCCGGGAGGAACTGTCCGAGCTGAAGCGGATGGCGCAGAAGCTGGCCGAGACCGACGACGAGGCCGAGAGGCAGACACGGTCGCGCGAACTGAGGCAACGGCTGGAGCAGATGAAGGACTTCGCGGCCAACCAGTGCGCTTCGGCCCCCCTGGACGCCGCGCTGCAGCGGGCGCTCAGCCAACTGGCGGCGGCCGGACTCGAGGGTCTGTCGTCCGAGGCGCTGGCCGGCCTGCAGGAGTCGCTTGACCTCAGTGAGCTTGAACTGGAGGCCCTGGCCGAGAGTCTGCGCGACCTGCAGGCCCTCCAGGAGGCGCTGAAGACGCTCCAGTACGCGAAGCGGCTCGGGGAACTGAACCTGCTGGACGGCGAGGCGTGCGCAGCCTGCATGAGCATCGAAGACTACGAAGACCTGTATGAACGGCTCATGGGGGGGTGCTGCACGAGCTGCGGCGGTCCTCTCGACGGGCACGGAGTGTGTGCGAACTGCCGAGGGATCGGCGGCAAGGAGGCGGGGACGGTAGCTGGAGGCCCCTCGCCGGGCAGCACACCCCTGGACACGGAGTACCAGCCCGAGAAGGCTCGCGCGAGCGTGAGGGCGGGGAAGATGCTCCTGTCCATCAAGGCGCAGGGATTCTCGCTGACGGGCCAGGCGGCCGCCGACTACCGCCAGTCCGCCGAGGAGGTCCGGCAGGGGCTCAACGAGGCGATCCTGCACGAGCAGATCCCGCCGGCATACCATGAGGCGATCCGCAAGTACTTCGATTCCCTGGGTGGCGCCGATGGACAGGCAGAGGAATGCGAGTAGGCAGGACCGGCACCCATGACGCGGCCCGCGACCCGACCGACCTCGGTCCGCAACCGGCACATAACCGACATCGGAGGCCCCCGCGCCATGGATCCGTCTCAGTGAGGCTGACCGGGCTGGCCAGGAGCATCGTGCCCCGCCCGCGCAGGCGGATCAGCGCCCGGACGGCGCTGCCGCTCGCCCTGTTCATGCTCCTCTTCGCGGCCGCGTGCCTGCTGCTGGAGCCGGCGGGCCTCATGCTCTTCACGCGCCCGTGGGCATTCCTGCTCTCGGCCCTGCTGCCCTGGGTATGGTGGATGCACGCCGCCGGCGTCAGCGGCCTGCGGGGTGCGCGGTCGGTGCTCGCGCTGGTCGTGCGGCTCACGCTGGTGGCGCTCTTCATCGTGCTGCTGGCGGAACCACGCGCAGTGCGCAAGGACGACGTGCTGTCGGTCGTCTACGCACTGGACATATCCGATTCCATCGGCGAATCGGCATCGAGTGCGGCGCTGGAGTATGTGACGCGGACGGCATCGGGGAAGCCGGAAAGGGACGAGGCGGGCCTGGTGGTGTTCGGGCGCGACGCTTCGGTCGAGCTGCCGCCGCGGACGGCGTTCCCCTTCGAGAGTGCCATCCGCTCGCAGATCCTGCGCGACGGCACGAACCTGGCTCGTGGACTCTCCGTGGCGGCCGCCGTCTTGCCCGACGAGCACCTGGGTCGCATCGTCCTGATCAGCGACGGCTCCCAGACGGAGGGCGCCCTCGCCACCGTGCTGGACCAGTTGAAGACGCGCATGATCCCCGTGGACGTGCTTCCCGTGCGGTACGAGTACCAACACGAGGTGTGGGTGGAGAGGCTGGAGCTGCCGCGCCTTGTGCGAACAGGCGAGACCTACGAGGCGGCCGTGGTGGTCTCGTCGCTGACGGACGGGACGGGAAGGCTGGCCCTCAGCGAGAACGGCCGCGTGATCTGCGAGCAGGACGTGAGGTTCCGGGCGGGCAAGAACCGCCTCGTGCTGCCGCTGTACGGGCGGGGCCCCGGCTACTACGAGTACGCCGCACGGATCCACCTGCCGGAGGGGGCCGACAGCCGGGAGGAGAACAACCTCGCCATGGACTACCTCTACCTGAAGGGTGAGGGGAAGGTCCTGGTGGTGACGGACCCCGGGCCGGACGCGGAACCGCGCGACTGGCAGACGCTCGTGCAGGTCCTGAAGGAGACCAAGCGGGACGTGGAGGTGCGCCCGGCGTACGAACTGCCTCGGGACGCACTGCCGCTGCTGGCCACCGACTGCGTCGTGCTGCCCAATGTCCCGGCGGACGCGTTCGACGCGGCGCAGCTTCAGGCACTTCACGACGCGGTCAAGAGCCAGGGGATGGGCCTGCTGATGGTCGGCGGGGCGCAGAGCTTCGGCCCGGGCGGTTACCGGGGCACCCCCGTGGAGGAGGCGCTGCCGGTGAGCATGGACCTGAGCCAGAAGAAGACGCTGCCCGCCGGGGCGATCGTGTTCGTGCTGGACCGCTCCGGCTCGATGGCCAGCCCGGTGGCCGGCACGTCCAGCACGCAGCAGCAACTGGCGAACCGGGCCACGATACTCGCCGCGCAGACGCTGCTCTCCGGGGACATGGTCGGCGTCGTGGCGTTCGACACCTTGAGCTACTGGATTGTGCCCCTGGAGAGGGTGGAGGAGGTGAAGGACTTCGCGGGCAAGGTCTGGGAGATCGGGCCGGGCGGCGGCACGCACATCTACCCGGCACTGCGGCAGGCCTTCCGGAGCCTCGAGAAGGTCGATCCCGCGCAGGCGGCCGTCCGGCACATCATACTGCTGTCCGACGGGCAGACGCAGGGAGGCGACTACACGGGCATAGCGCAGTTGATGGCCGGCCGGGGCATCAGCCTGTCGTCGGTCGCCGTCGGCGACAGCCCCAACGTCGATCTGCTCGGGCACATTGCGGCGCTGACGGGCGGGTCCCTGCACCAGGCCGCGGACCCGCGGAACCTGCCGAAGATATTCGTCAAGGAGGCGCTGACCCTCCGGCGCACGATGATCCAGAACGAGACATTCACGCCGACGGCGGGCTTCCCGTCGCCGATCCTGAAGGGCATCACGCGGACCCCGAGCCTGCACGGACACGTGGTGACCATGCCCAAGTCGCGCGCCATGGTGGTGCTGAACGGTCCCTCGCAGGGAGAGGACGAATGCGACCCGGTGCTGGCGGTCTGGCGTTACGGCCTGGGGAAGGCCGGCGCCTTCACGTCGGACCTCGCGCCGAACTGGGGGCGCGACTGGGTGGTGTGGGACCGCTTCCGGCCCTTCGTGGACCAGACCATCGGCGACATCGAGCGCCGGCCGATGGAGAGCAACCTGCAGGCGCACGTGGTCCGAGAAGGCGACGCCGCGACGATCCTGGTCGACGACATGCACGTGGACCCGGCATTCCTTGAGGTCCAGGCGGTCGTGCAGGGTCCGCAGGGGCGGGCCGAGACGGTGCGGCTCCGCCAGACCGGCCCCCAGCGCTACGAGGGCGGCTTCTCCCCCTGGGGCGAAGGGCGCTACCAGGTGATCGGCGCCGGTGTGGGCGAAGGCCGCACCGAGCAGTTCGTGTCCGGCCTCGTCGTGCCCTACTCGCCCGAATACCTGCGCTTCCGCGCGGACCCGATCACGCTGGCGCGGATCGCCGAAGACACGGGCGGGCGCATCCTCACCGGCGACGAGACCCACGAGGACATCTTCGTGCCCGAACGCATCCCGAAGGCCAGTTCCCGATCGATCGCGGACCTGTTCCTGCTGATCCTGGCCGTGCTCGTCCCGCTGGACGTGGCCGTCCGCCGTGTGCAGCTCGACTGGACGGTCATCGGCGGCTGGGTGGGTCTCGGGCGGGGCGCGGAGGCATCCGGGGAGACGTTCGAGGCCCTTCTCCGGCGCAAACGCGTCGTCGAGTCCGCCACGGTCCGCAAGGCGCCGAGGGCCGCGGTGCTGCCGGGCCGCCGGAAGGAAGGCGAGGACCGGACCGGACCGCCGCCGAAGCGTCGCGAGCGGCACGCGCCGCCGCCCGACGCGGATCGGGCCTCGACGCTGAAGCAGTTGCTGGACCGAAAGAAGAAATGGAAGGAAGAATAGGGCCGGGCGTCCGTCCGTATAGCAGGACGGGCACGCCGGCCGGCATCGACCCCATCGTACGCGGAGGAGACATGGCCACAGAAGAGCTGCAGGCCGAAGCCGAGGCGTTTCGGGAGGACTACGCACGCATGCGCGAGGAGGTCGGCAAGGTCATCGTCGGCCAGGAGCGCGTCGTCGAAGGCACACTGGCCGCCATCGTCTGCGGCGGCAATGTGCTGCTGGAAGGCGTGCCCGGCCTCGGCAAGACGGAGCTGGTCAAGACGCTCTCGCGTGTGCTCGACCTGGAGTTCAGCCGCATCCAGTTCACGCCCGACCTGATGCCGGCCGACATCATCGGCACGACCGTCATGACGGTCGACCCGGAGGGCCGCTACCTGTTCGAGTTCCGGCAGGGGCCGCTCTTCTCGCAGCTTGTGCTCGCCGACGAGATCAACCGCGCCACGCCCAAGACGCAGTCCGCCCTGCTGGAGGCGATGCAGGAGGGTTCGGTCACGGCCGGGCACACGACCTACCGGCTCAAGCAGCCCTTCTTCGTGCTCGCCACGCAGAACCCGATCGAGCAGGAGGGCACCTATCCCCTGCCCGAGGCGCAACTGGACCGCTTCATGTTCAAGCTCAACGTGTCGTTCCTGAACCGCCAGGAACTCAACGCCGTTCTGGACCGCACGACCCTCGACCGGCAGGTCGCGATCGAGAAGGTCATGGACGGCGACCGCATCCTGGCCCTGCGGGGCGTACTGCAGAACGTGGTCGTGGCCGAGCCGCTGCGCGACTATGCCGCGCGCCTGGTGCTGGCCACGCACGCGGACCAGGAGTCCGCCCCGGACAGCGTGCGCCGGTACGTGCGCTGGGGCGCCAGCCCGCGGGCCAGCCAGGCCCTGCTGCGCGCCGCCCGGGTGCGCGGCCTGACGGAGGGCCGCGCGCACGTCTCCTTTGCCGACATCCGCCACTTCGCCGAGGAGGTGCTCCAGCACCGGATCCTCCTGAACTACGACGGGCTGGCCGAAAGCATCAAGGTGCCCGCGCTGATCCGGGAGATCCTCAACCACGTGCCGGAGGAGATCGGCTGATGCAGGCCGCGCCCGACAGGCCGCAGCTCACGCCGCTGATCGCCAACTCGGTGCTGGACCGGCTGGAGCGGCTCCGCATCAACGCGAGCCGCCGGTTCACCAGCAAGAGCCGCGGCGAGCACCTGGCCGGCCGCGCCGGGGCGAGCATCGAGTTCTCCGACTACCGCGACTACGCCGAGGGCGACGACATCCGGTTCGTCGACTGGAACATCTTCGCGCGCCTCAACCGGCCCTACATGAAGCTCTACCAGCAGGAGGAGGAACTGCACGTCGTGCTGATCGTCGACGCCAGCGCCTCGATGCAGTTCGAACGGAAGCTCGCGCGCGCCGTACAGCTTGCCGCGGCGTTCGGCGTCATGGGGCTGCTCGGACGGGAACGCGTGAGCGCATATGCCTTCAACAGCGCCGGGCCGGCGCCGGGCCGCCTGCGGCCATGCACGGGACGGGCGGGGATGGCGAGCCTGTTCCGGTTCCTGGAGGGCATCGAGCCCGGCGGTGACGCGCCCGTCGAGGCGGGCATCGAGTCGGCCCTCAAGCTCCATACCGGACGCGGCGTCGCCGTCGTCCTGTCGGACTTCATGACGTTCGGGGATGTGACGCGGGCGCTGAACGCGATCTTCAGCGCCGGGCTGGAGGTCTTCGGGCTCCAGGTGCTGGGCCCCGGCGAGGCCGAACCCGAGCTGTCGGGCGACCTGCGACTGGTCGACTGCGAGACCCGACAGACGCTCGACATCACGTCCGCGCAGGAACTGCTGTACCTCTACGAGGAGTATCGGGACGCCTGCTAACGGCAACTGTCGACGCTCTGCCGGCAGCGGTTCGGCCGTTTCCTGTCGGTGCGCTCCGACGCCGACGTCGAATGGCTGCTGTTCGACCTGTTGACGCGCAAGGGGTGGCTGCGGTGAGTTGGATCGGGTTCTATGCAGCGGGCACGGCCTGGCTCTTCGGGCTGCTCGTGCCGCTCGTGGTCTTCTACTTCCTGAAGCTGAAGCGGCCCCGCATCATCATGCCGTCGCTCGCCCTGTGGCGGCAGGTGCTCGCGGACCACCGCGTGAACACGCCGTTCCAGCGCTTCAAGCGCAGCCTGCTGCTCCTGCTCCAGATCCTCCTGCTCGTGCTGCTGAGCCTGGCCGCAATGCAGCCCTTCCTGCGCGGCCCGGCCGCGCGGGTGCGGCGCATCCCCGTGCTGATCGACAACTCGGCCAGCATGGCCGCCCGGTCCGACGACGGAGGCGGGTCGCGGCTGGACGCCGCCCGCGAGCGTGTACGACGCCTCATTGACGGCCTGCTGCCCGATCAGGAACTGTGCCTCATCTCGTTCTCCGACACGCCCCGCAGGTGCACGGGATTCACAAACGACAGGCGCGTGCTGCGTGAGGCGCTCGACGCGATCGAGGTCGAAGACGTGCCCAGCCGCATCGAAGAGGCGTTGCGCATGACGGAGGGCCTCGCTCAGAGCGTCGAATGCGACCGCGTTCTGCTCTTCTCGGACGGCAACATCCCCGCGCGCGCCCACTTCGAACTCCCGTTCACGCTGGACTACCAGCGCCTGCCGGCTGCGGGCCCGAACGTCGGGATCACCGCCCTGAGCGCCCGCCGAAGCGCCGCGGACCAATGGAGCGTCCTGGCCGTCGTCGAAGGCTCGGCGGACGCCGCCGGGCCGGCCACCGTCGAACTGCGCCTGGACGGCGAGAGCGCCGGGACGGAGCACGTGACCATCGCGGGCGGCGAGAGCACCCGCGTCGCCTTCGGCGTGCCGGGAGACCGGCCCGCGGCCCTGGAAGTGAAGGTCGTCCCCGCCGGGTTCGACGCCCTGGCGGGCGACGACACCGCCTGCCTGCAGCTCCCCCTGCTGCGGCCCCTGCATGCCTACGTGCCGACCCGGCTGGACGCCCACCGCCACGCGCTGGCCGCGCTGCCGGGCGTGGCCCTGTCCTCCGAGGACGACGAGGGCGCCCGGGAGGCACGCTACGACCTCGTCATTACCGACCGCGAGGAGGATCGGGACATCGCGGGCCGTACCCGCTGCCTGATCGGACTCGTGCCGACCCCCCTGCGCGGGTTGCTCGCCGCGCGCGAGGGCACGAGCACGGTGGTCGACTGGCGCCGCACGGCCCCGCTCCTGCGCCACGTGGAGTGCGCCGACCTGCTGATCCTGGAACGCTTCGTCCCGGCCGACGGCGCCACCGAAGCCGCCCTGGAAGAACTCGGATACGAGGTGCTCGTGCACGGCGACGCCGGCCCCCTCGTGCTCCAGAACCGGGACGGCGACGCGCTGACCTACACGCTCCTGTTCCACACGGACCGCTCGACGCTGCCCTACCGTGTCGGCTTCCCGGTCATGGTGTCCAACCTGGTGCGGATCGCGATGGAGGCCGGCGGCCTGGGCGAGGCGGCCGCCGTGCGCACGGGCGTGCTGCCCCGCGTGCCGCTCGAACCGGACCGCCCCTACACGGTGCGCGGCCCGCACGGGCAGACACAGTCCGCACGGACGTCCGCATCGGGCGAGCTGGCGGGCATCTCGGCGCGCCGGGCCGGCTACTACACGATCGCCGACGCCGCCGGCACGGTCGCGCGCGTGGGCGCCGGCCTCCTCTCGCCGTCCGAGACGACCCTGCAGGCCACCGAGCAGATCCTGTTCGACGAGAACCTGTCCGTGGCGGCGGCCACGACCTCCCCCGCGGCCGACCGGCGCCTCTGGCCGCTCCTGGCGTGGCTGGCCTTCGGGGTCCTGCTGGGCGAATGGTGGCTCTTCCATCACAGACCCGGAGGGCCGCTGCCATGAGGATGCCGCGGCGCTCCACGCTCCTGCTCTGTGCGGCCTGCATCGCCCTGGCCCACGGGTCGCACGCGCGGGAGGAACCGGCCGGATCGCTGGACATTGAGTTCCGGCAGGTCCTGCCGGCCCGAACGGGCGGCCCGCTCTGGATGGACGCCGAGTTCGACTGCCGGTCGGCCGGCCTGCTGCAGGGCCGCCTGGAGGCGGAAGTCACGAGCGACTCCAGGGGCTTGTTCCGCTACTGCAGCGACGACATGGCGCTGACGGCCGGCCGGCACAGCTTCCGCCTGATGCTGCCGTCCGCCTCCGCGGACCCATGGACCACTCGGCACACGATCCGGGCCGCCTTCCGTATGGAGAAGGGCGCCTGCGTCTTCGACCCCCAGCCCGTGAAGCTGCCGCAGGCGAACGTGCGGAACCTGGTCGTCTGCGTGGCCGCGTCGGACATGGAGATGCGGCTGTCTGCGGGCGACATCGCGTCCAGCCTGCGCCTGGAGCGGTACGACCCCGAATCGGTGCCCGCCAACGCGCGCACCTACGTGACGCACGTGGCCCGTCTGGAGCCGGCGGACCTGCCGACCTCCCCGCTGCCCTGCTGCGGCTTCGACGTGCTCGTCGTGCCGGCGGACGCCTTCCCCGGACTCTCCGCCCGGCAACTCGACGCGCTATGCCGGTGGGCGGAGGGGGGCGGCAGCCTCTGCGTGCTGCCGCACACAGGATTGAAGGACCGGCACGAGCAGTTCCTCAATGCCCTGTCGGCCTCGGCCGGGAGGTGCTTCCGGGTCGACACGGGCGGGACCGTCGAGGCCGGCCGCACCGGCGAGGACATCGTGCTGCTGCGGCCCGGTTTGGGCCGCGCCGTCGTCGTGCTGCCGAATGCGCCGAACGGACCCGACGTGACCTCGCGGGCCTGGCGTCGGGCGGTGGCGCACCTCTGGAAGGTCCGGGCGGACCAGGCGTCGCGCCTGGCCGACGAGGGGCGCTGGACGGCCGTCCGAGAGGCCCCGAGGGCTCAGTACCGACGGTCAATGGGTGGATATGACACTACGGAGAGGCAGATGTTCGGCCACGTCCCCCTCGCATCGGCGGGAAGGATGTCCCAGCACCTTATGCCGCAGAGCTTCCGCATGGTGCCTGCCCGCATACTGCTGCTGGTGTTCCTCGGGTTCCTCGCGGCCATCGGGCCCGTGGACTACTGGCTGTTCGGCCGCCTGAAGAAACGGGCCCTGACGTGGCTGCTCTTCCCCGCCCTGTCGATCGGCTGCGCGGGGCTGGTCGTCTACCTGTCCGGGCGCTACATCGGCTCGCAGGACCACGTGGGCGCCTTCGTCTTCGTGGACGTCGACCGCAGTGGTCGCGTCCTGCGCTGGAGCCGGTGCGAGCTGCAGTTCGGCGGACGTGCCCGCAGGGTCGAACAGGGCATTCGGAATGCCCTGTTCGCGCCGCTGGAGCGAGACGGCGGCGCAGACCCCGCCTCCGACGAGGCGGACATGGCCTGCAGGGGGCGGTATCCGTTCGATTTCGCGGTGTCCCGTCACCTGAAGCAGTGGGATCCGGTGCTCAGTCGCTCGACGTCCTTCGAGCCCATCGAGCTGCCGACCCGGCTGAACTGGCACGCCGTGGACGCGGCCGACCTGGACATCGACGGCTTGCGCACGGGCGTGCACGACAGGCTCTGCGACGGGACGCAGTTCTGCGGGAGTGCCTTCGTCCTGAGGGGCGGGCACACCATCGCCGCCGACGGCAGGCGGGAACTCTGGAGCACACCCCGCGATCACGATTGGGTAGGGATCCGGGACATCCTGCGGGATGCGAGCGCGCGGCCTGCCGAGGGGTTCTTCACGGTCGTCTCGCAGGTCTCTCCCGGGGATGCGACCACCCTGGAGGACCTGAGCGTGCTGGACTCGATGGACCCGAGGCAGGCCCTGCTGGTCGCCGTCGAGTGGGTGGGCAGGGACTGCTACGTCTACCGCTGCCTGTTCTGCGGAGAAGACTGATGGCCATGGTGGAAGTCGAAGACCTCCAGGTGCGCTACGGCCGGCAGCTTGCCGTGCGCGGCCTGAGTTTTGCGATCCCCGCGGGCGAGGTGTTCGGGTTCATCGGCCCGAACGGCGCGGGCAAGACGACGACGATCAAGGTGCTGGCCACGCTGCTCAAGCCGTCCGGGGGCGTGGCCCGTGTCGACGGCCTGGACGTGTCGCGCCGGCCCAGGAAGGTCCGCCGCCGGATCGGCTACATGCCCGACTTCTTCGGCGTCTACGGCGACCTGACCGCGTCCGAGTACCTGCACTTCTTCGCGGCCGCCTACCGGATCCAAGGTCCCCGCCGTCGCGGCATCGTTCGCGACGTGCTCGCGCTGACCGATCTGACCGACAAGGCGGACACGCAGGTCGACGCCCTCTCGCGCGGCATGAAGCAGCGGCTCAGCCTGTCCCGCACGCTGCTGCACGACCCCGACGTGCTGCTGCTGGACGAGCCGGCCTCGGGGCTGGACCCGCGGGCCCGCATCGAGATCCGCGAGGTGCTCAAGGAGCTGAAGCGGATGGGCAAGACCATCCTGGTCTCCAGCCACATCCTGCACGAACTGGCGCAGATATGCACCCGCATCGGCATCGTCGAGGCCGGGCGGCTGGTCGCCGAGGGCGCCCTCGAGCAGATCTACCGGGAACTGGGACTCAAGCGGATCGTCCACGTGCAGATATCGAACGTGTCCGACGACCTGGTCGCCCGCGTCGGCGCCCTGCAGGGCGTCGCATCGGTCGAGCGGCAACTGGACCGCCTCTGCATCCGCATCCACCAGGAGACGCTGGGCGTCGAGGACCTGCTGGACGCCCTGCGCGGGCTCGGGGCGCGCATCTTCATGTTCCAGCCCGAGGTGATGGACATGGAGACGGTGTTCATGAAGCTGACGGAGGGCAAGGCGACGTGAAAGCCCTGCGGCTCAGAGCGCCCTTCCCGCTGCTGCGCAAAGACCTGGCCGAACAGGCCGCGCGGAGGCGCACCTACGTCCTGCGCGTGGCCTACGCGGTGCTGCTGGCCGGTGCCTTCGCGCTCGTCTACCACAGCGCGGCCCGGGCCCGGGGCGGCAATGCACTTTACATGCTGGGATGCGGGGACGACCTGCTCGCCGCCCTCGTCGGTCTCCAGTTCGTGGGCATCTACGTGTTCCTGCCGGGCATGATGGCGGGCGCCCTGGCGGGGGAGAAGGAACGGGACTCGATCGGGCTCCTTCTGGTGACCGACCTGCGGCCCTGGGAGATCGTGCTCGAGAAGCTTCTCGGCCGGCTCGTGCCCATGTTCGGCTTCCTGCTCCTGAGCCTCCCCCTGCTGGCCATCGCCTACGCGTTCGGGGGCATCACGACGGACACCCTCCTGGGCAGCGCCTTTGCCCTGACGCTCGCGTGCCTGCAGGTGGGCGCCTTCGCCCTGATGCTCTCGGCCTTCTGCCGCACGACGGCGCAGGCGTTCGTCGGCTGCTACGTGCTGGGCATCCTGTTCTACTTCGCCCTGCCGATCGTGTACGTCCTGATCAACGAGTTCATGGGCCTTCGCGTCCGCTGGGACGACGACGTGCTGTTCGCCCTGTTCCCGCCGTACCTTTTCTTCGAACGGGTGCTGTGGGACCGCCTGAGCACTGCGCTTCTCGCCGGCATCCCCATCATCCTCTCGACCGGTCTCTTCCTGATCCTGGCGCGCGTGTTCGTGGTCCGCCGCGCTTTCCTGCGCAGCCGGGGGATGATCCTCGCGGC